>Ga0209537_1000015_pt1 | contig 178460 bp, 163 predicted proteins | sample BioPla4DNA1_FD_187698 | JGI IMG/M metagenome (GOLD analysis project Ga0209537, IMG submission 187698) | Biogas fermentation microbial communities from Germany - Plant 4 DNA1 (SPAdes) (version 2) | ecosystem: Engineered > Bioreactor > Anaerobic > Digestate | place: Bielefeld, North... | reverse complement strand
ACCTCCCTGTCTTCCTCAAGCTGCCTGGTTTTCATGGTGACGTTCCCCGATCCGGCCTCAATAATCAGCGTTTCTCCGCGGAAGCTGCATTCCAGGTACACCGCGTCATACCGCTGGGCGTAATCGTTAAGCAAGTTGGGAAGGTCTTGCGGCTCTATCCGGCTTCTTCGCCCTTCGAAGCACATGTCAAGCATTTCGCCGGAAGGCTCCGCTGAAATGGGAAAACGCTTTGCGCCGGACTTGAAATCCCCTTTGATGGATATGAAGTAATCCATTTCCTCACAAATCCTGTATGATAAGCCCTGCAGCACCAGCACCAGCTTGCTTAAGGTCTGCCTGTCCATACACACCATCCTATTAGCATTTTATTCAGTCCCGATCAGCCCTTTTTCCTCTTCTGTCAGTTCCCTGTATTCTCCGGGCTTCAGCTTTTCATCCAGTTCCAGTTGGCCCATCCTGAGGCGCTTCAGGTATGTGACCTCTGCCCCGACGGCTTTGAACATGCGCTTCACCTGGTGATACTTCCCCTCATAAATCTCCACATGGGCTATTACCGGCTCCATGCTGATAAAGCGAAGCTCTGCCGGCAATGCGGTAAACTCGCTGTTTATGACTACGCCCTTTTTAAAGGCATCGATGGCCAGCTCACCGGGATAACGGTCCAGGTGCGCCTCATAGAGCTTGGGCACTCGCTTTTTCGGGGACAGAAGGTTATGGGCCAGGCTGCCGTTGTTCGTGATGATAAGGAGCCCTTCTGTGTCCTTGTCCAGCCTTCCCACCGGGAAGACCTCCATCCGCCTGTATTTATCGGTCAGAAGGTCCAGTACCGTCCTTCCATACCTGTCTGTTGTGGCGGTAAGGACCCCGCCGGGCTTGTTCATCATAAGGTAGACATACCTGCTGTATTCTACCGGGACGTCGTCAAGGGTAACCCGGCTGGTTTCAGTATCCACATGGCAGCCAGGGTCGGTGCAGATCCGGCCGTCCACCTTCACCCGGCCCTTTTTTATGATCTTTTTCAGTTCACTCCTCGTGGCGATTCCCTGTTCGCCAAGGAACCTGTCCAGGCGCATACTCCCCATCACTGCATCCTCCAGCCCTTCGGGTACAGGTTCTTTAAGGTACCGCCGTCCTGTTTTCCCCATCCCAGCGGGAAACCGTCCACGCAAATTGCCATGTATCCCTTTTCCCCGTCATGGATCAGGGTTTCCCCTTTAAGATAGCGGATGACCCCATGATCCCGGGAGGTAAGGTTCAAAACACGCCTGAAATCGCTCATTTTCAGGGCCATTGCCAGGGATGCGGAAGGCTCGAAACGCCCCTTCGCATACTCGCCAAGGTAAAGACCCGCTTTCTCCCACCTCAGGTCCGGGACCTCGGGAAGGGCAGGCGGAAGCCTTAAGAGGCTGCTGCCCTTTATATGGAATACGCCATCCATAAAGGTGTTCAGGTTATCCCGCTCAAAAGCCCGGAAGACTTCCAAGGCCCGGCGCGCATCAATACTTGTCCATGACGTTTTGCCCGGGGTATGCTCGTTGGCGTTTGGCGTTGTTTCGCGGGACTTACCTTCAGTAAGCCGCTCTTGACAGGGCTGCCCCTCGCGCGGCGCATCGCCGTGGTTTTCCTTGTCCGGCGGGATACCCGGCTTTTTCAGGCAGAACACGAAATGGCCCTCCCCCCTGGCCTTGTGAGGCCATAGCCGCAGGCCGCGGCTGAAGGTTTCGCTTAAGTCCCCCGACCATTCGCCCCGGGACCTCTCCCAGCCGGGATAATCCCTGATGGGCAGGGGCTCTATGTTGTACTCTTTGGCGAAATACGCCATGTTCCTCTCATTCTCATCGGGGTTGAAAGTGCAGGTGGAGTATACGATGATACCTCCTGGCCTCAGCATGGCAAAGGCCTTGTCAAAGATCTCCCTCTGCAAGGAAACGCATTCCAGGCTTTTGTACCTCGAATAACTCCTTATGGCCCCCCAGTCTTTCCGGAACATCCCCTCGCCTGAGCAGGGAACATCCAGAAGTACCCTGTCAAAATATTCCGGAAAGACGCTGGCAAGCCTGTCGGGGGTTTCATTTACCACAAGCGTATTGGTTATACCCATGAGTTCTATATTCTTTACCAGCGCCTTCACGCGTTTCGGGCTGATGTCGTTGGATACCACAAGCCCTGAGTTTTTCATCAGACAGGACAGATGGGTCGTCTTTCCGCCGGGCGCCGCGCACAGGTCCAGAACCCGTTCTCCCGGCACCGGGGACAGCACCTGGGCCGGCATCATGGCGCTGGGCTCCTGGATATAATAGAGGCCGGCGTGGTAGTATGGGTGTTTGCCCGGCGCGGATTCCTCATAGTAATAGCCTTCCTTGATCCAGGGAATGGGTGTCAGCTTTCCTTCGAATAGTTTTACAAAGCAGGCGGAATCAATTTTAAGCGTATTGAGGCGCAGGCCGTTGATGCGCCCATCGTCGAAAGACTTCCTGAAAAGCGCGTATTCATCGGCATTCATCAAATCCCTGAATGTTTCTTCAAACTGTTCCGGTAGCTTCATTTATATCGTTCAACCCCTGAAAACCCGAGGCGGACGCGTTTCTACTTCGCGTTCAGGTTATATAGATCGTTTTCTATCAAAAGCCTTGCCCGCTCCGCAGCCTTGCCGCCACGTTTTAAGGCGTCTTCCAGGAACTCGGGATGCTCCATTAAAAACAGTCTCATGGAGCCGTCCGGGTCTTCCATGTAATCCAGCACCATTTTAAGCTGGGCTTCATCGATATACTCCCGCCTGCAGGCCTCCTCAAATACGCCCCTGTCAATCCTGACCAGGGCGTGGGACTCAACATCAAGCCTGTCAAGGGCTTCGGCTCCCCCCTGGAGCCTGTCCACAACAGCCAGGCTATACTTCATCTTAGCCCCCAGATTGGTGATAATGGGTATCCAGGCCCGAGTATAGCTGGAAGCCGAGGTGATAAGGTCGGCCACATGCAGCACCGCGGCGCCGCCCAGATTCTCCCGGACATGGGATGATCGGTTTTCATATACCGTTGCGTCCATATCCTTGAAAAGCGTTATATGGGGCTTGCCTAGAATACTTGCGGCAGGCAGTGAGAAAAACCAGTCGCGGCGCTCTCCCCCCGAAATAAAGTCAAAAGTCCGGGTGTTATAGCGCTCATCAATGTAAGCCGCCAGGGCGTCTATGGTCCCCCGGAAGATAGGGTTTTTCCCGTATTGTTCCATGACGGCTTTATGAATTTCCCCTGTGCATGCCAGCTTATCATCTTTCAGGCTGTCGATCTGCCCGAGGAGTCTTTTCGCCTCTTCCTCGCTTCCAAACAGGAAATGGGTGTTGATATAATACGGGCCTATTTTTCCGGAGGTATACCAGAAGAGTTTGTCTTTAGGGCATACCCTGATGGCCCTGGTTTCAAAAAGATAGGTAACAAGATGGCTATACACTGTTTGAATCCCCGCCTTTTTGTTCCGAAATTTGTGAAGGATCCCCGCCTCACACCATCAACCCGCCAATAAGCTCGGAAACCGACTTGACGCCGCTCTCAAGCATATACCGCTCAAGGCCGTCGACGGCCTCCACCCAGGCATAGGGGTTTACAAAGCCCGCGGTTCCTATCATAACCGCCGACGCGCCGGCAAGCAGGAACTCGGCCATGTCGGTACCGGTGGTTATGCCGCCCATGCCTATCACGGGTATCTTTACCGCTTTTGATACCTCGTAGACCATCCTGAGGGCTATCGGCTTTACCGCCGGACCCGAAAGCCCGCCTGTCACATTGCCCAGGACAGGGCGCCTTGTTTTGGCGTCTATGGCCATCCCCAAGAGCGTATTGATCAGGGATACGGCATCGGCTCCCGCTGCCTCGGCGGCGCATGCGATTTCGCTGATGTCGGTGACGTTTGGTGTGAGTTTCACGATAAGGGGCTTTTTGCAAAGTTTTCTGACCCTTGAAACCACCTGGGTTATACCGGAAACGCTGCTTCCAAACACCAGGCAGCCCTCTTTCACGTTGGGGCAGGAAAGATTGAGCTCTACGGCGTCCACGTCAGCTTCGGAAAGGATACTTACCATCTCTTCGTATTCTTCCACGGTATTCCCTGAGGCATTGGCAATTATCGCGGTTTCATACCGGCGCAGGAACGGTATCTCGTCCCTTATGAACGCGTGGACCCCGGGGTTCTGGAGACCTACGCTGTTGAGGATGCCCGCCGGCGTCTCCGCTATCCTTGGCGGTGGGTTCCCCTTCCTTGGTTTGAGGGTCAGCCCTTTCACCGCAATGCCCCCAAGCCTTGACAGGTTAAAGAAGGCGCTGTATTCCCTGCCAAAGCCGAAGGTTCCCGATGCCGCAATAACCGGGTTCTTCAGGCTAAGTCCAGCAATATTCACCGTAAGATCGATTCTATTCTCCATCATGAATCATAACTCCCCGCAGACTTTTATCCGGTTCTTCCCTCAAAGCGTACAATCAGCAGAGGTTCTTCCCGCAACGCGCAAAGACAGTTCGCATCAGACAATGATTCATTCAAAGATAACGCTTTCCCCGCTGAACACCGGCCCGTCCTTGCAGACATGGGCATAATCCCAGCAGCCATCAAGCTTCACCTTGCAGGCGCATACCAGGCAGGCGCCTATACCGCAGCCCATCCGCTCCTCCAGCGATACCTCGCATGGGATGTTTTTCCCTTTGCAGGTCTCCACAGCGCGTTTCATCATGGGTACCGGTCCGCAGATAAATACACGGTCGATTTTCTTCTCTGCAAGCTTTTTCTCCAGAAGGGATGTGACAAAGCCCGCAACGCCCCAGCTTCCGTCATCGGTGGAGATACAAAGCTCATGGCATTCATCGCGGAAGTCTTTCTCCATAATCACCTGGTCACGGATCCTGAAGCCCAGCAGGGCCAGTTTCTCAGCGGCGGGGTGCTCCCTCAGGAGCTGCAGCAGCGGGAACACACCGATGCCCCCGCCCACAACGGCAATTCTTTTGTCCTCACTTTTCAGGCTGAACCCTCTGCCCAACGGACCCATAATGTCTATGGGATCACCTTCACGCATAAGGGACAATGCCTGGGTCCCCCTGCCTCTTATCTGGACACCTATATCGAATGTGCCCTGATCCCGGTGGACCCGGCAGAGGCTGAAAGGCCGCCTCAGGTAGGCATCGGGGCCACCGCATCTTACGTTCACAAACTGCCCGGGTAATCCCGCCGCGGCAATTTCGGCCGATTCTATGGTCATAAGGAATGTATCTTCATTCAACGGCTTTATGGATCCAACCCGATGGATCAGGTTCATGCTGCTACCTCCGGTTTTTTCTTTTTGGCATTTTATCATAAACAGCGGGCCATGACCATACATTGGCAGAAACTAAGAAGCAGGTTATAGCCTGGCGGCACTGGCAACATATATCATGACATATAATTGGAAGAAACCTGTTCCGATGCCTTATCGAATGCCGTTTATCTTATCCAAAAGGCATCCCACGCTTTTTTCCTCAAGCTCCAGCCAGCTTTCCCGTTCCAGGATATCCTGAAGACGATGGGCGTCCGAGCTCCGGATAAAACCGCGGTGCCCAAGGTCTTCCCTCTCCTGAAGGAAGCTATCCAGATTGCAGTCTTTCGAACACTCCAGGTACTTAAAACCGTATTCTTCTGGAATGAAACCAAAGGTTTGGAGCATGCTGAAAGATTCCCTGTCCACATGGGCAGGCAGAACTGCTCCGCCCATACTTCTTGCCATTAATATGGCGTCTTGGGTGGAAATCATACAGGCACCGATCAGGAACCGGTCTTCGGTCCCGGTTTCCTCGTCGAAGCTGTTCATGTAGACCTGCCTTGCGAAAACATCCTCGCGATTCTTTACGGGAAGCAGGTTTCTGAAAACTTGTTCTTGAAAACCTATGGCTGTATCTGTATCGGGAAAATAGCACAAGAGATGTATTTCATCGGCGGTGCAAAGCTCCATCCCCGGAACCACCAGAAGTCCGCTTCCGCCGGCCGCTTCAAGGACAGCAGCGCAGTTCCCTGCGGCGTTATGGTCGGTTATGGCTATGATATCCAGCCCCTTGATCCTGGACATATTGACTATGTTGTTGGGCGTCATATCATCGTCGGCGCAGGGTGACAGGCATGTATGAATGTGAAGGTCAATGGCGTACTTCATTATCCTGCCTTTCGCAATAAGCTTATTATCTCATATGAGAGCTCCGCCGCGGTTTTTGTTGAAGACAGCATGGCTACCTGTTTTTCATTTGCCTTGGCGATGGTCTGTTCTTCTATCTCAATACCTTCAGGCACAATTACACAGGCGGCATCGGTAAGAGACGCGACAGCAACCACATTGAGGTTGGTATGGACCGTTATCCACAGGTTCCCATGATCCAGCTTTGCCATTGCATGGCTCAAGAGATCACAGCAATAGACCCCTGTGATCTCGCGCTCAAGCATCTTATCGGTTCCGGCCGCCTGCCTGCAGCCAAGCTTGTCTTTAATATCCCTGATAGTCATAGCTTCCTCGCAAAAACTTATTCCGATTCCAACTCGTCTACCTTTTCCCTGAGCTTGACTATACAATCGGTGAGCACGGCATTGCCCATGACGATATCCTCGGCCAGCGCGCGGCAGCTTGGAGCTCCACATGCCCCGCAGTCAAGCCCGGGCAGTTCCTCGGTCAGCCCGTCAATCTTATGCATCTTTTCCAGGGCTTTTAGCATATCATCATCCAGCTTGAGGATGGGACGATACTCAACATTGGATTCCCATATGTATTGCTGGTCGTAACCCAGCGGCGCCTGCCTGATGCCTTCAGGTGCCCTCGTGGCCTCGTTTCTGAGGTTGGCCTTGGCCACGAATGGGTTCTCCGCGACAAGGGGGCCTCCCAGGCAGCCCTCAGGGCAGGCAAGGGCTTCTATGAAGTCAATATCCTCAAGGCTTTCCTTTACGGTCTGCTCCAGGATGGCATTGACGTTCCTGATGCCATGGACCGCAATGTACCTTCCTTCCTTAAGCGCGGAGCTCTCTCCTCCCGACCCTGCCCATGAAACGCCTACCGAGCCCGACAGGTCCAGCTGGATATCTACGGTTTCTTTTTGTTTCTTCATCATCTCCAGCAAAGGAACATATATATCCTTGATGGCGAGGACACCGTCAACATCGGATCGGCTGTTCTCGTACGGCGCCTTTACGCTTGTCACCTTCGCGGCGCAGGGAGATATGAAGAAAGCGCCTATTCTGTCCGCGGGTATGCCCTTTTCCATAGCTTCATTCTTGGCCAGCGCCGCGGCTACTTCCATGGGTGATTTGATCTGGATCAGCCTGTCAATAAGGCTGGGGAAACGCACCTGGATCAGGCGGACCACAGCGGGACAGGCTGAGGAGATAAGCGGTTTCTTAATGTCAGGATTGCTTAGGTACTTTTGGGTAGCCATTGTTACGATCTCGGCTGCCCGGGCGACTTCGAATACCTGGTCAAAACCCAGACCGAGCAAACCCTTTAGAATCCGCTCCCTTGTGTAGCTAGGACCAAACTGCCCGTACAGCGAGGGCGCAGGCAAAGCAATTTTATACTCGTAATCCCGGATGGCTTCAAAAGTATCGGTTACCGCTTTTTTGGCGTGGTATGGACAGATGCGTATGCACTCGCCGCAGTCTATGCATCGCTCATTGATTATCACAGCCTTGCCGTTTCTGACCCTGATGGCCTCAGTGGGACAATGCTTTATGCAGTTGGTGCAGCCACGACATTTATCCTTGTCAAGAGTAACTGAATGAAAGTATATCTGTTCCATTTCAATACCAATCCTGCTTCTCTAAAAATACACCGTAATGGTTACTGCCGTTCCCTTGCCCTTTTCTGTGTTGATAACCAGCTCGTCAGCATGCTTTTTTATGTTGGGCAGCCCCATTCCGGCGCCGAAACCCATCTCCCGGATACTGTCCGGCGCGGTGGAATAACCCTCCTGCATGGCCAGTTCCAGGTCTTCTATTCCCGGACCCTTATCAGAAATAACTATGGTAATCTTGTCGCCGCGTATTTCCACATGGGCCTTGCCGCCATGCCCATGTATGACTGCATTGATCTCAGCCTCATACATGGCGATAGCCGTCCTTTTAATCCGGTCGGGCGCGACTCCCAATTGTGAAAGGAGCTTCCTGACAGCACTGGAAGCTTCGCCGGCGGCTAAAAAATCATCAGCCGGTATGTCGAAATCTCTGATGATGACCTGTCCCATTCCTAAAACCCATGCCCCCGGATGCCGTTTTGATAAAGCCTTCCGCTGGCTTCAAAAAGCGGGAACTCGGTTGACAGCAAGGCAATTTTCTTTTCTTCCGCCAGTTCAATCATAGCCTGCTGAGGTTTTTTCCCCCGCACGAAAATAATAGCTTTCATCTCCATCATCTCCGCTGTCCTGATGACCTGGGGGTTCACCAGACCGGTCAGAAGAAGGGCGTTTTCCTTCGCGAAGGCCATAACATCGCTCATAAGGTCGGCACTGCACGCGGACCGGATGTCTGTTACGTCGTCATGGTTTTCTGTATACACCTCCGCATTCAAAAGCGCAGCAATTTCTGAAATCTTCATATTACACCTCAAACCATATTAACTGATTGAAAAGGCTGCATTGACGGTCAATTGCAGCCGCGCCGGCACAGCCTTTTACCTGATGATCAGACCGGTATTTGCCGGCAGACTAAAAACCGCCCATATCGGGACGGGTTTATGCTTCTTTCCTGATGGTTTCAAAATGCTTGTTAAGGTCTTCCACGAGTTTATCGGCATCTACTCCATGGACAGCGCATGCATCAGAAATGCTTTCGCCCGATGCCGAAGGGCAACCGATACAGTGCATCCCGTGAGCGATAAAGACTCCCGCCGCGCTCCGGTCCATCATCAATACGTCCATAATAATGGTGTCTTTTGTTATCCTAGACATCTCAATCCTCCCATATCCTGATTCAAGAGTTCATCAAATTTTTATCATTGTCTGTATTATAACAAATTAGAAGGGATTCGCAAATAGATTCAAACCATTAAAGAGGGATTGAATAAAGCGGGATTGAAATTCTGCGGGGAATGTGGTAAGTTTATGGGGTGTGATATTATTACCAGGTAATAACACTGTGCTTTTTTGCATAAACTCTGTATTGAGGGGCATCCTTCGGCGTCATTGCGAGGAGTGAAGCAACCAAGAATCTCACGCCCTGCTGCCGCTCTCCATGACAAAAAAGGCTATGCTTCGGGAGGAAATAAATATGGCCTTTTTCAGCAGACTGTTCGGATCGAACAAAGGGGATACCGGGGATCGGGAACTGATATTCGGCAGCGAAAGCGCTGCAGCGAAGCATGAACCTGGAGCTGAAATAAATGAAGAAGTGGCCGCAGTAATTATGGCCGCCATTTTGAGCACCATGGATCCCGGCGCCACCAATGGCCTGAGGATCAGGTCTATAAAGCGGGTGGGCGTAAATGCTCCGATCTGGTGTGTTGCCGGACGGCAGACCTATATTTCATCCAAGCTGTAACACTTTTTGTTTATCAGTAAAAAGCCTTGTGAAGTGTGAAAAAGCGCTTTTCCACACAACGGCTCTTATTCCACCGTGAAGTAAGCGGCTATGATCTCCGTGGGGTTGGAGTTCTCACCCCTGGAGATTTTTTTAATGATCCTGTAGCTGCCTTCCGGCAACGGCCTGAAACTGTTCAGTGAGATTACGAACTCTTTCTCACTCCCTGCCGGAACAAAATACGCCAATTCATTCCATGCCTTCTCGTCAGCCCTGTGGCCGGTTTTGTCGTTTACCTCGAACCATTCTCCGTCCTTTTCCCTTTCAAGGTAATACTCTTCGCCATAAGTTATTATACTGTCACCTCGGTTTCTGATAACGCATATGAGCTGCCTGCTGCCGCCTGATGAATCGAGCCGGGCAGAGAACTCTATGCCGGGTGCCATTTCTAACGTGTTGCCGAAAACGGAGGGATAGGCACGGTACCGGTTTATCAGTGCAGCCGCAAGGATGACGGCAAGAATGCAGCATATGGAGATAAACACCCCAATGGTCTTTCTGCCCATGGAAACACCCCCTCTGACTCTTCCCTTTTTATTATATCCGACGCTATAAGGTATGGATTGGTTCAGTGCCTTGTGTGGCATTGTGAGGAGGCCGCACCCTGTCGTTGCGAAGAGGCTGCCTTTCATGTCATTGCGAGGGGGCAAAGCCGACGAAGCAATCTCTTCATGGCCGCTCAGGAAGAGATCGCCGCGCTTTGCTCGCAATGATATACACAGGGGACGGCAGACTGTACGAAAAAAAAGAATCAAAATGTTTGCAGGAATCCCGTAAAGCCCGGCCGCTGTGCTGCACGGCTGCAACACGCAATAACTATCGAAACATAACCGAGATTGCCACGCTCGTTGTCACTCGCTCACAATGACACTCAAGGAAGAACCATCTCTTTGGCATCCCAAACAAAAAACCAAAGGAACCGTCCCCGTGGCTAGCCAGGCCTCTGTTTTTCTCTGGCATATGAATCCTGATTCTGTTATAATCAACTGGTAGGCAAGGCTGACGGTCCTGGTATACCGTTCAGGATAGGGTGATTTATTGTGAGATACGTTGTTCTTCTGGGCGACGGCATGGCAGACTGGCCCGTTGATGAACTTGGAGGCATGACACCACTGCAGGCGGCCAGCAAGCCCAATATGGACGCTCTGGCAAAGCACTCGGTGATGGGGCTGGTAAAAACCATCCCCGACGGGATGCCTGCCGGAAGCGATGTAGCCAACCTTACGGTCTTCGGCTTTGACCCGGGCGAGGTATATACCGGCCGGTCCCCGCTGGAGGCCATAAGCATGGGAATCAAGCTGTCGGAGCACGATGTCGCCCTTCGCTGCAACCTGGTAACCCTATCCGACACCGAAGAATACTCCGACGCCGTCATGCTGGATTACAGTTCCGGTGAGATCACGACCGGGGAATCATCCGAACTGATCAAGGCCACCGCGCAGGAAATGAACCGGGATGGCGTCTCGTTTTATCCGGGCGTAAGCTACCGCCACTGCATGGTCTGGAAAAATGGCCCGCTGGATATTGATCTGACGCCTCCCCACGACATTTCGGGAAAGCCCATAAAGTCTTATCTCCCAAAAGGGAGAGAAAGCGATTTCCTGCTGGATCTCATGGAAAAAAGCCGAGACATCTTAAAGTCCCATCCCGTCAACATAAGGCGCATCGAAAAGGGGCTTAACCCGGCAACATCCATATGGCTGTGGGGACAGGGAAAAAAGCCTGCCATACCCCTGTTCGTTGAAAAATACGGACTTTGCGGCTCGGTCATATCGGCTGTGGATCTTGTCCGCGGCATCGGGAAAGCAACCGGCATGAATTCGGTTGCGGTTCCCGGCGCTACGGGAAATATCCATACCAATTTCAGGGGTAAAGCCCTGGCCGCCCTTGACGAACTGAAATCGGGAAGGGATTTTGTCTACATCCACGTCGAGGCTCCCGACGAGTGCGGTCACCAGGGAAATATACAGGATAAAATACGTTCCATCGAACTAATCGACAGCGAGCTATTAGACCCACTGCTAAGAGGCCTTAAGGATTTTGAGGATTACAGCATCATGGTCCTCCCCGACCACCCCACGCCCATCGCTATCAAAACCCACTGTCCCAATCCCGTTCCCTTCATGATTTACAGAAACGGTAACGGGATAATAGACCAAGACGCTGTATACACCGAGGAATGCGCAGCCCGAAAGAACTTGCTTATCGAAAAAGGGCACACCCTGATGGACATGTTCCTTGGCTTCGGGATAGCTGAATAAACGCAACGAAAAAAGCAAAGGCTGGCTCTTACAGAGTCAGCCCTTTTATGGCACATTATTTAAGTACCTTTTACCTAAGCATCTCTACCGGAGGTATCTTGATCTTCTGACCGATAATGATTTTATCAGGATCCGAAATACCGTTATACTCACATAGCTTTAAGGCATAATCGCTGGAGCCGTAATAGGTCCTGGCGATTTTGCTCATGGTATCGCCTTTGGCCACCGTATGGGTCCTTACTTCGCCGTCCGGGGCGGTAGTAGGTTCAGGCGTTGGCGTTTCATCCACCAAAGGAGGCCCGTCAGTCGGATCTGGCGTGTAGACCGGATCCGGCGTTGATGTGGGCTGTGAAGTGGGGGTGGCTGTAATTGTCGGAATCGGATCGGTCTTTGCTGTGTCCTTCCCGGTATTGATCATGGAATTGATGATGATATACATGATTCCGAACAGAGCGAGCACGGTAACTATTATAAGAACCGCGTACAACGCTCCCTGGTACCTGCCTCCTCTTTTCCTGCTGTATTTATAGGTGATGGCAGGAGCCCGGCTGATCCGGTCAACCCGGTTTTTGACCTGCTTGGACCTTGCCTGGGACCTTCTTACCGAAGAGCCCTCGTAACGCCTCTCCACCTGTACCACCATGGCAGTAAGGTCGCCGGAAGAGGAGCGCTTCATGGCCTCGTCCACCAACCTGAAAGCTATATAGGAACTGTCGCTTCTAAGGGAAAGGATATCCTCGATCTTTTCTTCCCCAAGAGCGCTCAAAAGGCCATCGCTGCATATCAGGAAGCTGTCGCCCTCGGCTACATCATAGATGTCTGAAACCACCACCAGGCTGTCGGGATCCTCATCCGGGAGGGTAACGTCTTCCTGCTCCTCGGCTGTTTCGGAACGGATCAGGGCATCAATCATACGTTTCGCCCTTGATGTCTCAGCTGCCAATGGTCTGAACATCCCGTCCCGCATCATGTATATCCTGCAGTTGCCGGCAGTCGCCGCCACAAACTGCCCGTCGGAAATAAGAAGGCTGCCGAACCCGATCCCCCATCTGGGGTCTTCCGCAGGCACCTTGCTCATTTCAAGAAAAGATGTTATCAGACGGCTGATGTCGGATACCTTTGATTCCAGTTCCTTGATTTTGGACTTGATATCCCCGCCGCTGACAGTTATTTTTTCGTGGTATCTGTTAATCTCCTTCAGGATTGAAATATGAGTGTCTTTATCATCATCTGAACAGTTCATATTATCGGCTACTGTAAAAAGGTATTCGGTTCCGCGGTTCTCCATGGATGCCTGTACATTATCGATGTGCTGCTCTGACATGAACTTACCATTCATGTAAAATGAATTGGCGTTACTTTCTCTTTCGTAACCTTTGCGCGAATAGACACACGCATTTACTTTTATCACGCTACTCATTGGATTCTCCTCTTTTCGACATGATTATTCATATACCAGCAACATCATATCATAGTAATCACAGCACTTTCAACAATTTAACCAAAATATCTTATTCAATTGACAAGGGTTGAGCTGTGATTTATAGGGCACTTCACCGGCCGGTGATTCCCCTTTCCCCATATTTATTGTCACCATCTTTGGTTTAAAGTATAATAGGATTGTTATTGGAATAAACCCGGCACGGAAAGGCCTGGATAGAAAGGGTACGGTATGCGTGAGTGAGCAGAAACTGTATGAAGTCAGGCAAATCACCGATCTTAAAGATCTTGTCCGACAGAGCGCAGACATATATGGTGACCTTGATGCCTTCCTTGTAAAGACCCCGTCCGGATACATCAGGAATGTAACCTTCAGACAGTTCAAGCAGGAAATCAACTGCCTGGGCACGGCATTATGCCGTATGGGACTGAAGGGCGACAAGATAGGGATTATCAGCGAAAACCGGTATGAATGGTGCGTATCCTACCTGTCGGTTATTAACGGAACCGGCGTTGTAGTCCCGCTTGACAAGGATCTGCCCGAAAACGAGATTTATTCACTGCTTGAGAGGAGCGAAGCAAGCACCGTCTTTTGTTCCGAGAATTATGTTTCAATCCTCCTCAGTAAGCAAAAGCAGCTGAAAAAGCTGAAGAACATCATCTGCTTCGATTACGAAGAAAACGGCAAGGGCGTGCTGTCCTATCCCAGGCTCCTGGAAAAAGGGAAGGCCCTGCTGTCGAAAGGCTATACCGAGTTCACCGAGGCAGTCATCGACCCCAATGTGATGAGTGCCCTTTTGTTTACATCGGGTACCACCGACACATCCAAAGGGGTTATGCTTTCCCACCACAATATAGCCAGCGATATCATGGCAGTATCCCAACTTTTGTACGCCGACCATAACGACTCGATACTGTCGATCCTGCCTCTCCACCATACCTATGAGTGCACGGCAGGGTTTCTGACCATGGTCTACCTGGGCTGCACCATCTGTTTTTGTGAAGGCCTGAGGTATATATCCAAGAACCTGCAGGAATACAAGCCCACCATCATCATGAGCGTTCCTTTGATCCTTGAAAATATTTATTATAAAGTGGTTAAAAAAGCCCAGAAGGAAAAGCGCCTCATCGCCCTGAAGTTCGGGCTATTTGTATCCGGCCTCCTGTTCAGGCTGGGCATCGATGTCCGCAGGCAGCTTTTCAAGGAGGTCATGGACAATGTGGGCGGAAACCTGAGGCTTATCATTTCAGGCGCAGCGAAGCTGAACCCGAAGATCTCCCGGGCGCTGAGGGCCATGGGCTTTAATATCATGCAGGGTTATGGACTGACCGAGTGTTCTCCCATCGTATCGGTAAATCGGCTCGACTATTACAGGGATGAATCCGCCGGTCTGCCGCTGCCTGGAATAGAGGTGGCCATAGACAAGCCCAATCCCGACGGCGTAGGTGAAGTCAAGATCAGAGGCCCCATTACCATGCTGGGCTACTATAAGAACCCGGAGGCGACGGCGGCGGTTTTGCGTAAAGGCTGGCTTTATACCGGCGACAACGGCTATATTGACAAGAAAGGATTCCTGTACATAGTAGGGCGCAAAAAGAATGTTATTGTAACCAAGAACGGTAAGAATATATTCCCCGAGGACGTGGAACTCTATCTCAACAAAAGCGAATATATAAAAGAATCCATAGTATACGGCGTGGATGATGAAAACAGCGAGGATACAATTGTCTGCGCCAAGATCGTTCCAAACATGGAGGTCATCGTTGAAAAATTCGGACAGGTTCCGGTTCCTGAGGAGCTGCACAAGCTGATCAAGCAGGAGGTTGTGAAGGCTAACAAGAAACTGTCCTCCTACAAGAAGATCAGGCACTTTGAGATCAGGGAAGGCGATTTCGAGAAGACCACCACCAAGAAGATAAAGCGCCATCTGGAGCTTGTATCGTTAAAGTCCATCGGTGAGATGTTCAGGGTTCGCAGCAAAAACGGAAAGAAGGGACAAAAAAGATAGCAGCCATGCTAAAAAGTTCATTCCATACCCATAGCCATTTTGATGACGGGACATGCGATCTTGAAGACTATGTCCTGTCCGCTTTGGAAAAAGACTTTGGGGTTCTCGGCTTTTCGGCCCACGCGCCTGTTCTGTTTGATTCAGATTGGCACATGAAACAGGATGATCTGGACGAATATGTCGGTCAGGCGGAATCGCTCAGGGAAAAATACCGGGACAGGATCGAGATCTACATTGGCCTGGAAGCCGACTATTACAAAGGATGCGTCGACTGGCGGAACAAAAAGGGGATTGATTACACCATAGGCGCAATTCATGTGGCCCAGGACCCCAAATCGGGCAAATACCATTCCTTCGACGGCACCCGCAAGGATTTCGATGATATCCTTGAGAATATCTATGACCGGGATATCAGGCTACTGGTCGCCGGCTATTACGGCCTGGTCAGGGAAATGCTCATGAAGATGACGCCCAATATCGTTGCCCACCTGGATGTTATAAGGAAAAACAACCAGGGCGGACGCTATTTTGATGAAACAGAGGAATGGTACCGTGACGAGGTTTTAAGCACCCTCGAAGTGGTTTCCCTGTCACAGGCAATCCTTGAGATAAACACAGGCGGCATCGCGAGAGGCTATACGAAAGAACCCTATCCCAGCAGATGGATCCTTGAATACTGCCTGGATATGGACATTCCTGTTATGGTGAATTCCGATTCCCACCATCCAGACAACATCGACTGCTGCTTTGATGAGGTCTATGAGATGCTTAAGGGTGTGGGGTTCAAGTCCCAGCGCATCCTGTACCGCGGGGAATGGAAGGACGTCGGATTGTGAGGTACGACCGATGAAAATAATACACCTGATCGGCGGGGGCGACGTAGGCGGTGCCAAGAGCCATGTCCTCTCACTGATAAAGGAACTTGGCAAACATATTGAGGTCACCCTGATCAGTTACAGGAAGGGCCCTTTCCACGACGACGCGGTGAGCATGGGCATTGATGCCCGGGTCATAAGTACGGGCAGCATTATCGTTGATATAAAAAAGACCTTGGAGCTGGTCAGGAAAAACCAATATGATGTGATCCATTCACATGGCGCCAAAGCCAACATGATCGCGTCCATCATCAGGGGCATCACCGGAATCCCGGTAGTCACAACCATTCACAGCGACTATCGCCTGGATTACATGCACAATTTTTTAAAGCAAATGACATTCGGCGTCATCAATATGATCGCCATAAGGAAGATCGGCTATCATATCGGCGTATCCGACAGTTACCGGAATATGCTGATATCCCGGAAGTTCAATCCCCAGAATATCTTTACCGTATACAACGGGATCCCTTTCGACGACCATATCCCGCCCTGCACCCGTCGAGAGTTGTTTGAACGCTATAACATCCCATTCCCCGAGGATTCCATCCTTGTGGTGATCATGGCAAGGCTGGACCCGGTAAAGGACCATGAAACCTTTATAAGGGCGGCGGCTGAGGTTTCAAGGGTAAACCCGAAGGTCCGGTTCATCATAGCCGGACCGGGCGACGAGTTAAGACCCCGCCTTGAGCAGTTTGCCGAGAAGATGGGTGTCCGGGACAGGATATGCTTCACCGGAATGATCAACGAGCCCTATGACCTTTTCCAGGTTATTGACATCAATGTCCTCACCTCCATAAGCGAAAGCTTCCCTTATGCCATCCTGGAAGGGGCCCGTTGTTCCAGGGCAACGGTCAGCACCCGTGTAGGGGGACTTGCCGACCTGATAGAATCAGGCGTCAACGGGTATCTGGTCGATCCCGGAGATTGGAAAGCCCTGGCCGGGCATATCCTGGAGCTGTCGGCCGAAGGGATCAAGCGGGCTGAAATGGGGCGCCTTTTAAGGGATAAGGCAGAGAAGCACTTTTCCCTTGAACATATGTGCAAGACCCAGCTTGACATATACGAACGCATCCTCCGCCTGGAAAACCGCAAAAAGAGTGACGGCAAGCTGTACGATATAGCCATCCTTGGCTATATCGGCTATAAGAACAGCGGCGACGAGGCCATTCTGAAATCTGTGGTCCAATCCTTCCGCGAGCGCAATCCGGACCTGTCTTTCATGGTCTTCTCAAGAAAGCCCGGAGAAACCATGCAAGACAACGAGGTCTACTCGGCCAACCGTTTCAGCCTCTATCATGTGATAAAGGCTTTGAAGCGCACCAGGCTGTTCCTGGCGGGAGGCGGCAATCTACTCCAGGACAACACCAGCACGCGTTCCATCTTGTATTACCTTTCCATGTTGCAGCTGGCCAAAAGATACAAGGCGAAGGCCATGCTCTTTGCCAACGGCATAGGCCCCATAAACCGCAGGGCCAACCAGTGTAAAACAGCAAAGGTTCTTAACCAGCTTGACGCCATAACCCTGCGTGAGCCGGTGTCCTTGGAAGAGCTTAAAAAAATGGGAGTCACAAGGCCTGAAATACATGTCACTTCCGATCCCGCCATACTGCTGAATCCGGTTCCCGAAGAAGACGTTGACAGGATCATGGCCAAAGAGGGCATACCGTCGGACAAGCCCCTTATCGGCATTTCGGTCCGCAAATGGGCCGATATGTCCTACCTGGACGCGATAGCGGCCCTTGCCGATTATTGCGCAGACCGCTTCGACGCCTGCCCTGTTTTTATACCCATGCAGCATCCTACCGACGTATATGTCTGTGAGGCCATAATCAGGAGGATGAATCGCAAGGCCTGGCTTATTGGCGGCTATTACCGACCTGAGGAATTGCTTGGCTTTATTGGCCGTCTTACGCTGATGATCGGCATGCGCCTCCATTCCCTTATTTATGCGTCCAGCCAGATGGTACCGGCCCTGGGGCTGGTCTACGAATCCAAGGTGGACGCCTTCTTAAAAGAAGTGTCCCAGCCATCCGCGGGAACTCCCCTGCAATTGGATTGCCAGAAGGTATACAGGCTTCTTGATGATCTTTGGGAAAACCGTGAAGCCATGCGCGAAAAGCTCAGAGAGGCAAGGGAGCGTTTGGTCCTCCTGGCACAGGAGAATGTGGACATAGCCCTGAGCCTGCTGAATCAGGACAGGAAACAGCAGTGAGAATTCTCATATGTATAGGACAAGCAGGGAGCATACAGAAGGGATCCCTGTGAGCATTCGCTCCTTATATCATCATACAACCCTGAACTGGCCCCTGCTGTAGTTGTAGAACACGATGGCGGCAACCATCCAGAAATAGACAGCCATGTATGGCACCTCAAATACATTTTCGAAGAGGTTGTGGACCAGGACCCCCATCATCCCGGAAAATCCACCTATGATGACAAGCCTCGCGTCCCGGTCCATTGTGGTCCTGATAGCCCTCACCGACCAGACCAAAAGAGCGCATATGACTACGAACCAGGCTGCAAGGCCTAAAATCCCCATTTCCACCGCCGTTTTAAGCCAATAGCTGTCCATATAGAATGAGTTGGGAAAAAGGTCCCTGTTGTTCATGGCCACGGCCCCGCCGAAATGGCCCTGCCCCACGCCTGTCCACATGTTATTCATAAACATCTCCCAGCCGGTCTTGTATCTGAACAGGCGTCCCCCGGTGACTGAGCTTGTGATGTACCGGGGCGACAGCATATAGCTTATGCGCCTTTGCACCGAGGGTACCAGGAAAACCATTCCCCCGGCAAAAGCCATGCAGGCCATCCATTTAGGATTCCAGGCTATGCTGAAAAGGATAAAAGCGACCGCCATCCCAAGCCAGGCTCCCCTTGACAGGGTTAGAACCAGGCATATGGCCATGGAGGCAAGAAGGATGAGGTAAAAGGCCTTCGGTTTCCTTGCTGTACGGTTTTGAAGCACTTGCGCAAGGGCGATGGGAATGATCAGGACCATAAGGCTTCCTAATATGTTGGGGCTTCCCACCACCGAAAAAACGCGTACCGAGCGGACTCCCTCCGCGGCATCCATCCAGTTGGCCGGCGTTTCAACCCCCGCGGCATATTGTATGATCCCATGTATGCCCAGGATACCGCCCGCGAGTATCAGGCCGCCGGTCATCCGCTCCGACTTCCTGTCAGAATCCAGGTACCGGCTGAAAACATAGAACCAGAGGGTAAGCTGCGCCACGCCCCGCATCCCCTCAAACCCGATATGGGGATAGGGTGAAAAATTCAGATACAGAAAGAAGGAAACCGAGATCAAAAGGAATATGGGGATATCCATGGGCGTAGCTGTAACAGTCGGCATGCCATTATCCATAATCCTGCCAAGACATAAAAGGAGCACGCACAGCAGCAGGTATATCTCATCCCAGATCCCAAAGAGACCTTTCTCGCCGAAAAGGGTCCTACCCAGCTCGTCTATGAACACAAAGAACACCGATAAAGGGATAAAAAAGCGGGAGAGCAGCCTCATGAACCCGGACCCTTTTCCGATTCTCCATATGAAGCTGGAACCGATTATCTTTGAAACCCTGATCTTCAGCGGAACCAGCCTTCTCTGTAGCCTGCGCAGGATCCTGTATGTGAAGACCTGCCTGGGTCTGAATCTCCTGTGAAAAAATGAAGACATCCGTTTTGAAATGCAACTGCAGGAAATGATGTTTCCAAGCCCCATAAGTCCCCTGCGCATAAGGCTGTAACGCCAAATCCTGCCGCAGGATTCCATCATACGGCAGACCAGGCTTTCCTTAAACCATTTTGCCGCATACTCCAATGCCACACCCCCTATTTTTCATAAAGGTCAAGGACCAGCCCGTTGGTCGAAAACGCATATGGCGTTTTTATGGGAAAACTCCCCCCCACACAGACTGCATACCGGCCTACCTTCACGCCTTCATCACTGGGGTCGTCCTGGATCTCCACCTGAACATATACATCCTTCAGGTTCGGGTCATAGACAAATGCTGTTCCGTCAACCGGGATAATACCCAGGATTTCAGCCTCTTCTTCCCTGATCTCCACAACCATGGCATTGACAAAACCATCGGTTTCATAGTATATCCGGTTGTCCTTCATGACGCTTTCCGCGAAGCTGTCGGGCACGGACGGGCATTTGATTGTGGCAATCCAGGTCTTAGGCTGCGCCTTTGCCTGTTTTTCGCTGCTTTTTACCGCAATCTTTATTCCCGCGGCGGTCAGCACCACCAACAGGGCGATCAGAGCCAGCAGGTCGAAAAGGTTGATCAGGCCAAACAAACGTCCTTTCTCGTCTAACAGTTTCATCTGAACCTCCCGAAGAATCAATACTGTTAAGGCGATAACCAATAAGCCATCGTCAAAACTTAAAAGCACCCGGTTACGAAGGCTTGTCCGCCGCCATTTTATCCAGGATCCCGGCAAGCTTTCCCGTAAGTACCCTTCGATCATATTTGCGGATTTCCTCATGATCCGGGTTAAGCACCAGGGTACCCCTGGCCCAGCGGTCGTAAAGCTCGGCAATGCCCCGCTCCACCGATGCCGTATCCGACCAGTCGCAGATAATCCCGGTTCTTGTCCTGCGGATCAGATCGGCTGCCGCGCCCTTCGATGGTACCAGGGCCAATATGGGGCGGTTTGCCCTGATATATTCAAAGAGTTTGCCCGTATAGAAGCATTCGGAGCCCCTGCCGCCCTCCAGCAGCAGCAGGACATGGGACCTTAGCATATTGTCAATGCAATCCCTGTGGTTCATGTATGGCAGCACTTCAACCATTTTGTCAAGGCCGTTCTGGCGTATCATCCGCCTGATGGGACCATCCTTTATGCTTCCGATGAACCTGATGCGAAACAAATCCCCCGGGATAATACCGGACCCTACGAGGCGCCCGGCCGCCTCCAGGAAGATGTCCGGCTTCCTTCTCTGGTAAAGTGATCCGGTATAGGTGATTGTAAACCGGCTTTCGGCACCGACGGCCCTGTCCTGCCCGAAGTCCTCTTCATCGTATCCGTTGGGTATAACCTGCATACGCCGATCCAGGTCCAGGTCAGGATGCAGGGCCGCGAAATTCCTCTTCATCACCGGTGTGTTGGCTATAAGCCTGTCGGCTTTTTCCAGGACCTGCCTTTCCATCATGCACTCCTTCCTGGCACGCCATGCCGGGTGTGGCTTGTCCAGAAGATAGGGGTTATTTGTCCACTCATCCCTGAAATCCGCGATCCAGGGAAGGTCAGGATAAACCTTCCTGATTTTAAGTCCCATCAGGTGGTCGGAATACGGGTAGGATGTGGTATACAGGCAGGATATATCCCCTTTTTCCAGCCTCGTAAGCGCATGTCCCAAGGCCCGTTTCATCCAGAGCACCTCACCGTCGGGAACCAGGACCTTCCACGCGACGAATTTGCCTGTCTTGGACAGAAAGCCGGGAAGAGCCGTAAGGTCCCGGGAAGGCGTCCTGATAATCTCCATACCGGCCGGGAGATCCTCAAGCAAGGTATGGTCCCGAAGCCGCATACGGTATGCGTCCCTTGTGAGGACAACAGGTTCCCAACCGTACACAGGCAGGTATTTCGCGAACTTAGCGCTCCTCTGGACCCCCGAGCCCCCGGACGGCGGGAACTGGTATGCCACCATCATGACCTTCTTCATAGGTCTGTTTCCCCCATCCCAGCAAATGATAGACAAGGCCTGCGGCTTCCACCTCCTCGGCGCGCCAATAATTTCTCGTGTCCAATACACAGGGGTAAGCCATCCTTTCCCTGATCCTCACAAAATCCACACGTTCAAATTCACGGTGGTTCACGGCAAGAAGAAGCAGATGGCACCCCTTCACAGCCTCGTACAAATCCCGCTCTTTTGAACCTTCATAGTCCGCATGCCTGTCAACAGTTATAACCGAATATCCGCCCTCAGCCCTGAGCATGGATACCAGCCGGATAACCGGGCTTTCCCTGATATCGTCCACATCAGGTTTATAGGTAACCCCCAGCACGCAGACCCTTCTTACACCGCTTATGCCTTTCATGAGCGCCTTAATCCTCTTAAGGACGTACTTGGGCATGGCATCGTTGATCATCCGGGCGAGCTTAATCATCCTGGCGGTTTCGGGCTGCTTCTGGACGATGAACCAGGGATCCACGGCGATACAGTGGCCGCCCACTCCCGGTCCCGGCTGATGCAGGTTTACCCGGGGATGCTTGTTGGCATACCTGATAACCTCCCATGCGTTTATGCCCAACTTTTCGCAGACCATGGCAAGTTCGGCTGCAAGCGCGATATTGACATCGCGATAGGTATTCTCCACCAGTTTGCACATTTCGGCCGTGGCGGAATCGGTTATGTACATCTCTCCCCTGACAAAACAGCTGTACAGGTTCCGGACCCTTATGGCCGATTCTTTGTTTATCCCCCCTATCACCCGGCTGTTATTCACAAGCTCTGAAAGGATCCTGCCCGGAAGGACCCGCTCCGGGCAATAGGCCACGAAAAAGTCGTCCCCGGGTATCAGTCCCGATCCGCGCAGTAACCCGCATACCAGGTCCCGCGTGGTTCCCGGCGGCGACGTTGACTCCAGGATAACCATGTTCCCTTTCCTCACACAGGGCAGGATGGAACGCACCGCCCTCTCAATATAGCTCAGGTCGGCCGAAAGGTCCGGGCTTATGGGTGTCGGTACACAGATTATGTAAGCGTCGGCGGGCTCCGGCTCATTTTTCGCGATGAGCCTTCCCTCTGAAACCGCCCATCGTACCACCTTACCAAGCCCGGGCTCACAGATAAAGGTTTCTCCCCTGCCCAGCGCATCAAGAATTCTGCAGCAGACATCAACACCAACCACATAATGGCCGTTTGAGGCAAACATGGCCGCTGTGGGAAGCCCCACATATCCAAGACCGATTACACATATTTTCATGCCGACACCCTTCAGTCCGCCCGCCCAAAAAGGGGTACAGGACTTCATTCTCCGCACCGGGCGGCAAATGAGTCCTTGCGGCAGGCTCGTTTTTGGCTTACACTATAGTATGTTCAATGATCTTGATATATTATGTTCAATAATCCTTAACATATGAGCGGTTATCAAAGGTGGGAGCCCATGGATAAAACAAAAATCCACGGTGTCATGATGGATAATGTCACCATGGACGAGGCTCTTGAATATGTGGCAGGAAGGCTCGACGGGACCGGGACTGCGAAGATATACACCCCCAACTCGGAGATCATGATGCAGGCCCAGCGTGACCCTGAGCTTAAACGTATCCTCAACCAGGCCGACCTTCTCATAGCCGACGGGGCCGGAGTGGTGCTTGCTTCCAGGATACTGGGAAGACCCCTTAAAGAAAAGGTGTCGGGAATCGACCTGGTAAAAAGGATCCTGGAAAATACGGAGAAAAGACCTATCAGCTTCTTCATTTTAGGGGCCAGGCCCGGCGTTGCCGAGATGGCCGCCCAAAACATCATATCCAGGTACCCCGGCGCCGAGGTTAAAGGCACGCATCATGGCTATTTCAATGCCGAAGAAGAAGACTTGATTATAGAAAGAATAAATAAGAGCGGCGCAGATATCCTGCTGGTTGGGCTCGGAGCGCCTAAGCAGGAGAAATGGATCCACAGTAACGCTTCCAGGCTCAACTGCAAGGTGGCAATGGGAGTGGGCGGAAGCATCGATGTTCTGGCCGGAACCGCCGAACTTGCGCCTGAATGGATGAGGCGCGCCGGCCTTGAATGGCTGTTCAGGCTCATAAAAGAGCCGCGGCGCTTCCGACGGATGCTGGATCTGCCGCGGTTCGTCCTGCTTTCAATAAAAAGGCGCCTCCGTCCTGAGGCCGCTCATAGAAAAACTTCCGCCAAATAAGGCTTTTGTCGTCTATCGCAAAGCCAACGCGGTTTCAACCGCGAGGCAGTAAACCACATCCATGGTAATGCTTCGGCTTTTGGCCAGCTTTCCTTCGGGAATCTTCCGGAACAGGTCCATGCCCGAAGCGCTTTCAAAGGCTTCGCCCAGGTTGTAATAGACCCCGAGTACATCAAGAACCATCGCAGCCGCCTTTTCTCCGGTGAGCCTGTCGCTGGTTTCATATGCTTCCAGCGCACTGCCGATCCTGAAGCTGTAAGCAGCGGGAGACATCTTTGCTATGGCGTTTTTCAAAAGTATTGCAAGGACATCACAGCTGCTTTCGCTGTCCAGCCTGAAATCATTGATGCTGCCCCCGGCGATAAGGCCATATTCGGCAAGTTCCCTGATATATGGATAAGCCCAGGAGTTTGCCAAAGGCTGTCCGGTGGAAGCGTCAACAAGGCTTTCAGAAATGTCCCTGAGGTAGATACCGCCTTTTTTGAGGTAGTCTTCATAGCCATCTATTTCTTCCGGGGTCATGTCCAGTATATCAGCGGGGGTCTTCTGGCTGAGAAAGCTCCATGCCGCCGTTAGCCCCGACGCCTCTCCCATGGTGATCCTGGTTGGGATATATCCTGCGCTGGTGGCCGCAAGGGACCTGAAGGAAGCCTTTGCTCCTGGCATGAGCACATTGTCCAGGTTGACGGGGATAATGCAGCCCAGTGGTATGGCATAAACCTTGGGATCGGCTATGACGTAGCTCAGCCTGTTGCCCACAAACTTGCCGGCGTCAACAGGAGAAGAAGCAAGGGCTATTTTCGCGGTGAAATCCCTGTTCTCCAGTATATCTGAAACCGTAAGGGTATATCGGCCTTCATAATGCCTGTACTCAGGGATGAACAGCTTATCGGGCACCTCTTCGATCCTGCACTCACCAAAGGGTACCAGGGCTGTTTTCAGGTAGGCGATGAGCAGCATAGCCTCATCCATGGCATCTTCATAAGCCTGTTTCAGATCCTCCGGGTCATCCACGTTTACGCCCCACTGCTTGATCCCGCGGATTATAAGCTGGTTTTCAGACTGTTCGATGAAAGTGGGGGTTTCAACCTTGGTTCGCTTGTTGAAAGGCTGGTACCCCATCAGTACATCCCTGAACTCGGCAATAAAATCAGAGGTTTTCTGTATCTGCCTCATATCCTGCCACTTGACGCCTGAAACCAGGAAGTTGAACTCAAGGGGCATATAAGTATCGGGAAGGCCGATGTCCCCTGAGCCAGTGGTAAAGGGCACGCCGCAAAGCTCTAAAAGATCGCCCCTCTGGGTGGCGTCAATAAATACGCTGGCAGATAAGGTCATTTCCCCGCCGCCGGCATTGACCCTGATGCTTTTAAGAATCCTGTCCTCCACTACCACGTCTGTTAGCCTGCAGTTATAAAGAATATTCAGGTTCTTTTCCTTGCTGGTGAACTTTTCAACAGATTCTACATAGTCCCCGGCTGTAAAGCCCACCCTCAGGCTTCCGAACAGTTCCCGGTAGAATCCCCTGTTTAAGATCTCATTTTTTCCTTCTATAATACCTTCGTCAGGCTTTACATCCACTATCATGCTGTGCTTAATATAGCCTCCCAGGTCGGAATCTTCGGTTATAAGGAGCGTCTTTAAGCCCGTTCTTGCGCTGGTTACAGCCGCCGCAACGCCTTCGGGATCAGAACCCACGACAATTATGGCATACTCGTTTTCGGCAAAGGTATACCTCTCTGCTGTAAGCGTGTTCAGGTAATCCTTGAGAGAGCTTCCCGTAAGCATGGGTATTATGCCAAACCTTATGACTATGAAGAATATAACTGCCAGCAGCAGGTTTTTTATAAGGCGCTCACGCTTCATTACCAACACCCCGTCTTTTTGACGCGCAGTGCAAAATACATTCCGGAGACTGCTTGCTCCCGGTAAATAATATGCCCTAAAAGGGAGAATACACGGTATCCTATAATCTATATATCGTCCAGATGGGGATTCGGCATTAAAGATACACCGCAGGGCCACTTCAGTACGATGTTCTCAGGAAGGATCCGCAAGTCGCGCTGTCCCGCGGCGCAAGAAACCTCTGGCTCGGCTGGGTCAATGCCGACAACATATCGGTAAATTCCTGCAGCGACGGACTAAGGCCGACGGTATTCCTGCTGGAAGCGATTGATTAACACCAGGAAAAGGGCTTGGACAGAAACCGCGTAAAACAGCTTATAGCAGATAATAAGCCCGCGGCAGGCAAAGCCGCCGCAGGCTCGCGGAATGAACATGCGGTAAAAAAGCTGCCTCAAAACCATGAAATATTGATTTTAAGACAGCTTTTTTCGTTCTTGTTTATTTGATAGTGTATCCGCCCCTGACGATCAGCCAGGCGTCAGCGGTTATTTTAAACCCTCTGCCGTCGCCCTTGGGGGCAATTACCAGGTGCTGGACGGGAACCGCTACGCCATGGTTAAGGTCCTTGCCGGCGCTCACATCAACCAGGGTGCCGCTTTCTCCGCTGATGGCCGTGGCTGCCCCGCTTCTTAGTATGACCTCAGATCCGCCTCCCAGTTCAAGGATTTGCCCCTTCTTCATGGATATGACCACAAACCCGTTCTCAACGACAGTAACCCTCTTGTCCAAATCATTCAGACGCGCCAGGGCATCGATGACGAACCTGGTCAGGTCGCCCACGTCGTTTTTCAGTTGTTCGACGGCGGCCGAATTCACGGTTCCTGAGGATCCACCTGATGAGCTGCCAATTTGCGCGGCCAGCTTGGCTATCTCCCGGTCAACATAGTCCTTGGTCGCGAGCGGATTGCTGCTGCTTCCCGCTTCTCCCGCAGCTTGCGCAAAGACTATTGCAACCAGGAGAAACAGCATGACAAACAGCGGATATGCGATCCTCTTCTTCTCACAATTCATCTTTTGTCCCCCTATACCCAAAGCTTCGTTACGGGCTTTTACTGCACGTATGTAACGCTCAGACCAACGCTCGTACGAAGTGCTTGATCAACTCTTTTCATCAGGAAATCATCCAAATGTCCCGCTTTCTCTCTGAGCCTTCGCTTATCTATTGTCCTCACCTGCTCGAGCAGGATCACCGAGTTCCGGCTGAGTCCATAGACTTCCCCCCGAAAAGGGATGTGGGTTGGAAGCCTTGCCTTGTCCAGCTGTGAGGTGATTGCGGAAACAATAATCGTCGGGCTGTATTTGTTGCCTATGTCGTTCTGGATGACCAGAACCGGTCTTACTCCTCCCTGCTCTGACCCGATAACCGGGCTTAAGTCAGCATAGTAGATATCGCCTCTTCTAATCTGCAAAGGTCACCACTTCCTGTAAGGTTATTAACCTACAATGCATGACCCCTTTACCAATATTATAGAGATTCGGGCTGAGGATCGCAAATTAAAATTGTTTTACGCTCTTGTGAATTATTGTTACACATTTCCTCAGGCCATATACATGGGCAGACGGTTTTTTGAGTGAAAAACATGTTCTGGTATCTGCTATAAAAGATAATTGAGGACATTTACAACCGAATTGTTTCTTATGTATACCCTTGGAACACGCTTCCCGACTATACAGAGGATCTCATAGGGGATTGTTCCTATAAGATCGGCTATCTCCTCAGCGGAGATTTCATTATCGCCCTGGCGGCCGATGAGGACCACTTCGTCCCCTGTTTTCACATCCCCGGAGATCTCGGTTATGTCCACCATCAGCTGGTCCATGCAGATGGTTCCCACAACCGGCGCATACTGGCCATTAATCAGGACCCGGCACTTATTTGACAAAAGGCGGGAGTAACCGTCCGCATAGCCGACAGGGATGGTGGCGATCCTTGAGGGACGCCGGGTGGTGAATGTCCTTCCATAGCTTATGGAAACTCCGGGCTCAAGCTCTTTGACGAGAACCACATTGGCCTTAAGCGACATGGCCGGCTTAAGGTTTATAACACTCCTGTCCACCTCATGGGAAGGATAGATGCCATAGAGTATGATCCCCGGGCGAACGGCCTCCAGGGTCATCTCGGGATACTGGATGATAGCCGCGCTGTTGGAAACATGGCGTATGGGTATTAGAACCCCTATCCGGTTGAGCTCCTCAATAATGCTCTCAAACAGCTCAAACTGGCGGAGGGTGTATGTCCTGTCCTTCGTATCTGCAACGGCGAAATGAGTGAAGATGCCTTCTATGATAATGCCGTCAAGCTTCATGATGGCAACTACGTCCTTGACGGCACTGTAACCGGGCATAAAGCCCACCCTGGACATCCCGGTGTCTATCTTTATGTGAACCCTGGCCTTTGTCCCATGCCTAACGGCTTCCTGCGACAGGGCCTGGGCCATTTCATGGCTGTAAACCGTCTGGGTAATGTTGTATCCCAGGGCCTCCCCGAGCCTCCTGAAATCGGTATGGTTAAGAACCAGGATGGGGACGTCAATGCCTATTTTTCTGAGCTGAATGGCCTCGTCCAGCATGGAAACCGCAAGCCTTGTGACACCGTTTTCCAGCAGCGTTTTCACGGTTTCCAGGGTTCCATGGCCATAGGCGTCGGCCTTAACCACTGCGATGATATCGGTCCTTTTTCCCGCAAGTCTTCTTACTTCCCTCACGTTATGGGCTATATTGTCCAGGTCGATCTCAGCCCATGCGCGGTTAAATGTATAGTTCATGTAAAAACCACCTCTTTAGTATCCACCGATGGCCTTAAGCTCCTCTCCGATTCTTTCCGAAATATCGGAAGCGGTCATCGAGCAGGTCCCTTTTTCGGCAGCGGCCCGGTCTCCGGCCAGGCCATGGATATAGACAGCCGCCACAGCGGCCTCAAAGGGCGCCACATCCTGGCCCAGCAGGGATACAGTCATGCCCGCCAAAACATCGCCCGAGCCTGCTGTAGCCATTCCGCTGTTGCCGGTGGGATTTATGCAAACCGTGCCATCGGGCCCGGCTATGACTGTGCCGGCCCCTTTCAGCACCACCGTTATACCATACTCTTCGGCAAAGGCCTTTGCCGTGCCTATACGGTCGGACTGGACACTGTCGGTATCGGTACCGATAAGCCTTGCCATCTCGGCCGGATGCGGGGTGATGGCGGCTTCGCATTTAAGCCGGCTCAGCACATCGGTATCCAGCGCTATGGCGTTCAGGGCATCCGCGTCCAGGACCAGCGGCTTTCTGCACAAATCGATCACCTGGCTGACCAGTTTACGGGTATCATGGTTTAAGGACAGCCCCGGCCCGATAAGAACAGCGTCGCTGTTATCCAGAAGCTCTTTGAGAGCGGCGCTGTCGGTGCATACGATATGCCCCTCAAGGCTCTCCATCGGAACATAGACGGCCTCGGTCGCCCTGGCGGCGAGTATGGGAACGATTTCACGGGGAACAGCCAGCCTGACCAGGCCCGAGCCCGTCCTGTAGGCCGCTTGGGCGCACAGGACGGCCGCGCCGGGCATCGCATATGATCCGGCGATCATAAGGACCCTGCCGAAGGTCCCCTTGTGGCTGTCTTCAGGCCTTGGCGGCAGGATCTCCGATACCATGTCGGCATCGGCCAGTTCACAGGTTTCCAATTCATCGGCAAGGGCGTATGGTATGCCTATATCGGCCACGGTGAGCTCCCCCAGGCAGGCCGCGCCCGGGTACTGGACCATACCCAGCTTGGGCAGGAAAAAGGTGACCGTGTAATCGGCTCTGACAGATCCCCCACAGATCCTTCCGGTAAGACCATCGACGCCCGAGGGGATGTCAATGGAGAGGGTACAGCGCGAATAGCGGTTGATTATGCAAACAGCCTCAAGGGCTATTCCCCCGATATCCCTGTTCAGCCCGGTCCCAAACAGACCGTCAATGACCAGATCGGCCTCAAAGCAGCTTTCGGCGAATTTGTCCAGGTTGCCGACATCCAGAAGTTCCATGGAAAAGCCCATGTTCTTCAGGATGTTGGCATTGATTGCCGCGTCGCCCTTCAGCGATTCCGGGGGGCTCAGCATGTATAAGGAAACCGAGTATCCCATGGAAAGGAGATGCCTGGCAACCGCAAAGGCATCCCCTCCGTTGTTGCCGGCGCCTGCCGCCACAAGGACCCGTCGGCCGCCATTCTTGCCCAGTATCTCCGCGGCTTTCATGGAAACTTGGAAAGCCGCGTTTTCCATAAGAACTACCCCGGGGATCCCAATCCTTTCAATGGCTTCCCGGTCAATTCTCCGCATCTGCTCCGGAGTTATCAGCTTCATCCTTCTTCAAACCCTCCAGCTCGAATTGGCCCTCAAGCCTTTTTACATGGTCGGACCCTATTAGCTCGGTAAAGTTTACCGCAAAAGAGGTCCAGTCAAGGTTGATGGATTCCAGTTCTTCCTTCAGTTCATTTTCCCTCTGCCTGATGCGTTCAAGCTCCTTTGTTATGGCCTCGGCCCGCTCCTTATTATTTCTCAGAGTGGAAAAAACATGGTGCACCGTTTCGTTGAGGAGCCTTATGTTGGCTTCGCGCAGCTCGTCATTGGTCCTCTCGATATCCTCCAGTATTTTATCCATCCTGTCGTTGATCCTCTCAATTTCCTTCCTGCATTTCTTAAGTTCGGACTTGGCCTCGTCGTCGTTCTCTTCAAAAGCGTCCCTCGTGAGGCTTATGATCTTTTTCATAATCCTCCTCTTATTGGGCTCCAGGCTCTCCTGCTCATGTCTCAGCATGGCCTCTTGTTTGATCAGTTCGTTCATCTCGTTCTGCATTCTTTCGATAGCCGGGCTCATGGGTAAGCCGGAAAAAAGCTTGGTCCATCTTTCATCTATGGTCAGGCGTGTGATGTTATTCTGCCTCAGCACCGACTTATCCAGGTAGGCATACTTATACTCACCGGGTCTTCCAGCTTTTCTGGCAAAACCCGGCCTCTTTTTAAATAACCGCATGTTCAATCCTCCCGACAAATGTGTCAACGCATTACAGGTCCGTCTTCATGCTCCGTATTTATTAGTATATCATACGGGCATGCTTTTTTTAACAAGAAGCACGGTTGCCGCTGCCCGCTTTCGGAAGTTTAGTTGACGGATTAATGTGGTAGTTGATTTAATAGAATAAAGTATACGAGATACCATTTGCGGGTGATCCATGGGTTCTAAGAGAATTAACCTGGTGCTGCGGCGTTCCGGGAAGCGGCGTTTTGAACTGAAAAAGGTTCTGAAGATTTCAGCTGCCCTGCTAATTGTGGTGGCGCTGTTCCTGACAGCCCATTATCTTATGAAATCCATCCTTGATAATCCCAATGTCTATAACGGGGTGTTCATAGATGGCTGCGATGTGAGCGGCATGAGCCCGTCGCGCCTTAAGAGTTTTATCAGGGACCGCTATGAAACCCGCCTGGATAAAGCCAATATGGTATTCTTCACCGAAAAATTCGAACTGTCGTTAAGCTACAAGGATATTGGAGCCTACATAGACATGGAAAGCATGGAAAAGCAGGCTCTGAGCGTCGGAAGGGAGGGTTTTTTCCTCAGCAGGCTGATAAAGATATCCAGGCTGAGCAAAAACCCGGTGCTTATCCCTCTTGCCCTCGAAGTCGATGAAGCTCAGCTCGATACCGTTCTTGAAGACCTCAACCGACAACTCAGGAAGGAAGTGATTGTCCCCACGGTTGTTATTTCCGGCGACCAGGCCATCCTCTGCGCCGGCGAGTCGGGCTGGGAGATCGAGAAGGAGCTTTTAAAGAACAAGATCCTTGACTCGGTCCAGGGCATGGAAACCGCGTACTTATACATCCCTTTCCGAGAAATACCGCCGCCGAAAATAGACGTTGACGCGGTCTATAACGCCATAATTCAGAACCCCGCCGATGCGGAAATCATCAGGGGTGAGGATGGTTCGGCCACGGTAAAGCCCCAGGTGAACGGCCGGTCCATAGACAAGACCGAATTAAGACATATCATAAACCGCGTTGAAGAAAGGAGCCTTAAAATATACGAAGAGATCCCGCTTCCCGTCCAGGTCACAGAACCCGAGGTAAAGACAAGGGATCTGGAGGCCCTGTTGTTCAGGGATGTCCTCTCCACAGTAAGTACGAGTTTTACTACCGACTCCCCCAATAATATGAACAGGGGAACCAACATCCGGCTGGCTGCCAAGGCCATAGACGGCACGGTGGTATTCCCGGGCGAGGAGTTTTCTTTTAACGGGATTGTGGGACCAAGGACTCCTGATAAGGGCTATGTCATCGCCCATATTTTCAGCGAGGGCCAGGTGAGGGACGGCTACGGGGGCGGGGTCTGCCAGGTGTCCACCACCCTTTATGACGCTGCCCTGCTGGCAAACCTGAAGATTACCGAGCGCCATAACCACATGTTTACCGTGGGATATGTGCCCCTGGGGATGGATGCCGCCGTATCCTACGGCTACGCGGACTTAAAGTTTATAAACAGCACAGACTACCCCATCCGGATAGAAGCCGGGGTTTCAGACAGCAATGTCCTGACCTTCAGCATTGTCGGAACCAACCTGTATCCCGATGTGAAGGTCAGGGTGGTTTCCCGCGTGGTCAGCGTCACAAAGGCGGCAACCGAGTACATCGATGACCCGCAGATGCCCGAGGGGTTTGAGGAAGTCGTGGAAAACGGCATGGACGGGGCTGTGGTGGATACATATATCCGGATCTACAGTGGGAATGATCTGATTAAGGACTATAAGATCCACCAGAGTATCTACCAGATGCTGCCCCAAAAGGTGCGCAGGGGCATAAAGAAGCTGGCCGGGTCCACATACCCTGAAACGGAGTAATATGCGAAGGATACTCGTAGAGATAAAGGATGACAATAAACGCATAGACAGGTTTCTGACTGACCGGTTTGCCGGGGTGCCGGCGGCTGTCTTTTTCAAGGCCTTCCGCAAGAGGAACATTCGTGTGAATGGCAGGCGCGTCAGCAATGATTTCCGCCTCCATGCGGGCGATATCGTGGAGATATTCATACCCGATGAGTATCTTAGCCCAATAAAGCGGGATGACCCTGAATCCCGGATCGATATTCTCTATGAAGATGAATATATTATGGTTGTATTCAAACCCCAGGGCATCCCCGTCCACCAGGACAGTAACCGGGAGGATCTGGTCCTGGACCAATACCTGCAGGCCTTAATGGTAAAAAGGCAGGACGGTACGGCGCCTGGTCCGGGTTTCCCTGCCCTCTGCCACCGGATTGACAGGAACACAGGCGGGCTTGTCATCCTTGCCAAGGACGAAAAATCGCTGGAGGTCATGAAGGACAAGTTCAAAAACCATGAGATCAGGAAATTCTATCTTGCCTGCACCTACGGCATCCCCAGTGAAAAAGAGGCTGAATATGAGGCTTATCTGAAAAAGGACGCGCAAAACAGCCAGGTCAGGATATTTGACAGGCCTGTACGCGGTTCTATGAGAATTGTCACAAGGTTTCGCCTCCTAAAGGCCGTATATCCCTACGCCCTACTTGAGGTGGAGTTGGTTACGGGAAGAACCCACCAGATACGCGCCCACCTGGCATGGCTGGGCTATCCCATACTGGGTGACGGCAAGTATGGAATAAGCGACATTAACCGTTCCCTCAAGCTGAAAATGCAGGCCCTTTTCCACTACAGGCTGAGGTTCGAGTTCAAAAATCCGGGTACGCACCTGGACTGCCTCAATGGGCGCGAGATATCTTTGCCCTCGATTCCATGGCAAAAGGGCATAAATGATACCGGCCTTCTCGGTAATGATTTGTTTGAATAAGCGCCTGGAATCACATATAATCAGAGTAAGGAAACGTATGTATCGACTGTGCAAAAAAGGCTTTAAGCCAAGGTGCGCCGGAACGGCGGGCTATGCCCGCCCTGTCATGGGGAGGTATGGTTTATGAAACTTATCATTGCGGTAGTAAGCGATGAGGACAGCAATATACTTGCTGACAACCTCAACAGGGAGGGCTTTGGAACTACCAAGCTGTGTTCCAGCGGGGGGTTTCTGAAAAGCGGCAATACCACCTTTTTGATAGCTACTGATGAGGATAAGGTAGACCGCGCCCTGGAAATCATCAGGGAAACCTGCAAGAGCAGGCGCAGGATGATCGCCCCTGAAAAGCTGCCGGGAAGCTTCGGCGCATTCAATCTCGCCATGCCAGTGGAAGTCAATGTTGGCGGCGCCACTATCTTTACACTGAACATTGAGCAATTCTTTAAACTGTAATCTCTGAAACAGGATGGGTGAAAGATTTCAAAGGCAAAAAGAAAACAAGATGCAGAAGGGGATTGGAAGTCCATGCTGAAAAAAATGGAAGATATGAAAAAGGAAATTCGGGAACGTATGAGGGACGGAAAGGGCTCGGTGGAGATCCGGCATATCTTTACCCAGGATGAACTTACCGGGAAATGCCGCCTTTTTGCCCGGGTCACCCTTGGACCGGGCTGCTCCATCGGAACCCACACCCATGACCGTGAAGAAGAGATCTACTATATTCTGAGCGGTACCGCGACCGTAGACGATAATGGAAACGTGCGCACTCTCCGACCCGGCGATGCCGTGCTCACCGGCAATGGGGCATATCATTCCATAGAGAACACGGGCACCGAAGACCTGGTCCTTATGGCAGTCATATTGCTGTACGACTGATGGGACGCGCTGCCATGCGGCGCATAACCCGGATACCGGTGGTTTGAGGACGGCACAGGCAGGTTTTCGTGCATGGTTTTGCGCGGGGCAAAAGACTGGTTTTCCCTACTCCAGGTACCTGGTCAGGTCCATAGGCCTGTGGATGATAATCTCAGCGCCTGCCCGGGCAAGAAGCTCCGCCCCCCTGAACCCCCAGGCAGCGCCTATATGGGGAATTCCGGCGTTTTTCGCCGTGACGGTGTCCACTTCACTGTCACCAAGGTACAGGCATTGATCGGGCGAAAGACCGAGATCGGCAAGGATGCCGAGCGCCCTGGCGGGGTTGGTTTTTTTTGGCACAAGGGGCGTGGTGCCGGCAACCCGGAAGAAAGTGAAACGCGGGAAGAAGCGCCGCGCGATCTCTTTTGCAAAGCCTTCGTCCTTGTTTGTGTCTATGGAAAAACTGATTCCATGGGACCGCAGATACTCAAGAAGGTCCTCAATGCCATCGTAGGCACGCATGCCGTAATCCCAGTGCCGGCCATATACAGCCCGCAGCCGGGACAGGCAGCGGCTGATCTCTTCCTGGTCCCTGTGGCCTTCGGGAACGGCAAGCCTCACAAGTTCAGCGAAACCGTTACCCACAAAGCTCTTGCATTTTTCTACGCTGTGGACAGGAAACCCTCTTTCACCCAGCACCTTATTCAATGAATATGCGATACCCTCTATGGAGTCCACCAGGGTTCCATCCAGATCGAAAATAACCGCTTTAATCCTCAATGCCTTCTCCTTTACGCGCGCGCCTTCTGCTGCATGAACTCTTCAAGGACCTTTATTACCTCATGGGTCCCGTTCGCCTGGCCATATCCGGCCATTGCCTTCCTGTAGTCTTCACGGTTCTCATATAAGGTCCTGACACGATCCGCCAGGGTATCGGGTGTCAGTTCCTCATCCGCCAGCACCATGCTGAATCCCTGCCTTCTGAAGGATTCGGCGTTCAGAATCTGGTCTCCCCGGCTGGCCTGCCTGGATAACGGGATAAGCAGATTGGGCTTTTTGAGGGCAAGAAGCTCAAATATGGTGGTAGCCCCCGCCCTCGATACCACAATGTCCGCAAGGGCAAGAATATGGGCCAGGTCATCCCGGATATATTCAAACTGCCTGTATCCCTTTATGCTTTCGTACTGTCCGTCCAGGTTTCCCTTGCCGCATATGTGGCAGATATTAAATTCTCTAACCAGCCTTCCCAGGCTTTTTCTTACGGCTTCATTGATCCTTACAGCTCCCTGGCTTCCGCCCATGACCAGAAGAACGGGCTTGTCATCTTCAAAACCGCATATCATACGGCCCATGGCCTTGTTGCCCCTAAGCAGGGCCTTTCTTATGGGAAGGCCGGTCAGCACTCCCTTCTCCTTAGGTATATGCTTTCCCGATTCGGGAAAGGTATAGCAGACCTTCCTGGCAAAGGGCATGGAGAGCTTGTTGGTAAGGCCGGGAGTGATATCGGACTCATGGATGACAACCGGCACCCTGCAAAACCAGGCCGCCCAGACAACAGGGCAGGAAACAAACCCGCCCTTGCTGAAAACTATGTCGGGCCGGATTCTTCTCATCAGCGAAACCGACTGCCTGAGCCCGCCCAACACCTGGAACATATCACTGATGTTCTTCATGCTCAGGTATCTTCTCAGCTTTCCGGCACTGATGCCATGGTATGAAATGCCTTCTGCCTCGATAAGCTGTCTTTCCATGCCGTCTTTCGAACCTATATATTCTATGTGGCAGCCCAGCGCCTTAAGTTCGGGAATAAGCGCTATATTCGGGGTTACATGCCCCGATGTCCCCCCGCCTGTCATCACGATCTTTTTCATTGCCGCACGTCCTCGAAGATGATATCATCCACATTATACTATTATACTGGCAAACATCAAAGACCCGGGGCTTATTGCCGGCCATAGGCCTTACAATGCATCACCCTGTCCTTAAGCAGGATGTCCCGGGATACCAGGAACAGGTATATTACTGCCACAAGGTTCACCAGCGAAAAAAAACGGGTGGCGGTGTCGAACATGGGCAGCACGAAGGGCAAAACATCCTTATACGACACGTAAAAAAGCACGGCAAACTGGTTGATGAATACCGTTATACCCAGTAGGCCGAATAGGCCGAAGATCCTCCTGTCCCCGGTGTATATGAACACCATGATCAGCAGCAGCACCGCCGGGTAAAGGTATCTCTCGTGCATGCGGGTTGTAAACATGAATATCCCGGCCTGAAGGACCAGGGCAGCCGCAAAAATGCGGGTTTTCGCGCCGGATTTCAGGTACAGGTACAGGAAAAATCCCAAAACCGCCAGCGTAAAAAGCCAGCTCCATGCCTTATAAGGCATGAACAGGAACTGGGCGCTGTCCTTCACCATATCCCCGCCCGCAAGGGCAAAAATGTTATGGGCATGAAGGGACGCATAGGCATACTTAGACCAGTCTCCCGCAAACAGCCTGACAACCCACCATACATCCCGCCATAGGGAAAACGGCAGGATTATGACAAACCCGGTAAAGAGCCCTGTGGCCATGCAAAGGAGAAACTTCCTCAGGCTCTTTTTCCGGACCAGCTCCAAAAACAGCACCGGAAGAAAGATAAAACCCTGGGGCTTCATAAGGCAGGCACAGGCAAAGAAAAAGGCCGACGCCATAATACTGTCATGATAAAGGCAATAGAGGCCCGATACCGCAAGCAGGGTCAGTATGCTGTCGGTTTGCCCCCACATGGCGGAGTTGACCAGTATGGCGGGATTAAACAGGTACAGCCCGGAAAGGACCAGGGCTGTTTTCCCTGGCATCTGCCTTGAGGCAGCCCTGTACACCAATATACCCGAAACGATATCTGCCAGCATGGCAGGCATCTTGAACAGCATGATCCCAAGGATTGAACCGGGAGCCAGATCCAGCGCACGAAGCGCCCTGCCTATGAAATGCAGGATATACAGGTACAGTGGAGGGTAATCCACATTGCCGCTTCCGTATACCAGGAGGAATTCCCCTGACGCGGCATCGGCCCACTTTCTGTAGTAATCCAGGTCACCGTCATACCCGTGTACACTGGCGGCCAGGATAAGCCGCATGATAAACGCAAACAAGAGAAAGAGGATGAAGGCAAAACTGTCCCTGTACCTTTTCAATATACCACCCGAGCCATCCCATGTCCTTTTTCATGTCATATCCGGTCAAACAGCAAATGAAAGGGGAAGCATCCCAATAAGAATGCCCCCCAGTATTCTGCGTTTCGAGGAGTTTTTCATGCAGGGCAATGTTTCCAAACCGGGTTGTCCTTTACCACAGTCAGGACTTGTCCTTTTTTATGTAACCGGTGGCCGCAAGCCTGGCAATAAGTTCCCCGTCTTCGTCAAAAACGTCCACGCAATATGAACAGAGCCTGTTGGTGGATGAAACCTCTTTGGCTTCGGCAGTCAAAACCCTGCCTTTTGGAATCCTGAAATATGAAATACTGGCGTTGATGCCAAGGGTGGGGCTTCCTTTGGAGTTGCATGCGGCGGCAAAGGCATAATCCGCCAGGGTGAATATTGCGCCCCCTTGCACCGAACCCACCCCGTTAAGGTGGTAGGGCTTAACCTCCATGCGGACAACGGCATATCCGGGTTCTACGGTAATCAGTTCCAGCCCTGTGAACTGCGCAAATTGGTCATTCTTCACGAATCTGGTCATATCCATAGCCATACCGAACCTTTCATGGTCTTCTTATGATCATACTACAAACGGAGGAAATATCAAATCCTGTTTCGCCGATTATAAAAGCGGCAGGGATAGCCACCCTGCCGCCCGGTGTTTCACTTCGCTGTATTATTTTTTGAAGTAAGTGGTTATTGCCTCGGCAATGACCTTCGCAAGCCTGGTCTGTTCTGCTTCATCGGTCAGCCACTCAAACTCCACGGGATTGGGAACAAAACCGGTTTCCAGGAGGATGGACGGCGTCCATGTTCCCCGGGTCACATAGAAATTGCGGACATGCATCCCTTTTTTTGTTCGGTTCAGAGAGCTTGTAACGTGGTCATACAACAGCTCAACCAGGGGCGCGGACAGCGGCTCTCGGTACCATACCGAGAACCCGTCTACCTTTGATATGTCCACATCATCGGGCATGCTGTTGGAATGGAGGGAAACAAACAGGTCCGGAAGCATCAGCCTGGACATGGCAAGCCTGTCGTTCAGGGATACATACATATCGTTTCCCCTCGTAAGGAAGACCCTGGCCCCCAGTGCTTCAAGCTCCCGCTCCAGTTTTTGCGCAAGGTCCAGGTTTATATCCTTTTCGGCATAAACCCATCCAAGAGGCCCGATGGCGCCTGGGTCGGAGCCCCCATGCCCGGGATCCAGCATGATGGTTATGCCGGAAAGGGGCAGGCCCAGGTTTTTAACCGCGGCCTTGCGTCTGATCTTCAGCTCCAGCCCTGTTCCTGTCTTTTCAATATAGTAGCCTCCCAGCGTTTCGCCCGGTTTCAGGGTCAGCATAATTTGTGTCCCGCTGTTACTATCCTTTGAAATGCCCACCGAGGATATGAGGGAGTCGGGAGGCAGCAAAGGCGCCGACGCCCCGGAGGGGGCCGAAACGGTAAGCTTTATGCTCGTCCCGTCAAATTCGGCAAATGCTGCGGGGGAAAGCAAGGTGTCAAGCTTAAGGGTATGCCAGACATCGCCTGTCTTATACTCCATGTTCCTTATGGCGGGCTCAATCTTGAAATCCGGTTTATATATATTCACATCGCTCATTCCCACCCACTGCCCGGAGGACAGGCGGACATAACTGCCCGACATACCTGTGATGGAATCCAGCATGCCGGAATAGAGCTGGTGTATCCCGCCATTGGTTGAGGAGGGTTCATTGAAGGTATATGTCATGGGTACCTTCACTTCCGCGTAATAGGGAGCGCCCTTCATTATCACCCCGATGCGGGCCCCGCCGTTTCGTGTATTTACTGTCCCCTTGTAATTCATGGTATATACCGGAACGCCCAGGTCCACGATCCGGGGAGTCCCCGCATAGGCGGGCAGGGTATAACTGCAGGTGAAAGTAGCGGCATAAAGGCCGTTACCGCCGGGTGTCGGGGTTGCCTGGATCATATTGAATGTCTTTCCGTCTATCTTCACCGTCACCTTTGATCCGGCAGGGGCCTTACATGACAATGTGATTTTTTCGCCCGGCATCCCGTAGAACTGTGAGCTTGGGAAGGTGGAGGTCGGAATGATTTCAGCCTTACTCATGGTTTCCGTTACAGCAGGGACGGTTCTTGTAATGACCCGGGTTACGGTTGTTCCGCCCTGGGAGAATGTGAACCTGTTCTCGCCTGGACGCAGAGACACAAGAACTCCGAAATACCCCTGCTCTGAACGGTCAAGAACGGGCAGATCATTCAGGAAAAGCGGCTTACCGGGATCCGATGCGCCATTGATATAGTATTTTTCAAGGCTCGTGGTTATGTTGGAGGAAGGCCTTGATACGCTTAGCTTGATCCGGCCGGACGTCTGGTCACGCTTTGCGAACGCCTCTTTTATGGTGGCGGCGAGCTCAGGATAGTTGGCCAGGGAATTATAAGTAAACATAATGCTTCCACTGACCCGCTCCATAGTGTCGTTGAGTTCAAGTTGCCTTACAATCTCTCCGGTTCCATGCCAGGAGCTTTCAGGATTAGGGTCGCCGGCCTTGTAGGCCGCCTGCCCTATATAGAGATCCACGCCGGTCCCTGAAACGGCATCGTTCCACCATGCCAGTAGCTTTCCGTAATCGGCGATGGAGTACCCGATATTCCAGTATAGCTGTGGCGCGATATAGTCGATGATGCCATCTTTCACCCATTTCAGGGAATCGGCATAGTGGCCGTAGTAAGACTGGAAACCGTTGGTATCGCTCCCCCTTGGGTTGGATGAACGGTTTGCCCAAATGCCGAAGGGACTGATGCCGAACCTGACACTGCTCCGGACTTGTTTGATCGCCGTGTAGCAGTCCCGGATCAGGATGTTCACGTTTTCCCTGCGCCAGTCGTCGAGGCTCTGGCCGGAAGCCTTGTACTTATTGTAAGTGGCCTGGTCATTGAACGATGTGGAAGGATAGAAATAATCGTCAAAGTGGATGCCGTCCACATCATAATTCCGCACGATTTCAAGGACCCCGTCGATAATGAGCTTACGCACCTGGGGAAGGCCCGGATCAAAGTAGAGGTTGCCGTCCGAGTGCTTCACCACCCACTGGGGGTTCAGAACCGCCGGGTTGTTGGACGCAAGGGAAGCGAAATCATGGGAAGGCTGTCCGGATTCCTTTTTGGTCACCCGGTAGGGATTGATCCATGCGTGCAGTTCCAATCCCCTTTTATGGGCTTCCTCAACCCAGAACTTAAGGGGATCAAAACCTCCGTCCGGCGCGGTGCCCTGTTTCCCGGTAAGATACCTGGACCAGGGGAAAATACCGGACTTGTAAAATGCGTCGGCCGTCGGCCTCACCTGCAGGAAAATGGCGTTAAAACCGGTATCCTGGGCCAGGTCCAGGATCCTGATGGCTTCGCTCTTCAGTTTGGCAGGGTCGGTGGTGGGCTTTACGGGATAGTCGATATTCACCACCGTAGATACCCATAGTCCGCGGAAATCAGCCCTGACCGACCGGCCGGGTATCGGCGCATCGGCCGCAAACACCGAAATGGTTAATGAGAAGATCAAAAGGAAGACAATCAGTACTCTCGCAATGTTCTTCATACCCTTTCTCCTGTGTATGTTATTGGGATCACCTGCCTTTCATTTTAGCAGAAAAAAACAGTTTCCTGCCGCTTTTTCCGGTGATTTAAGGAAACTGTAACCGTTGGGTAATAATATGCCCTGTAAAAAATCAATGGCCCACATACTCAAAGAATTCTACCGAACCTACATGGCCGTCCTCAATCCTCACGAGCATGATCCTGTTTACCATGCACCTCCCCCCAACGGTGAAATACCAGTAAACCAGCCCATCCTCGTACCGCCCGACATCGGGCCTGCCATAGAGTTTTTCCAGGGTTTCAACCCTGTCACCGGCTTTTAACCCCTTGCAGTGGCATGTTTGCTTCCCGGGGTTAAAACAATCTTGTGAAGTGTGCCCAAATAACTAAATAGATGAATACCACCAATTGTTGTTCCTTCGGATTCAATCTTCTCCAGGCGATAGTCATCAGGATCGCCGCCAAGTTCCCGGATAGCCTCCTCCACAGGCATGTCCAGGGCCTATCCTGGCCTCATCATAGGCAATGGGGGGCACATCGTCCCCGGTCCCGTCACCATACCTCATGGAAAGCTGGCTATCGATGACCTGCCAGGCCAAGCCGTCATGCTTCAGCCATAAGGTGGCCCATGCCACGTCGGCGTAAAAATCGATCATATACTCCGGAAACATCACATCTCCCAGCGGCCCGTGATAATACTCTCCAACCTTCTTCCGAACCGTGCAGGTAAGTCGGATGAGCCTCTGACCGTTTCTCTCGGCAGGCTTCCAGTCACTGCCCAGTGACAGGGCACTGCTGTCGTCCAGTCCTCCGCACTCCGGGAATAACCTGTCGGGCAGGGTACAGGACATCTTTCCAGTCTCGCCGGCAATGGCAACGGTGAGCTGTTTTCCTTTCAGCTCGCAGGTAATCCTGCTGTGCTGGCCCATCTCATCCAACGGCGAAAACAACTTCTCCAGTTTACCGTTTTTCACGGTAAACAGGCATCGAAACTCTTCGCTGTAACCACTTCCCGAGATATAGATCTCGGGCCGGCTGTCACCCGCAAGATCCGCAAGCTCCCACTCATAAACCTGTGTAAAGCCCAGCATCTCGTTTACATATGCGCCCGTTGACTCATTTCCCACATATAGCCCGTAATAACCGTTCCACTCATAGAGTACGGCTGTTTCAAGCCCTCCATCCTCCATAAGGTCCGCTTTCCTTACCATGTTCCCGCCAGGAGCGAAGCATTCATCACCGAGATAGATCCTGCTGACATTCCCGTCACCCTTCTGGCTGAGGACCAGTCCGTAGTCATATATATACAGGGTTTCTCCATAGTACTCTTCTTTGGTATACCGATTCCCGAACCGGGACAGCAGGGCATCCAGGGACATGTCGTCAAGCCTTAAAAGGCTGAAAAAGGCATACCGGTTCTCCAGCGGGCTCGGAATGGCGGGGATACCGTTGGCTATCAGCGTATAGTAAGCTTTGGCGAAATGGCTGTAATAAATCCTCTGGGTATGGGTTCCCACCAGCTTACCATCGACATAGGCGCTGACCCTGAAAGCGCCGTCGGCATTGTGCCTGAACTCCTGGCCCGGGTTTTCGGTGATATACAGGCCTTTAAGGTCGGTAAGTTCGCATGAGGTGCCAAGATCAGTAATGGCATCTCCCCTATACCGGACAATCGTGCCTATCTCTGTCTCAAGACGGTAACTGACCTGTCCCTTATCCCCAGGGCTTCTGATCAGCTCAATCCTGCCTGTGCGGGGTCCGAAATCATTATATCCCTCCAACCAGTTGATCCGGATCTCCAGGTTGCCGGAGGACTCTTCCGAAGGTTCGGCAGTTGGACCGAGGTTGTATTGGGCGACCATACTGATATCGCTTGAATTGATCAGGGAATCCGGCTTATCCAGCATGAAGCAATCCTTAAAGTTAAAATCCTCACACTCGGCGTATGTTAAGCCATAACCTTGCCTGAGGAACCCTGCGCGCACAAAATCAAAACCCCTGCAACTGGTCAGGTTCATGATGTAATGAGAGCAGTCCGATAATATTGGAGTCCGAAAAGGTCACATTCGCGCAGTCCCTGGCCACCAAGCCGTTCAACCCGCATCCGAACAGGACACAGTTGCTGATGGAAACATCTTCACAATTCCTCAGGATCAGCACATCCCCGGTACAGCCATCGGCCCGGGGATCATGCCCCATGTTGAGGTTCTGTATGGTGATGCCGCTGCAATATATAAGGATAAGACGGGAGAATAGGGATATTCGGTAATGAAACGACGGCAAGGATCATGGTAAAAGCCATGAATATGCCGAGGGCTTTTTTCATCGTGCTCACTACCTTCTTTATCAGGTTTTTCTATCTTTGTTCGTAAAACCCCGGGCTGAAAACCGTGGAAATTCATCCCGAGCCATGGTGATCGGTCTGCGATGATAAATTATTCAGCATCCGCTGTTTATACAGGAAAGATATGCCGCAAAAGGTGGAACAGCGTCCGCCGAAAGATGTCTGGCGGCTATGTATCCAGGAACCAACACAATGCGTGGAAACCGGAGATAAACAGGGAGCCCGGGATTTCTCAGGCCCTGTGGATCAGAACATGTGAAACACCGATAATCCGCGCTGCCTGCCTCAGTGATACCCCTTCGATGGCCTTGATCTTTCTGAGGAGGGCATTCCGCTCCGATACTGGCAGGTGCTTGACCTGCGAGATCTCATAACCGCTGATGGCCTGTTCTATTGCCCGGAGGGCTTCTTCGTCGGACAGGCGTCCCGGCCGGGTTACATCCATGCACCAGTCATCGCTGGCCTGCTCGTTAAACTGGATGAACAGCCTCCTGGCAAGATCAGTGTCACCATCAAACATGGAAAGGATAAGAGCTTCATCCAATAAGCCTTCGGGATAGCCGGGGAAACCATAATAAGGCCTGCAGCTGCTCCACTTCCATTTTCCTGGATAGTCTATCAGCCCGGCCTTGACAGGGTTTTGATGAATGAAACGGATCAGGGTCAGCAGGTAAGAGCCCTGCTCAACTGCTTCACTGCCAAAACGATCATGAAAAACGGAGCCTTCGGTCTTGTACTTCGACCTGCGGTGCCAGGCATAGCTCACCGCAAGGCGTTTAATTGTACCGGACAGGCTTTCCCTTCCCTCTTTAATGAGCAGATGGGCATGGTTGAAAAGCAGGCACCAGCCATAAACCTCTATCCCAGTTTTTTCCCTGCAGGAATAAAGGGTATCCAGGAACCTGGCATGGTCTTCTTCATCATGGAATATTGCCTGCATGTCTTTACCCCGAAGCAATACATGATATATCCCGCTTCTGCTCTTTTTTCTCGCTTCCCGCGGCATGGCCATACCTCACAGTGCTGTTTGATGATTATTATATCATAGTCAGATTCCACTGCAAGGCGGATGCGGCGCCCAGGCCGGAGACCCGCGCCGGAAGCAGTAAAATACAGCTTTCATGATCAGGGCTATATGACACATGACAGTGTACCAGCAGAACCGTCCCCTTGGCTAGCCATAGGAACCGTCCCCGTGGCAAAATGGGGCGGGCCGGATACCACCGGTACCCAGCCCGTCTCAAGCTCCTGTCCTTCTACCCTGGAATCTATAGCTGATTATCTGGAAAAGAGATTGCGCAGCCTTTTGCAGTCTTCCTTCGCCAATCCTACGAAGTCGCCGCCGTCATTGAGAGGCCTTGCGAAATAATAGGTTTCGGAGTATACCCAGCCGCTGAAACCGCTGTCCAGAACCATGCGGGCCTGGGTTTCAAGATCCGCGCCCCCGGTTCCCATCAGCACGGGAGCGGGACGCCCGATATGGAAATCCTCGGTCCGCGTGTCCTTGAAGTGGTAATGCCGAATGATTTCCGGTTTTTTGGCCAGTATCTCCTTCAGCATTTCACCGGGAACACCGCTGTCATGAAGATATGGATTGCATGCGTCAAAGCAGAGCTTTATGCCGTGGCCCACTTCTTCCAGCAGACGGAAGTTTTCTTCGTTTGTCAGGTTGGTCTCAACCGTGAAAACAACACCGTTGTCCTCAGCGACCTGGCAGGCATAGCGCAGATGGCTCACCACATTCGGGTACAGTTCCCTGTCACGGATCATGGCGGCCCCCATTACCTCAGGAATACCCATCTGCGCAGCTGCCTTGATGGTATTCGAAACGCTGGTCTTGAACAATTCGCTTAAGGGACTGCCTGCAGGCGCGTCTATGGATTTGTCCTGAAAAACGCTGCGCAGGTGTATTGAGCCAAACTCCATGCCGCTGTCGGCTGCCGCCTTTTGGTAAGCCTCCTGCACCCGTGGATTGTTCAGCGGGTATTGCATGGAGGAACCGCCGCAGTCCCCAAGCTGCAAGCCATCGTAGCCCATTTCAGCGGCCAGGGTGACGGCAAACGGACCGGTTACAGGGATACCCCATTCACAAACGCCGAAATTAATGGCCATATCGTAACCCCCGATCACCTATCAACATAGTCCGAGGGATTGCCGGCCAGGGGATGCGAGGCCAGCGGCCCGACAACCACGTTCCCCGCTTCCACGACGATTCCGAGAAGATCCCGCAGATCGTAGAAAACGCAGCCCTTCTTTTCGCCATTGGCCAATACTTCGCCCATCTCGGTCTTAAGCATCGGAGGAATACCAAGCTCTTCCATCTTCTTCATGAAGGCCGGCCTGTTGTTGATCTTGCACCCGAGGTGATGGACACCGTTTCCGTGTTTGATCAGGAAGTCCGAGTACGGGTTCCCGGGGCTCTTGTCCAGCGGCTCTATGATTTCAATATCAAGGTTGGCAAAATCAAAGCGATAGTACTTGATAAACCAGGGCTTTACCTTTTTGCCGTTGTACATATCCGCGCCTTCAAACTGCCCTGCTTCCCACAGGTCTTTTGTGTTGCGGTAGATGATCTTTGAGTGGTCGAAATCCACAAGGTCCTTCCAGTTCTGCATTACAGCCTCCAGGTCATTTACGCAGAGGCCGATCTGGAATACAAGATCGAATTTGAATTTGTCTGACATAATCCTAACCCCCAATACACTGATATATTCGGTCCCTTACGATCTTCCGGGCATTGTGACCGCTCGTCATGCCCTCTTTTATACTGCGTCTCTTATAGCCTTTCCCTGTATATCCTTACAGCCATGTCCCGGGTAAAAGGTACATAACTGGCTACAAGAAGACGTTGCTTCGTTTTCATGATGCTGTCGGCGAAAGGTTCCACATCCGCCGGCGTCATACCCGCTTCGCTTAAGCGGCGCATCGGCAGCAGTTTGTTGAACATGACCTCCAGTTGCGTAAACACCTCTTCGCGCGAAGTGAACAAGCCGCATTTCCTGAGAGGCCTTTCAGCCAGGTCAATCAGTTCCTCCAGCACACCGCCGGAAGACTCGCTCTGGTACAACCTGAACACGGGACACAGGAACTGCGAGATTGATTCGCCATGGGACATCTTGTACTTTTCCCCCAGCGGATATGCCAGCGCATGGACGGGTCCTGCGCCGCCGTTATTCACAGCCATTCCCCCCAGGCAGGAAGCTATTATGAAATCCTGCAAAATGTTTAGGCGATAGTCCGGGCCGTTGATAACCATATTTGCATAACCATCCAGGAGAAGAGAAATAGATCTGGCCCCAACAGCCCGGGCGATCTCGTTTCCACGGGTGGACGAAACATAGGACTCCATGCTGTGCCCCAGAGCGTCCATGGAGCAATGGACAAAGGTCCTGAAGGGCAGCCCTGCAATCAGTTCAGGTATCAGGACCGCATGGCGGGCGGTCAGCCGCTCATCCATGATAGCGGTTTTCAGGCCGGTGTCCTGCATGGTGATAATACCGCCATAGGTAACTTCACTGCCGGTGCCGCAGGTGGTCGGAAGGATTATCAGGTCCTTGTCGGGACAGGCATCTGTCCTGCCATATATGACGTCCCGTATGGGATAGGCGTTCCTGACAGTAATCACCTTGCCGATGTCTATGACACTTCCGCCGCCCATAGCGATAACACGGCTTATTTTCCAGTCCCGGATATCCTTCAGTATGCTGTCCACAGTCTGTTCATTAGGTTCACCGGGATCGTATGTATCTTTCAGGATTACATGGCATGCGGGATTAAGAGGCTTGACAAACCTGTCGAAGAGGATGGTTTCAGTCAGCAGAAGGTCATTCTCACCAAGTGCGAACTCTTCGGCAAATTCGGTAAAAGTACCCAGCAAATGCACCTTGGGTTTTACATCGAATATTTGCATGGGTGTTTCCCGCCTCCTTTCATATACTCTGTCAATCGTTGGGATGGATGATAATCTTCATCACTTCGGGATCGTTCATGACCCTGTCCAAAGCCTCGAAATACTTCTCCAGGGGATAAACGCAGGAGATAACGGACCCGGGGTCAACCTTCCCTTGCTCCAGGATGCTTATACAGTCACGGAAGCGGTACATCTGCAACGGAGCGCTGATTATCTTCAGGCCTTTCCGGATCAGAAGGCCCGGCTCTATCTTCACAGTTTTCGGCTCCCTGTAGAAGAATGAATACATTACAAAACGGCCTTTGGGCGCCAACAGCCTCATCATCCTTTCTACCATGGGCCCGTCATCTCCAGCCGCGTCGACGATCACATCAAGCCCATACGGGAACATTTCCTTAAGTGTGTTTTCATGTTTGTCATAATTGTCCGGGTCAACGAGTATGGTCTCTATGCCCAGCCTTGAAACCCGCTCCAGTTTGGATGGCAGCAGATCAAGCGCCACCACCCTGCCCGCGCAGGAGTTCTTTAGCAGCTGCGCTATCAGGCTTCCGCTGGAGCCGCAGCCTATTACCGCGACATTATCGCCGTATTTCAGTTCACAGTTGTCTACACAGCTAAGGGCGCAATTGATTAGTTCGCTCAGGCAGGCGCTGTCAAAGCTGAGCTTCTCTGAAAAGGTGTATACCTTCTCGGCCTTGCACAGCACATACTGGGCAAAACCGCCCTGCAGATTGTGACCCTGGGATTTGAAGTTCTCGCACATGGCGGGAAGCCCGGTCTGGCAATAATAGCATGTGCCGCACTGTACGCCGTTGTCCGCGGTTACCCTGTCGCCAACCTTTACATGTTTTACGTTCTTACCCACTTCCACTGCTATTCCTGAGAATTCATGCCCAGGCACGGCAGGATATACACCCAACAGCGAGCCGGTCCTGTCATGGCTGCTTTCGGCAGGCTTGCATATGCCGCAGGCCATTACCTTTATGAGGACATCATTGTCACCGCAGACAGGACGCGGTATCTCTTTAACACTGCCGTTTGCCCGTCCGGGTTTTTCATATACTACCGCTTTCATAATTTCCATTAATACTCACCTCCAAAGCCGGATCCCCTGCTATTTCAGCAGATAGGGAAGCCAGGTAGACAATCCGGGAATAAAGCTCATCAAGAGCAGCACGAAGATACAGCAGCCCATAAACGGCCATATGTAACGCACAACTTCAGTGAACTGCACATTCTTCAGCTTGGTGGTAACGAAGATATTGATGCAGAACGGAGGTGAAATGGCGCCAACGCAAAGGTTGACAAGGATAATGCCCGCAAGCTGGATCTGATCAATCCCATACGCGTCGGCGATGGGAGTCAGCAGCGGTACAAACAGGAGAATAGCAGCATTGCTGTCGATAAACATACCTGCGATGAAGAAGATAAGGTTAACTATCAGCAGGAACACCACAGGCGATTTTATGTGTGTTGTCACCCATTCGACCAGTTGTGTTGATACTCCGGAGAACGCGATCGCCTTACACGCGATGTTGGCCGTCGTCATGATGAACAGGATAATACCGGTAAGCCTGATGGTGAAGGTCAGCATGTCCTTTACGTTTCCGCTGACAAGATCGGGATTCCTTTTTTTGTTGATAATATAATATGCCAGGCCGTATATAGCGGAAATGGCGCCTGCCTCCGTTGCAGTAAAGATACCGCCATAGATGCCTCCAAAGATTATAACAGGCATCATCAAAGCCCAGAACGCGTTTTTAGTGCTCACGCCGATGTTCTTTACATATTTGGTAAATACAAACGGTTCAGTGTTCTTCGGCTCTACCTTGCGCCTGTGCAGGAAGTTAACGATGGAATACAGGAAGGCAATCATGATACCCGGAATCAGGGTGCACATCCATGCGTCTGCAATACTGATATTGGAAGCCGTCGCATAAATGATACCCGTCATGCTCGGGGGAATCAGCACTCCCAGGAACCCGGCGGCTGCCATCAGTGCCGCCTGGTAAGGCTTTTCATAGCCGCGCTTGTCCATTTCGGGGAAAACCAGTTTGCCGATAGCGGCAATGGTAGCCTGCGTTGAACCGGTTAAAGCGCCGAACGCGGCACAGGCAAACACGGCCACTGTGCCGGTGCTGGCCCGAAACCGTCCGACAAAGGAATCAACAAATTCGAAGATCCTTCTGGATATTCCTGAATACTCCATTACAGCCCCCGCAAAAAGGAAAAACGGGATGGCCAGAAGCGAGAAACTGTTTGTTCCGTAGAAGGCTGACTGTGCCATACTGTTGAGCGGGAATTTATACAGCAGAAACGCAGCAACTCCGCCCAGCCCTATGGAAAACCCTACCGGAACGCGGAACAGCAGCGCTGTCCCTAAAAAGATTGCAAGAAAAACCAATAATACTTCCATAGTTTATTTCCCCTCCGTCTGAGAGTCTGGTGCAGCATTGTCGGAATCCGTAACCGGCGGTCTATACGGCAGCAGCATGTTCAGAATCGTATGCAGTATTACCAGGACACCGCCGATGATAACAAAGCTCATGGGAATCCACATATCAAAGGGCAGCGTCGCTGAAGGCGTGCCCGTTTTCGCAAACTTAACCACAAATACCGTATAGTAATAAATGAAAATTCCCATGAAAACAAGGGACATCGCCTGGGCTATCCGGTGCAGAACAGTCAGTATTTTGTTTGGGTCCTTGGTTAATCTTTTGAGTATCGGACTGATAACGTCAATGTCCAGATGTCCATTGTCTGCTGCCGCACATGAAGCGCCCATCCAGCCTAAAAGAATGAGCAGGTATCTTGCCAGTTCATCCGCCCATGGTGTCGCGATCTTAAATGCGTAGCGGCATGCGATGAATATACAGCAGTCTATGATCAACAGCCATAGAATTATTATGGACAGCGTCGCTTCGAACTTGGCCAGGCCGCCGTTGACCTTGGTTACTGTTCTACGGAACTTGCTCTGCGGCTTTTCATTATGCATAAGCATACCAACCTTTCTTTTTGAAGCAATAGGGAAGGGTTATAGCCTTCCCTGTTGCTTCCAGCCGAAACATGCTTGTTATTCGATATTAAACTCCTCAAAGATCCTATCCATCGCCTCTTTATCGAAGAGATCGCGATATTCTTTCCAAACCTCGCGGCCGATGCGCTTGAACTCGGCTTTCATCTCCTCGCTGGGCTCAACTATCTCGATGCTGGGATCCTGCCTGCACATATCGAGCCAGGTGTCACACAGTTCACGATAGGTATCGCGGATGTACTGTGCTGTTTCTTCACATGCCGCATAGATGATTTCGCGCTGGGCATCGGTCCACGTGGCTGAAAAATCGCCGTTGGCAACCCAATAGTTTGTGCCGTACAGATCCCAGGTCAGCAGGATCCAGTCAATAACCTCCTCCAGTTTGAAGATAGAGGATGCGGGGATATTATTGTGTACTATATCCATGGTTTTCTGCTGAAGGCCTGTATACATGTCAATACCGCTGACAGGGATCATACCTAACTTGGTAAAGTAGGCATGGTGGAAATTCACGTCAGGAACGCGGACTTTCAATCCCTTTAACTCCTCCATGCTCTTGGGAGCTTTACCGGTACCGAGCAATACCTTAAGTCCGAACTCGCCGGGGCAGATCAGTTCAATGCCGTTTTCGGCGGAAACTTTCTTATGATGCTCGAACATCCAGCCGTTGTTGTACAGGTTGTCCACCTCTTCCCAGGAATTGAGCAGGCCAGGCAGGCATACCCAGGACATGCCGATATTGGGAACAAGCCAGTCGAGAGCGTCAATGGACATGACCGCCATGTCGAGGTCTCCCATTAACATCAGCTGGGTGGCCTCGCGCTCAGCTCCCAGGGTTCCGGCAGGTGTGATCTCGCATGTAATTGCGCCGCCGGACTTTTCAGACACGATGCTGGAGAAGTCAGCCAGGACCTTATCAATAACCGGGCCCGGAACCGGGTTGTAAAGACGGATCTTCAGCGGATCGACCTTCTTGTCTGTACCCGGGTCTTTGCCCTCATCTGCCGGAGCAGCCGTGTCAGGCTGTGCGGTCGGACTGCTGGTGGGTTGCTGCTCGCCCTGGCCGCAGGCAACAAATGATATTGCCATAGCAAGAACAAGGAGCAGTGCAAGTGTTTTCTTTACGAGTTTCATAGTATACCTCCATTCCTTTTTATGTGATTTTAAGTCTTACCAAACCTTACAGAGCTGGGCCTGAGCCCATTTTTATATCTTCCGGCCTGTCATCCCTTTTATCCCTGCTGATCCTTGCCACAACCAGGCCCGCCAGGGCCAGGACTGCGCAAATGATGAAGTTCCAGGTAGTAAGGTTTCCTTCGGGAGCAGAGAACATATCCACTATTACCGGGGAAGCAAAGCTGGAAATCAGAACGGCCACGGACAACATGCTGATGACCGTTCCTATGTATTTGCTGCCGTAATAGTCAACCGCCAGCATAGGCGTTATGCCCGCAAATCCGCCGAAGGCAAAGGACAGGATTATAACAAGCATGAAGAACCAAAAACCGCCGGCCAGTGAGAGCCCCAGAGTAACGCCTATCGTGATGCAGTAAAGGATTGAAGCCGCGTTTCTTGCGCCGAAGTTATCGCATAGCTTCCCGAACACAAGCCGGCCCATGGCAGAAGCGGCGCCGCTTGCCATGATCATGGATACGATGAACGATTCGCTTAAGCCCCGTTCCGCGCCGAGTATCTTTGCGTATGGATTTACCGTGAAGTACCCTATAGGGCCGACGGCAATACAGAAAAGCAGCATGTAGTATGTCTTGCCTTTGAGGATTTCCTTAACCGCTTCCCTCTTCTTGGCAGTGCCCCCGGGCGCTTCAGCTCCAGCAGCACCGGCGGCAGGTAATTGGGCAGGCGATTGTATAAATGGATACGAGGCGATAAGCACTACGCTGAAAATCATTCCCAGGATACTGAAGGCATAAGGCACCCTTTCGGGATCACCGGCAATAATGGCGTTGATGGCCGGCGTAAGCACCAGTGTGGAAGCTCCCAGCATGCTCAGTACGAAACCGCTGGCAAAGCCTTTTTTGTCCGGCCACCATTGCTGGGCGCATGAAATAGTGCAGGGATAAACCAATCCGCCGCCAAAGCTCAACAGCCCGCTGTATGTAATGTACAGGAGTGTGAATTTATCCTTGGGAACAAAGGAGCTGGCGAACAGCCCGGCAATATAGAGGCATGAACCAATCAGCACGGGGATTCTCGGACCCAGGCGGTCGAAAGCTCTTCCACCGATGAAGATTCCAATAACATTGAACGTGACAAACAGGTAAAATACCTTCGACGCCGCGGCCGGATCGACGGCGTAGTATCCCATCACCGGTACCTGTAACACGCTCCATACATAATTCATGCCGGTTGAAAGCATTGCTGCCGCGCATGCGGCCAAAACAGTATACTTATTTCTCATTGCGCCTTTTCTCCGCGATCGCAGTTAATGCAGCTTCAGCGATGTCCTTGTCTGTCATGTGCATGATCTCCATAAGTTCAGCGGGCTGCCCTACCTCGCCGAAACGGTTGGGTATGCCGATGCGTTTCATGGGAACCACACAGCAGTTATCACAAAGGACCTCGGCAACCGCGCTTCCCAGACCGCCTGTTATGGAGTGGTTCTCGGCAGTAACGATTGCCCCGGTTTCCCTGGCACACCTGATGATGGTATCAACGTCTATGGGTTTAATAGTAAAGATGTCCACTACCCTTGCGGAAATGCCTTTCTTCCCGAGAATTTCCGCCGCCTTCAGGCAGTTGTTGAGAATCAGGCTTCCTTCAGCAATCAGCGTCACATCATTCCCGTTTCTGATGACATTGGCCTTCCCAAGCTCAAACTCTGAATCCTCTTCATATACCCTGTATCCATTCAGTCTCTCGGCGCGGATATAAAATACGCCGAAAGTCTCCGCGGCTTTTCTGACAGCCCAACGCATAGCCGTGCTGTCGGCGGGATCCATTATGACGATGTTCGGGATTGGCCGGACAAGTGCGATATCCTCGCAGGCATGATGGGTTCCGCCATTCTCACCGGAGGATATCCCGGGCGCTGATGCGATAATCTTGACATTGTTTTTGGCGTAAGCAACCGATATGTAGTTCTGGTCGCACATTCTTCTTGACGCAAACGCCGCGAAAGCATGACAGAACGGGATCAGCCCGACGGCGGACAATCCGGCGGAAACGCTGGACAGGGACTGCTCGCAGACACCCAGATTGACATACCGGTCAGGGAATACTTTCTGGAACTCGGGTCCGAATATGCAGTTGCCCACATCCGCCTCCACATCCACTATTCTCGGGTCTTCTTCTGCCAATGCGATGAGCTGCTGATTATAGGCTCTGGTCAGTTCAATATCTTCAATTGTGCCTTTTACTAACTTAACCATAATTCCAATCTCCCCCTCGCGTATTTATTGCATTGCCTCGAGCTGCCTGCGGAGATCCGCAAGTACCTCATCAACACCTTCGAAAGCAGCACCCCTCAGGGCATGGTTTCCAAGAACAGCTTCTTTTGCCGGCCATCCTTTGCCCTTAATGGTCTTCAGATTAATGAAACCTGGCTTTTCGGAGCGCTTGCATTCCTCGATGGCCTGGTCTATGGCAGCCAAGTCATGCCCGTCCACATCAACCGCGAACCACCCGAAAGCTTCGGCCTTCCTGCAGACATCGCCAAGGGAAGAAATGTCATCAGTAAATCCATCCAACTGCTGCCTGTTGTTATCCAATATTACAATGAAATTACTAAGACCTTTATTGGGGGCGATCAGCATGGTTTCCCAAACCTGTCCCTCCTGGGCTTCCCCGTCGCCGATAATGGAATATACTATGTTTTTCTTGCCCTGGAGCTTTAGCCCCAGCGCCATGCCAAGCGCGCAGGATACACCCTGTCCAAGGGCGCCGGTGGTCATATCGATGCCTGGTGTGAGGTTCTTATCGGTATGGCTTGGAAGCCGTGTTCCGAGCTTGTTGATGGTTAAGAGCTCTTCCCTGGGGAAGAAACCCTTAATGGCCAGCGTCGAGTACAGGGCCGGGCCGCAGTGTCCCTTGGAAAGCACCAGGTAATCCCTGCCTTCCCATTTTGGGTTTTTGGGATCATACTTCATGTGCTTTCCATATAGCACCGCAAGGGCGTCCGCTATTGAAAGCGATCCGCCTACATGACCGAACCCATGCTTTGAGAGCATATTCAGGGTTTCAATCCTGATTTCAAGCGCAAACTTCTTTAGTTCGTCCAACGTCTTCGACCTCCTGATTCACAATTTTTGTGGCTAATCAATGCGGATAACATTCTTTATGCACTGCTCCTTGTTATCCAGAGCGTCATTAAAGGCCTTCTCCGCATCGTCGAATGGATACACACCGGTAACAATCCGCTTGATATCTATACGTCCTGACGCGACGGCCTCTATCGCCGCGGGATATGTCGAATGGTATCTGAACACGCCCCTTACCTGGGCTTCTTTAACGTATATGTTCCTGAAACTGAAGGGCACATCCCCGAAGATGTTGCCGACCATTACGATAGTACCGCCGCGTTTTACTATATGGCCGGTTTGAACGGCTGTGGCGGCAATACCGGCTGTCTCAAAGACAACATCGGTGCCCTTTCGGTCTGTAAGCTCTTTTATACGCGCCAATACGTCTTCTGTCCTGGAATTCACCGCGTCGGTCGCGCCCAGTTCGAGCGCCCTTTCCAGGTGGCTGTCCACGATATCAGTCACGATAATACGCGACGCGCCCTGTGCCTTCGCCGCCAGGAGCGTGCACATGCCTATGCAGCCGGCGCCGAGGATGGCAACCGAACTGCCCAATGTCACCTCACCGCGGGCCGCGGCGTGCAGGCCCACCGACAGCGGCTCCAAAAGCGCGCCTTCCATCGTTGACATGCCTTCCGGAAGCTTGTACACCATGTATGCCGGATAGGATATGTATTTCTGCAGTCCGCCGTTATATGGCGGTACAGCCATGAAGCGCACCTTCTCGCAAAGGTTGTACCTTCCCGACCGGCAGAACTCGCATCTGCCGCATGGAACACCGGGCTCAATCGCTACCTGGTCTCCTTCTTTCAAATCTTCAACGCCTTTTCCGACTTCGTATATCACGCCGCCGCATTCATGGCCGAGAATAAAGGGAAGGGCGTTTGGGAAAATCTTCTGCGCGTCACCGTTGAAGAAGTGCAGATCTGATCCGCATATCCCGACATCCTTTATTGCAATGCCCACCTCTCCCTCTTTCACGACAGGCATGGGCACTTCTTTAAACTCAAATTTGCGAATGTCAGTCATAACCGCCGCAACATTTTTCATGATCTTTTCACTCCCCGCTGAATTACCCCTGGCAGGAGAATGGCGCCATGCCATTCCACCGTCACGGGTTATTTATAAAAGCCTTAACCGTTTCGGCTATCCCGTCAGCATCCAGCTTGCAGTGCTTAACCAGGTCCGTGTACTGGCCCGCGCTCAGGAACTCCATGGGCACGCCCAAACGCTTTACGGGTACCGGCGATGACTCCGCGCACACTTCACATACGGCAGAGCCAAGCCCGCCGACGACAAAATGCTCTTCAACCGTTATTATCCGTCCTGTCTGCCTGGCCGCCCTAATTACAAGCTCCTCATCAATCGGGGAAACCGTAGGCATCGCGACAACCATGACGTTAATCCCTTCCGCGGCCAGTTTCTCCGCAGCTTCGAAGACATTGCGTGAAATCTCGCCAGTTGTGATTATAGCCACATCGCTGCCCTCACGGACCACAAAGCCCTTTCCGATCTCAAAATCCCCGTCATCGAAAATCTTTGGTATGGGCGCTGTTCCTATTCGCAGATAAACCGGTCCCTCACAGCGCAGCATGGCGCGCATGGCGCCCCTGAGCTGGGACGCGTCCATCGGCGCGAGTATAACAACACCAGGGATAAGACGGACGAGGGCCATATCCTCAAGGCCGAAGTGGGTTGGACCAAGATCCGAATAGTTAAAACCGCAGTTTCTTCCGATTACCTTTACATTCTGGCGCATGTAGCCAATATCTATCTTGAACATTTCAAAGGGACGCGCGGTCGTGAATGGCGCCGGAGCGCAAAACACAGGTGTTTTGCTCGTTGTGGCCAGTCCTGCCGAAACGCCTGCGCCCGCCTGTTCCATAATGCCAACTTCATAGTAGCGATCCGGATACTTGGCGATGAACTCGCCCATGCCCGTCCTGGGTGCGCTGTCGGTGGAAACCACCACTATGCCTGGATTCAGATCGGCTTCAGCGGCAGTGACTTCTCCAATTATTTTTTTAGCGTCAAACATCTCGTAATTCATGTCCTCATCCCCATTAACAAGTCTTCAAGTTCCTTTTCAGCAAGGGCCATCTCTTCCGCCGAAGGATTCCAGTAATGATAGCCCACCTGGTTTTCTGCCCTGGAGAAGCCTTTTCCTTTTATGGTGTTTGCAACAATCAGGCTGGGCTTGCCTTTTTCAAAGGGAACAGAATCGATGGCTGCGACGATTTCGGCCATGTTATTGCCATCAATCTCCCTCGCTGCCCAACCGAATCCTTCAAAGTGCTTAGCTATAGGTTCAAAGCTCATGACATCTTTGGTTTTCCCACTGATTTGCAGGCCGTTGTGGTCAAGAAACAGCACCAGGTTGTCCAGCCTGTAATGGGCCGCAATAGCGGCGGCTTCCCAGTTGGAGCCTTCCGCCAGTTCCCCGTCACCCACGATGACGAATACTCTTGAACCAAGGCCGTCCTGCCGTTTGCCCAGGGCAACGCCGCAGGCTATATTCATGCCATGGCCCAATGATCCTGTGCTGGCTTCAATCCCCGGAAGTTTGTGCATGTCCGGATGGCCGGGAAGCGGGCTTTTGAAATGGCCGAAAGTATCAAGCAGACTCTTGTCAAAAAATCCTGCCTCGGCCAATACAGCATACTGGGCCATACCCTTGTGCCCTGCCGACAGAATGAAAATGTCCCGGTCTTCCTTTTTCGGATTTTGGGGATCAATATTCATGGCATGAAAATACAATGCCGTCACGATGTCGATGCATGAATAGGCAGGACCAAGGTGACCGCTGCCATTTGCCCTGACCATCCTCAGGACGTTCTGGCGGCACCTGGCAGCTATCCTCTCCAGTTCTCTTATGTCATCTGTTTTCATTGCAAAACCCCTCCCTTAATTGATCTGCCTGCCAGTTCCCGCGGAACCGGTTCCGCGGGAACTGGCACCCCCGGCAGCCAACCAATAAGATTATTTGCCGAATTGTTCATCCTCATATTCCGCAAGTTTCTTTGCCCCGTCCTTGATCCTCTGTACTCGGAAATCCGGCAGCCCTTGCCCCCACTTGGTTTCCAGGAATACGTCAATCATCTCGCATGCCATGCGCAGGCTGGTTGTGGTTCCGCCCAGTGCAATAATGTTTGCGTCATTAATGATGCGGCTCTCGCGCGCGGCATAATAGCTCTCAACCATGGCGCAGCGAGCCCCCTTGACCTTGTTGGTGGCGATGCTTATGCCCATGCCGGTACCACACATGACAACACCGAAATCGGCTTTGCCGCTGGTAACCGCTTCAGCGACATTTCTGCCAACGATCATGTATGGTATGGGATTATCCATGTTCTGGGTACCCAGATCCAACACCTCATGGCCCTTTTCCTTCAGGTAGGCCAATACACCTTCTCTCAGGCTGAATCCGCCCGGATCAACACCAAATGCTATTTTCATAATGAACCTCCTTACGCCTCATAATGGCAATTGATGACACATTAACAGGCCCTGCCGGCCATACCCGGCAATCAGCCCTCAGGTTTGCCATTAGGATGGATAACGACCTTCAACGTGGATTTGTCGGTTTTGTTGGTGTCAAGAGCCAGGAAGTAATCGTCAAGGTCAAAGGTGTGTGTGACCAGCATGTCAACCTTGCATTTCCCGGTCCTCATATACTCGACGGCACGCGGGAAATTGTTCACCTGGCAACTTACACCGACATATTGCTGGTTGTTGTAGTGGAGATCGTTCAGGAATTTTGCCGGATTTTCGATATGTATCTGTGAATGATAGCTTCCATACTGAATGAAACGGCCACCCTTGCGAAGGAATTTCATAAGGCTTTGTACCATCGGCCATGAGCCCGAGGTATCTACGATGATATCCACTCCGTTGGGGAACATCTTTTCCAGCTGTGCTTCGTGGACTGAGCAATCGTTGCGTTCTGCGAGAATTGTGGTGATGCCGTAGCTTTCAAGTTTTCTGAGACGTGATTCAACAAGTCCGATAGCAACGCTGCGCTGTGCGTTTGAGTGGTGGAAAAGTTGCGCAAGTATTATTCCATGCGGGCCCATGCCGCTGACTATCACTTCTTCGCCAGGCTTGACATCCGCACGGTCAAGCGCTTCCACGGCGCACGCCACCGGTTCGGCAAGGGTCGCTTCATCAAAGGACAGGTTATCGGGTATCTTTACTACGTTTTTTGCAATAATGCTCATGTATTGTGCAAAACCGCCGTTCTTGTTATGACCGTGGGACCCGAAGTTTTCGCAGCAGAGAGGTTTCCCGTTTTTACAGTACCAGCAGTATCCGCATGGGATCGCGTTGTCGGCTGTGACCCGATCACCGGGCTTGAGATCCTTAACATTCCTGCCTACCTCTTCGATGATGCCCGAAAACTCATGCCCGGTGATCACAGGATACCTGGCCAGAGTCCCCCCTCCTCCGACGGTATCATGGCTGATTTCTGCCCATTTGCATATGCCGCAAGCCATAACCTTTATAATTACCTCATCGTCTCCGCAGGTTGGATAAGGAACCATCTTTATGCTTGCATTCGGGCGCCCTGCCTTTTCATGTACCAGTGCTTTCATCATGCGCATAGATTATACCTCCCGATTAAATAATCAATTAATGATAATATATTAATCATATTTGTGCATGATCGCTCACATCTTGCAACCCGCGCCCATTGCTGTCAAAATCACTTGATGCGGAGCATCCATTTTTGAGCCAAACTCGATAAGACTGTGGAATATAGGGAATTTCAAGAGTTTTACAAACATTTTTACCATGGGTATTTTTCCCTTTCGGTTTGCTGAAACTCAACGGTTCGTTGAATCCATTATACTCCGATGATTCAAATTAGTCAACTAAATTATCATATTTTGCGCATTAGTATGTGTATATCGAGCATATTATGATTATATATTATAATAAACAATCAGTAACATGCATTTTATACAGATTTTATGTTGTTGTCTCCCAGAAAATCGGAGTTATAAAACACTAACCCACAGGAAATCCAGAGGCTGGAATCCCTGCTTTATCCAGGACACCGGCACTGCAACCTGGGCATCACCCAACAGGCCGACTCGGCTTAAAGCAGCCCGGCGCCAGCCATAAAACCATCCCTTCGCATTGCAGCTCAATGCCGCTACTGAAGCCGGTCTCCGGTCCACATGCCGGAGCTGGCCATGCATCCTGTGCTGTGCATATAATACCCGGGTTCGACATAAACCATCCCGGTTGCGGACTAACCGGCTGCATCCATCCAGGTTCCGGATCTTCCCGCATGTCCCCGCTCCGCAATTGGCTGCGGGGAATCCCGGTATGCGCCTCATAACCTGAGCATAATATGATTCAAATGATTGTAAAATGATCAAATTATGATATAATGGCATTAGTAGGCTTTACTTCCTGCACGGAATATGGCAGATCGGTAAAACCTCACCGGAGATGATGCGGGCCCTTTGAAGGTTATGGCACTTCAAACATGCTTAAGCAATTCATTTCAGAAATGCCGGGTTATCAGGACCGGCGGGATGGGGAAATGCCTTTACGAAAGAAGTGATAAATTCCACTTGAAAATCATTACGCATTGACTTTTTTATTTATTAATCTAATATTATAATCAAGTATTGATACTTGATATTAGAATATTTGATTGCACAGACGCAGCTGCGGCTGATATAAATAATACAGGAAAGGAGAACATGATTGCGCAGGGGGCATGGCCCATGGTTGTGCCGCCGTGTGGATCATGCGGGAAGAAGAGCATGAGCAAATATGAACGACGGCAGTTTATTATCAACTACTTAATGGGCGAAAACATCGTACCGGTATCGAAACTGATCAGCATGATCGGTCAGTCGCCTGCCACCATCAGGCGCGATCTGGCTTTCCTTGAGAAAAACGGCTACATAGAGCGCAGCCATGGATATGCAAAATACATTCCGCCGGCGATCGTAAAGAACCTGGAAATCTCCGACGGGAAGAGACGCGTGGCCAAGACAGCCGCAACCCTTATCCCCAAAAACGCGACCATCTTCCTGGATTCCGGTATTTCCACAAAAGCACTTGCAATGGAGATCACCAGCCGGGATGATATCTGTGTCTATACCAATTCCATCTCGGTCGCCAACGTGCTGGCATTCTCCAAGGTCGTTACATATCTTGCATGCGGCATGCTGGAAGGCCGGCAGGAGGCGCTGGTGGGATCCGACACCGAGCACTTTGTCCGTCAGCACCGTTTTCCCATGCTCTTCCTTTCAACCACGGGAATAAGGCCAAACTATGGTCTTGCCTGCGTCACTGCCGAGCAGGCCAATTTGAAGGCGGCGTTGATAGAATCATCGGAAAAGGTAATCCTTCTTACTGAGAAATACAAGTTCTCAATAGATTCAGTCCGGCTCTTTGCAAGTTTTGACCAGTTAGACACCATTATCGTGGATGAGCCCCTGGATGATCCTGAAATGGAGGCCTCACTGAAAGCCAACAATGTGGAACTCCTGGTAGCTCCAAGCGATTTATGAAGAAATAATATATTAGCCAAAAGCCCCGGAACGCCGTCATGGCATCCGGGGCTTTATCAGTTGTTATATCTTTCCTTGTAATGATGGGCCTGTTCCAGCATCATATCCTTGACCTTCATCAGCCGCGTCAGGTTGCCCCGCTCATTCTCGTCAAGCTTCATGACAATATACCTGATGGTTTCTTCGAGGTTGGGTATCAGCACATATTCCAGGGCATTGACACGGCGCCTGGTCTTCTCTATTTCATCGGACAGAAGCTGGGCGGACTTCTCAAGTTCCGCCAGCCTGAGCATGTGGGGCAGCACTTCCGACAGGGCCTGGATGGCCCCGTCCAGTTCGCCCGACGTATTGGCGAATCCATAGGGAAAGATGTCCCCCTCCCCGGCTTCCTCAGTGGTGAACTCAAGCACCGGAACATGCACGCTCATGATGTTCCGTGTCGAGGTTCCCAGCGATACCTTCCGCTTGGGGAACATGAGGGCTTCTTCCAGCATCTCGCTGCTCATCAGCGCGCGGGCCATTATGAACCGGGAATGTACATCCATCAATAGCTTTTCAACTATCTCCCGTTCCTTCCGGTTCTCCCGGACAATCTCCAGGAACTTCTTCATAAGCTCGTCCCGCTTGTCCTTTAAGAGCTTATGTCCGCGCCTGGCGGTTCTTAGCCTTCTTTTCAGACCCGTAAGCACCATACGGGTGGGATTCACATTAAGTCTGGCCATTTGCCTACCACTCCATATCCTGCAACTCATCCTTCCTGGGATGATACTTCTTGATATATTCGGTCTTTATGCGCTTCAGCTCTGAAACAGGAAGGATGTCGAGAAGTTCCCATCCAAGGTCCAGGGTTTCGATGATGGACCTGTCGGTGTTATATCCTTGTGAAACGTACCGCTTCTCAAATTCATCAGCAAACTTCGCGTATAGTTTATCAACGTCGGTCAGGGCGGCTTCACCCAGGATGGAGGCCAGTTCTTTACACTCCTTACCGCGGGCATACGCGGCAAACAGCTGGTTCATGGTGTTGGCATGATCCTCCCGGGTTCTTCCGGCTCCGATGCCCTTATCCTTCAGGCGGGACAGGGACGGAAGGACGTCGATGGGCGGGGTAGTACCCTTTTTATGCAGTTCACGGCTGAGGATGATCTGACCCTCGGTTATGTACCCGGTAAGGTCGGGAATAGGATGGGTCTTGTCGTCCTCAGGCATGGTCAGGATGGGAATAAGGGTGATGGAGCCCGTCTTGCCCCGCTTCCGGCCTGCCCTCTCGTAAAGGGTTGCCAGGTCGGTGTAAAGATAGCCCGGATACCCCCGGCGTCCAGGCACTTCCTTTCGGGCAGCCGACACCTCACGCAGGGCCTCGGCGTAGTTGGTGATGTCGGTGATGATCACCAGCACATGCATATCAAGGTCAAAGGCCAGATACTCGGCGGCCGTAAGGGCCATTCTCGGCGTTGCGATGCGTTCCACGGCCGGGTCGTTGGCCAGGTTCATGAACAGGACCGCGCGGTCGATGGCACCGGTCTTTCTGAAGTCAGTGATGAAAAAGTCGGCCTCCTCAAAGGTTATGCCCACTGCAGCAAAGACAACGGCAAATTTTTCATCGGCACCCAAAACCCTGGCCTGGCGAGCGATCTGGGCTGCCAGCTGGGCATGGGGAAGCCCCGATCCCGAGAATATGGGCAGCTTCTGGCCCCTTACCAGGGTGTTCAGGCCGTCTATGGCCGAAACGCCTGTCTGGATGAACTCATTGGGATAGTCACGGGCTGCCGGGTTCATGGGCAGGCCATTGATGTCAAGCCTCTTTTCGGGAATAATCGGAGGACCGCCGTCAATGGGATTGCCCAGCCCGTCAAAAACGCGTCCCAGGATATCAGGGGATACCGGAAGCTCAAGGTTCCTGCCCAAAAAGCGCACCTTGCTGGTGGCCACATTGATGCCGGCAGCGCTCTCAAAAAGTTGGACCAGCGCATTGCTGCCGTCCACTTCCAGCACCCTGCAGCGCCTGATCTCCCCGTTTGCCAGTTCTATTTCCCCCAGTTCGTTGTAGGTGACGCCCTCAACATTTCTTACCAGCATCAGGGGGCCGGCAACCTCCGCAATGGAACGATATTCTCTAAGCATATCAGCTATCCTCCTTTGCCGTAAGCGCATCCATCTGGGCATCCAGGTCCTTCTCCATCTCGTCGTAAACCTGGCTGACCTTGTCTTCAGGAACGAATTTGGCCCTGCCTATCCTCTCCCTGACGGGAATGCTGAATATATCATCAATTTCCGCGCCAGCCCTGACCGCGTCCTGAGCCTTGTAATAGAAGCTCATGATCAGTCTTAGCATGCGGTACTGCTTGTTCAAATTTGAATATGTATCGATCTCGTTGAAGGCATCCTGTTGCAGATAGTCCTCCCTTATGGACCTGGCAGCCTCAAGGGTTACCCTGTCCATGGGCGAAAGGGCATCCACGCCCACAAGCTGGACAATTTCCTGGAGCTCCGCTTCCTCCTGCAGGATGCGCATCATATCGCCGGTAAGCTTCACCCAATCCCTGGATACATTTTCTGTGTACCAATCCCTCAACTTTTCTTCATAGAGGGAGTAGCTGATAAGCCAGTTGATAGCTGGGAAATGCCTCCTGTAAGACAGGTTGTAGTCAAGTCCCCAGAAGACCTTTACAATTCTCAGGGTTGCCTGGGCGACAGGCTCCGAAAGATCGCCGCCCGGCGGGGAAACCGCGCCGATGGCACTCAGTGAGCCTATACGCTCCCCGGAACATAATGCCTTTACTTTTCCTGCCCTTTCATAGAATTGGGCCAGGCGGGTGGAAAGGTATGCCGGATAGCCTTCCTCACCGGGCATTTCCTCCAGGCGTCCCGACATCTCGCGGAGGGCTTCCGCCCAGCGTGAGGTTGAGTCGGCCATCAAGGCAACACTATATCCCATATCCCTGAAATACTCGGCTATGGTAATACCCGTGTAGATGGACGCCTCACGGGCGGCAACCGGCATGTCCGAGGTATTGGCTATGAGGACCGTCCTCTTCATGAGGGATTTGCCAGTCCGGGGGTCCTTAAGCTCCGGGAACTCCATCAGAACATCGGTCATCTCGTTACCGCGCTCACCGCAGCCGATATAGACCACTATGTCAGCATCGGCCCATTTTGCGAGCTGGTGCTGCACAACGGTCTTTCCGCTCCCGAAGGGACCGGGTATCGCGGCAACGCCGCCCAGGGCTATGGGGAAGAGGGTATCGATAATGCGCTGCCCGGTTATCAGGGGTTCGTCGGGAGCCAGCTTTTCCTTAAATGGACGTCCCTGGCGCACCGGCCATTTCTGCATCATGGTGAGGTCAAGGACCCTGGTTCCTGATCCGGTCTTTGTTTCAACGCGGGCTACTGTTTCCTCGACGGTATACTCGCTTTCAAATATATCGATCAGGGTGCCTTCTATCCCAATGGGGACCATGATCCTGTGCTCGAACACCTCGTTCTCCCAGACAACACCGATAATGTCGCCGGCCTTCACATGGTCTCCTGCCTTTGCCCGGGGTTCGAAGTGCCACTTCCTGTCCCGGTCCAGCGCCTGAATGGAAATACCCCTCGTGATATTGCCCCCGGTTTTCTGCCTCATCGCCTCAAGAGGCCTTTGAATACCGTCAAAGAGATTTTCAATAAGGCCCGGGCCCAATTCCACACTGAGAGGCGCCATGGTGGAAACCACGGGAGCACCGGGTCCCAGGCCCGATGTTTCCTCGTAAACCTGGATGGAAGCCCTGTCTTCATGAATTTCCAGGATCTCGCCGATAAGATTCTCATTTCCGACACGCACCACATCGAACATATTGCAGTCCCGCATGCCCTCTGCTATTACCAGCGGCCCTGAAACCTTCACTATTCTGCCCTCGCTCAATGCTATCCCTCGCTTTCAATACCTTTCGTCCCTTGCCGGTGCCAGGGACCATCTGCCCGGCTGCTGTCCGGCGAATACCACAGTTATTAATGGTTGAAAAGGATATCCGCGCCGACAGCCTTTTCCACACTCTTTTTGACCGAATTCATACCGATTCCCAAAGAGCCCGAGCTTCCGGGAATGGGCACGATTGCCGGGAAACGGCTGAACCGGTAACGCTCGATATCCTCAGCTATCATTGACGCGATCTGTTCTGTTACATATATCACGGCATATCCATCATCGGCCAGTTGGGTCAGTCTTTCGGAAGCTTCTTCGCGGGATACCACCGGATATACATCAAACCCTACAGCCTTGAACCCCAAAACGCTGTCCCTTTCTCCCATCACTCCAACCTTACGCATATGCCCTCAGCCTCTCTCCAATAATATTATTGGGAATGCCATTGATCTTGCTGGTGAGTATAAGCCTGACATTCCTGATCTCCGCTTCTCTGTAAAACAGCCAGGCAATAACAGGCTCTACACCCATGGCCATGTATCTTGTCCTGTTTATAAAGTTGATAAAGTGCTCGTCCAGGATTTTTTCCATGCCGGTGACCCCGTCCCGGTTTTTGAATACCTCCGACAGCATTAAGGCAAGATCCGACAGGGCGGTAAAACGCATTGCTTCAAAAAACTGGTCCAGCGGCTTGTCGGAAAGGTCCAGGTAGAACCTTTTCTGTACCCTGCTTCCCTCAAGAAGAGCCCGCTGCAGAAAATCCCTGGACTTATTAAGCAGCTTCGCGCGAATAAAAATCCTGATGTTTGCCTGGTCATGGAGTAATCCCACAAGTTCGCTGATATAAGGAACACTGATCTCTTCCGCGTCCTGCTCCATGTTTTCATACATTGCCCTGTCAAGGATGAAGTCAACCATTTGCGGATCTCCGGAACGGCTGTATGAATCAATGCATTCCAGGATGGCCTTTCCGAAAACCCCGGGAAGCTCTGAAAGATTTCTGTCCCGGATCATGCCGTGAAGTTCGGCAGGATCAACGGTGCCCGAACCGGCATAAACCCCGGGATCGCCGCTGCCCAGAAAACTGGCTTTCAGTATCAGTTTTGCGTTGAGGTAATCGTTTCGGCGCATGAACAGGCTGATCACCTCAGGGTGGGGTACCAAATTCCTCACCAGGGCATAGGCCTTCTTCATCTCATCCGAAAGCAGCTTCTCCGATGTACGGACAGCCGGCTGGGATGTATCAGTATCTCCCGCTCCATATCCCAGCTCCACCAACATCTTCACGATGTCCTCAGCGCTTGCCGCATCCAGCATCCGCTGGTATTGCTGGGGAGTGATCAGTTTATTCTCCAGGGCGCGTATCCGCGCCGTGGCATATGCGTAGTCCTCATCCAAAATCCGTGCCATACCTTGCTCCTTATCAATGTGGTTCACGCTTCGAACAGGATCGAAGCGACCTCGGCCTCCAACCGCGGCCTTAACAGACTGAAAATGATTTCAAGGGTGCAGTTGATCTCCATCTCCCCGTATCTCAATACAAACCCGCCCCGGTTGGGGATTGTATGCCCGGAAAGCCTTAATACCGAGGTTTTGCCTTCCGCTTTGAGGGTCCGGTTTATTTCCTCCACGTACTTCTCTCCCAGCCTTGACCTGTCGGCTTCATTGAAAAGGATCTCACCCTCTCCATCACGGACCGATTCAAGGATGAAACGCCTGATAAAGCTGCCATACTCTTCGGCCGGTAGTTTAAGAGTTCTTTCAAAGGCGGCCCTGAATGCCGCGTCTACCATGTCCTGCCGGACCTTGAGCATGCGTTTTCTTTCTTCCAGGCTGGATACCGCGTCCATTGTTTTTTTCAGATTCGCGGCTTCAGCCTTGGCGGCCTGCCTGGCCTTTCCAGCTTCCTCACGGGCTTTTCCCCGCGCCTCGGCAATAATTCTTTCAGCTTCCTGCCTCGCCCTGTTAAGGTTCTCTTCGGCGATTTCCTTCGCGTCATCAAGGATTTTGGTTTTTATCCTGTCGATTCCAGTCATCTGAATTCCCCTTTGTCAACTGCCCAGTCCATTTTCCAGGCGTCTGATTGAATCCGCCGGTTTTCCGGCCGGCGCATTCCCGCGGCCGCAGCTTATGCCGGCACTTTCCCGAGAATGAAGAAGGATGCCGCAAAGCTGAAGATGGCGAACAGTTCGACGTTGATGGCGAAAATCATGGCATGGCCGAACGATTCCGGACGCTTTGCTATAAGGTTGATGCCAGCGGCAGCCACCTTGCCCTGATAAACACCCGAAAGAAAACCAACAAACCCGACGGGGAGGCCTGCCATGAACAGCATGGTTGCCTGCTCAAGGGTAATGCCCGGTGTAACCCTGCCAAGTATCAATATGGCGATAACCAGGCCATAAATTGCCTGTGTGCTTGGAAGGGCCTGCAAGATCATGGAGTAGACGAACTTGCCCGGATCTTCTGCTACCAGGCCTGCTGCTGCCTGACCGGCGATACCCACACCTTTGGAAGAACCAAGCGCCGCGACGAAAAAGGCGATTGCCGCGCCCAGCAAGGCATATGCAGTCGGGGAAAAGAACAGGGTCATATTTGTTTCCATAGTGCTTCATCCTCCTGTTTGACCAAAATATATCGTGTTTTTGCTCTGAAAGGATGGAAGGGTTCTCCCCCACCCTCAAGGAACTTCGAGAAGTATTCCAGGTACTGGAGGCGGCATGAATGTACAAACCCGCCCAGTATTGACATGGCAAAGTTTACAGCGTGACCGATACCCAGCAGTACCAGGCCTCCGGTGAGCCTGAATATGATGCTTCCTCCACCGGCCATGCCGTTGATCAGACCGGCAAGTATGCCTCCTGAAAGGCTCAGCGCCATCAGGCGCATATATGAAAGAACATCGCCTAAAAAACCGATGATGTCGTATAACTTGGGAAGGCCGCCAAAAATCTTTCCAAAAGCATTGCGGCTGTTTCTCCCGGCAGAAGAGACCGTGAGTATGACGCCCGCCAGCAGGACATATACGCCGTAGGATGAAATCTTCGCAGCCGCATTTGGGTCAATTCCAGGCACATTTGGCAGGATGGCCATGCCAAACCCGGTATACATGATCACCGGGAATAAGACATCCATAACCGCGTCCAGGTATTGCTTGTGCCGTATCAGGTTATACGCCTTCATGGCATGCCCCGTGTACAGGTGAATAACGCCGAAGAGCAGGCAGTATGCCATCAGCTTCTCGGTAGCGCCTTCCTCACTGGGGCTGAACCACAGGGCATACTTTGACAGGGCTTCTATGCCGAAATATCCGCCGAACATAATGCCCCAGAAGGTGGTGGCCAGGCCGCTGAAAAAAACCAGCTTCATAAAACGCTTTGTGCCTTCCTCCATCCTGAAGAGCTTTACGGCAAGCCCGCCGATGAGGGCCAGGATCAGGCCGTACCCAGCATCGGCCACAATCATCCCAAAGAAGAATATGAAGAAGAACATGGTGGTCACGCTGGGGTCTGTCTCTCTGCTGCTCGGCACACCATACATGTTAATAACAGGTTTGATGGACTCTGTAACAGGTCCGTTCCGCAACAGAACCGGCGTTTCTTCGTCGGGTCCCGGCTCTGTAATCTGCACCGAGCACAGGAAGTTCTTCTCAAGCCAGTCTTTAAGCTTATCGGAAATATCGGCGGGAAGCCACCCTTCTAAAAGAAATACAGAGCGTGTGGCAAGCAGCTTTCCGGCGGCTTCAGCCCGTTCCCTCTCCATCAGGACGGCATCATACAGCGTCTCAATCCTTTCCCTGCTGTCCGCCATCTGGATGATCCTGCCCACGTAATCCTCACGCTCTTTGGCCAGCTCTTCCAGGTTCCTCAGTATCCTTACCCGGTTCTGGCGCGGGGTTCCCTGCATATCCTTGAAGTCGATCCGGTTGAAACCTGTATCCTTTAGAAGCGTAAGCGCCTCCTTCTCCCTTGCCTTATGTACGACCAGCAGGATATAATGAAGGCTCCTGTCGCTGCCCGACCGTACCAGGGATGCTTCGCCAACCTCATTGGCAAGCGTCTTCTCCAGTTCATCCGGATCAACGCCCAGGGGAAGCGTGCCCATGGCTATTGCCGTGGTCCGGGTATTATTAATATCCAATGGAAAATCAAGATCCATCCATACATCAAGTGACGCAAGAAGGACACGCTGGCGGTTTTCCTCGCTCTTCAGCGCGGCGATACGGCTTTCACAGGCATTTATCTTCTTTACCGTTTCCATGACGGCATCCGAGGATGCCAGTACCGATTGGAATTCTTCACGGCTGATAACCCTCCTTGCCGAAAACAGGGGTTTCTTTGCCGGGACATAACGCCTCAAAGTATCCAGCGAGGCCGATACTTCACTTAGCATGCTGTCCAGCCTGGCAAGATCAGATTGGTTTTTTGGCGCGGCAATTCCCGGGGTATCCTCATCAACCGTGCTCTCACTGATCTGGACCACACCTGCCGCCATCAGTGATTCCATCAACCGGGTCCGTTCCTTCCCAAGTCCCAGTATTGTAATCTTGTTCATCCTAACGACTGCCACTTGAGTCCACAATCCTTCCCAGAATAAATTGAACTGCCGAATCCAGTTTTTGTTCAGCGCCGCGCGAGAGTTCAAGGGCTGCCTTTTCCACAGCCTCTTCCCTGGCCTTTGCCTCCATCTCCAGCTCCTGGCGGGCGCTCTTCAGTATTTCGGCTCTCTGGGCCTCACCTTCGGCCCTTCCCTTTTCAAGGATGGCCGCGGCTTCCTGCCTGGCTTTGGCTACAAGTTCACGGGCCTCTGTCCTGGAGTTCTCTTCGATTCGCGCAGCTTCCTGCTCAGCTTCAATGATTTGGTTCAAAATTGCTTCAGACAAGCCAGTCACTTCCTCGATTTTTCATTCTTTATGATTTACCCTGTAAAACCTATTTTGAAACACGGTTCCTCCCGCTGCTCTTGGCCCTGTACAGCGCCTCATCGGCTCTTTTGATCACATCCGGCGGGGTTTTCAGACTCTCGGTCTTCTGGGCGACCCCAATGCTGACAGTAATATTTATCCGGCCCCTGCCTTTGCTGGAGCCTGTTATATTCTCCGGTTTCTCCTGCGGGCGGTTTTCGGACCTGATAACGAAGGGACGCTGCTCTACCTCTGCTCTCACACGCTCAAGTACGGTCATGACGTCGGATATCCTTTGTCCCTGGAAGATGATGGCGAACTCTTCGCCGCCGTAACGAAAAGTCCTGGCCTTGTATGATATCCTGTTAAGGATTGAAGCCACCATTTTCAGTACCTCATCCCCGATATCATGGCCGTATAAATCGTTGACTCTCTTGAAATGGTCAATGTCAACCATGGCGATGCAGTATTGTTTCCCCAGTTTATCCAGTTCCTGCTCAAATGCCCTTCTGGAGAGTACTCCAGTAAGTGTATCATAAAATGCCAGAGAATACGAGACCTCAAATAATGCCGAGACGACCATAATAAACACCGAATTCGTAAATATGGCAAGTATGACAGGTCTATGGGCAAAATGAAGGGAAATGTATGTGGTTATCAGAATTGAGATGAATACCACAAATATGTACTGGCCCTTCAAGATGTAATTTATCAGCAGAAAGGCGATAGCAAGTATATAGAGGATGATGGCAGGGGCCGGGATGCTCATGGCCTGATCAGGGCTCAGCATGCCGGCGGCCGGATCTTCGGACTTTCCGAGGACGCTGACCAGGACCCAGGCAAGCTGTATGCCAATCAGTATAGCTTTATTTGCCCCATAACCGGTGATGATTCCCCGTTCGCTGATGAACGCAAGCCAGACCAGGTTAATGGGGATCAATATACTGATCGCTGTTACTGCCTCCATCAGCATGGCTTCCTTTGCGGCAGCGATTTTAAGAACGATGTAGGAAATCAGCATAAAGACCGTAAGGAAGAAGAACCGGCTGTTTTTATACCATATGCTCATGAACAGGGCAAGAACAGCTATCACAAAGGGAAGGATAAGCATGACCGAGTTGACGGCGTCATTAAATGACGCAGCCTTTGAAGCTGTGAACCATGCAAGCAGAATGACCGCAAAGGGGATCAGCCCCGTCGTCAGCTTTCTCATGCACTCGCCGTTCCTCTCTATGGAAAGATCCATACTCATCCTTGGTACCTGTTCAGCTTTAACAAATAGAAGCGGTATAATCCTTTATTATTTATATCGTTCTTTTCTTAAAAAAAAAGAACCCCGCCATCAATTATACATTATACCGTATCTGCCATCACCCGCGGTGATTCATTAAAAAAACCACCCCGCGGGGCAATCACGGATTGCAAGCGGGGTCACGGGAGCCTTGCCTCTTTTGTGACAAAAAGGAGGACGTTTTCAGTCCCCCTTACCGTTTCTTGACATCTTCGCACAATTCATCTTCTGCCGGAAAATCGAACTTCTGCGGCGGGAAGAACTGATCAAGAGGGAATTCAATGGTGTCAAAAATCTCGCAGGGCTCCTCGTTGGTGGAAGCTATGCATTCCTTGTTAGGATAGCAGAAATTGAACGCCGGGATAAGGAGCTGCACCAGGCGTACAAGCTTGATTATGGAGAATAAGCCTAGCGTGACAACAACCCTTCTCTGCGGGACAATAATGCTTTCGGCATTATTGTCTTCCTCATCGCAGACGCGGTGACGGTGATGATGTACCCTCTTGACCCTCGTGTTCAAAACCAGGGGTTCCGCGACCTCAACCTTGACATTGGGCAGGTTATCCTGCTCCACAAGTGAGCCGCCGCAGGCCTCATTGCAGGAATCACCATAAAGGGGCGTATTGGGCGCGGGTTCCATGCTCTTGAAGATCTTGACCTTACCCTCGGAGCCAAAGAGGATAACCGTTTTTTCAAACCCTACAAACCCTACCTTGGGGCACGAGGAAACCAGGTTGCCGTTCATATCCTTGTAACAGAATTCCACCATTACCTTGATCTGATAACGTACATTCACCGTGAAGAATCCCCTTTTGAACGGCACGGGCTCCAGGTCAGCAAATACAGCCACTACCTCCGCATCCTTTGTTTTTACCTTTACCGCATTATTGATGAGGTCCTGGACATTTTCGTTAAAATCTACAACCGCATCCTCAATACAGTCTTTCTCGCGGCAATTGTCATATACCTTTTCCACTTGGACGCAAACGGCTTCACGGAGCTTGCATATGTCTTCGCCGCAGATAAGTCCGGGAACGATTTGATCTTTGCAACTCATTGCATCGGTCCTCCATTCGAAATATTAGCCTTCACACTGACATAATATGCCTTTGGGTTGTTTTGGTTACAGCAGGGTATATTCAGCCGGGGACATAAATAAATATTCATATAAGTATATGAGGAAACCAGCCTAATAAATCCTTGAGGGGTTGTCCAATGTGCCGTGTATTGATAGTCTGCGCCATGTCGCAAAAAACAGTATGGGTGTTACATACTGCATATGGTATAAGAACGGTCTTTTCATGAGCATGTTGGAAAGCGACAACCACTGGGGACCGCCATTTTTGCTCTCAGAAAACGCTGCCCCCGATTTTTCCATATCCATGAGCACGGACGACACCATACGGGCATCCTTTGTTGACTATGCCGGAAGGCTGCTCTTCATACGGGCCTGCGAGGAACGGAAAGAGCCCATTGTCCTCCTGGAAAGCCGAATTGCAGGCAGCGCGCCATACGGGGTTACACTCACGGAATCAAAGAATGCCGTAAATGTTTTTTATATCGTCAGCCATAACCGCAAGCAGCTTCTTACCTGTCAGCGGATAGAGAACGGAAGTTTTACCATGCCCGAGGTGGAAGGGATCATAGCAAGGGGCTGCAAGGACTATGCGGTATGTTCAGATGGCTCTTCAACCCATCTCTTCTTCCTTACCGAAATACAGGATGTAAGCCTCCTCGTCCACCGGCGCATCACCTCGGAAGGAAAGACCATGAAGCCGACCAGCACCCCGTTTCCCCATAAAGTTTCAAAAAGGCTGCAGGCCGTAACAGGAAAAGGAAGGTTCGTCTACGTGCTTTTGTCCGGCGAGGAGGACAATGAAAGCACTTACCTGTACAGGTTTGATCCGAATGCCAACAGGTATTCAATGGGGCTGGAAATCTTCAGCCCTTCTTCACCCAGGGGATTTGACTGCCTGATTATGGTGGATAACTACCCATCTGTGGTAAGGACCTGCAAAAACCATATGCTGCTGGCACGGGTGAATATTGATGCGTCTGCGGTGGTTGCCGAAACGCGGTTTGACCTGACTGCGGCCAACCCTCCCATAAGGTGCAGGTATATTTCCAATTGCAAGGACGATATCAATTTTGCCTGCGCATACCTGCCAATAATTTTCGGCAGCGGCCTGCGTTTCCCTTTCGACTGGAGGACCTATGCCGGCGGCAGATTCGAGAAACCCGTTGATGAGAAGGATCTGCTCCAGAGCCGCATCAAAGAACTTGAAGGGCGCGTTGAGTTCCTCGAAAACACGCTCCGCGAGATACTCCGCCCTTAGACAACATAGTCTCTTTGCTGTCATTTTTCGACACTGTGCTTGATGACACCAGATCAGTATGTTAGCATAATAAGGAAGAAGAAAAATTGTATTTCTGACAGAGGAGCAGCGTTTATGGGACTGGTTGTTTTGATTTGTTCCGGCGGAATTCTGATTGTCCTGGCCGCCTATATGGTCATCAGCAGGGTGATCAATAAAAGGTGGCACAAACAGCCCTCCGATGAAGGAAAATTCCTGGACAGCAGCGGAATGAAGCTTTTCTACCGGGCAAAAGGCAAAGGCGGAGATCCTGCGGTAATCATACTCCATAACTGCGGAAGCTCATCCATGGAGTGGTGGCTGGTCCAGAACGAGATACAGAATGCCCGGGTTATCACTTTTGAAAGACCCGGCTACGGCTGGAGTTCAGGATCCCAGGCCTCCGGATCCGCCTCTGATATTTCCGGGATCATTGATACCATAATCAAGTTTGAACGCATTAAAAAGCCCATCATACTTGTCGCTGACGGCTGTGCTTCGGTATACGCCCACCACTATACCTGCACCAGACCCCACCTGGTTGCCGGCGTTGTTCTGTTCAACCCCGTTCCGGTGGATTACAAGCATTGGATCGCTTCCCTTACCGAATTGAAAGATTTTAAATTCCCTGAAAAAACCGCTAAGAGGCGTATGACCCTTGCAAAAACCGGCCTTTTCCGGTCTCTTTCGCCCTATAAACGCCAGCTGGGACAATATAAATATGGAAAGCTCATTGCGGAATTCCATAATTCTCCGGCGGTGTATGCCGCTTCGACTGTTGAACACTCGATGATGGAGAAAAGCCTGGCGGAAATTCGGGAATCCGGCGGTTTTCCCCAACGTACCGCTCACCATACTGTTTTCCAGTGAGGAAGCAATTATCCGGCACTGGGTGAGAAACGGCAATTCCGACTATACGGCGCGGCAAGCCGCGCGCATCTACCGGGCTCTGTCCATGGACAACCTCTATCTGGCCCCCGGGGTCCGGATGGTGGAACTGCAGGACGGCGCTGAGCCCATCCATATGGAAGATCCAAAGAGCATTGCCACCCATATCGACAGCATGATCAGGTCCATTCGCTGATCTCGTCAAAACCCATCGCAAAGCAATACCCAGGCTGTCATTGCAAGCGAAGCGTGGCAATCTCACCTCCAACCTCTCACCAACAATAAAAAAGGCTGTTCGCAAGGAACAGCCTAAAACAAATAACTCCCAAGGTGCCGTTTCCTGTATATTGACACCTGGTACTCAACCAGGTGGGCGCCTGTTAACCATTTGGTACTTCCGCCGCCGTCACTTTCGTGACGGAATTAGCTTGCGGCCCGTACTACGTGGCTAAACTTCCAGCTCCCGTGTCAATTATAGCAGGTTCAATTTTACAGGTATCACGTACACCTCAGGATTCTACGCATATTATATCATAACCAAAAAGGCCTCTCAACATGTTAATACTGCTAAAAAACCGACATAATCACCATTAAATGCATTTTTGGAGCCGTTTTGGCCTGCAGCCCCCTGCGTCGGATGCTATTAAGTCGATCCCTTACCCGATTAACATCGACACATAAAACCTACAACTGCTTTTCTGTCAGGTGCTTCCAGTACCGGCGGGGCATGAAGGACCTCTGAAGCTTAAGGTTTTTACGGCTTTCTATGGCGATGGTGGTAAAGTACCTTCTCCAGAGCTCTTCGTACTCCTCTTCGCAATCTTCATGGACAATGCCTGAAAGACCTGTTGTGAAGACAACCTCCTCCCCGTTGTGGAGGGCAAATACATCCCTTTTCCTGTCGTGGATGATCCAGGCCTGGTCTGAAAGGCGACTGGCAAAATGCTCGGTGATCAGTTGGGTAATATTGTTATCGGGCTCATAACAGGCATAGAAAACGCCATTCTTCAGCTTCTTGAACCTCAGGATGCCAAGGAACAGGTGGACTTCCTTTGACACCCTGCGGCTAAGATCGTAAATTGCCTGAACATCCGGGTGTTGCAGGTACTCCTCGACTTTATGGCCGAGTTTAAGGCCAAGCTTGATATAGCGGTAGATGTACAGCCCAACCCGGGGATGTTCACTTAAATATGCCAGATATAAATCCTCAAGGGATTTCTCCGAGATTCTGTTCTGCACGCCGCGCCAGACCCTGTCTGACTTCCCGGTGTCGGTGGGAATTTCCCTTATCCCGGCGGCAATGGAAAGCTGAAAATCTCCGCCCAGTGTTATTTCCTCGGGATCCTCCCTGTTCCTGAAGGCCTCGAATACAGCTGCAAGAATACCTTCAAAGCTTCCGTCGGTAACATATATCATATGATCATCCCTCTGCCGTAATACATATTCTATCTTGTCATCCAAACATGGAAATCTGCCCTGCCATCACCTTGTTGTCTGCCTTGTTGGAAAGCAACTGGTAGAGCAGCCCTGAGTCCGGATCAATTCCGCCGTAATACCTGCCACTGCAGGTTATAAAATAACGGGCGCGTTTCAGTACAACCCTCATGCGCTTGAGGTCTTCAAAACCCAAAGGGCCTATCCTTCTCGCCCTGATGATTTTCGCGGCCATCCTGTAGCCGATCCCCGGAACCCTGAGCAGCATTTCCAGCGGGGCCTTGTTAATCTCAACGGGAAACTGGTCGAGATGCCTTAAAGCCCAGTCGCATTTGGGATCCAGGTGGATATCAAAGTTTGGATGATTCTCATCCAGAAGTTCACCGGCTCTAAAGCCATAGAAACGCAAAAGCCAGTCTGCCTGATAGATGCGATGTTCTCTCAGAAGGGGCGGGCTGGTATATATGGATGGAAGGTTCTCGTCGCTGTTTACCGGAACATAGGCCGAATAATAGACCCTCTTTAGCTGGTAATTCCGGTACAGGCGCTCGGTGAGGGTCAGGATTTTCAGGTCGCTGTCGGGAGTTGCCCCGATAATAAGCTGGGTTGACTGGCCGGCAGGAACGAATGACTGCGGCTTTTTATAAAGTACAAGTTCCCTGGATTCCATGATCCGCTCCCTGACATAGCCCATGGGCTCAAGGATGGAACCCGGATCTTTCTGGGGAGCCAGAAGCTTAAGGCCCGACACCGACGGCAGCTCAATATTTATGCTCATCCTGTCGGCAAGGAGCCCTGCCTCATGGACCAGCCTCATGTCTGCGCCGGGTATGGATTTTATGTGGATGTAGCTGTTGAAACGGTATTCATGGCGCAGCTTTCTCAATGCCTTTATCATAAGCTCCATGGTATAATCCGGATTTCTGATGACCGCAGAGCTTAAGAAAAGACCCTCTATATAGTTGCGCCTGTAGAACTGGATGATCAGCTCGCAGAGCTCGTCGGGCGTGAAGCTTGCGCGCCTTATATCGTTGGAACTGCGGTTGACACAATATTTGCAATCGTAGATGCACACATTGGTGAAAAGGACCTTGAGCAGGGAGATACAGCGGCCGTCGTCGGCCCAGCTATGGCAAATCCCGGGAAGGGACGCGTTGCCAACACCTCCCGGGCGGTTGCTCCTGCTGCTTCCGCTGGAGGAGCACGAAACATCGTATTTTGCCGAATCGGCCAGTATCTGCAGCTTGTCCAGCAGTTTCATTATCCTGCCTCCAGACAGCCAAACATATGTTCTTTTTAATTATACCACAGATTGATTACATGTATATGTTTTTCTTAGAAAAACCATTAGAGCTGCATTTCATGAATAACCATCTGGCGGAGAGTTCAGACAGCGGTTGATAATGCCAGTTTCAGTAACCACTTTTTACTGTGAAGGTCGTATGTCATACCCCGTACAAACAAGAAAAATGCAGCCCTTAAGCTGCATTCTTAGAAAAAAACATGAGATATATATATTACTTTATTCCAAGCTCATCAAACAGCAAATCCGCTGGAATACGGTCCTCAACTGGCTCTTTTCGAGCCTTTTCCACTTCTCTGCAGATTTCATAATACTCAAGGTATTCTTCCAGTTTCATAAGTTCGCTAAAGTAGTCCAATGAACACAAAACCATTTCAGGTTTGTTGTTATGCCAATATCCTTCTGAATGCGTCCGCCGCCTTTTTTACCATCTCCCGATCGATGTAGTAGTGGGTTACCAGGCGCATAACCCCGTCCTCGGGTGGATTGGCAAGAATGCCTTCGGACCCGAGCTTAGCCATCAGTTCATCGGTATTTACGGGACGTTGGAACTGGATGAAAACCATGTTGATATGGACATCCTCCATCGTCACTCTTACGCCCGGGATCTGACCGAGCAGGGTTGCCAGTTGCAGGGCTCTTTCATGGTCCTCATGCAGCCTGGGCGTCATCTTCTCCAGGGCGATAATTCCGGCGGCGGCCAGGATACCTGCCTGGCGCATGCTTCCACCCATTGTCTTTCTCTTTACCCTTGCCCGTTTTATAAAATCCGCGTTGCCTGCCAGGATTGAGCCCACAGGAGCGCAGAGTCCCTTGGAAAGGCAGAACATGACTGAATCTGCGTATTCCGCAATCTTTGCCGAATCCACCTTCAAATATGCCGCCGCGTTGAAGATCCGCGCCCCGTCAAGGTGTACGGGAATCCTGTATCTGTCGGCTATCTCCCTCACCTTTCCCATATAGTCCAGATCATGTACCACACCTGTGGAGTGGGCGTTTTCGAGGCATATCAGTCCTGTTTTTGGAACCTCGTGTGGCCTTCTTATGGTCCTTTCAAGATCACCAGGGTCCACCCGGCCTTTCACGGCCCTGAGGCAGCGAAGATGCGCTCCTGCTATGATGGCTGCAGCTCCTGCTTCATGCTGGACAATATGGTTGTCCTCAGCGGTTATAACCTCCTCGCCCCTATTGATATGGGTGAAGATGGCCAACTGGTTTCCCATGGTCCCGCTGGGAAGGAACAGGGCGGCCTCTTTTCCCAGCCTTTCGGCAGCCATTTTCTCCAGCCGGTTTACGGTTGGGTCATCCCCGTACCCATCATCGCCCACCTCAGCCCTGGCCATGGCCTGACGCATTTCTTCAGTCGGCCAGGTAACGGTATCGCTTCTCAAATCGATGTTTTTCATAAACCTGTTCTCTCCGGCTTCAAATCATTTAAGATGGCTTTCAGGCTTGGGTACACCGGCGCACCGGTCCTTTGCAGCCTTCCCGTACTGCAATGCCCGTTGGAAACCAGAAAGCATTGAGCCCCGATATTGTTTGCTATCTCAAAATCATGTAGAGTATCACCTATGAACAGCACCTTTGCCGGATCAGCCTTCAGTTCGGCCATAAGGCTTCTTGCCAGGTGCTCCTTGCTGTCGCCCCTTTTGTCCCTCTGCCCGTAAACGGTGTCAAAATAGTCCATGATCCCGTACCCGGCGATCTGTTCAACAAGGATTCCATATTCCGACGCCGAAACGATATGCTGGCGAATGCCCTTATCCCTGAACCAGGCAAGAATTGCCTGGGCATCTTCATGCAGCGATATGTCCGGGGCATTCTCCTGGTAATACCTGGCGTACTCCTCGCACATATCCTCATAGTTCTCATTAATAAGGTCAAAACCCGCCTCATAATAGAGCTGGATGACAGGGTAGGTAATACGCTCCCGATACTCTTCCGGGGTAATTGATCCAAGGTTCCGGTTTTGCAGCATGCTGTTCACCGCCTTTACGGTGGCGATCGCATCATTCAGCAGGGTGCCGTTCCAGTCCCAGATGATATGTTGGTACTTCATGGGTTTCTCCGTTTCTGGAATTAATCCATTACTGTTGATTCAATCCGGCAGGAATTCATGGGCTTATGCAGGGTAAATCCGCGGTGGCGCCATGATTCCCATGAAGGATATTATACCCGTCGGTCTTCCGGGATGTCAAAGGAGAAAAGGCTTCCAAACAGCACTGCATGCAGGTAGCAGGCACTGTTTCGCCCTGCCGGAAAAGAAATCTGTATTCTATTTGTAAAGACTTTTAACCGTCATTTTGGTATAATGTAATAGAGAACGTACCATTCCGATAATAATCTGGAGTTGATATGATTGAATAGATATAACAATGTACTGGCCTGCGTTACACAGCAAAAATCGTGCGAGAGGCTTATACATAAAGCTGCGACCTTAAAATCCGAAAACGGATCACTCTTTGTAATCCATGTATCAAAACAAAAGTGGAACTTTTTTGACAACGCAAAAGACGGAGAAGCGATGGAGTATCTTTTCTCGGTATCCAAGTCCTACGGCGCCGATCTGACCGTGCTCAACTCGGACCGCGTCCCGGAAACCATTGCCCAGTTTGCCCAGCATTACCAGATCGATCTGATCGTTATCGGAGAAACCGCCGAAGGCAAATCCGACGAGTTTGCCAAAAGACTCCATGCATTGTTAAAGGACAGCAAGATAGAAATCCAGGTCGTGGCCATGGAGCAGGTCAAATCACACTGAGCGGCGCGGTCTCACAAAAACCGGCCAAAGCAATCACTCAGCGGTTCAGCGACCGGTAGACGTCCCTTTTGGATACCCCAAGGTCCCTTGCGGCTTGCTTCATAGCATCCATGCGGCTGAGGCCTTGCTCCTCATAATGACGAACCAGCGCCTCCATGTCCTGTCCGGACCGATGGGGGTTTTCTTTTTTGTTTTCGGTCTCTGCTCCTGAAAGGATGACGACGAACTCACCCCTGGGAGGCTCGGCTTCCAGCCTGGAGAGAAGTTCCCGCAGACTTCCCCGAAGGATTTCCTCATGCAGCTTGGTAAGTTCCCTGGCCAGGGCGCATTGCCGTTCTCCCAACACCTGGAGCATATCGGCCAGCGTGTGGCTGATGCGATGGGGAGCCTCGTAAAAGATCAGGGTCCTTTCTTCCTCTGCCAGCTCTTTAAGGCGCTTTACCCTCTCATTGCGTTTATGGGGCAGAAAGCCCTCAAAGGCAAACCGCCTAGTGGGAAGCCCGGATACCACGAGAGCTGACAGGGCTGCCGTACAGCCCGGGATAACCGTTACCGGAACGCCTTCCCGGATACAAATCCTCACAAGCTCTTCGCCGGGGTCGGAGATGGCCGGCATCCCGGCATCGCTGACAAGGGCGATATTCTCTCCCTGTTTAAGCCTTTCAACCAGCTCGTCTGCCCGGGACAGCCTGTTATTGTCGTGATAGCTGACAAGGGGCTTTTTTATCTTAAGGTGGTTCAGGAGCTTCAATGTGCGGCGGGTATCCTCGGCCGCGACAAGATCCGCTTCGGACAGTATCCTTACGGCCCGGTAAGTGATGTCTTCCAGATTTCCAATAGGTGTTGCCACAAGGTAAAGAGTTCCATATTCCCTATCCATAGCTCATTCAATCCCTGTTAATTACGTGAAATCTATACAGGCTATTCCCATCCCAGGTCGTCCGCAAAAAGCTAACAGTGTTTTTCAGTCTCTTTGAATAAAGGAAATAGGGCTTTTGCGCATGACTAAACCAGAAGAACCGTCCCCATGGCTTACAGGACAGCCGAGCGGTGCCTCGTCGCGTGGCAGCTGATGTTTACGGCCACGGGAAGCCCGGCTATATGAGTAGGCCAGGCCTCAATCATAACACCAAGAGCCGTTATCCTTCCACCCAGGCCTGCCGGGCCGATCCCAAGTTGGTTGATCTCCTCCAGCAGTTGTTCCTCCAGGTCAGCCAGGTGCTTTTCCTGGTTCCTTGAGCCCACCTCTCTTAGCAGGGCCTTTTTGGCCAGAAGGGCACATTTCTCCATGCTACCGCCTATCCCTATACCTACAATGATCGGGGGGCAGGGATTTGGACCGGCATTGCTGATGGCTTCCATGACAAACCGCTTTATACCTTCAACACCGTCCGACGGCTTCAGCATTTTCAGGGCGCTCATGTTCTCGCTGCCAAAGCCCTTGGGCACCACATCAATCCTCAGCTCATCCCCCTCAACTATGTCGTAGTGTATTACCGCCGGGGTATTATCGCCCGTATTCTTCCTGGTTATAGGGTCATCAACTATTGAACAGCGAAGATACCCCTCACTGTATCCCCGCTTGACGCCTTCATTGATAGCATCTGTAAGGCTTCCACCGGTTATTCTGACATCCTGGCCTATCCTGACAAAGACGATGGCCATACCAGTATCCTGGCATATGGCCATACCTTCTTCCGCGGCAATCTCAGCGTTTTTCAAAAGGCTTTGCAGGATCGATTTCCCGCTTTCGGATTCCTCAAGTTCCTGCGCTTTTGCCAGGGATTCCCTGATATCGTCATTCAGGTAGATGTTGGAATCGATACACAGTTTCCTGACCACATCGATGATCTGCAGGGCGCTTATCTCTTTCATGCTTCATCTCCCCTGTAAATAGCTGATACCCGGACCTGGCCCGGAGGCCAATCCTTTTCCCCCACCCGGATCCTTGCGTACCCGTACCTGTCCTTCAACGCCTTTATATTCGCCTTGTTATGTCCTATTGTTTTTGACAGGGCGCCCTTCCAGGTATGGATTTCAATTCCGGCGCAGCCTGCAAAGCCTTTTTCCTCAATAATGCCGGTAATCATGTCCAGGATAACACGCGTCTCCACCAACTCGCCAAAGGCCGGATGGAACGGCCCGGCAACGACCGCATCTTCAAGGAGTTCCGAATAATGGAGCCCCAGGCGGATGACCCTGATGCCGGCTTCCCTGAACATGGGTACCATCATTGCGCACCACTCCACCGCCTCTTCAAGGGTGAGGGGCGTGTAGGAACCATTCTGGTACATTTCCTCCATCTCTGTACCCTTAAGCACAATGGCCGGGTAGATCCGGACCTGGCTGGGCGCAAGACCCACCACTTTTCTTGCGGTTTCCAGGGTTTTTTCAAGGGTATCACCGGGAAGCCCAGGCATAATCTGGATGCCTAACTCAAATCCAAAGCCCCTTATCTGTCCAACGGCCCGTACAACATCTTCAGCCGTATGGCCGCGCTTGCTCCTGGCCAATACATTATCGTCCATGCTCTGGACACCGAGCTCGATAATCCTCACGCCGTGCTCCTTCAGGATGTCCAGGATCTCATGGTCTATATAATCGGGGCGCGTGGAAATCCTGATACCGTCCACAAGGCCCATGTCCAGGTATTCCCTGGCCACACCGAGGTAACCGGTCATCTGGCATTCCGGTATACCTGTAAAGCTGCCTCCGAAGAAGGCTATCTCGGCATGATCTTCGCCGGATGATGCTGCCAGGTATTTCTCAATGGTTTCCCTTACGTCTTCAACCGAAACAGGGGCGATGGTTCCGCTGATCCTGCGCTGGTCGCAGAACACGCAGGTGTTAGGGCAGCCCATATGGGGGACGAAGATGGGGATGTTGATATGCCGGCCCCCGGCATTGTGACGGCTCATGCTTTCCTGTTCTCCATAATTTATGGCCTTTTCATGCTCTCAAGTGCCTGTTTGGCAGCTTCCTGCTCCGCTTCCTTCTTGGATTTGCCGGCGCCTGTTCCCAGGAGGCGGTTATCAGCATACACCGACATCTTGAACCATTTGTCGTGATCCGGACCAGTAGCCTCAACCAGTTTGTACTGGATCTTCATGTCGCCGGATTTCTGGATCTCTTCCTGGAGACGGGTCTTGTAGTCCATGAAAAGTTCGCCCTTGACAGCTTTCTGGTAGGTATCCCCCAACAGGAACATGATGAAGCCTTCTGCCTCGTCCATTCCGCCGTCAAGATAGATGCTGCCGATCAAAGCCTCAAGGCAGTCTGAGAGGATGGAAGGCCTGTTCCTCCCGCCGTTGGCGTCCTCGCCTTTTCCGAGGAACATAAGTTCCCCCAAACCAAGGAAACGCGCCCTCTCTGCCAGGGATGCCTCGCATACGATCAGCGCCCGGACTTTACTCATTTCACCCTCGGACATCTCCGGGTGGTTGTTATACAGCATCATTCCCATAACAAAGTCCAGGATGGCATCCCCCAGAAACTCAAGCCGTTCGTTGTTTTTCAGCTTGGGATCCAGATGGTTCTCGTTGACAAAGGAGCTGTGGATCAGGGCATTCAGTGCATAATCCCTGTTCCTGAAACAATAGCCTATTCTTTCTTCAAGCTTTTGTACCTGTATATAGAGTTGTTCCTGATCCGGCAATTTGACCTCCCGAAAAACTTCTCGCCGCGGATGCGTCAAAACGCGCATGACAGCCTGGTAATGAAAAATGGATACAATACCAGCATTGGTATTGTATCCATTATTCTATCATAACTGTCGCGGCAATTCCAATCCTGTCAGACCCCGGGAAACGCGCCTAATTCTCATACCTTCTGAAGATCAGGACGCCGTTATGCCCACCGAAGCCAAGGGCATTGGAAAGGGCGTATTCAACCTGTTTTTTGCGCCCCACATTCGGGATGTAGTCAAGATCGCATTCAGGGTCCTGGTTTTTCAGGTTGATGGTGGGGGGAAGGAAACCTTCATTAATGGCCATAACCGTGATGACTGCCTCTATACCGCCCGCCGCGCCCAAAAGATGTCCCGTCATTGATTTGGTGGAGCTGACAGGCACGTTATCTGCGTGTTTGCCCAACACCTTTCTGATAACGGCCGACTCCATGGGATCGTTAAGCGGGGTGCTGGTGCCATGGGCGTTAATGTAGCCAAGTTGTTCCGGCGCTATTCCGGCGTCCTCCATAGCCATCTGCATGCACCGGGCTCCCGCTTCGCCATCGGGAGACGGCGCCGTGATATGGTATGCGTCGCATGTGCATCCATAGCCTACCAATTCCGCAAGTATATTAGCTCCCCGCCTCCTGGCATACTCATATTCCTCGAGGACCAGTATTCCCGCGCCCTCTCCCATGACAAATCCGTCCCGGTCTTTGTCAAAAGGCCTGCAGGCCGTGTTGGGGTCTTCATTCTCGGTCATGGCCTTGGCGGCACAGAAGCCCACAAATCCCAGGGGAGTTATGGAAGCCTCGGTTCCGCCCGTTACCATCACATCCGCATAACCGTTTTGTATGACACGCATGGCATCGCCAATGGAATGGTTGGCGGTGGCACAAGCTGTCACCACACACGCGTTGTATCCCTTGAGCCCAAAGCGCATGGCCACATGGCCCGACGCCATATTAGCAATCATCATCGGCACAAAGAACGGACTTACCCTCTTGGGCCCCTTTTCAAACAGTACCCTGCAGTTCTCTTCCAGGGTTTCTATTCCGCCTATGCCGGACCCTATCAGGACACCTGCCCGGAAAGGATCAATTTTCATCGCGTCAAGGCCTGCCATATCTATAGCCTGCTGGGAGGCAACAACGGCATATTGGGAAAACAGGTCCATCCTCTTGGCCTCTTTTTTATCAATATGGGAACTGGAGTCAAAATCAACGATCTGGGCGGCAACCTTTGTGCTGAACCCGGAAGTGTCAAACTTGGTTACGGTACTGATGCCGTTCTTGCCTTCCTTGATTGAATTCCAAAAGGTATCTATATCCTTTCCCAGTGAATGGACAACACCCATCCCTGTTATAACTACCCGTCTTTTCATGGTTAATTGACCTCCTGATAATCCTGCAGCGGCGCGGACAATAAGGATACAGCCATTGTCCTGCCGCCACCGCACGAGAAATATAAGAGTTACGGTCATTTTATTCACTGGAATACTGAATGGGACGATTGCCGGCAAAAGCAAAGCCATACCGGGATAAAAAGAGTCCCAACCGAACCAGAGTTGGGACTCCTTTTATTCGCTTGCGAATCATTGATGAGCCTTAATGTATTCAACCGCGTCACCGACGGTTACTATTTTCTCTGCATCCTTGTCTGGTATTTCCAACTCAAACTCCTCTTCAAGGGCCATGATCAGCTCAACAATATCAAGTGAATCCGCGCCAAGATCATCGATAAAAGAAGCTTCCGGCTTTACTTCGCTTTCATCAACACCAAGCTGTTCAATAATGATGTCCTTCACCTTGTTAAATACCACACTGTTCACCCCCTTCCAGACAGGAATTGGCCGTACCAATATTATCGCTATCTTTAGAAATAATATTACATGCAGAGTCCACCGTCAATATTAATTACCTGTCCGGTAATATATTGAGCCCCGTCGGAGGCAAGAAACACAGCCAGATCAGCCACATCGGAAGTCGTCCCGGGTCTTCCGAGCGGGATGCTCCTTATGTAGTTTTCTTTAACCTCCTCAGGGAGTGAACCTGTCATCTCTGTTTCTATAAAGCCAGGCGCGATGGCGTTACAGGTAATTCCCCTGCGGGCGTATTCCTTGGCCACTGATTTGGTGAAACCAATCAGCCCGGCTTTTGAAGCGGCATAGTTGGCCTGGCTGGAATTACCAGTTATCCCGACCACTGAAGTTACATTGATTATGGCGCCCTTTTTCTTCTTCATCATAACCTTTACGGCCGCCCTGGTCAGGAGAAAGGCACTTTTTAAATTGATATTCATAACAGTATCCCAGTCCTCATCCTCCATCCTGATGAGCAGCTTGTCACGGGTTACCCCGGCATTGTTCACCAGAACATCCAGACCTCCAAAGGTTTCAACGGCCTGATGGACAAGAGCCTGCGCATTTTCGGGCGCGGCCAGGTCACCTACAAAGCCTGCGGCGCTGCAGCCCTTACTTTTCAGCTCATCTACAACATCATGCACCCTGTTGGTGGTCCCGCAAATCATGACATTGGCACCCAGTTCCGCAAACCTTGCGGCAACAGCCTTTCCAATCCCTCTGGTGGATCCTGTGACAATTACCGTCTTTCCTGAAAAATCCATAACCACAAAACACTATCCTTTCAAAGCTTCCAGGGTCTTGTCCAGGGACTGCTTGTTTTCCACATTCAAAGCCCTGAGTCCTCTGTCAATCTTTTTCACAAAACCGCTCAGGACCTTGCCCGGACCAATCTCAACAAACGTATCCACTCCCGCTTCCATCATGGCGCGGATGCTGTCCTCCCAGAATACCGATTTGCTCACCTGTTGCACCAGGAGATCTTTCACCTGGTCTTCCGAGGGTATGACCTTTCCTGTCACATTGGCCACGACGGGAATGGTCATGGGATGAACCTCAACGCCTTCCAGCACTTTTTTCAGCTTCTCGCCGGCAGGTTCCAGCATGACACAGTGGAAGGGAGCGCTTACATTAAGCAGCACCGCCCGCTTCGCGCCCTTTTCGGTCGCGATTCTTATGGCTTCGTCAACGGCCGCTGTTTCTCCCGCCACAACTATCTGCCCCGGGCAGTTGAAATTGGCGGGGCCGATTACACCAGCGCTCTGGGCTATTTCACAGATATCGATAACTTCCTCGCGGTCCAGGCCCAATATGGCCGCCATGGCCCCAAGCCCTGCAGGAACGGCGTCCTGCATGAATCTGCCACGTTTTCTGACTACTCTTACCGCATCCTCAAAGGAGAATGTACCGGACAAAACATGCGCCCCGTACTCGCCAAGGCTCAGCCCAGCCGTATAATCGGGCCTGATGCCGGTTTCCAGAAGGGGCATAAGACATGCCATGCTGGCCGTAAGTATGGCGGGCTGGGTGTTCTCGGTGATTGTAAGGGTTTCCTCATCACCATTAAAGATCATTTCCCTTATATCAAATCCCAGGGCGTTGTTGGCGCGCTCGAAAACATCGGCCGCCGAAGGGTACAGCTCTGAGATCTCCTTACCCATCCCTATGTATTGGGCACCCTGCCCGGGAAAAATGAAAGCTATCTTGCCCAAAACTCTTCCTCCCTTCAGCTATCGTGGTTTTACCTGGACCAGCAGAGAAGCAGGGCGCCATAGGTCAGTCCGCCTCCGAAAGCCACAAGCACGATCCTGTCTCCCTTTTTCAGCATGCCTGCCTTCGACGCCTCATCAAGGCACACAGGAATGCTGGCGGCAGATATGTTGCCTGTCCGCTCCAGGTTGGAATACACCTTTTCTATTGGATACCGCATCCTTTTTACAGCGTTCTGTATTATCCTGGCGTTGGCCTGGTGCGGGAAAATATAGTCCAGGTCCCCCACAGAAAGCCGGGCGTCGGTTACCACCCTGAGGGTCGCCTCAGCCATGATCCGCGCAGCGAAGGTAAATACCTCACTGCCGTCCATCCAGACCACCTGTTTCTTGCCCTCATTTCGCTTTGCCAGGTCTTCTTCGGTGGAATACAGGCACGGTATGGTCAGGTTATGACCAAGCTCGCCATGTGCGCCGGTGACATAGCCCATAATTCCCGTACCATCTTCAACCCTGCCCACAACAGCGGCACCTGCCCCATCCCCAAACAGGACACAGGTCTTCCTGTCCTGGTAGTCGGTCACCCTGCTCAGGGCTTCCGCCGCTACAATGAGTATATATTTGTAAGCCCCGTTTTCGATGTACTGTTGAGCAGTATTCAGGGCATATACGAATCCGGTGCAGGCCGCGTTCATATCAAACGCCGGCACTCCTTTAAGCCCGAGCTCTTTCTGCACGCTGCAGGCCAGGGTGGGGCACAGATAATCGGGCGTCAGGGTGGCTCCTATAATCAGCTCAATCTCTTCCCTTGGAATACCCGCATCATGGATGGCGTTTTCCGCAGCCCTGACAGCAAGCTTTGCAAGGGGCATGTCATTATCTATGATCCTTCGTTCCCGTATACCGGTTCTCTTTACGATCCATTCATCGGAAGTTTCGACAATATCTTCCAGTTCAGCATTGGTCAGCTTCCGTTGCGGAAGGCAGCTTCCCGTACCCAGGATGCCGGCTTTATAAAGCTTCGTCATACGCACCTCCGACATCCATTTTGGAGAATATGCTGCGTATCTGCTCAAGGACCGAAACACATGCCGAGCTGCATGCTTTGATAATGGTATTCTTAAAGGCATTTGACCTGGAATTCCCGTGGCACTTGTAGATGATACCGTTGACTCCCAGGATTGGGGTCCCGCCCACTTCTTCAGGGTCTATTTGCTTTTTCAGCTTCTTCAACTCATGCCTGATCATCAGGAAGCTGATCTTTGAGGCAAGGCTCATGGAGTATATCTTCTTGAGGTAGTCCATAAAAAACCTTCCCGTGCCTTCCATGATCTTAAGCATGGCATTGCCTGTAAGGCCGTCGCATACCGCGACATCGACCTTACCCTCGGTGATATCCCTTCCTTCAACATTACCTATAAAATTGAGATTGGAATTTTTAAGAAGCTGATAGGCCTGTTTGAGGTTATTGTTGCCCTTCTTCTCCTCTGTTCCCACGTTCACAAGACCAACCCTTGGGCTTTCCACGCCGAACATTTTCTTCATGTACTCAGATCCCATAACCCCGAACTGCATGTAGTTTATGGGCTTTACCTGGGTATTCATTCCGGCGTCAATGATCATGGTGTTTCCGCTCTCCGAGGGCACAACGGGAGCCAGGGCAGGCCTGTGGACGCCCCTCATGCGGCCTGTGATCAGAAGCGAACCGGCAAGGAGGGCTCCGGTGCTCCCCGCGGAAATGAAGGCATCGCCCTCGTTGGCCTTCATTTTGTTAAGACCTATGACAATAGAGGAATTTTTCTTCTTCTTGATGGCTTCGGTGGGTATGTCGTTATTTGTAATCTCTTCCCTGGCATCGGTGATAAAAAGCCTGGAGGAGTCATAGGATCGATTCTTCAGGCATTTCTCAATCTTCTTCCTGTCACCTATCAGTTCAATCTCGACTGTCTTATTGATGCTCAATGCTTCCAGACAACCTTTTACCACTTCTTCCGGAGCATTGTCCCCTCCCATGGCATCCACAATGATTCTCAAGACTGTCAACTCCTTAACTCGGTTATGCTGTATTTCTATGAATTCATTGTTTCCATATTACCCGATTTTTTTCAAATTGCCACCAGAATAAATTTGCCGCGGAAGACTTCGACCTGTTTGTTATAAATCATTACCCAAACGATATATCTGTCCCTGTCCCGCTTTTCCTTGACCGTGACTTTTGCCACCAGCTTGCTTCCAGCATAGACCGGTTTTTTATACTTGATATTTGCAACGCCCACAAGGGCCACATCGGCATCGATAACCGAAATGGCGATGGATTCGGCCATTGAATAGATATAATGTCCTCTGACAATCTTGGAATGGGCAAAGACCATCTGCTCGGTGGTGTCCAGGACCGAAATGGCGCTTTCACCGAGATTCAGCTCCACTATCTCCCCGATAATGTCATCGGCGTGAAGGGAACGCACTTTATTATGGTTCCTGGATGCCATTTCCCTGATGCGCTGCCTGAGTTCGGGAACACCCAGTTCCAGGCGGTCCAGCCTTACCGTGGGAACGCTGACTTTCAATATCTCGGCTATCTCTTCATCGGTCAGAAAAGGATCCTCCCTGAGGGTTGCTGTCAAACGGGCGTGTCTTTCCTGTTTTGCTCTTGAATCTCTGCTCAAAATCGCTCACCTGTCATTATTATTACCAGATAATAATTTCTATTGATAGTATATATGATTTTCGACTGGGTTGCAATACCATGTTTTTATCTGGTATATGGTTCCCCATGGAATGCGCTCTTAAACCTTTCCCGCCTTCGCATGCGCAAAGGCGCGACATCAGGCATACAGATCGGTTTCTCACATTAATGAAATATGGGATACCGTACTTTCATGGTCCGGTATCCCATGCTCAGCTTCGCTTATAATAAAGCCAGGAAAAACCTTTCATTTGCCTCATGTGGTTGTGGGTGTCGCTGCTATATTTGAGGGATCAAATGGTTGTTTATATTCCTGTTTGAATATGGATTGAATTAAATCATTGACAAAACCCACAATCTCATTTCTGAATAATAGCGCTATTCCCAGGATAACCGCCAGGATAACAATCACCTCAACCGTATTCAAGCCCCTTCTTCCCAAAAGGAAATATTTCAACCTCATCATTCCGCCACCCCTTCTTTATATGGAATACATTCCTTAAAATTACATGTTATTATTATGCAATAATTATAATATTTAATTTTATTAGTGTCAACTTGAAGTGGGGCGGGATTTTACCATTTAAACAACGGGTGCTTTAATCGGCCATCCTGTCCTGTAAACGCCTGATCACAGCGCTGGACATTTCATATGGGAAGCCCCGGTGCATCAGAAACCTGAGGGCTTTTTCCCTAACCGACTTATCACACAGATCATACTTGCCGAATTTCTTCTTTGCCGCCCGGAAGGCAATCTCTTCCTCGTCCTGCTCAAACTCCTTCAGGACATCTACGATCAAATCCCTGTCGATGCCTTTTTGTTCCAACTCATATCTGAGGGCCTTTTTCGAAAGGGCTTTGGATCTGACTCTATCCGAAGCGTATTTCAGGACGAACCGGCTGTCGTCGATATATCCAATGGTCTTCAGGTCCTCCACGACCTTCTCCGCAATATCCCCATCGAACCCCATCTTCTTCAGCCTGACTTTGACTTCATGCCTGCTCCTGTCCCTGGCCATCAGAATGCCAACTGCCCGTTCCCTTGCGCTCTGGACCAGGACGGTCTGCCTGATATGGGCTGCCTCCTCCTCGGTCAGTTCATCCTTTTCATAGAGATGATTCGCCATATATACACTCGTGGGTATACTAAAGGCATACCGCCCATCCAGGTATATCCTTACCATACGTCCATTCTTCGATTTTATCCGTGCTGTGACTTTCATCGGAACACCTGCCTTTCCTGGATTCTACCGATAATAATAGCATAAATCATGTACACAGGACATGGGGTTTTATATCAGCAAGAGGACGCTCCATTCGCGCTTTCTTTTGCCGAAGCGCCAAACAGAGCGTCCTCTCATTGCAAACCTCAGAATTATCAGGTTTCCACATCGGCAGCATGGGGTTCCATGCTGCTCAGAAAAGCCTTCTCGTACTCGGCTTTGATCTTTTCCTCTATCTCCTTCATGATTTCCGGGTTGTCGCGCAGGAACCTTTTCACGTTCTCCCTACCCTGGCCAATCCTCTGATCGCCATAGGAGAACCAGGCGCCGCTTTTCTTTACGATATCCAAAGATGTTCCCACATCAAGGACACATCCCTCCTTGGAGATTCCCTGTCCATAGATGATATCAAACTCGGCTTCCTTGAAGGGGGGCGCTACCTTATTCTTCACAACCTTTACCCTGGTCCTGTTCCCTATGGGTTCACCGTTGTCCTTCAATGTTTCAATCCTTCTGACATCCAGGCGCACCGACGAGTAAAACTTCAGGGCGCGGCCTCCGGGCGTAGTTTCCGGGTTTCCGAACATGATACCGACCTTTTCACGGAGCTGATTGATGAAGATGGCAACGGTCTTGGATTTGCTGACCACTCCCGACAGCTTTCTCATGGCCTGCGACATCAGGCGTGCCTGAAGCCCCACGAATTGGTCTCCCATCTCTCCGTCGATTTCAGCCTTTGGAACCAGCGCGGCAACCGAGTCAATGACGATTACATCAATGGCACCGCTTCTTACCAGCGCCTCGGTGATCTCCAGTGCCTGCTCGCCTGTATCGGGCTGGGATACGATCAGATTATCGATGTCCACACCCAAATTCCTGGCATAAACAGGATCCAAAGCATGCTCGGCATCGATGAAGGCGGCTTCCCCTCCTGCTTTCTGTGCCTCCGCCACCGCATGAAGCGCCACGGTTGTTTTACCCGACGACTCGGGTCCAAAGATCTCGATGATCCTTCCTCTGGGGAGCCCGCCAACCCCAAGGGCTATATCCAGTGACAGCGCCCCGGTGGGTATGGCATCGGTGTTTACATGTGAAACCTCTCCCAGTTTCATGATGGCACCCTTGCCAAACTGCCTTTCTATCTGGTTCATTACGAGTTCTAACGCCTTTTTTTTCTCATCCATGGATCCTGCCTCCTTTGCCGAACATTTGTTCTCATTATATGCTATTGAAACGTACAAGTCAATACCTAATTGTCACATTTTTAAACTGAAATATCAATATATGGCATCAGCCGTTTTTATTCCTGGCAACCATGGATTTCACCCGGTTAAGACCCGACAGAACCAGCTTGTTCACCGTGTCTATTTCCGGGATCCTGATCTTCATGCAAAGATACCAGAAAATGAAGAGGCCTGCCGCCAGGGGTAACGCAAGGCATACGATCTGGCTCAGTTTTGACCCGATATCGGGTCTTATCAGCAGGGACAGCAGAAATACCGCAAGCCCTGAAGGAACGGCGGCAAATAATGAGCGCAGGACGTAACGTCCATTGTCATAGATGATATGTATGCCTGTCTTCCTGTAGAAGGCAAATACCAAAATGCCCGTATTAACCACCGATGCCAGGGAATAGGACAGGGCCGTACCAGCCACATCTATTGTGGTATAGTTCCTGAAAAACCAGTTGAACGCAAAGTTGGCAGCTATCCCTATAATGCCGCCGATAAGCGGGGTTTTGCTGTCCTGGATGGAATAAAAAGCCCGGTTTAATAGAGCGGTCATGGAAGCAAAGATCAGGGCTGCCGCATAGGCCAGAAGACACGCTCCGCCAAAAATCACGTCACTTTCTGAAAGGCTCCCCCACTTAAATAGAACCCTCATGATATCCTGGCTTAAAACCATCATGAAGAGCGCTGTAGGTAGCGAAAGCAGGAAAACGACACGGATCCCTTTATTCAGGACCTTCCCGTACTCGCTGCCGTTATTTGTCGCATAATGCTCGGACAGGGTGGGCAACATCGCTATCCCGATGCTTTGGGCAAATATCCCCAAAGGAAGCTGCCAGGTCCGGTTGGCATTGTTCAGCAAGGTGAGCATGCCTTTATCAAAAAATGTGGCATATCCTTTGGATATAATAAGATTCAGTTCCAGGATCAGGGATGACAGAAGCGAAGGAATAGCCAGGTGCAGCAGTTTCCTGAAGGCTTTGCTGTTTAAAAACAAACGCGGCTGGTAAAGGCTGAAATGCCTGACGGTGGCCATCATCTGAATGCCAAAGAACAATGCGGCGCTTATCACCACGCCCCACGCGGTGAGCTGCGGGCTCACTGAGCCGAATATCGCGATGCTAATAATGGTGCAGATATTGTAGACAACCGGGCCAAAGGCTGCGACTGTAAACCTTTTGTAAGAGTTTAGTATGCCGTTGCATTGCCCGGCCAGCATCATGAACGGCGCCGATAGCAGAAGAATTCTGGTAAGGCTGACCAAAAGCGCCTTATCACCGCTGCTTCCCTCATTGTACCCGGCCGCGAGCACGCTCAGCAGTTCGTCGGTCCAGATAAAGAATATGATCTCAAGAACCACCATCAATATAATGGTTAAGTTCATGAAGGTGCTTACGGCCCTCCACCCGATATGTTCCTTTCCTTTGGTGATATAAGCGGAAAAGACCGGTATCAGGGCAGCGGCAATGGCTCCCCCTGCCAAAAGGTCATAAACGATGTCAGGGAGGGTGAAGGCCATGAGAAATTCATCGGAATAGCCTCCGGGCCGCATCTTGGTATAGATTAGAAGCGTCCGTAAAAAACCGGTTACCCGGCTTATGAAGGTGGCAACCATGACGATTGCCGTGGCGCCCGTCAGCCTTCTGTTTCTCTCCAACTGATCCATAAGTGTCTCCCGGTGTTTTCACAGGTAAATGAAAACTGAATTATGCTGGTCTTTATCCACTATACCATTTTTATACCATACCGAAAAGCATTTTTCTCAACAGGTCAAGGGCATGGAGGCATGAAACCGAACGTATCCTTTGCCGGTCACCGCGCAGGTTCAGTTTCAGGGATTCCATCCTTCGGTTGAGGAAGGCGGCGACGTATACAAGACCTACAGGTTTTTCGGGTGTTCCGCCGTCCGGCCCGGCTATCCCGGTAATGGCAAGAGCCGCCGTGGTTCTTGTCCTTTCCGCCAGCCCTTTTGCCATCTCTTCGGCTGTTTCCCTGCTGACAGCGCCACATGTATCCAAAGTTTCCCGGTTTACCCCCAATTCCTGGATTTTAGACTCGTTGGAATAGGTCACAAATCCGCGGTCAAATACCCGTGACGCGCCCGGGATACTGATAAGCCTTGAGGCCAGCATGCCGCCGGTGCAGGATTCGGCCGTGGAAAGCATCCATCCCCTTTCGGCCAAAAGCTTGAGTACAACCTCCTCCATGGTTTCTCCCGCATCGGAATACACATGCGGGTGCAGCCTTTCCCGGATCTTTTCAACCACAGGGGCAATCAATGATTCGATCTCGTCCCGGTCATGGCCCCTGGCTGTTACCCGCAGGCTGATCTCTCCCATATCCGCATATGGGGCAATGGTGGGGTTGGACTGCCGCTCCACCAGGTCCATGATCCTCGTTTCCATCTCGGATTCGCCGATACCGAAAACTTTAAGCATCCTTGATCCTATAATCTGATGGGTCTTGCCCTCGAAATACGGGAAAACCATATCTTCAAACATGGGGATCAACTCTTTGGGAGGACCGGGAAGCATTACCACAGTCTTCTTTTCCCGCTCGATGATACAGCCCGGCGCGGTACCGTTACGGTTGGGGATAACCATGCACCCGGCCGGGAGGTAGGCCTGCTTGACATTGTTCTCGCACATGCGGCGGCTCAGCCTCTCGAAAAAGTCCCTGATGTAATCCAGGGATTCCTGGTGGAGGACCAGAGGCAATCCCAAAGCCCCGGCTATGGTCTCCTTTGTCAGGTCATCCTTTGTGGGGCCAAGCCCGCCTGTGGTAATCACTATATCCGATCTTTCCAGCGCTTGTTTGAGGCAGGCCCTTAAGCGTCCGGGGTTATCCCCTACAACGCTGTGGAAATATACATTGATGCCCAGATCAGCGAGGCGCGCTGACAGGTACTGGGCGTTGGTATTGGCGATCTGCCCCATTAAGAGTTCGGTTCCGACTGCTATAATTTCCGCGTTCATCCAGATCCCTCTGCCTTCCGGTAAGGAATATAAAAAATGAAGAGCCAGGCTGGCTTACGACCACAGTGCTTCTTCGATCTTCTGCCACAGAGCCTCAACCCCTGTCTTCTTAAGCGCTGAAAAAGGGAGAATCTCGGTGCCTTCGTCCAGGTCCAGCGCTGTTCTGATGAGGTCAATTCGCTCTTTCATCCCGGATCTTCCGATCTTGTCCGCCTTGTTGGCAACTACTATGAGTTTTCTGCCCAATCTCCTGATATACCCGACCATGATCTGATCGTCCGGAGTGGGCTCATGCCTGATATCAACCAGCATTATGATGGCTTTAAGCTGTTTCCTGGTCTTCAGATAGGTTTCGCAAAGTATTCCCCAGCTTTCCCTCTCAGCCTTTGAAACCCTTGCATAGCCATAACCCGGCAGGTCCGAGACCATAATGGAATCATTGATATTGTAAAAGTTTATGACTCGGGTCTTCCCGGGTGTGTTCCCAACCCGGGCAAGATTTTTCCGGTTAACCAGAGCATTTACAAGGGATGATTTTCCCACATTGGACCGGCCAGCCAACGCAATCTCCGGAAACATGGTGTTGGGGTACTGGGACGGCTGTACAGCGCTGATAACATGTTCCGCCTTCTTTATGATCATCTGATAATCCTCTTTTTCCCTTTTTATTGTTGCAGTTTAAGCAATTCCCGCGCCAATTTTTTCGACGTATCGGTGGCATGCTCACCTGAAAGCAGCCTTGATATCTCGTCCTCCCTTTCCTGCCCTTTGAGCTGACGAACCATGGTGACGGTTTTCTCGCCCTTAATATCCTTGGCAATGAGGATATGATGATGGGCAAGGCTTGCTATCTGGGCATGGTGCGTGACGCAAAGCACCTGGTGCTTCCCGGCCAGCGCCCTGAGCTTCTCTCCTACGCTGGAGGCGGCTTTTCCGCTGACACCCGAATCAATCTCGTCAAAGATCAGGGTAGGGATGCTGTCCATGTCAGCCAGCATTACCTTAACAGCAAGCATGACCCTGGACATCTCCCCTCCCGAGGCAATCCTGGAAAGGGGCTTCAGGGGTTCGCCAGGGTTAGGCGAGATCAGGAACTCCACCTGGTCTGTTCCATCGGTTGTATATCCAAGCTCGGGCACGCTGTTGACGGCGACCTTGAAAATGGTTTTTGGCATTTCCAGCTCGGCAAGCTCTTTCATGATGCCTTTGGCAAGCCGTTCAGCAGCCTGGACTCTCAGGCCGTTCATCTCACGGCTTTTTTCGTTCAGGCTGGCCTCAATGTCTTTAATCCTGGCTTTGAGGGATTCAATCAGTTCTTCATTATGCTCAAGCTCATCAAGCCTTTTTGCGGCGTCTTCCGCATAACGCAGTATCTCGGGTATGGTTTCGCCATACTTCCTCTTAAGCCCCTGTATCAGGCTGATCCTTTCCTCGGTAGCCTTGTGGAGCGCAGGGTCATACTCAGTATTGTCCCTGATACGGCGTATATCCCACGAAATGTCACCCAGCCTCTCGCTGATATCCTCAAGGGCGGAACAGATGGCGGCATATGACTTATCTACGCTTTCAACCCGTCTTAAGGGTTCCAGCGCCGATTGCACCATGTCCAGGGCTCCGGCTTTATGGTCGTCCTCTCCTCTTATGGCCTCATATGCCATGCTGAAAGCGTTAATGATATCCTCCGCATGGGCCAGGATTTTGCTCTGCCTTTCCAGTTCCTCGTCCTCACCATCATACAGGGCGGCCTGGCTGATCTCCTCCACCTGGTATCTCAGGGAATCCATAAGCCGTTCACGCTCCCTGCCCTCGCCCATGAGAGCCCTGAGCCTTGCCTGGTGCGCCTTTAAGTCCTCAAGTTCCTTCTGATACGCGGATTTCACGGCAAAGAGCCTGTCGCCGGCAAAGAGATCCAGAAGCCGGATATGGGTATCGACCCTCAAGAGGGATTGGTTGTCATGCTGCCCATGGATATCGATGAGGCGCTGTCCGATTTCTTTTAGCATAGCCACGGTGGCGAGGGTTCCGTTGATCCTGCATATGTTCTTCCCGGAATCGGTTATAGTACGGGAAATGAGCAGGGTATCGTCATCTCCGGTTTCAAAGCCGTATTCCCTCAGGATGGGGTCGAGTCCGGGAGGTTTAGAAAAAAGCCCCTGGACGGTGGCTTTTTCTGCGCCGGAACGGATGAGTTCCCTTGACACCCTGGAACCCAGAAGGGCGTTGATGGCATCAATTAAAATGGATTTACCGGCGCCGGTTTCTCCTGTAAGAACATTGAAGCCGGGCTCCAACGCAATGTTCAGGCACTCGATAATGGCAATGTTTTCAATCTCCAGCTGGAGCAGCATGGTTTACTACACTCCCCTCACCATGCGCGTGAATTTCTCCATCAGGTCCTCGGCTATCTTTTCTGCGCGGCATACGATCATCAGGGTATTATCACCGGCTATGGTGCCCACCACATCTTCCCAGCCCAGGGAATCAACGATCTCGCCCACTGCCTGGGCCATCCCCGGAAGCGTCTTGACTACCAGGATGTTGTTGGCATAATCGCATGACACAAAGGCTTCTTTCAGAATAACCATCAGCCTTTCGCCGGTGTTGGACGATTCACGGTTCATGGATGAGTATCGGTACTTGCCGCTTGAAGATAGGACCTTAACCAGACGAAGTTCCTTGATATCGCGCGATATAGTTGCCTGGGTCACATCCATACCGATTTCCCTGAGCTTCTCAGCGAGTTCGTCCTGTGTTTCAATCTCGTATTTATCGATAATGTCGAGGATCTTTGCATGCCTGTTATACTTCACCTTAAATATCCTCCCCTACTATAAAAATGGCTGGCATCCATGTATTTTTGCCCGAAGCACGTCGTAAAAATTGACATTGCTGACAGACGCAAAAAAAGCATCCTGGGCCGCCGCCCTAACCTCCACAAGGTCTCCCGGGTATAGTTCCGAGTGCGTTTGGCCATCCATGGTAAGCATGGCCTGAGTTACACCGTTATCATCCAGGGTGATGCGAACAACCCTGTCCTCGGCCGTTATGAACGACCTGGAATACAGGATGTGCGGACATATGGGCGTAATGACCATAAGACGCATGTCAGGCTGCGCTATGGGACCTCCCGCTGAAAGCGAGTATGCCGTGGAGCCGGTAGGCGTGGACACTATGATGCCGTCGCCGGGAAATGAATCCACATATTTCTCATCCAGGTTCACCCTTAGCCTCAATATCCGTGAAACCGCAACTCGCGAAACGACCGCATCGTTGATGGCTATATCCCTGAAGATTACATCTCCATCCCTTATAACGCGGGCATCCAGTACCATCCGGGATTGGATCCTGACTTCCCCTTGGGCCATCTTTTCAACAGCCCGATGGATGTCTCGGGTTTCAACCTCGGCAAGGAAGCCCACAGAACCCCTGTTGATTCCCAGGACCGGTATCCGGTAATCATAGGCCGCTCGGGCAGTGTTTAAGAATGTACCATCACCGCCAACGCAGATTATGAAGTCAGCATCCTCATAAATGGTGTTGGAGGCAACCGCGTGAGGTCCGGCATATTGGCTGACCTCCGGAGACACGATGGGTGTAAATCCTTTTTTATAAAGAGCCTCAACAATGGTTTTAGTGTGGTTATAACCGAGATCCCTCTCCCTGTTAACCACAACTCCCACTTTTTTCAACATCAATCACATCCAAGGTTTATTATACAGTTGAAAAGCCTGCCAATACAACATTAAAAAAGTGCCCATAAATTTACTTATGGCTTTTCAGGCAGTACGTCATCCAGAAGGGTTGTGCTGAAATCCCGGGCCAGGGCTTCCATAAAGACTTCATCATAATACTTTCCATTCACGCAATATGCCTGAGAGCGCCGGCCAAAAACCCGGAACCCCGCTTTCTCATATGATCTTATCGCCCGTTGGTTGAATGAGAATACCTTGAGCATAACGTTGTTAAGATTCAGAATCTTAAAGCCATAGGCCAGCAGCAACAGCATGGCCTCTGTGCCATAACCCTTCCCCCTGTACTTTTCATCGCCGATAAATATGCCCGTTTCGGCTGTCCGATGAATATGATTGATATTGAAGAGCGAACAGTTTCCGATCAGCGTTTCATTTGTTTTAAGCACAATAGCGTAGTTATGTCCTTCTTTGATCAGCTTATCCAGGAATTCCTTTTCAGCGGCCAGGCTAATAGCGGCCTGCGCCTGGCCAAGATTCATGGTCATGGAAAGATCGTTCATCCAGACCGTGTATTGTTCCAAATCATCCATGCTTATAGGTGAGAGAAACACTCGTTCCCCCTCAATCTTGCTGAAATACTTCACTAATTACCTCCCCCGTTCACCGCTCCGTTGACTGCTTAATCAATATTCTACCAATATACGGCTGTTCTGCAAAGGGAATGTTTGCTTTATGGATGTAATAAGTTGGAGGTTAAAGTTATGCGATTTCCCCGCCCGGCTTTGCCCGGGCTCGCAGTGACAGTTAATAGGGATCACAATGACAGTTGTGATGGTTTACAAATATTATTACACATCGTATAATACTGCCAATACCAAAAGGCCATGAAAGGGAGAGTAGGTATTGGAAATACCCTTGGGGATGGCATCATCCCCAGTCAGAGAGTCCGGTTGGTGAGAAAGGACGGGGAAAGCCTTTACCGAACATGGCCCTGGAGCTGCGCACCGAACGCTGATCAAGCCTTAGGCTGCGACGGATGCACCCGTTATCGTGCCGGAGTATAAGCATGATTCTTTCATGCCGTACTCGCCGAGGCCATTTCCCCCGAGGGAAAGGGTAAACAGGGGTGGTACCACGAAGCATCAAGCTCTCGTCCCCGAGTATGATACTTGAGGGTGGAGAGCTTTTTTGTTGCGATGATAACGGTTTGTCGACCGCGGATTATTGTATCAGCCGATACCGACCGGCCGGGATAATGCTTTCCGGCAGGTGGCGCCTTGCTCCTGCTTCATGGTGCCAACAACCCAATAACAAGGAAAGGAAGGATTCTTATGAAGATATTAATAGGATGCGCGTGGCCTTATGCCAACGGATCGCTTCATATCGGACATCTCTCCTCCCTGATCGGCGGAGATGTACTGGCAAGATATCACAGGCTCAAGGGTGATACGGTATGCTATGTTTCAGGCAGTGACTGCCATGGCACGCCTATTAAAATCAAGGCGAGAACCGAAGGGGTGCACCCGTCTGCCATTGCGGACCATTATCACAGGGAATTCGAGGATTCATTCAGGAAGCTGGGTTTTACCTACGACAGCTACGGGAGAACCACCTCCCCATACCATAAGGCATTTGTCCGAGAGTTTTTCTCAACCCTTTACAAAAAAGGTTTTCTTTACGAGAAAGACGTCGAACAGGTCTTTTGTGGCCGCTGCGACCAGTTCCTCCCCGACCGCTTTGTGGTTGGGAAATGCCCCGGATGCGGGAAGGGTGCCAAGGGCGACCAGTGCGACCATTGCGGAAGCCTTTTGGACCCCTTCCAGCTGGAAGAGAGAAGATGCGGGATCTGCGGCAGCGAACCCGATTTCAAGACTTCCACCCATTTGTTTATACCGCTGGGCAGGTTTGAAAAGGACATCCGGGATTACCTGGACAGGGCAGAGTATTGGCGGGCGAACGCCATCGGAATGACTGGAAGGTACCTGGATGAAGGGCTCCGGGACCGGGCTGCCACCCGTGACATTGACTGGGGCATCGATGTGCCGCTTCCGGGTTTTGAGAATAAGAAGATTTACGTTTGGCTGGAGGCTGTTTTGGGGTATCTTTCAGGATGCAGGCAGTGGTGCGAAAAGACCGGGAACAGCTTTGAAGCATTCTGGGATCCGGAAAGCGGCGATGTACGCCACTATTATGTCCACGGAAAGGACAACATCCCTTTTCATACGGTTATCCTGCCCGCCCTGCTGCTGGCCCATGGCGGCCTGAGGCTTCCCGACAGGATTGTGTCGGCTGAGTATGAAACGCTGGAGGGCAGAAAGATATCCACCAGCAGCAACTGGGCAGTATGGATTCCTTACCTGTTGGAACGTTACCAGCCCGACTCCATCCGTTATTTCTTCATCGCCAACGGACCCGAAAAGAAGGACTCAGACTTCTCCTGGCAGGAGTTTGTCAGCACACATAATGCGGATCTGGCAGGGCAGTTTGGCAACCTGGTCAACAGGACCCTCGTATTCATAAGGAAAAACTATGGATCAAGGGTGCCCGCGGGTTACCTTGAGGACCGTATCAGGACTTCCATCGAAGAAGCCTTCAGCCTTTGTGGAAAGCACATTGAGGAAGGGGCATTCCGGGACGCGCTGCAGGACGCCTTTTCACTGGTCCGGTCCGCCAATAAATACTTTGATGATAAAAAAGCCTGGATCACAATCCATGAGAACCCCGAAGACTGCGCGAAAACCATGTTCAACCTGGTTCAGATTATTGCCTGTCTCAGCATTCTTATGGAGCCGTTCGTACCGTTCTCCTGCGAACAGATCAGGAATATGCTTGGTGTGATTGATAAGCACCAGTGGAAGCCTGTATCCATTGAATCCGGGCGCAGGCTGGGCGAGCCCGTGATACTGTTTCAGCGTCTCGACAGGAAGGCGGCGGAAGAGGAAGTACAAAGACTGAAGGGCATTTCCTGATACCATTGTGAGCAGGCCCTGGTGTCATTGCGAATGAAACACAGTGGGCGCGAGATTGCTTCGTCGGCTCCGCCTCCTCGCAATGACACTAATAATACATATAAAGGTCCGCATGGGCTTACAGGGAGACGTGCTGTTCAGCCTCGACTGACTCCGCATGCTTTCTATTTACGAGGACTGAAGGAAAGCCTGAACAGCACGGCTATAACACGCAATAACTGGCGAATCACAGCAGAGATTGCCTTGCTTCGTTTACGCTCAGCTCGCAATGACAGTCCGGGGAATGCCACGCTTGCAATGACATGTATAATGCCTGGCAAAATGACAACATTATTACCTTTAATAATAATAACCGGACTGACTCCCATAAAAAGAATCTGATATAATCCGGCCATACTGAAGCAATTCATGAATTCCATTATTATTTGTGGAGGTATCGTTATGAGAAAACTGATGGCGCTGGCAATGGTATTTATACTTGCCGTGACTGCGGTTGGCTGCGGCAGAGAGGCAGACGACGACAGGGATGATCGCGCAGGCCGGCGGGAGGACTCCGGGGAAAAAACCGATGATGGTCTTTTCGACCTCCTGGATGATCCTGAATTCGAGGAAGATCCCGAAGCGTTTTGGGGAGAATCCTGGGATTATGGTGAAGGCGGGGAAGAAGACCGGCCCGGAAAAAGAACGAGCGGCGGGGATTTTTACGATCTTGGCTTAATTGCTAACTTAGACATGATGTCCATTTTTAAAGAAGTGGCATTTACCTCTGTGCATGTTTCCGGTTCAGAAATAGGCCTGTCTTACAGGTTTATCGGTGATGAGACGGTTGACGGGCAAAATACGAAGCGCTTCGCATGTACATATTATGAACGTCACCCCGATTATCCAGAATATAATAAGGACTGTGAGTTCGAGGTATGGATAAATGAAGACCTTGAGATCATCCAGGCTCAGGAGAATGGCGAGTTGTTCAGCAATCCCTATGACTGCTCTGCGATTTACCTGGAAGAAGCGCTGTATGAATTTGACAACGGTTACTTTTCCATACGTCACGAGGATGAAATACCCGACACAATAAAAATGGGAAGATGGGAGCTTGAAGATAAAAAGCAGGAAACCAAGGATTTTGGCTTCGGCAATGTTACTGTCACCTGTTACACACTGTCCAGGCCTGTAGAGTATGTTACCACGGGGATCCAAACAGAGTATATGGACTGGGAATATGCAAAAATTGGCTCAAAATTCCTGCGTACAAGGGAAAAGTATTATGAAAAATCCGCACCGTCATACGAAGAGATAATTGTGGAGAAGGCAATACCTTTCTGACCGGGATCACTTGCGAGCCTGGCAAGGCCGGGCAGGCAGACCGCTGCAATCCGGGTTCTGCCTGCCCGGTTTTTTCTTGACAGTATTTGCATATGCGGGGTATAATAAGTGTACTATCTGTTATAGTACACTTATTATACTTAGTACACTCTTAAGGCTTTACACGCCTGCCGTGAGCGGAAGGAGGGATTAACATTATCATCATTGATTTAAGGAGCCCAAAACCCTTATACGAACAGATAAAGGACAATATAAAGCAACTCATCGTCACCGGGGCCCTTTCCGAGGATGAAAAGCTGCCCTCGGTCCGGGAACTGGCACAAACCACCTCCATCAATCCCAACACCATTCAAAAGGCGTACAAGGACCTGGAGTCCGACGGATTTATCTACTCGGTGCCGGGAAGGGGCAGTTTTGTTGCCGCTCCGCCGGAAAAGAAGGACCCTGAGCGTATAGAATCGCTCATATCCTCCATAAAATCCGAGGTAAGGGAGTTGAGTTACCTTGGCATGACCAGGCATGAGATCCTAAAGTTGATCGATAAATCCATAATAGCTGATGAGGAGGGTAAAACCCATGATTGAAGTAAGAGGACTCAGAAAATCATTCGATGGTTTCTGGGCTTTGAACGGCGTGGACATCACGGTCAGCAGGGGGTCTGTCTACGGGCTGGTTGGTCCCAACGGAGCAGGAAAGACTACCCTGATCAAGCACCTGGCCGGAGTATTCATCCCCGACAGCGGAACCATAAAAATAGACGGGCAGCCCAGCTTTGAAAACATTGCGGTAAAGGCCAGAACCGCCTATATTCCCGATGATATATATTTCTTCCCCCAGGCAAACCTTCTGGACATGAAGAAATTCTACCAATCGGTCTATCCGGTCTTTGACGAAGAGCGTTTCAACAAGCTCTACGAGGTGTTTCCGTTCGATCCGAGGAAGAGTTTAAGGAGACTGTCCAGGGGCATGAAAAAACAGGCGGCTTTCTGGCTGGGCATATGCCTGAAACCCGACCTTATGCTCCTGGATGAGCCGGTGGACGGGCTTGATCCGGTTATGCGCAGGAAGGTCTGGAGCGTCCTTCTGCAGGATGTTGCCGAAAGGAATATGACAGTATTCGTTTCATCCCATAACCTTCGGGAACTGGAGGATGTCTGCGACCATGTGGGAATAATGCATGAGGGCAGGATAATCCTTGAAAGAAACCTGTCGGAGATCCAGAACAATATCATGAAGCTCCAGGTGGCCTTTGACGGACCGCTGCCTGAGGAAATGAATGAACTTAATATTCTTAACAGGCAGTCCAGCGGACGCGTTTGGGTCCTGATTGTCCGCGGGGACAGGGACGAAATACTCAGCCACGTCAGCAAGCTCCGGCCGATCATTATTGATGCCCTTCCCCTTTCCCTGGAAGAAATCTTTATTTACGAGCTGGGAGGTATGAATTATGCGGTTAAAAACATCATCCTTTAATAAGGGTATATATTTCTTTAACCTTAAGCGTTTCTGGCTTACAGCGTTTTCATTTGCCTTCCTGCTAACCTTGAACATACTTAACTTTCTGCGCTATGTATCTGCCAATACCTTTGGGAGCTATTCGGTCTTTGAGCCGGGTGAGGTCGCCCTGGAGATCTTCAGGTACAGCGATATCCTGGTAACCTTTCTGTTCCCCTTTTTCAGCCTGATATCGGCACTGGCGGTCTTTTCCCATATCCATTTTCAGAAAAACACTGCCATGATCCATGCGCTGCCCATAGACAGGAAAGGCCTATTTACAACCCATTACCTGTCAGGCCTGACCCTTGTCCTGCTGCCGCTGGCAGTATCCGGGGCCATTCTCATCGTGGGTGAACTTCTGATGGGCATCACCCATATCGCAGGGTCTCTGTTGTGGATGCTCGTTTCAGCCGTTATTCTGTTCCTTCTGTATTCCTTTGCTGTATTTGTGGGTATGTTCACCGGGCATCTGGCGGCCCATGCCCTGTTCTTCTTCATATTCAACTTCCTTGCAGTGTTTTTGAAAGATGTTATAAGAACGGTTTTAATGTCGCTGCTCTATGGCTATGCCAGCTCGAGCTACAGTCTGGTTGATCCCTTCTCGCCCATCGTCTATCTTGAGGAGTTTTTCTCGGGCTTCTCGATTGGCAAGGGAAACTACCTGGTTCTTGTCTGCTACCTGGCTGCCGGGTTGGCTTTCGTCCTGGGGGCACGTGCTGTCTACAGGAAACGTCACATGGAAACAGCCGGCGATGTCATCAGCCTTAAGGTCATGAAGCCTGTATTTAAATACAGCGTGGCATTCTGTTCCTCTGCGCTTTTGGGCAGCATTATAGTAAGCTTAATGAATTTCGGAAGGGATTTCCCGGTATTTTTGATCAGCTACCTCATCGGCGGATTTATCGGCTACTTTGCCGCCGAAATGCTGCTTAAAAAAACCTTCGGTGTTTTCAGGCACATAAAGGGATTCCTAATCTTCGCCCTGGTCATCGTGTTTCTCCTGTCATCAATAAATTTTGATTTCTTCGGATATGAAACCTATGTCCCCGATGCTTCGGACGTGGAGATCATGTATGTGGGAAACTACCCGGATGAATATGCAAAAATCGCTCTTGATCCTGACACCTATGACCCCGACAGGCACAGATACCTTTTATGGGACAGCGATTACAGGGACCATCCCCCTGCCAGGCTGGACGAAAACATGATCCGGTTGCTCAGGCAAAGGCGCGGCGTGCTGGAAAACCCCGAAACCATAGAAAGAGCCGTGGCCTTCCACAGGGTTATTGCAGCGAATGCCTCATCCCTGAGCAGACCTGGTTTTGGATCTGAACCGTATTACTATGAGAGCCCCGTCGTGCGTTATTTCAACCTTACCTTTACCTACCGGCTTAAAAACGGCAGAACCGTGCAAAGGGCCTATTTCCTTCCCTATAAGGTTATAAACGGTGGGGAACTGGAAACCGCTTTTCATGAACTTTTAACATCTGCGGAGTTTATGGAAAAGTCCAGCCCCTTGCTGACCGTTAAGGCTGAAGACCTGAATATCATCCAGGTTCTGTTCCATGACGAGAACAACACTGCTTTAAACCTTGCGGCACCTGAGGAAAAGGCAGGGTTTCTGGAGGCATTAAGGCAGGATATCCTGAATACCGACCCGTTTAACCTGTTCATAAATTACAAGGAGGGCAACACCACCAGCATCGAGATCACCTTCTACTTTAAGGCGGACAAAGCCCTCGTTTTCCAGGATGGCGGAACCCTCCACATATCAGGAAGGACCCTGACCATCCGGCTCTGGTCCGATTACGAGAATACCCTCCTGTACTTGGAGTCGCAATTGGACATGGATACCGAATTGTGGCAAAAGATAGCGGTTGACTGGTAATTCTGTGTATCCTTGAACCCTTTTATATGCGCCGGACTGCCTGTGAGGGGCAGTCCCCTTTTTCTTGCCACGAAAAACACAATATTATATATTTAATATTAACGCCGGAGGCGTTTCAGCCATTGGAGAGGTTTTATGAAGAAGAAACCGGATATAATCCTGTTGAAAATTGAAAACGCTGTTGTGAATAGGGAATATGACAAAGCCCTTACCCTGATTGAAGAAAACGCGGCAGTCCTTTTCTCTTACCGGGATGTCAAGCCTGTTATTGCGCTAATAGGAGATATCCCGGAAGACCGGTTCAAAACCCCGCTCCAGAAGCTGATACTTTGTTGGACCTGTTTTCTGTGCGCGGACAGCGGGCGCATGAACAGGATACTGGCCGGGCTGGTACCCGAACGTTTTGGTCCCGCCGTGGAAAAATCCATATTCTACTCGCTTAAAGCTGTTTCAACATTCATGTGCAATCGGGAGGAAGCCCTTGGCTGCGCACGGCTTTCGGTTGAACTCATGGAAAAGGAGCCGAACAGTTTCTACGCGGCCAGTGCCAGGCTGACCTACGGCCAACTCCTTTCCAGCGTTGGGGACCACCGGAAGGCAGCTCACGAGTTCTTCGCCGCATACCGCATTTTCAAGAAGCATAAAAGCTACCTGCCAGCCGTGGCATCCCTGGTCAATTACGGTATAAAGAAACACGCGCTGGGCGAGATAGCCGATGTGGTTACCCTGTTAAGAAATGAACTGACCGCCTGCAGCCGTTATGACAGCGCGTTCCAGCTGCTGAAACTGCCCCTGGGCATCGCGTACTTTGAGATGAACAGGCAGAATATGGCCGTTAAATACCTGGAAAGCGTCAAGGAGTTAATGTATCAAATGGATTTTGTCCATATGTATGGCGTACTTGAAATGTACCTGGTATATGCCTATGGCATCAGCGGACTATACAGACGGGCATATGCCCTGATAGACGAACTGTCGGGCAGGCTTTCAAGGCTGAACTTTGAAAACATCAGCACATTCTGTGCCGCCCTGCGTGCCCATATCAACCTTCTTGAAGGCGTACCCGTTTCAAACTCCGATAAACGGCTTCTGGAGGCTGATTACCTGACCGGTGGGAAAAGCACCCCCATCGGTACCTTGCTGATTCTTGCCAGGTTAATGCTGAACGGGGATATGGACAGCTTCAGCATGAACGATCTGATAGCATGGCAGGAGACGCCCGATACGGTAAAAAATGTTCCCTTTGCCCAGACAGCGGCCATTCTTACTGCCGAATACTATTATAGAATGAGGGAGATGACCTATTGCCGGGAATACCTGGAGAAGGCGGTCGCCATATATACCAACTTCAGGCTTTCGGCACGTTTTTTAACTGAGAAGGCCGAATGCCTGAACCTTCTCAAGGAAATCAACAGGGACTTGTACAACATGGTGAAATCCAGGCAGGATCTTAAGCCGACCTCGGTTGTATTGACCCCCAAAGAGCAGGAAATCCTGTCCCTTATGGCGCAGGGTCTGTCCGACAGGCAGATAGCAGACCGACTGGGTGTCGGGATTGGGACCACCAAATGTCATGTCAGCAGCATCTTAAGCAAACTACATGTCAGTAGGCGCGCCAAGGCCATTGCCCAGGCAAAAAAGCTGGGGCTGTTATAGTAATCATGGTTGTTTGAAATCCCTCGGTCTTCCTGTTATACTATGCTGAGGAAATAATAATTTAAGGAGTATGCCTATGGATTGCGGCAACCGCAACACATGCACATGTACATATCCTTGCTCAAGACATGGGAAATGCTGCGAATGTGTGGCTTACCACAGGAGACACGGCGAGATTCCCGGCTGCTTCTTCTCCAAAGAAGGCGAAAGGACCTATGACCGGTCGGTTGAGAATCTCTACAGGGATTATACGCGCAGCAGATGACCAGGCTGAACAGGCTGAACACTATGCCTTGTTTAGCCTGACAAAATGCTTTTTCCCAGCCTGGATCACATCCCCGTCCCTGACAGGTATCCTGAATCGATCCACCCTTTCAGAGTTCAGCCTTACGCCGTCCTGAAGGATAAGGCGTCTTGCCTCGCTGGAACTGGACGTGAATCCAGCTTGCACAAGAACCCTTACCAGGTCGGTATTCCCCTGGTCATCGGTGAACGGGGCTGTATCCAGACTCATCATATCCCTGGGATATTGCCTGTCGCGGAAGACGGTATTGAAATGGTCCATGGCGCTGTCAGCAGCATCCCCGCCATGGTACAGCCTTACGATCTCATGGGCGAGGCAAGCCTTTATATCCCTCGGGTTTTCTCCCCTATCCAGCCTCTCCCTGTATTGATCCACTTCATCCGGATGAAGATCGGTACACAGTTGGAAATACCGTATGATCAAATTATCCGGGATGGTCATGACCTTTTCAAACATGGTATTTGGCTCCTCATCGATGCCGATGCTGTTTCCAAGGCTTTTGCTCATCTTCTCAACACCGTCTGTTCCCTCCAGGATGGGCATGAACAGCGCAACCTGGCTCTCCAGACCGTAATGCTTCTGGATATCCCGTCCCATCAGTATATTAAACCTCTGGTCGGTTCCGCCTATCTCGATATCAGCCCTGATTGCCACTGAATCATAAGCCTGCATGAGCGGATAAAAGAGTTCGTGCAGCCCTATGGTCAGGTTTGAATCAAGTCTTGACTTGAAGTCATCGCGCTCCAGGATCCTTGCGACGGTTGTTTTTCCGGCAAGCTCCAACAATGAGGCAAGGTCCATTTTGGAAAGCCATTGGCTGTTAAAGCGTATCTCGGTCCTCTCGGGCATCAGTATCCTGAAAAGCTGGTCCTTATATGTTGCGGCGTTTTCCAGGGTCTCCCCGTGGGTCAGAGGTTTCCTGGTTTTCGATCTCCCCGACGGGTCACCGATCATGGCTGTGAAATCACCCAGGATGATAACTGCCCGATGGCCCAGTTCCTGTATCTGCCTGATCTTTCTTAACACCACCGCATGGCCCAGGTGGAGGTCGGGGGCGGTAGGATCAAGGCCAAGCTTTACTATAAGTGGCTTCCCCTTATCTTTGGAAACGAGCAGCTTCTTCTTAAGCTCTTCCGGATCGATAATCTCTGCCGCTCCCTTGGCTATGATCTGTATTTGTTCATCAACAGGCAACATTTCAAACAACTCCTTGCTACATTAATCCCACACAGAATGCCTGTAAAAAGGCTTTAACAAGCGCCCGGCCAACAGGACAGTCCGCCCGAACATGGTAGTCAGGCAAATTGCGAAATAAAAAAGGCCATCATCCTTCCATGAGGACGAAAGCCTTCAACTTCGCGTTACCACCCCAGTTCACCCTTTCCCTCGCGGGAAAAGGCCTCAGCGAGTACGGCATGGTAAATCCATGCTTATACTCCGGCACGCTAACGGGTGCATCCGGCGCAGCCTACTGGCCAAACCAGGCGTTTGGTGCGCGGCTCAAAGTTGTATTCGGATGCCCGTTTCCTGCCCCTCTCACCAGCCGGGAACTCTCTTTAGGAACCCTGGACGCATCCTACTCCTTCTTGTCATAGCCTTTATTTACAGTATTCGGTAGGGTTTGTGAAAGATTATACTTCCCGGGCACCTGTTTGTCAAGCCGAAATACTGTTTGTGCAGCCGCTTAAAACCGCCCGCTATTACTGTGCCGCCTTTATGCGCATATCCCCGTAAGCCACATCCGGGCTTGACAGCACCTGGATCCTGCAAGAATGCAACTCGCCGATTCTCTCCAGGTTCTCTTTTTCCTGCCCTGTCAGCACTCTGTGGACATCGGGATGGACAAGTATTTCCAGGGAACCAGCCTGGCTTTGGGTGATATAGCTTATGATTCTCTTTTCAACTCTCCTGGCAGCTGTCTCCGGGGACAGGCGCCTGCCTGAGCCGCCGCAGTATTTGCAATCAACCGTCATGTAACTGGCAAGGGGCTGTCTTACCTTTTTCCGGGTCATCTCCACAAGCCCGAGATTGGTCATGCCTACCACGACAGTTTGGGTCCTGTCCCTTCTTACAGCCTCCCTCAGGGCGGCCACTACTTCTTCCCGATGGGACTCATTCCGCATATCAATAAAGTCAATGATGATAATTCCGCCAATATCCCTGAGCCGCACCTGCCTGGCAATCATCTCCGCCGCTTCCATGTTAATTTTCAGGGCCGTTTCTTCAAGGCTGCTGCGACCTGTATACCTGCCGCTGTTGACATCGATGACCGTAAGGGCCTCAGTCATGTCAAAGATAAGATAGCCACCGCTTTTCAAAAAAACCTTACGGGAAAGGGCCTGGCTTACGGCGCTCTCCACATGGTAATACTCAAACAGGTCATAGTCCTTGTCAAAGAATTCCACCCTCGGGCGAAAGCCCGGAGAAGCCGAATCCAGGAGTCGGTTGATCCTTTCCCATATATCCCTGTCGTTGACGATGAACCGGTTAAGATCAGGCGTAAGATGCTCCCTAACCATATGGCTTACAAAATCGGGCTCACTGTACAGGCAGCGGGGAACAGGCCCTCCCGCCTGCTGCTTCAGTATCATCTCCCACTTTTCGGTCAGTTCTTTTATCTCATCCCTCAGCCATTCGGCGGGAACATTCCTGGCAGCAGTCCTGATGATAATCCCGAAACCCTCAGGTTTCAGTGATCGGGCCAGTTCCTTCAGCCGTTTCCTTTCCTCGCTGTCCTCCATGCGCCTGGATATTCCTGCCGTATTCCGACCAGGAAGCAGCACTGTAAACCGCCCGGGCAGCGATATGCGGGTGGTAACCCGCGGCCCCTTTTGCCCGGACATCTCCTTAATAACCTGGACAGTTAGCTCCTGTCCCGCTTTCAGAAGATTCCCGATTTGCTGGTGCCCATCGGACCGACGCGCCAAAGCATGATTATCTTTATATCCTTCAGGCAATAAATCCTTGATATGTAGAAACGCGTTTTTTGAAATTCCTATATCGATGAATGCAGACTGCATTCCCGGCAGCACCCTTTCAACCCTGCCACGGTAGATGTTGCCCAGCGAAATTTCATCATCACCCTTCTCGATGTAGAATTCCGCCAGTTCCCCATTTTGCAGTACTGCCAGCCGGATTTCTCCCAGACCTGCGTCCATCAGAACATCCTTAGTCATCATTGGCCACCTCGAAGGGGTCCTTCCATTCATTGAAGGCGGACGTGTACATTGCCTTGCGGTGAATGGATCCTACGGCAAGATCAAGGCCTGTTATAAGGTTTAATGCCTTCATAAGCAAATCCGGCCTCAAATTGTTCTTTGCCCCGGCGCTCAGGAAAGCGTCCAGGATATAGCCATCATTATCCGGTTTCCGGACCGAAAGGGAATAAATCAGCGGCCTGATATTGACGGGTTTTGAACCCTTCTTGCCTTTCTTCATCACCGTGATGTCTTCATTGCCCAGAAAGTCGATCACGATGCCGTTTATTTCATCATAATCCATATGTCGCGGCACAGCGAATTCTATTTCGTATTTGGCAGATGTAATCTGGCTCATGATGCTGCCCTTTTTCAATAATGGCATGGCATCCAGCACCTTAATACCATCGGGCAGGACCTGGTTAAGGCGGGATATGAATGCTTCAGGGGCCAAATCCCCGGCAAACTCAATGTCGGCGTATTCTGCAGAGCTGGTAAGGCCCACTGCCATGGGAAGACCGAAGACAATTTTCTGGCGGGGGTTGAATCCCTGGGTATAGGCTACGGGCAGCCCGGAGCGCTTCAGGGCGCGCTCAAACAGCCGCAGTACATCCAGATGCGCAAGATATTTCAGCCTTTCATCCCTGAAGAACCTGAACCTCAGTGCCCTGGCCATTTGTCAACCTCCTGGCTGTTGTTCTTTTCTTTTGCGAGGCATATCCCGGTCTTATACACCGAAGCGCCGCAATTTGAGCAGCCGTTGGCGCAATTACGGGTCAAATCCCCTTCGTAGGCCTTTTTGCATTCCCGTACCAGGAATCCCTTGCTCACCCCAATATCGATATGGTCCCATGGCATAACCTCCGAGAAGTCGCGCTTCCTATTGGCGTAAAAAGCCGGGTCAAGGCCGTTCTCCTCAAAGGCCCGCCGCCAGCGCTCGAAGGAGAAATGCTCGTCCCATCCGTCAAACCTGGCCCCCAGTTTCCATGCTGTGTGGATTACCTTGCCCAGCCTCCTGTCGCCCCTGGACAACACCGCCTCCATATGACTGATCTTGGGGTCATGGTATTGGTACCTGATCCTGCGCGTCCTTTTTCGGATGAGATCCTTAAGATGGTACTGCTTTTCTGTAAGGACCGATATATGGTCCATGGGTTCCCATTGGAAGGGCGTAAATGGCTTGGGTACGAAGTTAGACGTACTCAAGGTGATATTGAGCCCCCTGCCCCCATGCCTGTCGGCAATGCCCCTGCATGATTCGATCAGGCTGAACCCCAAATCGGCGATTCCTTCCACATCCTCCATGGTTTCTGTGGGAAGGCCAATCATGAAATAAAGCTTTACAGAATTCCATCCGCCCGCAACAGCCAGCTGTACCGATGCTTTCAGGTCCTCGTCGGTTATGCCTTTGTTGATGACATCCCTGAGCCTTTGAGTCCCTGCTTCCGGCGCAAAGGTAAGTCCGCTTTTGCGGACTTTGGAAGCCCGTTCCATAAGACCCAGGGAGAAATTGTCCACCCTTAGGGACGGCAGGGACAGGTTTACACGCTCTTTCTCGGAAAACTCGAGTAATTTCTCGCAGAATTCGGGCAGGGCTGAGTAATCGCTGGAACTCAGCGAAACCAGTGATATCTCATCATAGCCCGTTTTCCTGACCGAACTTCTGGCCAGCTCATTGAGCTTTTCCGGAGACCTTTCCCTGACAGGCCTGTAGATAAAACCGGCCTGGCAAAACCTGCAGCCCCGGATGCAGCCGCGGAACAGTTCCAGCATAATCCTGTCGTGAACGGTTTCGACGTAGGGAACAATGATATCATCCGGGAAACTCGCCTTGTCCAGGTCGGCGACAATGCGCCTTCTAACTGTGTCAGGAACATTCCCGGATTTCGGCATGATGTCCATGATGGTTCCATCCTCATAGTATAAGACTTCATACAAGGAAGGAACATATACCCCTTCTATGGCGGCGACACGTTCCAGAAATGCGGTCCTGTCCTGCCCTGAGGCTTTCCAGGCCTTGTACCCGTCAATGATCTCCTGGATCACTTCTTCACCTTCGCCTATGACAAAGAAATCAATAAAATCGGCAAGGGGTTCGGGATTGACCGCGCATGGTCCGCCCGCGCAGACAAACGGGTGGCTTTTCTCCCTGTCCTTTGCCAGAACCGGAACCCCGCCCAGGTCCAGCATGTTGAGGATATTTGTATAGCTCATTTCGTACTGCAGGGTAAAGCCTATAATATCAAACTCGGAAATGGGAGTGTAGGTTTCAAGGGTATAAAGGGGCAGGCCTTTTCCCCGCATGAGTCGCTCCATATCGACCCACGGCGCGAAAACCCTTTCGCAGTAGGTGTCCTCCCTTTTGTTGAGGATGTGATAGAGGATTTTCATACCCATATGGGACATGCCGATCTCATAATCATCAGGAAAGGCAAAAGCAAAACGAACCGCCACGCTTTCGGGGTTCTTTTTTACCATATTCCATTCGTTGCCTATATATTTGGCAGGTTTTTCAACCTGCAAAAGCAGTGCGTCGTCAAGTTTAACCCTCATCATTTATAAAGGATGCGGCTACGCATCCCCTTCCTCCGAATAATTTACCATTTATTGTTTCCGCAGAACACTTTTATGATACAGTATCTTACCGAAAAAGGCAAGGCACAGGACAATGTCGCACAAATCCATTATACGCCTTGTCTGGGGCTCCCAATGAATATTATAATGGAATTGCGGCAATAAATTCAGAAAACGGCGTCAAGGCCTGTTAAACATTTCTTTGTTTCGCATCCTTGCCTGAATGCCTGGACTTGCATGGGAACAATACACCAGGCGGTATTGCTCCCGGTTCGGCAGAAGCTGCAACCACCAACAGAAATGGGGAGTATGATAGAATGATCAATGACAGGCTGCTTGCAAAAAAGGTACTTGAGGGTGAAACCGAGGCCTTCAGAGAACTTATAACATCTTACTATCCCGGGCTTTACGGGTTCCTGATAAAAATGGGAATTCCCGCTTCCCAGTCCCGGGATCTTGCACATGAGATCTTTCTTAATGTATACCGCAGCCTGTACCGGTACAATGACCGGTGGGCATTTTCCACCTGGTTCTATAAGGTGGCAACCGGTATGGCTCTGAGCCATAAGCGCAGGCATCCCCAGCCTGTTGCTTTCCATCCTGATATCCCGGAGTTTCTGCTTCCGGACAGAGAACCTGAGGAGGATGAATCCTTAAACTCCCTTCTCGATCCCATCCATGATGAAGCTCGATCCATGTTCATCCTGCATTATCACAACGGCTTACATCTCCGGGAAATAGGTCGTATATTCGGACTTTCAGTGAGCTCTGTCAGGATGAGGATGGTCAGGGCACGGAAATACATTATTGAGCATGTTTTTGGGGCAAGCCTGCCGCCCGGGGCTGCCGGTCGGCTTGCAGGCAAAATAAAAAAGGAGGTCTCCTGCGGCCTGGTGCCTGTTGACTCCATTATGAGCCTGATTGAGAGTAATGGCTGCCCCGCTCCTGGCTTTTGGAAGCTGCTTATCAGCCCCAACTCACTGCGGAGAATATGGCCCACCGCAGCCTCCATTGCCCTAGGGATAATCCTTCTGTGCTTATTGATTATCCCGAGTATTTCAAAACCCTTTTGGGATTCAGTTATGACCATCTTCGACAAAGAAGAACAGCCGGCCAGCGCAGACATTCCCTCTGCTGAAAACACCGGTACTTCCATTACATTCACGGCCGCTGGCGGCCTTTTATCGGGCGATGAGCTTGTTGCCAGGCTCAATGAAATGGGTGACGCTTCCTGGCAGGTGGTTCATGCCAATGGAAACAGGATTGTAATGCGGAACAGCCACATCGCAGCCTGCTGGAGTAACGGCGAATTTTACCAGTTGATTGACCTGGACAGTTTTGGCCTGGGAGGGGGCGGTGAATCCCCTGAAGCACAGTTCAGCTTTTCACCGACAGGAGAGTTCCTGGTCGCCGGCATTTCCGCCAGGGAGGATGGAACATCCGAAGGCCAGGGAGTTTACCTTTTCAACGTATCGGACCGAAGTTTCTACCGTTTGTCCGAGCTGGGCATGGATCAGGTGGTTCATGCCTGGGCGCCTGGCGGCAATTACCTGGTGTATGCCGCCAGGAACAAAGCAGGCACCATATTTCTGCTAGATATGCAGACCCTGAGGCTGGAGGAGATGGAATCAAATGCCCCTGTAAGAAGCCTTTACGTCACCGGCAACGGCGGAGTAGGAGTCTTCACGGGGGATATGGTGATGACAGCCTATGCGGGCGACAACGCATGGAAGTCTGAAACTGTCCGGCACGAACCCTTTTATATCAATCCCGATTCGAGTACGGTCTGGTATGTCTTAAATGGCGTGATTATGAAACATGTTATCGGAAGTGACCAGGATGTCGCCATTGATCCCGGCTTCGCGGCCGGAAACGGGGGGCTCCTGGACACATATATCACCGATTACCGCCTTGTGGGCAGCCATCTTGTGTTCAGGATGAGGAACGGATATTCCGGGACAATGAACATGCGGACCGCAAACCTCAAAGTCTTTAACACAAGCAGAGAAATGAAGACCGATCTGCTTCCCTGGTGCATGACCACGCCTTCGGGCGCGCGGGTCATGTTCGATAATGACCGATCTTTCCTAATAGTTTCAGAGGGCAGCGTGACCACGCCCCACATACCTGGATACAGCACGCTGGCGCCCCGTCATACGAGCTGGGTTGACGAAGAGAATATCGCTTTTGTCCGCATGGTTGACGAAGAAGAGCCCCAGGCTGGTGAATTGTCGATCTATACCATAAATGTCCTGACTGGCGAGGTAAAGGAGATCTATCGCTCTGTCGATAAAGAGCCTGTCCTTAACACCGATGAACCAGGCTCGTCAAGCTCCATCCCGCCTGTCCAGAGGCCTCCCCAGGACAATGGGAAAGAGACAATATATGAAACCGACAAGGCCACCGGAAGCAAGGTGGAGTCCTATGTGAAAACCGCCTGCAAGGTAAAGAACGGCCCCGGGGACAACTATACCGATATAGGTGAGATTAAGGAGAATGAGATCATAATCTATAATACCAGGGTGGTTAACGGCTGGTGCCTGGCCCAGAAAGTATCGGGCATGGTCAGCTATTACGATACGCGCAATTCCTTCTGGATACGCGCCGAGAACATACATTTTTATGACCGTTACAGCCTGCCCGCAGGTATTATAACCGCCGACAAGGTCAGGCTGTCCAAGATATCCCTGGACAAGGGGAACCTGATCCGCGTCATTATTAAGGGAGAAGACAAGAGTTATGTCATTCCCGACACCACTGACAGCAACTTCGGAATTACGGGCTGGATCAGTAATAACAGCTATACAACCGACTTTGACCGAGTCTATTTCAACCAGGCTTATTTAAAGAGCAGGAGTACCGTTTACAGCGAACCGGATCCGAATTCCAGCCACGTATCGGATTTCACCGACTATATGGCCAGAACCGGAACCGACGCCTTCGTAAACCTGACGGGGGAAGCTGAGAACGGGTTCCTTCATGTCGCGCTTTTAAGCGGCATGTCCGGCTGGGTCAGGGAACAGGATATATACCTTCCCGGCAGCGGAACAGCAGTATCTCCTCCTGAAGAAGCGGGCAATCTTGATATCAATGGTGACGGTATCCAGGACAGGATAAGTTTTACCACCGATGGCAGCAGATACACCCTGACCGTGAACCAAAGCAAGGCTGATGGCCATGGATTTGGAGTACAGTCCCAGTACAAGCTGGTAGATATAGACCTGTTGGATTCCTATTATGAAATAGTTATTGAGGAACATGGTAACAGCGGCGGCTTTATGAGCACATTCTACTATTATGACGGTGAAAAGCTCGTCCTCATGGGCAAGGTACAGGGTCTGTGCGGGAACACCGATGCCGTGAGGGGCGATGGCTCCGTACGCTCCCTGACCCGGGGAGATATTTTTGAGACCTGGTTCTTTACCAGGGAATACCGCCTGAACATGCAGCATAAGCTGGTTGAGGTACCCAGCGCGTTTTATGAGAAAATCGGGTACAGGGATGCGGGCCCGCTGAAGCTGAAAATTGAATCCCTGCCGTTTACCGTATCGCCCGGCAGCAGTGATGTTTCCTTTGTGCTGAACCAGGGAGAAAGCGTCTATTTTGTGGGCAGTGACAACCAGAGATGGTGCCTGTTCCAGACACCCGATGGCCGCAATGGCTGGCTGGAGGTATACGACTACATGTTCATCGGGGGCACCGGGCTGCAGGCCCGGGATGTATTCGACGGCTTGAACTTTGCTGATTAACAGATTGCCGCGCCCCGCTTTGTTCCGCTCCCAATGAAAAAAACAAACCAAATGATGGCATTACCGTCTAATATATATGAGGTATATCCCAACAGTTTTTACAGGAGGTGGAGAATCATGCGGAACAAACTGGCAGCCGTGATCCTGATCCTGGCAATAAGCGTTTCAGTGTTATGGGTTTCCAACCCATGGGGAAGTGTTGAGGCCAGGGCGGATATCTATAAGGGTGGCTTTTCGATAACAGCGTCGAAATACGACGATTCAGGAATTGCCCTGGACACCGAGTTTTACCTCACATCCCAGAACCCCGTTTCACTGGATTATTTAAAGGAAAACCTTTGTATACGGGGACACGCGGCACCCGAAATATCCGAACTGCCTGATGGAAGGTTCCTGATCAAGCCCGCGGAAAAACTGGAAAAAGGCAGGCTTTATGTAATTGATATAAAGACGCCTGACCGATCAACTGTGAGCTTTGCCTTCCAGACAGCGAGGGAGTTCGCGGTTGTCGGCAGCCTTCCGCAGGACATGTCGTCCAGTGTTCCTGTCGATACGGGAATAGAGATCTATTTCACATATAACGACGTGGAGGATATCGAGAAATACTTCGAGATATCCCCCAAAGTTGAAGGCAGGTTTGAGGAACACGGATACGCCCGTTGTTTTGTCCCCAAAAAGCTGGAACCGGGGACCATCTATACGGTTACGGTCAAAAAAGGGCTCAGAGCGGCAAAAGGTGCCCTTGCCCTTGAGGAGGACTATACATTTTCATTTGAAACCAGCTCTGACAGCTCTTTGACGGCAGACCCCTCCCCCGGCAGTCTTGGGATTTCTGATATCTGGTTCGATTTTTCAACCCGGGAACAGCCCGTCATACCATTCTATATCTATCTTACCGGCATGAGGGGACAGAAGGACGTGCCGGTGAAGGCATCTGTCTACCGCTTCCCAAACGAGGATGCCCTGATTAATGCCATAAGGGAAAGGGATAGGGTGCCGTCCTGGGCCTGGTATTCCTACAGCAGGCTGAAAACTGATGTTTCCTCCCTGGAGAAGGTGATGGAGTTCACCCAATACTACAACCTGGATTCCTGGGACTCCAGGTACATTATGCTTCCCGAAAGCCTTCCCCACGGATTCTATATCATAGAGCTGACTTGTGAAGACCTGTCGGCACAGGCCTTCATCCAATCGTCAGATACAGCGGCATTCTTCATGGAAGACAGTTCAGGAGGCCTGTTCTGGGTAAATAACCTGGTTACCGGAGAGCCTTCTGTATCGGCCGTTATTAAAGACACCGAAACAGGCAGGACAGCAAGAACCGACCGAAAAGGACTTGCCAGGCTTGAGGGAACTTCGGCGGGCAAGGATTTGACCAGGATGGATTTCTACAAGATCACCACCTCCGATGGCAGGGTCTCCCTTCTGAACGCAGGCTATCTCTATGTGCTCTACCAAAATGAGTATGACAGCCAGGGCCTTAACTGGCACTATCTTCAGACCGACCGCAACCTCTACAAGCCTGACGACCTGGTTCAGTTCTGGGGCTTTGTAAAAAGCAGGATAGATGACACCTCTCCGGACAAGGTCACAATAGAGCTTTCGGAAGGCGGATATTTCAGTCCCATGTACGACAGCTTCGTCCGGAGCTTTCTTCCTTTCGTAATGGGTAAGCCCATGGCAACTCTCGCCCTGGATGTTAAGGACGGCTTTTTCAGCGGCGAGCTTCAGCTTCCCATACTGGATCCCGGCTCATACAGCCTGGTTGTCAGGTCCGGCAGTAAAATCCTGGCTTCCACGTATGTACAGGTGGATAACTATGTAAAGCCTCAATATCAACTGGCCATCAACTCCGATAAAAAGGCGGTGTTTGCCGGCGAGAAGATCAGTTTCACAGTAAGCGCCACTTTCTTCGACGGCACTCCTGTTTCCAATGTTCCCATAAGGTACAGTATCAACGGGTACATGAACCATAAAGCCGGGGAGGGTGTAACTGATCAGAACGGCATTCTGACAGTGGAATACATCCCTGAGTATCACGCGGGAATGCAGGGGGCCAACTATTTCAGCTTCAGCGTTTCCACCACGCTCCCTGAGATCGGGGAAATATATCAGTACCACAATTTCCGGGTATTCGCAAATCATACCGAACTGGTTGCCAGTGGTGAAATCAAGGACGGGAACGCCACCGTGTCGGTTATTGCCCACCAGGTGGAACTCGATACATTGAACGATGAAGACCCGTCCAATGATAAGCATCTGGGCCGGGTGGTTCCCGGGCACAGCGCCGAAGTAAGGGTTTACAGGATTACCTGGGATAAGATAGAGATCGGTGAGGATTATGATTTTATAAATAAAGTTGTCCGCAAGCGTTACGAATACCGGGAGAGGAAGACAGCGGTCACCAACAGTACGCTGATCACCGACGCCGACGGCCGCGCAAGCTTTGCATTCCCTGTGGATAAGGATTTGGAAGGCTATTATATAGCCGAAATAACTTCCCGGGACCAAAAGGACAGAGGGCTAAAGTACAATATAAACCTCTATGACCGTTCAACGCCCTATTACCCTTCAACCAGCGATAATTACTATTATCTGAAATCCGAAAAGGAACGCTACATTTCAGGGGAACTGGTGAACCTTGAATTCTACAAGGGTGAGGAGCCTGTATCCGGTTACAGGACCCTCTTTGTAGAAGCCAGAAACGGCATCCTGGGAGCCGAGGTAAAGGATCAGCCTGTATACAGCAAACCTTTTGACGCTGCCTTATCTCCCAACTACTATGTGGACGGGGTCATGTTTACCGGTACCGCCTACATCCGCTCAGGTTGTACTGTCGCCTATGATTACGAGGAAAAGAAACTCACGATAAAAGTTGAAACCGACAAGGAGAGCTATAAACCCGGCGAATCCTGCACAGTTACCATCACGGCATCGGATCTCAATGGCAATCCGGTTGAGGCCATGGTGAACATCTCCCTTATAGATGAAGCCCTTCTTAAGCTCTCGGAGCAGTATATAGATCCCCTAAAGCAGCTTTACTCCTGGATAGGAAGCGGTATCACCCGGTACAGCACCAGCCGCAGAAACAACCCCATATACCCTGCCAGAGCAGAGGAGGGTTTCGGTGTGGTAGGTGAAGCTGCCGATACGGCGGTGCAAAAGGCAGACGCAGCGCCGGTGCCGGCACCGTCGGCCGCTCCTGAAGCCTATATGGACGGAAGTATTTCTGACGGAGTTGCCCTTCGCTCAGACTTCAGGGACACGGCCTGTTTTGAAACTGTCCGGCTGGATGAGAACGGAAAGGGGAAACTGACCTTCACCCTTCCCGACAGCGTTACCTCTTTCAAGTTGACAGCCGCTGCTATTTCCAACGATTTGCACGCGGGATCGGAAATCGCCTCAACCAGGGTGTCCATGCCATTCTTCATCAACGATGCCATGAGCCTTACCTATCTTTCTGGCGATAAGCCCTATATCGGGCTGACAGCATACGGACAGGAGCTTGAGGAAGGCGAAGACGTACATTTTGAAATCCGCTGCAAAGAACTTGACAACTATGTACTGACCGCCTCGGCAAAAGCCTTCCAGCGGGTGAATGTTCCGCTTCCCAGGCTGCCGGAAGGCACTTACGACCTGGAGATCTACGCCAGGAGCAAAAGCGGCTTTGCCGACGGTATCAAAAGGACAATACGGGTTTACGACACCTATCGCATTATGGAAGCATCGTCTAGCAAGGAACTGGTGCCGGGCGTTAAGGTGGATGCCGGCGACAGCGGTCTGACCACGATTATCATCACGGATAAGGGACGCGGCAGGCTCATCGCCGGGCTCCACGGTCTGGCTTGGGGTTACGGCCACAGGCTGGACCAGAAGCTCACGGCATATCATGCCCGGAAGCTTCTGAACGAGCTCCTGGACGACCAGGATTTCCTTTATGAATCCTTCGATCCCGATGCCCCGAGCTACAGGAACCCGGACGGAGGATACGGTATCCTGCCCTACTCCACGAGTGATATCAGGATGTCGGCCCTTCTGACACCCTGGCTTGCCGAAGTGACTGACACAACTTCACTTAAGTTATATTTCTATAACGCTCTTCTTACCGATGAAACCATTAACGCGCCGGCTCTTTACGGCCTTGTGGCCCTGGGTGAACCTGTACTTGCCGAACTGGAAACAGCGCTGAATACCGAGAACCTTTCACTGACCGATTACATGTTCGTGGGCATGGCTTACCGTATGCTGGGCGAAACAGGCATAGCCATGGAGATATATAACACCCGTATCAAGGGCCACCTTGAGATCGTGGATCCCTACATCCGCGTACGGGTGAAGAATGGGGATACCGACACCAGCCTGGAACAGACCGCACTGCTGGCCGCCTTCACCGCCGGGCTGGGTCTTGAAGAATCCGACAAGATGCACGCTTATGTCACCAGCAGGTATTCCAAAAATGTATATACAGGCGTTGAGCAGCTGATCTACCTGTCGGAGAGGCTTAAAGCGGCTGCCGGTGACTCGGTGGAATTTGATTTTACCTACGACGGCAGAAGTTTCCAGGTGAAGCTTGAGAATGGAGGGTGCGAACTTATCAGGATTCCTTCGGTTAAGGCCGGAGAATTCAAGGTAACCCGGGTCCAGGGCAACGCTTCCATTATGTCCATTTATAAGGCGCCGCTGGGCCGGATCGCGGAAAGCGACAGCAATGTGACAATAACAAGGAGGTACTTCAACGCCATCACAGGTGAGGAGACCACCACTTTCAAGCCCAATGACATCGTGAAGGTCCAGATAGATTACACCATCAAAGACGCGGCCATCGATAACATATATGAGATTTCGGATTATGCGCCCTCCGGACTGAAGCCCATTTCAAATCCCTGGTCTTATGGCATTACAAGGGATTTCGGATGGTTCTACAGGAATATCGACGGCCAGAAGGTAACCTTTGTGGTAGGCAAGTGGTATGATAAGACTCACAATTACAAGCCGCTGACATACTACGCAAGGGTTGCCGCGCCCGGTGAATACACGGCCGAAGGCACAGTGGCGCAGGGTTCCATAGTAAAATCCAGCCTGACTGTCAACGATAGCACCGTGATAAGAATTCTGCCCTGATGTCTAACCTGATTCCCTTTCGGATGAGCCGGCTCTGCCGGCTCTTTTTACTGCATTGCGGCGAAGAGCTACAGTTTAACAAGACGGGATATTAAAAAGGCTCCAGGGATGAGAGCCGGGCGGGGGCGCGGTGAAAACCATCTTCTCTTTCTTAACCGGATGCTCAACCTCCATACGCCACGACCAGAGCGCCAGGTCGTTCCTGTTCCTCTCCCCCAGGCCGCGGTATTTGACATCCCCATAAAGCGGGGTACCCAATTCCGCCATCTGGACACGGACCTGATGCGATCTTCCCGTTTCAAGCTCCACTTTCACCAGGCTCAGGCCTTCCCGGCTTTCCAGGACCTCATAATCCAGCACGGCCTCTCTGGATCCAGGCGTATCCGCGTCTACGACCGAAACCCTGTTGTTTTTCCTGTCCTTGATAAGATAATGGACCAGGTGTCCCTGCTTGTTATCCGGGCAGCCATGAACAACGGCCAGGTAGGTCTTCTCGGCAAGGCGCCGCCTGACCTGGTCCGATAGCCGGGATGCGGCTTTAGAGGTCCTGGCAAAGACCATGACGCCCCCCGCGTTCCTGTCGAGCCTGTGGACCAGGCCAAGATAGACGTTTCCGGGCTTATTGTATTTCTTCTTTATGTAGTCCTTGAGGTAATTGAGCAAATCACCGGCGCCGCTTGAGTCGGCCTGAACCGGGACTCCCGGTGGCTTAACAGCCACGAGCAAATGGTTATCCTCATAAAGCATTTTGATCTCCATGCGGTACCTCCTCCGCCCCGGACCCAGCGGCCAAATCCCGGATTCTTCAGGCAGATGATGAAAGCGAGCCAAAAGAATCATCATATGTTCTTCCTTTATATAGTAACCAATCCGGGTGTTTATCTCAAGACAGATAAAACTTGAGTAAAACCAGAGGGACGGTCCCTGTGGTGTTGACTGTAGTGACCGTCCCCGTGGTATTCCCCCAGTGGCATCCCTAAAACAGCCTTGAAATCAGTTCCGCCAGTCTAAGCCTGGAATTCTGGACCCATTCCACAATTCGGAATTTGACCTGGACCTCCTTATTATTGGCGTCGCTTACGTCGGTTATAAGCCTGTAGCCTTCCTCTCCCAGGGTTTCCTTTAGCTGCTCCCGGGATTCTTCTGACATCCGCATGGTATTGTCATCGGCTATACAAAGCGGTGGGAACATGACACACCACCAGTTTTGGCCCTTGGCGTTTCCCAACTCAACCCGCACAGACTTGTAGACACCCGCGGGCAACGTGATATTCCCATACGCCCTGGTGGGGAACGGGAATTCGCCATACCGTACCGTTGCCTCTGAACTTGAACCATTATCCCTCAGTACATCCTCGGTGATCCTCCGGATCTCGCCAAGGCTGTTTTGAAGGTATTTTTCGACATCATCCCGGGACGCGTCTCCGGGGTACTTCTCTTGCATATGGGCAATAATAGCATCCCTGACCTTGAACTTCAGGTCCTGGTCTGCCTCATTGTCGCTGTTGGCAATGATATGGAGCCTTACAATATTATCGGCTATTTTCTTATGGGTAAAGCCGCCATAAGCTATACAGAACATAAGTATAACAGCCGCGATGCGTACCGCGTGCGGCAATAAACGCTGTATAAATCCTGTCCTTTTTATTATCTGATCGGTTTCCGGTTTCATGCAACCACCGCCTGTTATCCTTTTGTTTTAATTATTCTCATAATCCGAATTTTCAATTCAGCCGGCCGGATTTCCCATGGCAAGCATTATCGATGATTTATCGCATAAGCCTGGTCATGCGTTTCGCCGTAATAAACACTTCCTTTTCGAGGCGTAAAAATCTGCATGGGTAAGGAAAATGCAAGAAGCGCGTCACAAAAACCGCAGGGACCGTCCCGTGGCGAGGGAGTTGACAGCCGTGGCCTTTTTTCCGATATAATAAAGAGAAGAATGTCGAATGGCTCGGAAGAAAAAATGGTTTGCGGGTATTGGAAATGAAGGTATCGGATATTCTGGCACAAAAGATAGCCGAAATTGAAAGCAGGCTGCCTGTCCGCTTTAAAAAGTCTTCCCAAAGCTCCTTCCAGTCGCTCCTGGAAAGCTCCCTGGGCTCTGAGGCGGCCAAAACCGCGCCGCTCATCGATGCCGCCCAGCTGGAGAGCCCGCAAAAAACTTCAGGCACAAAATACCCGCTGGTGTCAGGATCGTATGAATCGGTATATCCCCGGCTGTCACAGGCTGAAATCCAGGAATTGATGCCCAGGATCGATGCCGCCATCGAGAAATACTCGGAGCAATTCAGTGTTGATCCCGTGCTCATCCGGGCCGTAATGAAGGTGGAATCCAGCTTCCAGCCCTTTGCCCTGTCCACTTCGGGAGCCATGGGTTTAATGCAGCTAATGCCGTTTACAGCCGAAGGATTGGGAGTTTCGGACCCGTACAATATCGAGGAAAACATCCGCGGTGGGGTGCAGTATTTACACTATCAATTAAAGGAGTTTGATGATGACTGGAAACTCGCCCTTGCCGCCTATAACGCCGGCCCCAACGCTGTAAAAAAATACGGGGGCATCCCGCCATATGAACAAACCCAGAAGTATGTGGAACTTGTACTCAAGTATTACGACATGTATAAAGCGCTGAAATAACAGCGCTTTAATTATGCGTTTTTATGTACGTATATTTATACACGCCAAGACCCGCTCAGCAAGCCCTTTTCCACAATATCCACAGGGTTATCCACAGGCAGGACGGGCAATACAGGCCTTTTTTATGACTATTTCCACAGAATTCACAGGTTGAAACCTGTTGAAATCTGGCCACCGTTCAGCCGGATTCTCCGATCTTCAAGGACGGGATGGCATTCAACCGCCAGTCTGCAGTGCGCCCGTTTCTAAAAGAATAGTAGCCCGCGCTGGCAATCATGGCGGCATTATCGGTGCATAGTATCATACTGGGATACAGAACCCGAATATTCATTTCCGAAGCTCTTTCGGTCATGCTCTCCCGCAGCAGAGAATTTGCGGCTACGCCGCCCGCTATGCAGATTGTGTCGGTCTTTATCTCTCTTGCCGCAGATACGGTATGATCCACAAGGACATCGGTTACAGCCTTCTGGAAAGAGGCGCTGATATCCTCCACCGGGAGCGGCTCCCCTTTTATCCTCAGCTGGTGCACCGTATTGATCACCGCTGTTTTAAGGCCGCTGAAACTGAAATCATAAGGGACATCGGAAAAATTAACCCTCGGGAAATCGAAGGCTTCCTGGTTTCCCGCCTTTGCCGCCTTCTCTATGGCCGGTCCGCCGGGATATCCCAGCCCCAATACCCTGGCGATCTTGTCGAAGGCCTCCCCCGCAGCGTCATCGCGGGTTCTTCCCATGATCCTGAATTCGGTGTAGGATTCCACATGCACAATATGGCTGTGTCCGCCCGATACCACCAGGCATAGATACCCAGGTTCCAGGTCGGGATGGGATATGTAGTTTGCCGCGATATGACCTTCAATATGGTTTACGCTCACCAGCGGCTTGCCCAGTGAAAAAGCAATTGCCTTTGCGGCGGAGACGCCCACCAGGAGAGCTCCCACCAGCCCGGGGCCGTGGGTCACGGCAATGGCGTCCACCTGGTCAAGGGTCACTCCAGCTTCTTTCAAAGCATTGTCGATAACGGGCAGGATCAACTCCACATGCCTGCGGGAAGCGATCTCGGGAACCACCCCCCCGTATTCGGCGTGGAGATCCACCTGGGAAGAGATGATATTGGAAAGCACCTTCCTGCCGTTTGCCACCACCGAAGCCGCCGTTTCATCGCAGCTTGTCTCTATTCCTAAAATCAGTATATCCTTCATGCCGCCACCACCCTAACCCAGCCACGGAAACTGCTCTCTGAAGAAGATCCGGGCTGTGATAACCAGTATCCCCAAGACCAGAACATACCAGGCAAAATACCTGAGCTTCATCTTCCTGACCGCCGACAGCATTACCTTGATTGCCAGAAAGCCCGTGGCCGCGGCAGCCGCTACCCCCGCAACAAGCTGGATTATCCCGATGCTTTCTATGGCGACGGTTTCGCCCTTCAGCACATCTAGCACATCCAGGAAGGCTCCTCCCAGTATTGCCGGGATGCTCAGCAAGAATGCATAATCCGCCGCAAATCCTCTTTCTAGCCCAAGGGCAAGGCCCGAGGAAATCGTCGTGCCCGAGCGAGAAATGCCGGGCAGCAGCGCCAGGCCCTGGCCCGTTCCAATGAGCAGCGCGTCGGTGGGCTTCATTTCCTTTATATCCTTTCTGCCATTCCCGATCCTTTCAGCGCCCAGGAGCACCAGGCCTGTGAAAATAAATCCGGGTCCCAAAAGGGATCCGCTGGCATAATAACCTTCAATGGCATCCTTGAACAGGAACCCGATTATGGCAGTGGGGACGGTCCCCAGGACGAGGTATAGGGGCAGCCTGGACAAGGGATGCTTTATCATATCCCAGACCTTTATCCAATAGACCGCAAAAACGGCCAGCAATGTCCCCACATGCAGGGCCACATCGAAGGTAAGGGCCATTTCGCCGCCTATTCCGAACAGCTTCTGGAACAGGACAAGATGGCCCGAACTGCTCACCGGAAGGAATTCGGTAAGTCCCTGGATGATGCCCAGCACGACAGCCTCAAATATGGTCATGAGTCATAATCCTCCAAAAAAATGTTTCGGGGGATATCCCCCCATGGAAAATCCTATGAAGATTATACAGCATGGATGACCCGTGAACAAACATTGCTTATTCGTTACTCGGGCAGAAAGGCCTCTTCCACGTATTCATTGCGGGAGTTCCAGAATATCCACTCATCGTAGCCCGCGTCATACACCGCCTGGATCTGGGCGCGGTATTCCTCCACCCCATACTTCATGTAATACCCCGACGGCAGGTACGAGGCCGTGAAGCCCTGGATATAGGGACGCACCTTAAGGTTGTAGCCCTCAACACTGGTGATCCGGTTCTTCCCGACGATCAGGGTGTTGTAGACCACCTCGTAGGGTTTCAGATCGGGATGGGTGAACCTGATGCCGTTGATGGTTTGCCCGACACCGTTTCCCATGGTGCCTTTCGAGCTGTTGGCGTAATGGGATGGGTATACCATGGGGCAGATATAGTCCAGGCTCCAGCCGATGGACTCCAGGGTCTGGCCTATCTCGCCGTAATCTCTGGAACTTATAAGGGGCATGCCGAAGATGTCGGCGCTGATAACGGTATCATAAGGAAGATTGTGGCGTATATAACGGATGAATTCCTCTATGACCTCATGTCGCCCCCTGCCTTCTTCCAGGTCGATCACATAGTTTTTATACAGGGTGGTTTCGGGGAAGCGGATATAATCGAACTGGATCTCGTCAAAACCGAATTCAACCGCTTCCTGGACGATGCTGAGGATATAGTCCCAGGTTTCCCTGTTGGTGGGATCAAGCCAGTGCGATCTGAAGCCGCCGGATTCGGGGGTCTCCAGTATTCCGCCGTCTACTGTCTTTATGGCAAGTTCCGGCTTGTATTTTGTGATGGTTGTGTCCTTGAAGGTAACCAGCCTGGCGATGGCTATGATACCATTGTCGTGGAGCTTTTTTGTGACCTCCCGGATATCAAAGTCGGGGGTATCCCCATTGGCGGCGTTCACAAGGGGTATGTCCGAATCGTAGGATATGATCCCCTCATCCCTCTTAATGTCTATGACAAAGGCGTTGATCTCGGTCCTGTTGGCCAGGTCTATATAATGGTCCAGGTCGCTCCTGACGCTTTTGGGGTTGAGGTATAGAGCCTTGACCTTGATATCGCTCTTCCGGGTGCTCCTCATATCCTGATTTGGGTCCGGTGTGGACTCAGGGGTCGGCTCAGGTGTGGGTGTGGGTTCAGGTGTTCCCGTCTGGGTAGGTTCGGGAGCGGGTGTACCTGTTTCAGTCTGGGCCGGTTGGGTCGGGCTGGGAGAAGGGGTCTGCTCTGCTCCCGGCTTGTTTTTTCCCTGGATATAGAAAAAGGCAAGGGCAACACCGACAACCAATGTCAGAACGGCCAGAAGAATCGCTGCCCGCCTGTATCTCACGTCCTGCCTGTTTTTTCTGTTTGACCTCTTTTGTCTCTCGTTCATTTAAAGTCCCCCTGTTCAGTCTGATCACTTAAGTTTTGGCTTGGATACGATGGCCATAATGTAACCAAAGGTTATGGCTGAGCTTATCCCCGCAGACGCGGCCTTGACACCACCCGTCAGAACGCCTGCAAGCCCGGTTTCATTCACCGCTTTTATAACGCCTTTTGCCAGGGTGTTGCCAAAACCCGTAAGGGGGATGGTCGCCCCGGCGCCGCCAAATTCCACGATTGCCGGGTAGATCCCCAGGATCCCTAGGACAACCCCTGTCACAACAAACAGCACCATTATCCTGGCAGGCGTTATGCCGGTATAATCGGTTAAAAGCTGCGCTATAACGCATATTATCCCGCCGGTTATGAATGCTTTAACTATATCGGTCATTTATGGCCTCCTTATAATATACACAAGTAACGGTCGGCTGTCATGGGGTATTTTCCAGGCTGACCGCATGGGCTATGCTTGGTATGCTGTCCCCCTGCTGGATCCATGTAGGGCTCAGGAGGGCTCCTGTGGCAACAAACAGGACCTTGTTGAGCTTCCTTTGGTTCATGAGTTCCAGGACATAGGTTGACAGCACCGCAGCGCTGCAACCGCATCCGCTGCCGCCGCATACCACATCCTGCCTTTCCAGGTCGAAAATCATGCAGCCGCAGTCATTATACCTGTCGCCGGGATCAACCCCGTTGTCCCTCAGAAGCTTTACCAGCATGGAGCGTCCGAAGCTGCCCAGGTCACCGGTGAGGACGAGATCATAGTAATCCAGGCTTCTTCCTGTGTCCTCCAGGTGCCTGAGGATGGTGTCACAGGCCGCCGGCGCCATTGCGCCTCCCATGTTGTTGGCATCCTTTATTCCCATGTCAATAACGGTTCCGCATGTCAGGTGGGTTATCCCGGGACCGTTCCCCTGCTTTTCCAGGAGGATGCAGCCTGCCCCTGTAACAGTCCACTGGGCGGTGGGGGTCCTTTGGGAACCGAACTCCAGCGGATAACGGAACTGCTTTTCGGCTGAGCAAAAGTGGCTGGATGTAATGCATGCAGTCATCTCGGCGGCGCCGGCATCGATGAGGACCGCGCCTATGGCAAGGGATTCAGCCATGGTGGAACATGCGCCGTAGATCCCCAAAAAGGGGACCTGGACATCGCGGAAGGCATAGCTTGCCGCCGTGCACTGGTTCTGAAGGTCGCCTGAAATTATGAAATGGACATTGCTGGCTGATTTCCCGCATTTCTCAAGGGTTTTTACCAGGGTGTCCCGAAGGAGCCTGCTCTCTGCCTTCTCAAAGCTTTTCTCACCGAAGTATTCATCATCGATGATCTGGTCAAAAAACCTGGCCAGCGGTCCATCCCCTTCCTTTTTCCCTACGATGGCCGCACCACCGATAACAACGGGAGGACTCCCAAGTACAATTGTCTGTTTTCCTGTTCTCGTGCTCATGGAGCCGCATCAGTCCTTTTCAGAGTTTTTATGGGGCCAACACCTTGTCCGGATCAACAAACGACAGAACATGGCCCGGGTCTATAAACGACAGCACGGTGCCCCTTACATTACCTGGGTCCATACATAGTAGATCAACCCTGCCACTACCGAGGCGAAGATACCATAGACCAGGACCGGCCCGGCGATCAGGAACATTTTTGCCCCCACGCCCATCACATACCCCTCTCTTTTGTACTCCATGGCCGGGGACACTATGGAATTGGAAAAGCCGGTCACCGGTATGGACGCTCCAGCGCCTCCGAACTTACCTATCTTGTCGTAGATGTTCAGGCCTGTCAGCACAGCGCCCAGGAATATCATGATCACGGTGGTCAGCATAAAAGCGGTTTCCTCATCAACACCCATACTTTTCAGGCCCATGAAGAAGACCTGGGCCACGGCGCATATCAGTCCGCCTGTGACAAAGGCAGCCAGGACATTGCGCAGCACCCTGGATGAAGGCATGGTTTTTTCCACCAGATGCCGGTATTCGTGTGGTGTGATCTTTTTGCTCATGCGCCCTTCACCTCGTTATGCCCGACTAGGACATAGGTACCCCTGTTTGGCTCCCTGCCTCTTCCTGACCCTATGAGGAACCAGATGCCGACCGCCAGGGCGGCAGCCAGAAGAAGGACAAGTACTATGAACAATACGTTTATCCTGGGCTTTCTCGCTGTTCTTTCCATAAAAAACACCCCGCGCTCTGAAATCTGGTTTTATGATTTCATAAGCGCGGGGTTTTTATTCGGTCTTGATGAATTGTAAGCAATGAACCGTCGTTGCGCGGGCCGATCTATGCCTTTTCCGGCAGGCTGGAAACTGAGAACCTGACTTTGTTGCCGTCCATTGAGACCTCAATTCCGCTGCCTTCCCCGATCCTGCCCGCCAGGAACATTTCGGCCATTTCGTCCTCAATATGGCGCTGGATGGTTTTCCTTAACGGACGGGCTCCATACTTGGGATCAAAGCCTTTATCGATCAGGAACTCCTTCACCTCGTCGCTGAAGGTTATGTGCATGCCCTTATCGCGTACATCCTTCTCCACTTCCCTGAGCATGATATCCGCGATCTGCCTGAGCTGGTCCCTGGTTAACCTTTCAAACACCACTATTTCATCCACGCGGTTCAAGAACTCGGGTCTGAAGGTTTCCTTGACCGCCTTATCAACCCTTTCTTTGAGGACGTCATATCCCTCCTGGTTAAAGCCGATGCTCCCGGCCTTAAAACCGGTGCCTGCGTTGGAGGTCATTATCAGCAGGGTATTCTCAAAGTTCACGGTCCTGCCCATGCTATCGGTCAGGCGACCGTCCTCCATGATCTGGAGGAGTATGTTGAATACGTCGGGATGGGCTTTTTCAATCTCATCCAGAAGCAGCACCGAGTAGGGCTTCCTGCGGACCTTTTCGGTCAGCTGGCCGCCCTGGTCGTACCCCACATACCCGGGAGGCGCGCCGATCAGTTTGGAAACCGTGTGCTTCTCCATATACTCCGACATATCCAGCCTGATCATGGCGTCGTCGCTTCCAAAGAGCTCGTTTGCAAGGGTCTTGGCCAACTCGGTCTTTCCCACTCCGGTCGGCCCGACGAAGATAAAGCTGGTTGGCTTCTTCTTGCTCCTGAAATCCGACCGGGTTCTCCTGATGGCGCGGGCAAGGCTGGATACCGCCTCATCCTGTCCTACCACACGCTGATGCAGGCGTTCCTCAAGTTTCAGCAGCTTTTGCGCCTCACCCTCGGTTATGCGCTGCACAGGGATACCCGTCCATGACTCGATGACATGGGCGATATCATCCATGGTCACATCCAAAGTGCCTGCCTCGCGCTCGGCCTCTTTGATGCGTTCGATAAGCCGGCATTCCTCCACCTTGTAGCTAGCCGCGAGCTGGTAGTCATCATGGAGAGCCGCCTGTTCCTTTTTCTCCTGGATGGACTTAAGCTGGGCCCGCAGATTATCCAGTTCAAGGGCCCCTTCATTCTTAAGGTTGACCCGAGAACCGGCCTCGTCTATAACATCAATGGCTTTATCGGGCAGGAACCTGTCATGTATATAGCGTGCAGACATCCTGACCGCGAATTCAATCACCTCATCGGGATATCTTACCTGATGGAAGTCTTCATAGTACTCCCTCACCCCTTTTAGGATCTCGATGGACTCCTCCGTGGAGGGCTCTTCCACAATAATGGGCTGAAACCTTCTTTCCAGCGCGCTGTCTTTCTCTATGTGCTTCCTGTAGTCCTCCAGCGTTGTGGCGCCGATAATCTGTATATCGCCGCGGGCCAGGGCGGGTTTCAGGATGTTGGCGGCATTCATGGCGCCCCCTTCGGCCTCTCCCGCCCCAACGATATTATGGATCTCATCTATTACGAGTATCACATTCTGCTGTTCCCTGGCCTCATCAAGGATGGCCTTCATCCTTGCTTCGAACTGGCCTCTGAACTGGGTTCCGGCAACTATGCCCGCAAGATCCAACAGATAGATCTCCTTATCGGCAAGCTTTCTGGGCACCCTGTTTTCAACGATCCGCAGGGCAAGCCCCTCGGCTATGGCTGTCTTGCCCACGCCGGGCTCGCCGAGAATGACCGGGTTATTCTTGGTTCTGCGGTTCAGGATCTGGATAGTCCTTTCAATCTCCTTTTCCCGGCCGACAATCCTGTCGATGGTACCCGACCTCGCCCTTTCATTGAGATTGGTGCCGAAGGTATTCAGGTTCTTCCTCGGGTTTTTCACAGGTTTCTGCTGCGGAGGCCTGGCGGTTTTTTCAGAAACCGGGTCGCGTTTCCCCGGCTTGCCCGAATCCTTGGGGTTCCCGGGACCAAACCCGGGAAATACAGTGTTCATGAAACGGAGCATGGAATTCTTGTTTTCATCGTCGGAATCCTGCCTGTCGTCCGCGCTGGCCGGAAGGGATTGTATGAACTCATCTATATTCATATCACCTAAAAAAGCGGTCATTTGCTCATTAAGGTTCTCGAGATCCTCCTGGGTCATTCCGGTTTGGCTTATCATCTGCTGCAGCGGGGCAAAACCCTGTTTCTGCGCACAGGATATACATAAACCCATGGGTTCGGCTTTTCCATCTATAACTCGCGTGATAAATACCACAGCGACATTTTCTCTGCAAATAGAGCATTTCATCATCTTTTATACCAACTCCTCGCCTTCATTGTACCACAAAACCCGGGGCATGAACAGATCCGGGTTTGTCCTTCCCTTACCTTCGTCCGAAATATAAAAGGCTGGAAAGAAACAAGGAACGGTCCTCCAGCTCCCTGGAGGCCAAAGAACCGTCCCTTCGCTTCAGAAAGTTATTTCAGTGAGAATCCAACCACATTCTGACCGTTATGGCATTGCCCACGGGGTTGAACTGTATGTCATCGCAAAGGCTCTGAACGATGTATAATCCTCTGCCTGACTCATCCATGGCCAAGGCATCGCAACCGGATTTTTCCCTGCATTCTATGATGCGCTTTACATCAAAGCCCTGTCCCTGGTCGGTCACACATATGGATAGAATACGGCTGTCATCATGATACCAGACATCAATGAGCACCTTTTTATTGCTGTCATTGGCGTTTCCGTGCCTGATGGCGTTCTGAAGAAGTTCGCTCAGAATCACCCTTATATCAAACTGCTGATCCGCATCGATGCCTGGAACCCTCTCAAGCCTGCCCAGTATAACCTTAACCTGCCGGCATACCTCAAAGGCATCGCTGCTTATCATTTCGCTATATATTTTTATACCTTCTTTTTGCTTGACACTCATACCTAAATATTCCTCCGCTCGGGGAGCAAACAGGATTACACTCTGAATCTGAAAACTCTCTAATATATTTACCCACTTTTCACTTCTTTAAAATATAGCGGAATTTTTCGAGAGTTCTTTTCTCCAGGCGCGATATGTACATCTGGGATACATTGAAGTGTTTCGCGATATCCTTTTGTGTTTTATTCTCAAAGAACCGAAGCTTTATAAAAAGTTTCTCAGCCTGGTTGAAATTCTCCATGGCCTTTTCAAGAAAATCGCGGTTATTGATCCTTTCAAAGGTTTCATCGTCCTGCCCCACAGTCTCATGCAGTTCCAGGTCGTCCTCTTCAAAAACTGTCTGGTCAAAGGACTGGATATTATAGACATTCCAGGACTCAATGATCTCAAGGATAGTTTCTTCCTTCATTTTAAGATAGTCGGCGATCTCATCTATCCTGGGCGCCCGTTTAAGCCTCTGCATCAGGTATTCGCGGGCCTGGTTCACTTTCTGGTAGACCTCATATATGCGCCGGGGTATGCGTATGACCGAGGCCTTATCCCGGAAATACCGCTTGATTTCACCAATGATGGTGGGCGTGGCAAAGCTGACAAACTTCACTTCGGCGTCGGGATCGAAACGTTCAACAGCATTGATCAGCGCCACGCAGGCAACCTGATAGATATCATCACTATCAACACCCCTGTTGGCGAATTTCTTGGTGATGATATCGGCAAGATACATGTATCGGGAGATAATCTCATTTCGGGTGGCCAAATCACGGTTTTCGCGGTAGGCCTCAAACAGCTCTTTTTCTGTACGCTCGATGTTTTCAGAGGATTCCTGTTTTTTGCTCATCTCAGACAGCCCTTTCAAGCCTTTTTGTCATGGATAACAGCACATGGTCATCCGGGTTCAGTATCACCTCATCCATTAAGGCACGGATAATTTCAAAAGCAAAGCCATCTCTTTCGCTTTCAAAAATATCCTTGGGTGAACTGCCTGAAAGCCTGAAGTCAATCCTGATAACATCGCTGTACAGATGGAAATCAATTTTGATACCATCCGGAGAGGTACCTTTGTCTATCATCCTGTTGATGGCTTCCGAGATGGATACCTTGATATCTTCTATATCGTCTATATCGAATCCCATCCTGCTGGCTACGCCGGAGGCGGTCAGCCGGACAATACTGACGTACTCGGCCTTTGGAGGGATAAGGACTGATACCGTATCCGATGGTTTCATTTCAATTCCTCCACAATGAAAACTTTATCAAGCCCCGTGATCCTGAACAGTTTTTTTACATTGGGTTTGGGATTCCTGATCCTTATATTGCGGTCATTCTGCCTTGCGCGCTTCAAGGCGGCTACCATAATACCAAGCCCCATACTGTCTATGTAGCTTAACTCGGAGCAATCCAGAACAATATCCTCACTGCAATCCCCCATTGCCTGAAACAGGCTATCCTTGAAGTCCGGAGCTGAATAGATGTCAATTTCACCGCGAAGCAGTATTACCTTTCCGCTGTCCTCACTGCTGCCCACAACCAATTCAAACATAAGTCCCCCTCCTCATAAAGTACTAGTGGACAGATTCCACCAGTGTTTTTATATATTCAACAGCTTTTTCGGAATGTTTTTGGTTTACCGGCATCACAGCGATCATTCTGTCTCCGATAATGCCCTGCTCCGCCAGTATACGGCTTCCGGTCACATCCACACCATACAGCCTGGGCGGATAACTCACTTCATCCTCTCTCTGAACCGCGACAACCAGGCTTTCGTCATAGGGCGCGCCTCCCAGTTCATCCAGCCTGTCATCCAAAGGCACAAAGACGCCGATAGACGCCAGCCTGTTGTACAGGGCCATGTCAAGGATAAAGACGTCATTTTCCCCGACCATGATTTCCAGCGAAAGTTTCTGCTCGTAAGCTGGCAGGGCCGTGGGATCCATCCTGTCACTGATGAGAACGTGCTGGGCCTGGGGCTCTTCAGTGCTGATCACGGTACTGAGGGCACTTTCAAAAGCCTCTATATCCTCAACATAAATTTCACCGGCGATGACCAGTTTGAAATCCGGATCAACACGGTTGGCTAAGCTTGAGGCTATCCAGATTACAAACGCCAGGACAAGGGCACCGATTATAATCGTCCATTTATAATAATATATAAAATTAGACAGCTTGTCATGGTCGATGCCAAGAGCCTTGAGAACCGGATTGGGCTTTTGCTGCCGGGCCTTTTTTCTCCTCTCTTCTACCGGATCCCGGTACTCAAATCCCATCAGCAGCCTGTAGGCTTCATCAAGCTCTTCACGGGTGTATCCCAGGTCACTGGTATCAGTATACCTGAATTTCTTGAACAGTACATTGTATCTTTTTACAATAATCTCTTCAGTCGCGTCTTCACGCAGACCCAGGATTTCCAATGCCCTCTTCCTGTCCATATGAAAATCATCATTCCTTCGGTTTCATAGTCGGGAAAAGCAGCACATCCCTTATGGAGTAGGAGTCGGTCAGGAGCATGACCAGCCTGTCAATCCCTATTCCAAGGCCGGCTGTGGGCGGGAGGCCGTGTTCCAGGGCAGTGAGGAAGTCTTCGTCCATCATTACGGCTTCCTCATCCCCTGCTTCCCTCTTCCTGAGCTGTTCCATAAACCGCTCTCTCTGATCCAGCGGATCATTCAGCTCTGAGTAGGCATTTCCGAACTCCCTTCCTGTGATGAATATTTCAAACCTTTCGGTCAGTGCTGGGTTATCGGGTTTTCTTTTGGCCAGCGAAGATATTTCCACCGGATAGTCTATGACAAAGGTGGGCTGGATCAGATTAGGCTCCGCGAACTCTTCGAACAGAAGGCTCATTACCTCTCCCCTGGTCGGGCTGCCCTCCAGCTGGATCCCCTTCTCCCTGGCGACGGCGCGCACTTCCCCGTCGTCGGCAATCTTGCTGAAATCCACACCCGCGTACATCAGCACCGCTTCCTGCATGGTTATCCTCTTCCATGGCGGGGTCAGGTCTATCTCCTGTCCCTGGTAAACCACCTTCATGGTGCCTGTAACTTCACGGGCCACGGTGGAGATCAGATCCTCCGCCAATTCCATCATACCATGATAATCGGTATATGCCTGATAGACTTCCATCATGGTGAATTCGGGATTGTGCTTGACACCCATTCCCTCGTTTCTGAACATGCGCCCCAGCTCATAAACCCTTTCAAGACCTCCTACGATAAGCCTCTTGAGAAACAGTTCCGGCGCTATCCGCAAGTACAAGTCGATATCCAGGGTGTTGTGATGGGTGATGAACGGCCGCGCGGCGGCACCTCCCGCAATGGTGTTCAGGATAGGGGTTTCCACTTCAAGAAAACCATGGTCGTCCATATACCTTCTTATAGCCGAAATTATCCTGCTCCGTGTTATGAAGGTCTTCTTTACTTCAGGGTTCACGATGAGGTCCAGGCATCGCTGCCTGTACCTTGTATCAGTATCCCTGAGACCATGGAACTTCTCGGGCAGTGGCCTTAAGGATTTAGCCAGCAGCACATAGTCATCCAGCTTGATGGAAACCTCGCCCATGCGCGTCTTAAAAACCGTTCCTGTTACACCTAAAAGATCCCCGATATCCAGCTTCTTGAAGCTGGCATATTTTTCTTCCCCCAGTTCATTGATACGCGCATATAACTGTATCCTGCCATCCCTGTCCTGAATATCGCAGAAAGATGACTTACCCATATCCCTCTTGCTCATAAGGCGGCCGGCGACCGAAACCCTTTTCCCTTCATGGGCTTCGAACCGGGAAACTATGTCGGTTGTCCTGTGGGTAACATCGTATCTGACTATTCGGAAAGGGTCCGCGCCTGACGCCTGAAGCTCAATGAGCTTCTCTCTCCTGACTCTCATTATTTCGTTGATATCCTGCATCTCAGCAGCGTTTTCAATAATATCAGACATATGGTTCCTCCTGGATGTGCATATTCAGCAGCGATAGCCTTAGCTGCGCAGCCTCGTCTTCTTATCCCGCGGATTCGGTAATCGGAGACTCAAAGAAGGCCATAAAAGAAAACAGCTTACATTTATTATGTAAACTGTGCTTCGTATCAAAGTAATATTATACATGATTACAACATGACAAACAATAGGCTTTAGGCTTTCTTACTTATGGATGTCAATAATCTTGTATTTTAGCTTTCCTCCAGGCACATCCACCTCAACGGTATCTCCCGCCTTGTGCCCCAAAAGCGCCCTGCCCACAGGAGATTCGTTGGATATCTTGAATGAGATGGGATCGGCTTCGGCCGAACCCACGATGTGATACACAAACTCCTGCTTCGATTTGGCCTCCATAATTCTAACGCGGGTACCGAGGTTGACGGTCTGGGTGTCCACCTCATCCTCGTCGATGACGGTTGCCTGCTTCAGCAGTGTTTCCAGTTCAACTATGCGTGCCTCGTTCATCGCCTGTTCATTCTTCGCTTCATCGTACTCCGAGTTCTCGTTTATATCTCCAAAGCTCAGTGCCGCTTTAATTCTCTCAGCAATCTCCTTGCGCTTTTCCCCCTTAAGATATTCGAGTTCCTCCTCAAGTTTTTTCAGACCTTCATAGGTAAGAAGGACTTCTTTACGATCCATCTTTTTCTCCCCTTTTTGGTATTGCATGGCCCCACTTTCTTATATACCCTTTTGGCATTACGTTTCATTATAGAGTACGCCGCAACCAGTGTCAAGGCTTAAGATACAGCCGCATATTCAGCCTGATGGAAGCTTCGGCGGCGCTTTCACCCCAGGCATTGGCACAGTTTGCCGCGATGAAGCCGGGAAGCCTTCTGTATCTCAACTGGTCGGGCAATGGCCCCGCTTCACCCAGCAAGTCTTCAGGAAGCTCCAGGCATATATCGTAAATCCTTTTTGCCCTGGTGTCAATAACCTTGAGGGCCCCCAAATCAACAATTCTGCCATGATAGACAGCGGGCAGGCTGTCAAAGCTTTCCGGATCGTTGGGAAACCGTATCCACAAAGGGGTCCTTCTCAAAACCTCCGGATCGGTGGTGATGTGGACAGGAATCCCGGTCTCGTCGAAGGCCTCCTCAGCCTTGCCGGGTTCCTGGAACCCATCCGGGATAAGCACATTGATGGTTTTAACCAAGGGTACCAATCGCGTGATGGCATATTCCAGGCAGCGCTGGCTGCCTGTGATGGTTACTTCAATGCGGCCCAGGCCCGTTCCCCGATACGCCATGCCTAAAAGCTCAGTAAAGCGCGAAACGGCAATATCAATCAGGCAGGATTCATATCTGGCCTTATGGGAACCATACAGGTTTTTAACAGCCGGATGCTCAATGACCGAGAGGACTCCCTCCTCGGCCAGTATCCTGTCCAGCCTTCGTTTCAGCCTTCTGCCTGGCCTTTCATGCCCCCCGGCGCAGCCGCAGGGGTATGGAATGCTGCAGACAACAAGGCTGATACCGGGGTGCAGCTGAATCCTTTTAATGCCGATGTACAGGGGTGTAATTGACATGGCAGGCAGTATACGGCGCGTCACTTTTCCGGTTTCTCCCCCCGGGTTGTTTTCCCGGGGCAGAATCATGCCAAGAATCATTGGTCCGGCTCGCAGAAAAAGATTCTACCCTATCATACTGCGACATGCCTCGAATAATAACCTGTTCCTTCTTATCGGAGCCTTTCCTTTATGACAGCGGCAAGCTTAGGGCCAATCCCCTTAACCGCGCTTATATCCTCAATGCTCGCCTCCCTGATCCTCTTCACTGAACCAAAAGCCCGCAACAGGGCTTTCTTTTTGACCTCCCCGATCCCCGGGATTTGATCCAGCGCTGATTGCTGATGGCGCTTTCTTCGCAGATACCTGTTATACTCAATGGCATACCTGTGGGCCTCGTTCTGAATGGAAGCGATAAGCCTCAGCATCCCGCGGTCACTGCGAAGATCTATATCGGTCTGTCCGTCCACCAGCCGGTGGGATCGGTGCCTGTCGTCCTTTGCCATCCCCCACACAGGCACCTCAATCTCCAGGTCGGCCAGAACCTCCCTGGCCGCGTTCACATGGGCGGCTCCCCCATCCACCAGCAGCAGATCGGGAAGTGTCCCAAACGTTTCGTCATCTGAACCGCCCAGGTATCGGCCGAACCTCCTCAGCAGGGTTTCCTGCATACTGGCATAATCATTCTGCGAGGTGATAGCCTTCATCTTAAAACGCCTGTAAAGGCTGCGTTCAGCGCGGCCTTCCCTGAAAACCACCATGGAAGCCACAATCTCGGTATCTCCTGTGTTGGAGACGTCATAGGCCTCGATCACCGATGGGACTCTTGGGAGCCCAAGTGCTGTCTTCAGCCTCACCAGTGCCTCCTGTGACCGGGCGTTTCCGGCCAGCACCATCTTCTTATACAGTTCCAGCTCTTCCCTGGCATTCTGCTCGGCCATATTCACCAACTCAGCCTTAACACCCCTTTTGGGCACCAGTATGGTCACTTTCCCGCCGCGCTTTTTTGACAGGATCTCCGCCAGGAGTTCGGCGGATTCGGGTTGGTACTGCAGGGCAATTTCTCTTGGTATCTCCGGGTTGGCATCATAATACTGCAGGACGAACGAATCCATTACCGATCCCCTCGTGGATGCTCCCATCCCCTCCAGTACAAAGGAACGCTTGCCAATAAGCCGGCCCGATCTGATGGATAATACGCTGGCCGCGCAGTTCCAATCATCAAAGAACAGCCCGATGACATCCCTCTCCTCGGCTTTGGTGGAATAGACCACCTGTTTTTTCAGAATCTCGTTCACGCTTTTCAGGCGGTCGCGTATGGCCGCGGCCTTTTCGAACTTCAGCTCGTCGGCATAACGGCGCATCTCTTCCTCAAGCTTTCTGACAACTTCATCCTGCCTGCCCTCCAGAAAGGCGCAGATATTCTGCACCAAAACATCATAATCCTGCTTTGAGATGTTGCCGCTGCAGGGAGCGGAACACAACCCGATATGGAAGTAAAGGCATGGCCTCTGCTTTTTCCCGGGGGATATGTTCCTTTTGCAGGTCCTGATGGGAAAGAGCCTCCTTAAAAGATCCAGGCTCTCCCTGACAGCACCCGCGCTCACATAGGTTCCAAAGTACCTGGCACCGTCCTTCTGGATCTTCCTGACAACATCTATACGGGGATAATCCTCCTGGACGCTGATGCGGATAAGCGGATAGGATTTGTCGTCCTTGAGCATGATATTGTATTTCGGCCTGTATTTCTTGATCAGCGTGTTTTCAAGGATAAAGGCCTCTTCCTCGGTATGGGTTACTATATACTCCAGAAACTTAACATTGGACACCAATGCCGCGGTTTTCGCGTCCATGTCCTGACTGTTCCGGAAATAGAACCTTACCCTGTTCTTCAGGGCCTTGGCTTTCCCCACATAGATGACCTTATTGTCATTATCCCGCATGATATAGACTCCCGGTGAATCGGGAAGGTTTCTCAGTGTTTCCTTAATAGTTGGTTTCATTCGCCGCCTCATTTCCTGATCTGTGTTCCTGTTTAACAAAACCGCCGGCCGTAAGCCGACGGTTTTGTTATTTTCTATTCGGTCATTCCATTTTTCGCGAATGCCTCCAAATCATTGAGGGCCTTTTCCTCGTCCCGGCCATCGGTTATGATGGTTATTCTGTCTCCGGGACTGATTCCCAGGGAAAGAAGTCCCAGCAGGCTTTTTGCGTTGGCCTTTCGTTCATTTTTCTGGATCCATATGTTTGACTCGTATTCAGATGCTTTTTGTATCAACTTGGCTGCCATCTTGGACTCGAGACCGGTTTTGCTCGATATAGTGACTTCTCTTTCTACCATGGTATATACTTCCTCCCGCCTGTTTCCAAGTAAACTGCAATACTTATTATATAATAGGACACCAAAAAATAAAAGTCCATATATGGCCTTCAGCCCGACTGGCGTGCCGCTCTTCCTCTCAGTATCAAAAGGAGAAAGACTACTGTTGTCAGTGCCGTGCCAGCCATGAAGAAAGGAAATATCCTGGGGAGGTTGGCCATGGTATTGCCAAGTAACCTGATAAACACGCCGGGATCAATCCCTATGGAGCTTAAGAAGTTATAAAACAAGACCGACAGCGATTGAAAAAGGCGGGAAACCATACCGGAGAGCAGGGGCCGCAGGTACGGGCGGAAGATACTGTAAAGTGCAGCCATAAAGACCATGGCAGCCGCCAGAAAACGCCTTGAGCCGCCGGCTGGCTGAGCGGGAAGGATCCTTTCGCCGTCAATACGGGACATAACCTTTTTCTTAAAACCGTCAGGCATGGCTATACCAGATGCGCTGCCGAGCATATCCTTTAATTCCTTCCATGATTCCATCTCCCGGGCGCATTTTTCGCAATCCCTGCAGTGGGCTTCGAGCCTTGAAAGGAATCGCGGGTCCGGCATATCTTCAAGAATCCGGTTATAGCCCCTGGGGGTTATGCATTTCTTCATGGCATCAATCCTCCATTGCCTCCCTCAGCATTTTTCTTGCCCTGTATATCCGGTTTTTTACTATGCTCATAGGGACTTTCAAATATTCCGCTATCTCGTCATATTTCATTCCTGATATATGGTAAAGCATCAGCGGCTGTTTATACTTGGGGCTAAGGCCGTCTATGAGGGTTTCAAGCCTTTTTTTGGTCTCCCTGGTTATCACATGCTGCTCGGGCGTGCCTTCAGGATCGGTCGCTTCGGGGGCACTGTCAACAGGGTAAAAACCCTTTCTTTTTCTCAAGAGATCAGTGCAGGTATTTGCTGTTATACGGGCAATCCAGGTTGAGAACTTATATTCCGGATTATAAGAAGCAAGATGCCTGTAAGCTTTCACGAAGGCTTCCTGGGCAGCATCCTCGGCAAGATACGGGTCCTTCAGTCTGGTCATGGCCAACGAATAAACAAGCTTCTGGTACCGGTCGACCAATCTCTCAAAGAATTCTGTCCTGCCCTGGAGGCAGAGCCTGACAATCTCATAATCCTGCATAGCTTTTCCCCTAACCTTATTATATACGGGAATTCCGGGGCGATTGTCTGATAGCATTCCCATTATACCAAAACCTGGCCGGAACGGGGATTCCACAAAGCCTTGCCTGACGGGCCAAGCACGGCCAAAACAGCAAGAGGCCGACAGCCTTAAACCGGCTGACAGCCTCGTGATATCAAGCCCATCCCGCATAGCGGTATCAACTGCTGACCTTAATCAGCCCGGGCAGCATTGGGTTCACCCTGTAAGTTCATCCTGCGGCTCATACGGCAGACGTTCGTGCATGGCGTCATGAATGCAGGACTGGGGACACACCTCGGCACATTTGCCGCAATTGACGCACTTTGTATAATCTATCTCAGCAAGATATTCCTTAACCTTTATAGCATCATTCGGGCAGACCTTCTGGCACTTCATGCAGCCAATGCAGGAAACCTTGCAGTTCCTCTTGGCAATGCCGCCCTTCTCATGATTGGCGCACAGGACGGTATACCCTGTAAGCACAGGAACCAGCTTGATAATACCCTTGGGGCACTGGGCTACACAAATTCCACAGCCCGTGCATTTGTCGGGATTAACCTTTGCCAGCCCGTTTATCACTTCTATGGCGCCGAAGGGACATGCATGCTGGCATGAACCCAGGCCTATGCAGCCGTAAAAGCACTGGGACATACCTCCGGCCAACTGATTTGCCGCATGGCAGTCCTGGATGCCCTGGTACTCATACTTCTTGCCGGCGTTTCTCCAGGTACCCTGGCAGATGACCCGGGCAACCATCTGGGATACCTCCCCCTCGTCGATGCCTAAAAATTCCGCGATGGCATTAGTGCCTTCCTTGCTGTTTACGGGACATTTGCTGGGGGAAATCCCATCCTTCACGATAGCTTCGGCAAGTCCATCACAACCTGTGTATCCGCATGCGCCGCAATTGGCTCCCGGGAGCAGTTCCTTTACTTTCTCCATTTTTTCATCGGTTTTCACGGCAAAAACCTTTGAGGCATAAGCAAGTCCTATACCAAAAAACAAACCAAGGCCCGATATCACGGCAACCGGTATGATTATATCCATAATCCTTAAGACCTCCTTCCCGCTAAATCACCAATCCCGCAAAACCAACAAAAGCGACCGAAACAAGGGATGCAGCTATCAGCGCTATGGGCATGCCCTTGAAGGATTCCGGGATATCGCTTGTTTCCAGCCTTTCCCTGATGCCTGAAAACAGGACCAGGGCCATGGAAAAGCCGAGCGCGGCGGAGAACCCGAAGAAAACGGCTTCCAGGAGGCTGTAATCCCTTGCGGGATCCACATTGATCAGGGCTGATCCCAATATCGCGCAGTTGGTGGTGATCAGCGGCAGATATATGCCAAGGGCCTTGTAGAGCGGCGGAACAAGCTTTTTCAGCACAATCTCCACAAACTGTACCAACGCGGCGATGACCAGGATGAAGGCGATGGTTTGCAGATACTCCAGACCATTGGGCTTCAGCAGAAGATCATTGACCAGGTAGGTGACCAGCGAAGCCAATGTATTGACGAAAACCACCGCTCCGCTCATTCCCAGGGCTGTGCTTGTCTTCTGGGATACGCCCAGGAAGGGACAGATCCCCAAAAACTTGGACAGCACAAAGTTTTCTATCAACATTGCCCCTATCAATATGGCAAAAAGCTCTTTCATAATCAACCATTCCTTTCTGCAGCGTCCCTAATGGCTCAAGTAGCTTTTTCACATCCGGGACAGCCCACGGCGCATCCCCCTGCCGCCTCTTCGCTCCTGGCCTTTTCCTTCTTCCTGGAAAGCCTGTTAACAAGGGCAATGAGAGTACCCATGACCATAAATCCGCCAGGAGGCAGGATCATAATGGTGGCCGGGTCGAAGAGATCGGCAGTCAGTGTCATTCCCATCCAGGTACCGGAACCCAGAATTTCCCGGACCGACCCGATAATAAACAGGGCGCAGGTAAATCCAATACCCATTCCAAGGCCGTCAAGGGCGGAGAGAAGGGGGCCGTTCCTGCTGGCAAACATCTCTGCCCTGGCCAGGATGATGCAGTTCACAACGATGAGCGGAATAAAGATTCCCAACTGCTTGTTCAGATCGGGGAAATAGGCCTCCATCAGCATCTTGACAATAGTCACAAAACCTGCGATGACTGTTATGAAAACCGGTATACGCACCTTGTCGGGAACGATTTTTCTTATCAAAGATATAACCACATTGGAGCCGATGAGCACTACCGTTGCGGCAACACCCATACCAATACCGTTCACGGCCAGGGTTGTAACCGCAAGGGACGGGCACATGCCCAAAAGCAGCCTCAAGGTCGGGTTTTCCTTGAGAAATCCGTTGGTTAATACGCTCAATGCCTTTGGTTTCCCTGCCATTTTATTCTTCCCCCCTTATATAATCGCGGACCAGATCAGCCGCCTCGGAAATACCGTTCGCTATGGCCCGGCTGGTTATGGTCGCGCTTGCCAGGGCCTCAATGTCGCCGTCCCGTGCTGGTTTGGTCTTTACAACACGGTACAGGTTCTCGGGAATCCTCCCGAGGTACCGTTCCATATATTCGCCGTCGGCCTTGGAACCAAGCCCCGGTGTTTCATTGTGGGATAATATGGCCACACCGGTTATTGAAAGGCTTTTATCGATGCCGACGAGCATTACTATATTACCTCCATACCCTTTCGAAGCCACTTCCACGACACATCCAACTATTTCGCCGCCATTGGTGGAAGTGTAGAGGTTTTTGATCCTCTCGCCCGGCTGATATCCCTGGTCGGTCAGCGAATCACGGTCCATAGCCTCGGAGAACTGACCGGCTCCTGGCAGGACAACCGATAGGGATTCCCGGAGCGCGGCTTCCTGGCCTTCATCGATAATGGGCTTGGTAATCCCGTTGACGAAAGCCAGCGCGCCTGTGATAATGGCACATACCAAAAACAGGACGACGGCCGGTTTTACTATCTCCTTAAGCATTGGCACCACCTCCGAAACGTTTCGGCACCGTGTGCCGGTCGATGAGCGGAACCGCCGTGTTCATCAGCAGTATGGCATAGGATACGCCTTCGGGCATATTGGTATACAATCTGAACAATACCGTCAGAAGCCCGCATCCGAAGGCAAAGATGATCGCGCCTTTTCTCGTCATGGGGCTTGTGGTATAGTCGGTTGCCATGAAGATGGCGCCGATCATCAACCCTCCTGCCAGTATATGGAACAGGGGATCGCCGGTAAATATGCCTTCCGGCCCCAGCACCCATGACAGAAGGGCTACCGTGCCTATGTATATAACCGGGATCTCCCAGGTTATGACCTTACGGACCAGGAGGTAGATTCCGCCGATAATCAACGCAAGGGCCGAGGTTTCACCCAGGGAACCACCGATATTGCCCAGGAACATACCCAGGTAGCCGGGAAGCTCCCCGCCCTCTTTCAGGATACCCAGTGGGGTAGCCGCGGTAACAGCGTCGGCCCCGTTAAATCCGCGGGGCGCCGTCCACTGTGTCATCCTTGTGCCGTATGCCACCAGCAGGATTACCCGGGCGCCAAGGGCAGGATTGATGAAGTTCTGCCCGATACCCCCGAAGAGCTGTTTTATGACAACTATGGCGAAGAAACAGCCCACAATAGCCATCCATTTTGGAAGAGCCGGCGGAAGGTTAAGCGCGAGAAGCAGCCCGGTCACAGCAGCGCTGAGATCTGAAATGGTGTTGCCGCGCTTAAATAAAAACTTCCTCGACAAATACTCGAATAAAACGCATGAAACAATGCATATTATTATGGTCAGGGCCGCATGAAGCCCGAAAAAGTACACTCCGGCCAGCGAAGCCGGCACCAGGGCAATCAGTACATCCAGCATGATCCTGGAAGTGGAGACATCACCCCTGATATGCGGCGACGAACTCATTGACAACCTGTTTTCCAATTCATCCCCACCCCTTTACTTCTTTGCGTTCCTTCGCAGGTAATCCTTGCCGATACGTATGGACTGGACCATCAGCCGCTTCGCCGGACAGGCATAGACACAGCAGCCGCATTCAACGCAGTCCAGGATATGGAGCTTCTGCGCTTCCTCGAACTTTTTAGCGTTCACCAGCCTGTCAAGCTCATAGGGAAGAAGGCCCATGGGACATGCGCGAACACAGCTTGCACAGCGAATGCAGGCCGTTTCCCCGGGAATCCTGCTTTCATCCTCATCAAAAGCCAGCAGGGCATTGTTGAGCTTAAGCACCGGAAGATCCAGAGAAAACAGGGAAACTCCCATCATGGGACCTCCCATAATCACTTTTTTAGGTTCGGATTTGAAACCGCCGCAGAAATCAAATACTTCCTTAATCGGCGTTCCGATCAGCACTTCAACATTCCCTGGGTTTTGCACGGCCGACCCGTCGATGGTGACCCTCTTCTTTATCAGTGGCATGCCGGTTTTCAGGTAGGATGCCACAAAAGCGACCGAAACCACGTTCATGACAATACACCCAACATCGGCGGGCAGCTTTCCGGAAGGAACCTGTCTTCCCGTCAGGGCATAGATCAGGGTTTTCTCAGCTCCCTGCGGGTACCGGGTCGGAAGGGAATGAACCGTTATGGATGGTATACCGGAAACAGCCTGAGACAATACTTTTACCGCCTCAGGCTTGTTGTTTTCGATACCGATCATCGCTTTTTCTATACCTGTCCATTTCAGGACTTGAAGGATGCCTTCAATAATACCATGGGTGTTCTCTATGCACTCCCGGTAATCAGAGGTTATGTAAGGTTCGCATTCCGCGGCATTGATGACCAGGGTGTCCACCTTGGCATCCTTGGGCGGGTTGAGCTTGACATGGGCAGGGAAACCCGCCCCTCCAAGCCCGGTGAGCCCGGAAGCCCGGATCGCGGCAAGGAAGCTCTCCCTGCTGTCCACCACGGGAGGTTTTACTCCCTCAAATACCTCCTGCAGCCCGTCAGGCTTGATCTCAACACACATAACCGGTTTGCCGCCAGTCAATACCAAGGGTTCGGCCTTGGTCACCGTACCCGAAACGCTGGAATGGATAGGGGCCGAAACGTAGGCATCGGAATCCCCGATGGGCTGGCCTACCTTAACGGTATCTCCCCTTTTAACCTTAGGCTGGCAAGGTGCGCCCAGGTGCTGGACCATAGGTATGATGACCACAGATGGGACCCCCATAGCCACGGTTGCCATCTCGGCGGTGTTTTTCCGCTGAGGAGGATGCACGCCTCCTTTGAAAAGTTTCATATCTATCACTCCAATAACAGTCATGACTGATGTCTTATGCAGCCACCACGGTAAAGCCCGGACCCGCATGGAACAATGGCGGACCACAGGCCTTTTTTTAACAGGGCATGCATGATTAGGTGCTCCCAATTTATTAATGATAGCATAGCCTGCCTGAAAAAGATACATAAAAAAGCTTTGATCCAGGCTTAAAAACGGCTTTGCCCATACCACTGAAAACTGATTTCTTCAGGCGGCAAATGTCTATTATATACATTATACATTATACTAAAAGTATATTAATTTTTCATATATCAGTATTTGTAAATTTTTATACTCCAGGACAGCGAAAAGCGGTGGGCAATGAAGGATAAAAATGTTATACTATTCAGGAATGAACCACCGGGCTTATGCCAGGGCATGCAAACCGGAGAGCGAATTAACTGACCTGAGACTATTTGGTCTGTCTGCGAACCCTTGAATTCATCGCTTTATTTTAGTTGTCAGGAGTGATACATGAATGAAAAAGAAGTTGGGCATACAGGATGTTTTAAGCCTGGCAAAGGATAGCAAAGTCGAATTCGTCCGACTGCAGTTTACCGATCTTTTTGGCATGACAAAAAACGTGGCTATTACCGTGAACCATCTGCAAGACGCCCTGGAGAACAGGTTCATGTTTGATGGCTCTTCTATTGACGGATTTGCCCGGATCGAGGAATCCGACATGTTCCTTTATCCCGATCCGGATACCTTTAAAGTCTTCCCCTGGCATTTCAACGGCAGCCGGGAAGCCAGACTGATATGTGACGTATACTGCCCGGACCGGACGCCTTTCGAGGGAGACCCAAGGTATATCCTGAAGCGCGCCCTCAAACAGGCGGCTGATATGGGTTACACTTTCAACATAGGTCCGGAATGCGAATTCTTTTTGTTCCATACCGATGAAACCGGAAAACCCACCACTATGACCCACGACAAGGGAGGGTATTTCGACTTAAGCCCGATGGACCTGGGCGAGGACGCCAGACGGGATATATGCCTCACCCTTGAGAAAATGGATTTTGACGTGCATGCCTCGCACCATGAAACCGCAAACGGTCAGCACGAGGTTGATTTCAGGTATGATGAGGCCTTAAGGTCGGCCGATAACCTGATGACATTCAAGATAATAGTCAAAAAGGTGGTCAAGAGCCATGGCCTCCATGCCACCTTTATGCCGAAGCCCTTCACCGACATGGCCGGAAGCGGCATGCATATCAACATGTCCCTTTCAAGGAACGGGGAAAACGTGTTCTGGGACGGCAATGACGAGCGCGGCCTTTCACGGGAGGCTTACTGCTTCATGGCGGGCATTATGGAGCATATCAAGGCCATAACAGCCATTTCCAACCCCGTTGTCAATTCATACAAACGCCTGGTGCCGGGGTACGAGGCACCGGTGTATATTACCTGGGCAACCAGGAACCGCAGTCCCCTGATCCGCATCCCCACCGCCCAGGGCGAAGCGACCAGGATTGAGCTCAGAAGTCCGGATCCATCATGCAACCCTTATCTTACCTTTGCCGTCATCCTGGCCGCAGGACTGGATGGAATAAGGAGAGGCCTTACCCCACCGCCCCCGATAGAGAGAAATATCTACCAGTTGTCGGAAGAGGAACGCCGGACGGCAGGAATAGGAACCCTGCCCGAAAACCTGTACGACGCCCTGACAGCCCTCCAGGAAGACAGGCTTATCACCGATACCCTGGGACAGCATGCCACCTCACGGTTTATCCAGGCGAAACTGGATGAATGGGATGAATACAAGAACGAGGTGCATCCATGGGAGATTCGGAAGTATCTGGCAAATTATTGAGCCGTATCTATGAAGGATGCGGGAACAGAACTTGCATAACGGGGTCTTGATGGTATATAATCTTGAAATAAACATCGGTGCGGCAGGCGTGTCTTCATGCGCATGCCGCCTGACTTTCCAATAAACATGAACTCTCCCGGAACCGAAAGGAAATGATGAATATGCGTTTTTCCAAAATGCATGGCATAGGTAATGACTATGTTTATGTCAACGGTTTTACCGAAAGGATGGATGATCCTGCCTCGGTTGCCGTAAAGATAAGCGACAGGCACTTCGGGATCGGCAGTGATGGCCTTATCCTCATCCTTCCCTCCCAGACCGCCGATTTTCGCATGAGGATGTTCAATGCCGACGGCTCCGAGGGGAAGATGTGCGGAAACGGCATCCGCTGCGTAGGGAAATACGTGTACGACATGGGCCTGACAGATAAAACTGAAGTAACAGTGGAGACCCTGGCGGGAATCCGCAAACTGGTGCTTTATCCGGGAAAGGACAACAAAATTGAAAAGGTTCGGGTGTGGATGGGTGTCCCGCGTTTTTCTGACTGGGACGATATCCCCGATCTTCCGGAAAAGAGGTTCCCTGTAACGCTGGCTGTCCATGACAGGAGCTTTGACTTCTATTGCGTGTCTATGGGGAACCCACATGCGGTAACCATCGTGGATGATACCGACAGCTTCCCGGTGGAATACTATGGAACTGAGGTCCAGAAGAATTCCATATTCCCCGAATCGGTAAATGTGGAATTCGTACAGCTTGTATCCAGGACATCCATCAAGATGCGGGTCTATGAACGCGGAAGCGGTGAAACCCTGGCCTGCGGAACCGGGGCTTGCGCTTCGGCGGCGGCCCTGATGCGTCTTGGTATGATAGACAGGAAAGCCGAGGTCCGGCTTTTGGGCGGAACCCTGGAGGTAGACTGGCAGGAGGACGGCCTGTATATGACAGGCCCAGCCGCCCATGTATTTGACGGTGAAATCGATATTTGAACATGGAGGTTTATGGTCGTGTTAATCAACAGCAATTTCGGAAATGTCAAGGAAACATATTTATTTGTAGAAATTGCCAGGAGGGTCAATGATTACAAGGCTGCCAACCCGTCTGCCGATATCATACGGCTTGGCATAGGCGATGTCACACAGCCCCTCCCTCAGGCGGCGATCCGTGCCCTTCACGAGGCCGTTGATGAAATGGCCAGGGCCGAAACATTCAGGGGATACGGACCGGAACAGGGATACGACTTTTTGAGGGAGGCCATAGCCGAGCATGATTACAGGGCCCGCGGCTGTGATATTGAACCGGATGAAATCTTCGTCAGTGATGGCGCCAAGAGCGACACCGCAAACTTCACAGACCTGTTCGGGGAAGGTAATATAATAGGCATTTCCAATCCCGTTTACCCGGTTTATCTTGACAGCAATGTTCTGGCAGGGCATTCGGGCAGGCCTTCGGGCGATGGCTATGAGAATATCCGCTACCTGGACTGCCTTGAGGAAAATGATTTCAAACCCCAAATCCCCGACGAGTCCCTGGACATAGTGTACCTTTGCCTGCCCAACAACCCGTCGGGCGTAGTACTGACCAGGGATGAACTGAAGAAGTGGGTGGATTACGCCCTGGAAAACAAGGCCCTTATCCTTTTTGATGCCGCCTATGAGCGTTTCATCCGGGATGACGGCATCCCCCACAGCATCTACGAAATCCCTGACGCGAGAAAGGTTGCTGTCGAGTTCAGGAGCTTTTCAAAGACAGCCGGTTTCACGGGCTTGAGGTGTGCTTATACCGTGGTGCCCAAAACACTTGAAGTGACCGTTTCCACCGGTGATAAACCCCTGAAACTTCACTCCATGTGGCTCAGGCGCCAGACAACAAAGTTCAACGGTGTACCCTACATTGTACAGAAGGCGGCAGCAGCCCTTTATACACCCGAAGGGCAGGAACAGATCAACAGGATCATAGATATCTACCTTGAAAACGCAAAGACCATCCGCAAGGTATTTGAAGAAAAAGGCTTCAGGGTATGGGGCGGGGAAAACTCCCCCTATGTCTGGCTCAAGGTTCCCGGCGGGATGACCTCCTGGGAGTTTTTCGATCACCTTCTTGACCGTTACCATATAGTCGGAACCCCGGGTTCAGGCTTTGGTAACATGGGTGAGGGGTATTTCAGGCTGACCGGTTTCGGAAGCCCTGAAAAGACTGCGGAGGCTGCAGAAAGGCTGCGCAGGGGCTGAGTTAAGAAAAAATCGGCAAACAAGAACAGTTAGAATGGATGAATCCATTTTAACTGTTTTTTAATTCGCTTATAAGGAATCTCACAGGTAATTGTAAATCTCAGAGCATATAATGGAAGCGCATAAGGAACACAAGGAGGTCCAGGCATATGCTAAACACCCTGGTGGAGTTTAAAAACACTGTTGTAAAGAAGTTCGGCCCCGTCCTCGGGTACGCCATTCTCGTCGTGGGAGGCCTCGCCGTTCTCAGCGTCTTGGGGTTTCTCTTAAAATCATTGATCAAGCTTGCCATCGCGCTTGCCATAGGAGCCATATTAGTGTTTGGAGCAATTAAGCTCTATGAGATCCTGGGCTCAAAAAACACGGCCTGAGCTGCAGCGATCCCTCCAATTCCCTAAAACAGCGCGGCACCATCACGGCTGCCGCGCTGTCGGTCTTTTCAGGAAGCATCAATTACTGGGCCGGGTTTTCGACCTTACCCAGGAAAAAGACCGCACCGGTCTGGTTGTCCATAATGGCAAACACAAAGGGCTTATCCAGGTAGAAGTCCATGATTTCCTCAGGTTCGGTCATGGCGCTCACGCCGGTCTTTTCTATAACTGTTTCGGCAGCAGCGATGGTACCTTCCTCATCCAGCTCTATCCTGCATTCATGAAGCACGCGGTTTACCCGGGCTTCAGTGTCTTCCACCATCCCGCTGAAGTCGGCCGAACCGCTAAAGGCATCAACCATCCCCAGCTTTTTCAGGTATCCGCTCATTTCGTCCCTGAAACCGTAGCTTAATTTGGGCACCTTGAGATTGGTTTTGAAGGGTTTGAGCCTGTCGTTTATATCAAGGAGCATATCCGCCGAAAGACTTTCCACAAGCTCATTGACATCGCCTTCCGGACGCAGGAGGAGCATGGATACTCCGCCCTCGTAGTGGAGTTTTGCGGCCTTGAAGTCCCCCGCGTTATAATAGGGAACCCTGAACTGGCCGTTCATCATGTCAGCCTGCACGGTCTCTCCCGTGCCCAGAGTAAAGTCCTCCTTTTCGGTGCATTCTTTGTTGAATTCATCGATCCAGGCCCCCTTGAAGTACAAGGTATTGACTATGAGCATTATGGTATCGGGGTCTATACCGCTGACGGGATTTGTGATAAAATCCTTTGTCTTGTCTGATATCCACTTGTTGACCTGGTTTACCGCCGAAGGGGACTTGACGTTGAGGGAAAACACTTCTGCATCGTACCAGGCCCTGGCAAGTTCAATGAAGCTCTCCTTAACACGATATTCCTTGTTCACCCACAGGGAGTTGGCCGGGAGTATCGTAACGTCTTTCCTGTTGTAGAAGCTGCTGATAAGGTCCCTGTATTTGCCGTTGCACCCGTCCTGGGTAACTCCCCGGGTGTTGATCAGGCCGTTGATCTCATCGCGTGTGGTGCCGGCGGCGCCGTTGTTCAGGATAGAAAGCGCGGTTGAAAGGCTTACGGGGGATATGATCATGTTCCTGCCTTCGGTATCGTCCTCATTGATAAGCCTTAAGGTGTTAAGACCCAGATCGTTGATATCCATGATGATGGAGTCATCCAACGGGATATGGGTCACATCTGATGGTAAAAAAGCATATGCGCTTCTTCCCGTCGCGCATCCCGCAAGAAGGAATGCCATGATAAGGACAGCGGCCAGAACCATTTTTGCGCCTTTTTTACGGCGGTCTCCAAGTATTGATCCATAACATATTCCTCCTATACATTTCCAGTATTCTCTCATAAAGGTTAGACGTGCTGCGGCCTCACAGGTTCATTTCCTGCTGTCAAGGCGGGCGATGCGGAGCGCGGCAATCCTGGCAAAGCCCTTCATAATGGAGTTTGGGCTCTCTCCTCACTCTTTAAGGCGCCGGAGCAAAAGTTCGCGGACTTGTACCGGGTCGGCCCTGCCCTTGAGGGCGGCCATGGCCTTCCCCATAAGGAAGCTGAAGGATTTCTCCTTCCCGGCCCTGTAATCGGCCGCGGCCTTTGGGTTTTGCGCTATGACTTCTTCCACTGCCCGGGCAATCAGGTTCTGGTCTCTCTGTACCCTCATACCCTTCTTCTCAGTGATGGCATCCGGATCCCCGCCCTCCCGTGCAAGGATGTCCAGTATTTCCTTTGCCGAATTCGGCGTTATCTCGCCCTTGTCCAAAAGGAGCATGACCCTGCCGAGGTTCTGGCCGTCAAGGCCTGACGCGGCCAGAAAATCCTTATCTTCGTTTATGCGCCGCAGAATATCGGTCATTATCCAGTTGCTCACCAGCTTCGGGTTGCCACAGGCGGCAGCGGCGGTTTCAAACATATCTGCCAGAAACCTTGACTGTGTTATCAGATGGGCATCATACCGGGGAATACCAAGGTCGTCGATATAACGTTTGACCCTTGACAGCGCCAGTTCGGGAATGCTCCTTCTTATCTCTTCAAGCCATTCCTGCCCGATCACCAAGGGAACAAGGTCGGGTTCGGGCATAAAGCGGTAATCCATGGCTTCTTCCTTGCTCCTCAAGGGAAAGCTCTCTTTGCGGGCGTCATCCCACCTCCTGGTCTCCTGGATGACGCGGCCTCCGCTCCTTATGACGGCGGCCTGCCTCTTGGCCTCAGCCTGGGCAGCGCGCTGCACCGCATGGAGCGAGTTGATATTCTTCATCTCGGTGCGCGTTCCCATGGGTTCTCCGGGCCTTCTGACCGAGAGGTTTACATCAGCCCGGAGTGACCCTTCCTGCATCTTGCAGTCTGAAACCCCGGTATATTCCAGTATTGTCTTAACAGTTTCCAGGAAGATCCTCGCATCTTCGGGTGAGCTTATATCCGGGCGGCTGACGATCTCAATCAGGGGTACACCGCAGCGATTATAATCCACCAATGATCCATGGTCTATGGCGTCATGGATCAGCTTCCCCGCGTCTTCCTCCAGATGGATCCGCTCTATGCCGATCCTTTTGTACTTCCCGTTCACATCTATTTCCACATGTCCGTCGGTACACAGGGGAAGATCATATTGCGATATCTGGTATGCCTTGGGAAGGTCGGGATAGAAATAGTTCTTCCTGTCCATCTTGCTGAAGGAGGATATTTTGCAGTTCATGGCAAGCCCTGCCCGTACGGCATATTCCACCGCGGCCATGTTCATTACCGGGAGAGCTCCGGGCATGCCCAGGCATACCGGGCAAACCAGGGTATTGGGCTTTGCCCCGAATTCATTTTTACATCCGCAGAACATTTTGGTTGCGGTCTTCAGTTCCGCATGTATCTCAAGCCCGATCACTACCTCATATTCCATAAAAGGTCATCCCCCTTCCGAGCTTTCTTCCCCTGCCCGGGGCGGCCTCAGCCTGCCAACCCTCTTCTCAATGGCATAGCCCGCGCGCAGCAGGAGTTTTTCAGAAAAGGGCTTCCCGATAAGCTGGATCCCGATGGGAAGGCCCCTGCGGTCAAGGCCGCAGGGCACGACCAGGGCCGGAAGTCCTGCCAGGTTGGCCCCTACGTTATATATATCACCCAGGTACATCTTAAGCGGGTTCCCTGTCTTCTCTCCCATCCTGAAGGCCGTTTCGGGATAGGCGGGCGCCACGATAACATCGAATGACTCAAAGGCTTCTGAAAAATCCCGGGCGATCATTCTCCTGATCCTTAAGGCCTTGTTGTAGAGTTTATCCCTGTAAACCGCGCTTAAGGCATGGGTTCCAAATAGTATCCTTCGCTTGACCTCCCGGCCGAACCCCTCACTTCGGGACAACTGGTACAGCTCCTCCAGATCTTTTGCCCCGGTTTTCCTATAGCCAAACCGTATGCCGTCATACCGGCCAAGGCTTGTGCTGGCCTCAGCTGAAGAAATCAGGTAAAAGGCCGATATCGCGTGCTCGGTGGACGGGAACGAAACTTCTCCTGTACTTGATCCCGCCTCTTCCAGCATGGAAACAGCCTTGAATACAGCGTTTTTTACGTCTTTATTCAGCTCCGGGCCAAAATACTCCCTGGGCAGTCCCACCCTTATCGGCAGTTTATCCCGATTAAGCCCCTGGGAATAATCCTCCCCTTCCCTGTTTGCCGAGGTTGGGTCCCTGGGATCATGTCCGGCTATAGCGTCCAGCACAAGGGCGCAGTCGGTCACATCACTGGTGATGGGACCGATCTGGTCCAGCGATGGGGCATAGGCCACAAGACCGTACCGGGATATGAGGCCATGGGTAGGCTTTAGCCCCACTACCCCGCAGAAGGAAGCGGGCTGGCGTATGGAACCGCCAGTATCTGAGCCCAGGGCAAAGCAGCAGAGGCCGGAGGCTACCGCAGCCGCCGGGCCCCCGCTGGACCCGCCGGCCACGCGCCCGGTGTCCCATGGGTTTTTAACACTTCCGAAGATGGAAAACTCCGAGGAACTACCCATGCCAAACTCGTCCATGTTGAGTTTCCCCAGCAGAACCGACCCGCTTGCCAAAAGGCTTTCAACTGCTGTGGCGTTATATGGCGGGACGAACTGTTCCAGCATCCTTGAGGCACAGGTGGTCCTCACACCCCTGGTGCAGATGCTGTCCTTGATACCCATGGGCACGCCGCAAAGGGGTGATGCCCCATCCCCGCCTGCAAGCCGTTTATCCGCGGCGTCGGCCTGGCTCAGGGCCAAATCGTCACAGACCGTTATAAAGGCATTGATCCTGCCGTTCTCCCGTCGGATCCTATCCAGTGCTGATTCGGTAAGCTCCCTGGAGCTGACTTTTCTGCGCCTTAAAAGCTCACTGGCTTCCTTAATGGTCAAATCCTGTATACTCATAAGTCATCCACCACGCTGGGGACAACATAGCAGTCGTCCCTGACATCGGCCGCGCATCCAATTAAACCATTCCTATCGCCGAACCCTTCCGGGATGTCCTGCCGAAGCACGTTAATCAAAGGGACTACATGCTCCATGGGTTCAAAGCCATCTGTATTGGTTTCTGCCAGCCTGTTCATATAACCCATAATAATGTTCAGGTCCCTGGCAAACTCGGCCTCTTCCTCGCCGCTAAGCCCTAGCATGGCCAAAGCCGCAATTTTTCTGACTAGTTTCCTGTCCGCTTCCATCCGGATAACCTCCCGTTTATCTGAATTGGCCCTGTCTTTCGCATATGGCTTACAGGCCTGGCACCTTCCGCGCTTTTACAGCCGTATGCCGGCTTTAGCGCACCGTGCTGTGCCAGCCCACACCATTTTACCATAATATCCATTAATATCGCACAAACGTGATCATGTTCCATGGGGCTCCGGCCATAAGGCAAATTATCCCCGTCCGGGAAAAGGACTATGATTTTACCCGCATAAATAACTGTCATAATACAAGCCGTCTTCCTGATATGATTTATGGGTGGTGTATATGATCATTATCAGCATCAGCAAAAGAAAACTGAAATTTTTCGCGGCAGCCGTACTGGCAGTGTTCCTCGTTTCCTTTGGCATTTATCAGATTTTTGGAAACCAGGATACCGAGAATTACTTTGAACTGGTTAACATGCTGCGCTGCAGGGATGTGGCCGCGTCAGGCGAGATCCTGGAAGAAACTGCCCCCGCTTCTGAAAGCAGCGATGAGGTACAGATCTTTGACATAGGCAAGGGGAAGGTGGTCAAGAGGATGAAGGCCACACCGATGATACAGGAACAGGCCAGAAAGATCATCGGCAGCATCACAGGAATGTATGCCAAGATCCAGCCGTTTCCCGACAAAGGTTATATCGTAAAGATCCCGGTAAACCCCGCCCTGAAGGTACAGAGCCAGTATATCAACGCCTCGGTCGACAGAATATACGTTATATTCACCGATAAAGAGCCGCCCATTGTCCTGATACTGGACAGCTCCGATAAACCCTTTGTTTATAACTTCGGCTGGAAGACCGACGAATTGGAAAAACAACTGGGCTTCAAATTCGTTTATTAGAACATGGCGGCCTAAGGATGAATCAGCCGTGAGCATCCCTGTGCCTTGATATTTCAAACATGATCAGGGCTGCCGCGACACCGGCGTTCAGGGATGATATGTTTCCCTTCATGGGGATCTTCACCAAAAAGTCGCATTCCTCCCTGATGACCCGGCTGATTCCCTCCCCTTCGCTTCCGATGACAAGGCCTATGGAGCCTTTCAGCCCGGCTTCATAATAGGCCTTTTCCCCGTCGGGGTCGGCTCCGGCTATCCATATGCCCTTCTTCTTCAGCTCGCGGACAACCTGGGCAAGGTTTGTCACCCTGGCGATGGCCATAAATTCCTGCGCGCCGGCGGCAACTTTCGCCACCGTGGCGTTAAGGGTCGCCGAGCGCCGTTTCGGGATGATGATGCCATGGGCCCCGGCGCACTCTGCGCTTCTTATGATGGAACCGAAATTATTCGTGTCGGTGATGCCGTCCAATATGACGATGAACGGGTCTTCCCCGCGCTCGGATGCGATTTTTAGGATATCATCGACCAGGACATATTCCTTGATTGCAGCGTCAAGGATAACTCCCTGATGGATCCTGGCAGAAGACATCATGTCCAGCTTCTTTCTATCCACATACTGAACGGGAATGTCTTTTCCCCTGGCTAAGGACGCGATCCGGGCAAGGATAGGGTCCGGGTTGTCTTTTTCGATAAAGACCTTGTTGACTGGGCGGCCCGATCTTAAAGCCTCCAGAGCGGGGTTTTTCCCTTCAATCCTGTCCTCCCTGTCCTGGCCGGCTTCCTCCGCCGCAACTCGATACGAATCCCTGGTAGGGTACGGTCTTTTGGCGAAAGCCTGCGCATTCTTCGGGGCAGGCCCTTTGTCGGGTTTCTTTTTCCTTTTACTCATGGATGATTCTCCGTTTCACCGCTTTCTATGATGGAAGCCGCACGTTCCAGAATACTTTCCAGCCTTTCCCTCTGGTTGGTCAGGTATAGGTAGCCCATAACAGCTTCAAGACCGGTGGCGTAATGATAGTCGTGCAAATCGGCATTCTTGGGGACGGTTGTGGATTTTGCGTTCCGTCCCCTCCTGAAGATAAAGGCCTCATCCTCGTTGAAATCCTTCTGGATCTCCCTGGCTATCCTGGACTGGGAGGCCGCCTTGACATACATAGTGGCGTCAATATGGAGCCTGTGGGAGGATGCGCGTTTATTTCTCACAAGCCTTTCCCTGACAAAAAGATTGAATACGGCATCCCCGACGAAAGCCAGCACGGCAGGCTGCAGCAACCTTATCTCATCGGTGTTTTCATTAAGCAAACTATCACCACGCATTTTTATTTATATACCGGCATGTTACGCAAATCCGCCCGGCATCAACGGCAGGGCGGATCAGGTTCTTGCAAACTCCGTCAGAAGATATTTTTATGATTGGCAGCACTATTTAACCACGATATTGATGAGCCTGCCCTTAACCACGATTACCTTCACTATGCTCCTTCCGCCAATATATCCCGGGGCCCTTTCATCGGCCAGCGCGGCCTCCTCAACCTGCTTGTCGTCGGCATCCCGGGGTACATTGATCCTGAATTTCACCTGGCCGTTTATCTGGACAGCCATCTCTATCTCATCCCGGACCAGGGCCTTTTCGTCATGGATCGGCCAGGACTGATTGAATATTGAATAGTCGTATCCCAGGGTCTGCCACATCTCTTCGGCAAAATGCGGAGCGAACGGGGATATCAGCAGGATGGCGTCCTTTAGCGCGTCTTCCATCAGCTTCATGTTCCGGTTTTCCAGCGCGCCGTATTTATAGAGGGCATTGATCAGCTCCATTATGCGTGCTATGGCCGTATTGAACTGGAAGACCTCGGTGTCTTCTGTGGCGCACTTGATGGCATAATGCCTGACATAATTAAGTTCCTTCTCATCCGGGCCGAACCGGTCGCTTCCCGGGGTTCCCTTTTCCCGGGCGAAATTGGTGACCAGCCTCTCGACCCTGGCGACAAACCGGTCCATGGCCTTGATCCCTTCATCACTCCATGGTCCGCCTTCCACATAGTTGAATCCGAAGGCCAGGTACATGCGGAACACGTCCGAGCCGTACCTTTCAATGTATTCGTCGGGTGAGACAGTGTTGCCCCTGGACTTGGACATCTTCTGCCCATCAGCGCCCAGTATTACTCCCTGGTGGACCAGGGACAGGAAGGGTTCGTCAAAGTCCAGGCAGCCCATGTCCCTGAGCGCCTTGGTAAAGAACCGCGCGTACAACAGGTGCATGGCGGCATGCTCGGCTCCGCCCACGTACTTGTCCACGGGCAGCATTTTGTTAATCAGTTCGCGGTTGAAGGGTTCCCTGTCGTTTTTGTTGTCCGGATACCTCAAGAAGTACCAGGATGAGCATACAAAGGTGTCAAGGGTATCCGAATCCCTTTTTGCGGGACCGCCGCAGTCCGGGCATGTAGTATTGATGAATTCCTCGCACTTGGCAAGCGGGGATTCCCCGTCGGGTGTGAAAACCACATTGTAGGGAAGCTCTACCGGAAGCTGGTCCTCGGGAACAGGCACTGTGCCGCATTTATCGCAATAGATAATGGGAATTGGCGTTCCCCAGTAACGCTGCCTGGAAACCAGCCAGTCACGGAGCCGGTATGTAACCTTCGGCTCGCCCGCGTTGACACTCTCCAGATTCTTTACGATGGCAGCCCTGGCTTCCTCGGAAGAAAGACCGTCAAATTCCATACTCCCGGTAAGGAAACCGTCTTCAACGAAAGGAAGGGCATCGTCAACACCCTCCGCTCCCTTTATGACACGCCTGATCTCCAGGCTGTATTTCTGAGCAAACTCATAATCCCGCTCGTCATGGGCCGGTACTGCCATAACACAGCCTGTACCGTACCCGGCAAGGACATAATCAGCAATCCAGATCTGTACCTTTTCCCCGGTGAGGGGATGGACAGCGTAAGCCCCGGTGAAAACCCCGGTCTTCTCCCTCACCGTGGACATACGGTCGATCTCCGAAACCTTCGCTACAGCCTTTTTGTACTCCTCAACGGCCTGGCGGCAGTCTTCGGTGGTTATTTTGTCCACAAGCTCGTGTTCGGGGGCCAGGACCACATAGGTCACGCCATAAAGGGTGTCGGCCCTGGTGGTAAACACCCTGAAGGACAGGTCGCTGCCAGCTACCTTAAACTCAATCTCGGCGCCCTCGGATCGTCCGATCCAGTTGGTCTGGATCTTTTTCGTCTTCTCGGGCCAGTCCAGGTCCGGCAGGCAGTCTAAAAGTTCCTGGGCATATTTCGTGATTCTGAAAAACCATTGGGTCAGGTTCTTCCTGGTTACTTCGGAACTGCAGCGCTCGCAGCAGCCATCCACAACCTGCTCGTTTGCCAGGACGGTCTTGCAGCTCGGGCACCAGTTCACAGGCGCGTTCTTCCTGTATGCCAGGCCATGCTTATAAAGCTGGAGGAAAATCCACTGTGTCCATCTATAGTACTCGGGCAGACAGGTGACTACTTCATAATCCCAGTCGAAGGTAGCGCCCATCTGTCTTAGCTGTTCTTCCATGGTGGCTATGTTCTTCAGGGTGGAATCTTTCGGGTGTATACCGGTCTTAATGGCATAGTTTTCAGCCGGAAGCCCGAAAGCATCGAAGCCTTGGGGATGGAATACGTTATACCCCTGCATCCGCTTAATCCGGGCCCACGAATCGGTAAGGCCGAAATTGTACCAATGACCGGCATGGAGCTTGGCACCCGAGGGATAGGAAAACATCTCGAGACAGTATAGCTTCTTTTCAAGATTTTTCTTATCAAAGCGGTAAATGCGTGTTTCTTCCCATTTTTTCTGCCATTTTCTATCTATGTCTACTGAGTATGCCATTGAATAAGCCTCCCAAGCTTAAAATTTTCATTGCTCTCCGGGATTCCTTCTGAATCGCGGGGCTCCCGCTGATAATGATATAAGGGTTCTGGCTTTTTCAGGCCTTGGCCTCCTGGATTTCATCCAGGGGAACGGGCCTTCCATCCTGCCAGAGCCGCTCAAGTCCGTAGAATTCCCTGTCTTCTTCAAGAAAGATGTGAACTACGATATCGCCGTAGTCCATCAGAATCCAGCGGGCGCTGTTATAGCCCTCCCGGCGCAGGCATCGCGCGTTCCTTTCACCCAGTTTATCCTCTACATGGTCAGCAAGCGTCTTGATATGTGTAGTGGATGTACCGCTGCAAACGATGAAATACTCCGCTATAGTAGTCAGTTCGCTGATGTCAATGGCCTTCACATCCTGGGCCTTCTTCTCATGCAATGCCTCAATCACCAGTTTAATAATAGTCTCACTATCCATTAATCCGTTATCTTCCCTCCGTTCCGAGTATATGGCCAAAGCCTTGTGAATAAGTTTTCATGATATTATACCATATAATACGGGTTTTCTTCTATTACTTCTTTAGCCCATGCCTGCCCCCGGCGAACGTTCCGCAGGAAAGCTCCAAGCTTGCGCCGTCTATGGAAACCCTTTATCACCGCAGGTTACAGAGCCTCCATACCTTGATTTTTACAGCCAGTTCCAGAAGGTTGGCGGACACCTGTGAAGAAAACCCGGTGGTATATGAACTCAGAAGAAAGAACATCGGCTTATTTCGCCCTCAATTCCGATTGCATCTATTATTGCCGCTGATCAGCCAGGTTAAACCCGTCTCCTTCCGTAAACCCGGGAATTCCTGTCACAATCCCAGAAAGCGGAGGATTTGGGGTCCTGCCGGGTTCTTAAGCAACTCAAGTCCTATAGCCGTGTACACCATCAAGACCAAAGCCACGCCGGGAATGCCCAGAAGCAGTCCTCTGCCAGCCTTCTCATCCCGCACTGGCAGTTCCACCCTATTCCTGGTGACCGAACGTACCACAAGAAGGAGGCCAAATATGACCACCAGGCATACAACAAAGATTATGGCAATCGGTATAATCATGCTGTTCAGGAGCTCTGACAGCGACATGCCGTACCGCTCTGCCAGCTTCAAAAATTCAGGGCTTGAGAACGGATCAACCGACGGCTGGGGCATAGGATTCGGTTGTTGAATGCCGGACGTGCTCGAATGCACCAGCAGGGTGATCAGGCCGTTGTTAAGGAAGTGAAGTATCATGCCGTTGATGATTGAACCGGTACGGTAAACCAGGTAAGCGGCGATAACGCCGATGAGCGTCTGGGCGGCAAACCTCTGAAAATCGAAATGGAACAGGCCAAAGAGAAGACCGCTCAGAAAGATGGACCACCCGGCTCCCATCCTCTCAAGGCCTCTCTGGATCAATCCCCGGAAAAGCAGTTCCTCACAAACCGCCGGAACAACAGCTATGAGGAACAACGACCATAGAACGCCTCCGCCGCTCATTACCGATGTTACCCCGGTGTTAAGCTGAAGCGATCCAAAGGTATTCTTTATGGTGATAAGGGCAATTAAGCCCGCGCAGGCACCCGCAATGATCATCACCGGGCTGATCATGACTGTAAGGAGAATCTCGACAGCCCTGGGCTTTTTGAGGCAAAAGGTGGGGACTATGCTAAGACGCTTCATCCTCGCCAGCACAATGGGGGGAAGCGCGATTATCAGGACCTCGGACACGATGATATACAGGCCCGTTGGCATGCCCAGCCTGGCAAGGCGGCTGCCGACAAAGACAAACAGGATTGCGGCTATGGTATACATAAGCCCGGAATCCCTGGTATCGGGCAGTTTTTGTTCAAGTCCTTCCATCTCTTCCCTTTCCATTCTGTTACCTCACACCTGTTAACCATTTACCAATCATTATAACACTTAATTTTCCTGATGGGAAAGCCTGTTATCCCATAATCGCTTGCAACATACCCGGAAGTTTGGTAGCATACTATTTAAGGAAGGACAAGTCAGCGCGGCGCGATGGCTTTACCTCCGATTCTTATTATTCAAGGAGATGGAAAAGATGCCCGACCCATTGCCTGAAAGGCAGGATCTGGACGATTATTTAAGATGCGACGACATTATCGATCATGATGACACGCTTATTGAGGAAACAGCCGAGCAAATCACAGAAGGACTCCGGGACAATATTTCCAGGGCGCAGGCAATTTACGAATTTGTAAGGGATCACATATTTCATTCTTTTCAGATCAACGCAACAAGTATCACAATTAAGGCATCCGAAGTACTGGAAAAAGGACACGGCATATGCTACGCACAGGCTCACCTGCTTGCTGCACTCATGCGTGCCGCGGGGATTCCCTGCGGGCTGTGCTACCAGGTCAGAAAGGATAAGGATGACCCTGACGGCCGCCTGGTGGTTCATGGGTACAACGCGGTTTACATCGAGGAAATCCATAAATGGGTGCGCCTTGATGCCAGCAAGGGTATCGATGAATACAGCCCTCCTTTTGATTTCGAAAAGGAGGCGTCAGACCTGGAAGTCAACACAAATGCCGGTGAATTTGATGATCCCGTTATCTACATAAACCCCAGCAGAATTATTGTAAAGTCCCTGAAAAAATACGAAACTATCGAAGACCTGAAAAAAAACATGCCGGACAAATATTAGTTTTGGTAAAACAAGCCCGCCAATCCAACAGCCAACTGTGGCGGGATGAGCATAACGTGCTTGAAGTGCCGATCATACGGCTTTTTTTATGCGCCGCCGCTGGATAATAAAGACAGGAAATAGGTTTGTTTTTCCAGTAATAATTGTTGTATTATAGATGACAGACGTTCTTGCTGCACGGGAGGAGAACCATGATTGAACTGATCGGGCTTACTAAGAAGTTCGGGAATGTCACAGCCGTCAATAATCTGTCCTTCACGGTCCGGAAAGGGGAGATATTCGGCCTTCTTGGAGAGAACGGCGCCGGCAAGACCACTACCCTGAGGATGCTTGCAACCATGCTCAAACCTACTTCGGGAACAGCCCGGCTTGCAGGGATCGATATAATTGAATCACCGGAAGAGGTAAGAGGCAGGGTAGGCATCCTCTTCGGCGGTGAAAGCGGCCTGTACGACCGGCTCACCGTTTATGAAAACATACAGTACTTTGGGGAACTGAACGATATGCCTGTCAAGGAGATAAAAAAACGCATCCAGAAGCTTGCGGACGCATTCGGGATGAATGACTTTCTGAACAAAAGGGCAGGGAAACTGTCCAAGGGTATGCGCCAGAAAGCCTCTTTTGCCAGGGCTATCGTCCACAACCCCGATGTGCTCCTCCTGGATGAACCCACCTCAGGCCTGGACGTGGGGGCTATGCGGGAAGTCCAGACCTTCCTGATGAATCAGAAGGAAGAAGGAAAAACCATACTCTTTTCCAGCCATACCATGAGTGAAGTTGAAAAGCTCTGTGACAGGATTGCCGTAATCCATAAGGGCGTCCTGGCGGATACAGGTACAACAAACCAGCTTTTTCAGAAGTACCGAACTCAAAGCCTGGAAGAGTTGTTTGTAAGGTTGGCAGGTGATGGCAGATGAAATGGAAGCATATCATGACTGTTTTTAAAAAGGAACTGAAGGATATCGTGCGCGACCGCAAAACGCTGTTTTCCAGCATTGTTGTCCCCATATTCCTTATGCCTGTCATATTCCTCCTTGTAGGAGGCGGTACGGCGAGGATGAGCGAGGAAATGACAACCAATATTACGGTGGCCCTTTCAGAGGACAGTTATAGTCCTGCCGCCCAGAATTTTCTGAAAGAGAGCCTGGAAGCGCAGGATGATGAGATCACAGTTGTTGATCCGGTGGAAGATCCCTGGGAGGCCATCAACAGCAAAAAGGCCAAGCTGGTGGTATCCCTGGACAGGGATTTTGAGGATAAATTGGAAAACTCAGAGCCATTTACGCTGAAAATCTACTATGACAATTCACTGTCCCGTTCGGGCGGCGCGGTAGGCGCCCTGAGATCGGCCATAAACAAGCTGAATGGTATAATCGCAGAACAGCGCCTTGAAGCCTTGGGCATCAATCCGGAACTACTGACCCCGGTCGTGGTGGAAACAGAGAATATTTCAAAAACCGGGGATGGAAATATGATGCTGATGATGCTGCTTCCCATGATCATCGCCATGCTGGTGGCAGTGGGAGGAATACCGGCAGCGACAGACCTTGTCGCGGGAGAGAAGGAGCGCATGACCTTTGAACCGCTGCTGACCACCCGTCCCAGCAGGATGTCCATCCTTATCGGGAAATACCTGACAATCAATGTTTTCAGCTTCGCCAGCGTTATTTCGACCCTGGCAGGGATACTTCTTGCCTTCCTGATCAATCCCAGATCCATTACCATGGGCATGGGGCAGATCGGCGGTTTCAGCCTGGACTACGGCTCGGCGGTCTTGTGCGTTATAGTGACCCTCCTTCTTGGAATGACTTTTTCCGGACTGCAGCTGGCCATCAGCACCTACGCCAGGTCCTTTAAGGAAGGGCAGACCTACCTGTCCCTTCTGATGTTCGTGGTGATCATCCCGGCCTATTCCACCATGATGATCATGCCCAACGATATCCAACTGTATATGTACCTGATCCCTGTACTTAACACCATCTCGGCCTTCAAGCTGGTGTTGGGCGGACTGACCAATTATACCGGGCTCATCCTGGCGGTGGTAACCTCGCTGGTATATGTGGCCTTGTCCCTTTTGGCAGCCGCCTCCATGTTCAGGAACGAGAAGTACCTGTTCCGCAGCTGATAATCTAAGGCAGGGGACGGCAGACTGTGCGGAAATATGGAATCAAAGTGTTTGCAGGAATCCCGTAAAGCCCGGCCGCTGTGCTGCACGGCTGCGAAGCATCAACCACTCGAATGAGGGTCGGCTGAACTCGCTTCGCTCCTCGCAATGACACCAATAGCATGTAAAAGGTACGCAAAGACTTATGTAAAGACGTGCTGTTTCTGTCTCGAATGACTCCGCAGGAGCAGTTGAAGTTGTATGCGAAATGCGCAGAATCGAGCGGGGAAAAACAACCGGATGTTGTTTTTAGCCGGCAGTCGCAAGGACGCGACGTTGCCGGCGGCCCTGCGAGATCAAGCATGAGCATGTACAACTTCCTGCGACGAGGACTGAAGGAGAGACTGAACAGCACGGCTACAAGACGCATTAACTCACGAAACGTAATAGAGATTGCCGCGCTCGTTGTCACTTGCCCGCAATGACAAGATAGGAATTTGCTCGGTTCGCAATGACACATAATTACAGCAGTAAGGTGTTTATGTCAGTCCAGTTCTTTATGCGCGGCGGCGACGGTTTCCTTGATGTTGATCTCCGGTTCATTGCGGGTTTGACTGTTGGACAGGTAAAGCAGGTATTCGATATTGCCTTCGGGACCTTTGACCGGGGACCAGGACAAGTCTTCTGCCGTAAATCCCATAGACCTGGCTGAAGCGATGATCCCGGCTATGACCTCTTCATGGACCGCAGGGTCCCTGACCACGCCCTTCTTCCCCACCTTCTCACGGCCAGCCTCAAATTGGGGCTTGATGAGACAAACGGTCCAGGCGCCCTCTTTCAGAACGGCCTTAAGAGGAGGCAGAATAAGCCTCAAAGAGATGAAGGAAACGTCTGCCGCTCCAAAATCCACAGGTTCACCGATATCTTCGGGTTTTACATAACGAAAATTGGTCCTTTCCATGCAGACAACCCTCGGGTCATTGCGAAGGGACCAGGCAAGCTGCCCGTAGCCTACGTCCACGGCGTATACCTTCCTGGCTCCGTTTTTAAGCATTACATCGGTAAACCCGCCTGTAGACGCGCCCACATCCACACAGACAAGGCCGTCCAGGCTTATGTTAAAAACCCTGAGGGCTTTGTCCAGCTTCAGCCCGCCCCTGCTCACATAGGGAACGGGATCATTCTTTACTGTTATTGATGAGTCCGGATCGCACAGGAAACCGGCCTTGTCGACACGCTCACCGTCCACAAAAACCATTCCGGCCATAATGGCGCGCCTGGCTTTTTCCCTGCTCTCAAACAACCTCTTTTTCACCAGGATCAAATCGAGGCGTTCCTTGCCCATGACCGGCCCCCCTTTTTGCCGGATACGCCGATAAAACCCAGTATCCGGTTTTTGATGGAATGAGGATCCAGCCCGTATTTCCTGTAGATCAGTTCCCTGGATCCGTGGGGTATCACCTCGTCAGGAAGTCCAAGAAGCAGGGTTCGGGCAGGGATGCTCTCCTGGCTTATGAGTTCCAGGACACTGCTGCCGAAACCGCCGCTTACGATGCCATCCTCCATAACCACAACCCGTCCGGTTTTGCCTATGGACTGCTTGAGAAGCTTTACGTCCATGGGTTTTATAAACCGGGGATTGATAACCTCGCAGCTTACTCCTTCGGCCTCAAGAAGGGCCGCGGTCTTAAGCGCCCTGCCAAGAAAGCTGCCAACGGCAATTATGGTAACATCTGTTCCTGGTCTGGCGATTAATCCCTTTCCATACTCTATGGGCTGCCGCAGGGCATCTATCTCGCTGCCTGCCCCGCGGGGATACCGGACCGCAATGGGACCCCTGTGCTCCAAGACCGCATATTCCAGCATCATTTCCAGTTCCCTGGGGGATGCCGGCGCCATAAAAGTGAAGTTTGGCATGGTCTTGATATAGGCAATATCATATATGCCCTGGTGGGTCTCGCCATCTTCCCCGACCACTCCGGCCCGGTCTATGGCAAATACTACATGGAGGTTCTGCAGGGCGACATCATGGAGCATCTGGTCATACGCGCGCTGGAGAAAGGTGGAGTATACTGCCACAACAGGCCTTACGCCTCCCTTGGCCAGGCCGGCGGCAAAAGTTACCGCATGCTGCTCGGCAATCCCCACGTCAAAGAAACGTTTGGGGAAGGATTCCATGAACTGGTTAAGCCCGGTCCCGTCGGGCATGGCGGCGGTAATAGCCGCGATATCCGGATTGTTTTGGGCAAGCTCACATATCTTTCTGCCAAAGACCTCTGAATAGCTTTCGCCGCCGTTGGTCCTCAACTCGCCTGTTTCGACCTCGAAAGGCGCGATACCGTGAAAGACGTTGGGCTTTTCCTCCGCGTATTTATATCCCTTCCCCTTCAGGGTGCATACATGGACCAGGACAGGCCCCTTCATGGTCCTGGCATGCTCGAGGACCGTGATCAACTCCCGGAGATTATGCCCGTCGATGGGGCCGAAATACCTGAAGCCCAGGTCCTCAAAGAACATGGAGGGTACCAGGATACTCTTCATGGCGGCCTTGATGCGGTGGAGAAACCTGCGCACATGCTTGCCGGACTTGGGGAGTTTACGGTCGATCAGCGATTGGATGGATTCCCTTGTTTTGTAGTAGAGGGGCCTCGTGCGAAGCCGGCTCAGGTAGCGGGAAAGCCCGCCCACATTACGGGCTATGGACATGCCGTTGTCGTTGAGGATGATCAAAAGATTGGTTCTGGCATTTCCAGCGTCGTTAAGAGCTTCGAAGGCCATGCCCCCCGTTAGCGCGCCATCACCTATAACGGCTGCCACATAGTAATCCTCGCCCACCAGGTCTCGGGCCCTGGCCATGCCAAGGGCAGCCGATATGGAGGTGGAACTGTGACCCGTGTTGAAGGCATCGAATTCGCTCTCTTCTGACTTTGGGAATCCCGAAAGGCCGCCCATCTGCCTGAGGGTATTAAGCCTTTCCTTCCTTCCTGTCAGGATCTTATGGACATAGGTCTGGTGCCCCACATCCCATATGATCCTGTCCCTGGGAGTATCAAAAACACGGTGAAGAGCCAGGGTCAGTTCCACGACACCGAGATTGGAGGCTATGTGCCCTCCGGTGTTTGAAACGGTACTGATTAGACATTCCCGGATTTCACCGCCCAGGGCGTCCAGTTCCCGGATGCTAAGTCCCTTCAGATCTTCAGGCCCGGAAATTCTGCTCAATATATCAATGGTATGATGATTCCGGCTCAACCAGAACACCTCTGACCTTTTTTTCTCTTTCCAAAACTAAAGCACGACAGTATTCTGCCCACCCAGTAAACGATATAGTTTGCATTGTTAATGCCGATATTCTTCGCAAACGCCTTCCCGCCCACTGTAACCGCGGCTATCAATGCTCCCGTTACGGTTTCTATAAGCGAGATATAGCCGCTGGCGGTAAATATCCTGTAAACGATGGAAGCCGCCGCTACCCCGCTTACCACACCGCATATGTCGCCTATCACATCATTGCAGAAGCTGGATACCCGCGGGGCATTGCGCAACAGGATCAGGGATTGCCTGGCTCCCCTTATTCTCTTGGATGCCATGGAATGAAAAGGAGTTTCATCTGCTGCCGTAACCGCAATGCCGATGACATCAAACACAACTCCCGCGGTGATTATCACCAGCACCACAATAAAGGCAAAGGCCGGCCGGACCGCTTCCAAAAGACTGGTTGACGCGAAGAGGACCAGCATGGACAATACAAAAGAAACGCAGGTAATAAAAATCCCCCATAGAACATGCCTTTTTTCAAATCCGGCCTTCCTTTTGACGGGAATGTTCTGCCTGGAGGTCTTCTTATATTTATCCAGCTTTTTCATATATTTCTTTTCAGTATCTGTTTTGCCCAATAAAATCCTGCTTTCGGACAATAATCAACAGGAAAGAGAAACGATGCTACGTTTCCCTTGCCGGTAACAATCAATAAAAATCAGGATGGCAGTACTCCGAGTAAATTTTGCGTCTTAGGTCAGGCAGGTTTTCCCCAGAGGGTACCAAAACGTCGCCGTTCTGGCGGTTTCCCTTTAATCCCGCTGTTGAGAGGTTGCCCGTCTCAAAGCCTGATTGCCACTAAGTACACACCACAATCCCCGAAATACCTGGATAACAACAGCCTAGGGGTTTTCCCCGGGAGTCTTACCTGGTCCTAGCCTCTTTTGCACAGAAGGTTTCAAGCAGCGATAATGCTCATGTGCCGGCCAGCACATAAACATCTGATCCACTATCCTCCAGTCCGCACTCAAGGCAGGCTACACTGTCCACAGCATCAACAGTGATACCGCAAAACAGGTTCCAATCCCCCATCGTAGTCAAGATGTTTACTGCTTGACGCAGGCAATCTGTCTTCCACGAATGAGGGTCTCCGCGGTAAAGGGGTCCGCACCCGCATGCCATTGCAGGCTGCCCCTGAACCTTAACTCCCAGCACCGACCCATCACTGGGCGTAACAAGCCGGCACAAGGAACTTCATCGATATGCCCTTTAACGGATTTTTAGGCCCGTCTTCGGATCAGGCAGTACTGACTAGGATACTGCGCCATCCTGATGATCTCTATGATTATTATACAACAAATCGAGGTGTTATGCAAAGACCAACGCCACCAGGATGCCCAGCGCGGCTCCTGCCAATACTTCCACCGGTGTATGCCCTATAAGCTCCTTCAGGTCTTTTTCAGCCCTGAATTCCCTGGTGGAATTGGCCAGCTTGTTGAGCAGGGCCGCCTGTTTGCCCGCGGCTCTTCTCACTCCGGCGGCATCGGACATGACAACCAGGGCAAATACAGCCGAAAGGGCAAAAACACCTGATCCAAAGCCATACTGGATCCCCATGACGGCGGCCAGGCACACCGAAATGGCGCTGTGTGAACTGGGCATTCCCCCCGAACTTACAAACTTCATAAAGTCAATTTTCCTGTTTACCACAAGGCATTGCAGGAATTTATAAAACTGGGCCAAAAACCATGACAGAACAGGAAGTGTTAAGGCCTTGTTGCTGATGATCTCCTTAATAAATGTCACTTGCATCTCTCCTGAAATCTAACCGCCGTTATTTTGAAGGAACAGCATTATCCTTCCCTTTCGGCTATATAAGCTGCAGTCCTGGCTAAAAAACCGGCGTTCTGCAGGTTATCAAGGGCTTTGACTGCCTCTTGCACGGTTTCTTCAAGCAGTTCCTTCGCCCTTTTTGCTCCCAGCACAGTTACAAATGTTGATTTTTGGTTCTTTTCGTCGCTGCCGGTGCTCTTTCCTGTTACCGCGGCGTCTCCCTCCAAATCCAGAAGGTCGTCCTTTATCTGAAAGGCCATACCAATGTGCTGTCCATAGCGATCCAGCGCCTCCCAAGTCCTTTCATCAGCCCGACATAACCTGGCTGATGAAAGGATGCTGGCCCGGATCAACGCGCCCGTTTTCAGTCTGTGCATACGGCAAAGGACATCCAGGGAAACAGGCGCGTCCTCGGACTCCAGGTCTATTACCTGGCCGGCAACCATGCCCGAGGCTCCCGCTGCTTCCATGATTATACGCGCCGCAGCAGCTTTATTGAGGGGCTCATCCCTGTCATCAAGCACCGCGTCCAGCATGAGCTCACAGGCTGTGTTGAGAAGCGCGTCACCGGCAAGAATGGCTTTGGCTTCGCCAAAAACCTTGTGATTAGTGGGCTTCCCCCTCCTGAAATCATCGTTGTCCATACAGGGCAGATCATCATGTATCAAAGAATAGGTATGTATCAGCTCTATGGCGCAGGCAAAGGGCATGACACCTTCCATGTCGCCTCCAAGCATGTCACAGACCGCCAGCGACAGGACAGGGCGCAGCCTCTTTCCTCCTGCCGTGAGGCTGTATCTCATGGCTTCGAAAAGGCTTTTTTCAGGGAGGTCGGGGACCTTAACGCGATTTTTGATCCATTCCTCAACCAGGTTCCTGTACCGGTTGTATTCCTGAATATAGTTCATTATCCGCCGTCAGGCTCAAACTCGGTTTCCCTGACTCCATCCTTTCCCTCAACCAGCATGGTAATCTTCTTTTCAACCTCATCAAGCTTCATATTGCACAGGCGCACCAGCCCTATGGCCTTTTCAAAGACCTGTATGGACTGCTCCAGGGATAGATCCCCCTTTTCAAGCAGGGCAATCGCTTTTTCCAACTCATTTGCGGCCTCTTCATATGTGAGTTCCTTCTTTTCCTGTCCACTTAGCATCTCTGCCATTCACCATACCTCATTTCTCATATCATTGCCCCATCCTGTCGGGGAAAGCCTCCAGCGCCTCCTCGAACAGCGCTCCGAACCGGCCGTCCGCCACCCTGACCGTTATCCTGTCGCCCGGTTTCATCACCCTGATGGACTTGACAACGCTGCCGTCCTCTTTCTGGACAATGGCATACCCGCGGGACAATACCGTAAGAGGGCTCAGCGCATCCAGCCTTCCCGCCAGGCTGCCCAGGGCGGACCGGTGCCGTTCCAGCTGCGACCTTCCTATCAGGGCCAGTCCCCGAAGTTTGCCGTCCAGCTGCTGCCTTAGTGTGTCCACCCTCTCAAAAGGCCTGGTAAGGCTCCTTGCCGATGACAGGCCCGCTATCCTCTCCCTTTCCCGCTTCAGCTTCAACAGAAGACTGCTTGTCAGGCTCTTTTCATACATCATCAGCCGCTCTTTCAGGACTGTCTTTTCGGGAACCACAAGCTCGGCAGCAGCGGAAGGTGTGGGCGCCCTAAGGTCGGCTACGAAATCCGATATGGAAAAATCGGTCTCATGGCCCACGGCGGAGATGACCGGTACGCTTGACTCATAGATGGCCCGGGCCAGCCCTTCATCGTTAAAAGGCCACAAATCCTCGATGGATCCTCCGCCCCTGCCGATTATGATGACATCTACATTCTTTGCCTCGTTGAAATACCTGATCCCCCTGATAAGCTGCGCCGGGGCCTCTATTCCCTGGACGGCCGAAGGGTAAATGACCACCCGGATATTGGGATACCTTCTTTGCAGGATATTCAGCATGTCACGGATTACGGCTCCGGTGGGAGAGGTGACAATTCCGATGGCGCGGGGCAACCGGGGAATTGGCTTCTTCCTTTCCTGGGCGAACCAACCGAGCGCCTCCAGCTTTTGTTTCAGCTGCTCAAAGGCCAGGTAAAGGCTCCCTGTCCCGTCAGGCTGCATGTCTTCCGCATAAAGCTGGTAAGTGCCGCCTGGGGCATACACCGAAACATATCCTCTTACTATGACCTTCATACCCTCTTCGGGCATGAATCTCATACGGGCATTGTATGTCCTGAACATGACACACCTTATGACTGCATCCTGGTCCTTTAAGGAAAAATACATATGGCCTGAACTGTGATGCTTGAAGTTCGATATTTCCCCGGTGACACACAGGTTTGAAAGCAGCATGTCGCTGTCGACGAGCTGCTTAATATACGCTGTAAGCTCTCTTACCGTAAGGCTATTCATGTTCATTGGGCTCCTTGGCTTCCTGGGAGAGTTCATTCCATACCTTTCCCAAAACACCGTTCACAAAGGTTTTGGATTGCTCCCCACTGTATTTTTTCGCCAGTTCCACAGCCTCGTTAATGGATACGTTAACGGGAATGTCCCTCCGGTAGCGTAACTCGTATATACAAAGACGCATTATGGCCAGATCCACCTTGGGCATCCTGGAAATGGACCAGCCCTTTGCATGCCGCGAGATGATGCTGTCTATCTCATCCTGCTTTTCAACTGCGCCCCGGACAACATCCTCGATGTATTCGCGTTCCGGCGATTCCGGGATCATCTCTTCTTCCATATAGGTCTGCACCTGGTCATCAAGGTCGTCCTTCCGGATCTGTGCCTGATAAAGCAATTTCATAGCGTGTTCTCGTGCTAGTCGTCTTCCCAATACTGTTTCCTCCAACACCCATATTATTTCCTAATATGAAGTGATCCGGGCCGCGGCTCCCCCGCGGAAAACCTCAGGGATATTATAGCATATCATGCCTGTTTGTAAGGAGATTCTTTCCTGGCCACATAAAAAATTCTCTCCTCGTTAGAGGACGGGGGATCGAAGCTCAGATGGCCGAACCTGCCGAGGAGTTTCATATCTGCCCTGTTAAGGGCATAGGTAATCTCTTCGTCGGACCAGGCGCGCTCAATATGCGTTTCATCAAACCGCGCGTACAAACCATTATGGGTCTTCCGGAAGAAGGTCAGTTCAAAGACGCAGAGCTTGCTGGACGGGTCATATGTATTGTGCCATATCCATGATATGGCATCATCAAGTTCGAAAAATGTGTTCTCTGCCAAAAAGCACGACAGCTTATACTCACTGTTGATATCAAAGATAAACAGCCCGTCCGGGTTCAGATACATGCTGACAAGCCGAAAAACGCGTTCCAGGTCCGATTTCTCGGTGATATAATTGATTGAATCCAGCATGCACACCACAGCGTCAACAGTACCGTAAAGCTCAAGGCTGCGCATGTCCTGGTTGATGAAAAGGATGTCAAGCCCGTACCCCAAGGACTTTTCTTTCGCCCTGGACAGCATATCGCAGGATATATCCAGCCCGATCATCTCGTATCCCCTTTTGGCCATTTCTATGGACAGGCTGCCTGTACCACAGGCCAGCTCCAGAACCAACCGGGGTTTATTCCCGAATTTAAGAAAGGCTGATTCCAGATAATCAGCCCATTTCCCGTAATCAATATCCCGCGTCAGCCTGTCGTATACCTCAGCCAATTCCTGGTACATCATATCACCCTGCCTGCGTCGATCTCTTCTTTCTGGACAATATGCCTCCGATACGGCCTGTTTCTTTCGGGCTCAGGCTTTTCCATCCATGTTCCCTGATCTTGTCGTACAAGCCCAGCTCCTTCGCTATCTCAAGTTTGAGCTGCTCGTCTTTCTTTGTCATTTCTATCACCCCATGGGGTATTATGGCCTGCCATACCCAAGGGTATTCAAACCCGTCACCCAATATATGCAGGATTCATTGCGTCTTCTTCCTGACCTCGGAAATGGCGGCCTGAAGCTGGTTGTCCTTTTCGATGGGGATATCGTCTATGGATGTGTTTCTGAATTCCGCGTCCAGCATGATCTCTATATCCGGTTCAACGCCCACATCCTGGATACTCAGGCCGGAGGGGGTTAAATACTTGGCAATGGTATATTTTAATCCCGCGCCATTGGGGAATCGCACGTCAATTTGCTGGACCAGGCCCTTACCAAAGGTTTTTGTCCCCACAAGGACTGCCTTTTGGTAGTCCTTCAGCGCCGCCGACATAATCTCGGAAGCGCTGGCGCTGTAACCGTTTATCAGGACGCTCATGGGAATATCGACAAAATTGCTGTCTGAAAACTCTTCCCGCCTGTTGCCGTACCTGTCCTCCACATAGACGATCAGCCCGCTGGGGAGCAGCATGTCGCAGATCTTCACAACCTCATTGTAATCCCCCCCGGGATTATCCCGGAGATCGATGACCAGGCCTTTCATTCCCTCGGCCAGCAGGCTGTTCAGATGGTTTCGGAAATCCTGGGAAATGTCATTATCAAACTGCTTGATGCGGATGTATCCGATATTGTCATCCAGCATCCTGCTGGAGATATAGGAAACATTGATGGTCTGCCTGGTTAAGTCAAAATCTATATAATCCTTTATTTCCTCACGGAAAACCGTGATTTTCACCATGGTTCCGGGAGGCCCCTTTATCTTTTTGACTATGTCGTCAGGATCCCTGATGGATGTGACATCCTCCTGATCAACCTTAACGATCTTGTCTCCCTTTTTGATGCCCGCTTCCTTTGCGGGGGTTTCCGGGAAAACCTCTGCCACGGTCAAAAGGTAATTCTCATCCATGCTCACAAGAACACCTATACCTTCGTAATTGCCCGAAGACTCCTCCATGAACTTCTTCATTTCCTCGGGATTATAATAAACGGTATAGGGATCTTCCACTCCTTCGGCGAGGCCTTTTACGGCGCCTTCCAACAGGGCGTTTATATCAACCGGCTTGTAATACCTGCTTAACAGCAGATCCTTTACCCGGTTGAAGGCCTCAATATTCACAATATCAACTTCGTCCTCATTGAAGAACAGGGCGTACTGCTGCTTGAACCAGCCGGTAATGGGACGTGTCATAACATTTTTCCAGGAAACCAGGGTTCCCACAGAAACAAAATAGCCGGCGAAAAAGGACAGCGTCGAACATAACAGAATAATTACCGTTATTTTTATAATCAATGCCTTGTTTCTCATGCCGCATTCCTTTCTGGATCTAATATACTGACGCTTGTCTTCCGTGTTTTAGGACCTTCCATTTTACATCCTATGTATTCCGGGCATGATTCATTCAACTAAAAAGGATACCCAAACGGATATCCTTGTAATCAACTCAGGAATTTCCTCGCTTATTTGGGCGAAACGTACTTTAGTGGGTCCACGCTCTCTCCGTTCACTTTTACCGTAAAGTGCAGGTGGGGACCCGTTGACAATCCGGTGCTCCCAACCTTTGCGATGACATCACCTGCCGCCACCACCTGGCCTTCCTTAACCAGGAGGCCGCCTTGCATGATGTGAAGATACAGGGTGGCTATTCCACCGCCGTGGTCAATGATTATGGTATTCCCGCC
>Ga0209537_1000014_pt1 | contig 184865 bp, 184 predicted proteins | sample BioPla4DNA1_FD_187698 | JGI IMG/M metagenome (GOLD analysis project Ga0209537, IMG submission 187698) | Biogas fermentation microbial communities from Germany - Plant 4 DNA1 (SPAdes) (version 2) | ecosystem: Engineered > Bioreactor > Anaerobic > Digestate | place: Bielefeld, North... | reverse complement strand
ATGTAGAATTAAGAATTATATCCTATAGTATTAGTAAAGATGGATTAATAAGTGGTGTATTGGAAGATGGTAGAGTAGCAGCTCTTGGACAAATTGCTATGGCATCTTTCAAGAATCCAGCTGGTTTGACAAAGATGGGAAACAACTTGTATCAAGCTTCAGTTAACTCCGGTGAAGCAACAATAAGAAGTGGTATTGGTACTCTTGGAGAAGATAATAGCCAGGGGTATGGAGATGCTCTTCAAGGTATGTTGGAGGCTTCAAATGTTGATTTAGCTGAACAGTTTACTGAAATGATAGTAACATCAAGAGCTTTCCAAGCTTCAGGAAAAATGATAACTACAGGAGATGAAATTCTTCAAGATATTATTAACCTAAAGAGGTAACATTGGGTACTTAATATATTAATTACAGTTAGATTTCTAGGGTCGTATAGAGTATAATAAAAATACTCTATACGACCTATGATAAGAGCTGTGGAGGTTAATCATGATAAAATTAACGGGATTTAATGGTAAGGACTTTGTTTTAAATGCGGAACATATTGAAAAGATTGAAGAAGTACCAGAGTGCCTCATTACATTGATTAATGGCAAAAAATATATGGTAAGAGAGAATTGCCAGCAGGTAATTGATAAAGTAATAGAATATAAAAAGAGAATTTTTAGTTTAAGTTTGTAGGAGGCATCAATATGAAGAAACTGGACATAATGACCTTCATAGGTTTTTTTGTAGGTGTATTTGTTATTTTGTGGGGTATTATGATTAACGGTAGTTTATCGTCATTTTATGATTTTGCATCAGTAGTAATTACCCTATTGGGTTCTTTGATGGCAGTAGCGATAAATTATCCTATTTCTGAATTCAAAAGATTATTTACAGTTATTTTAAAAAGTTTTAAAGGAATGACTATGTCTAACTTTGAAACTATAAGTCTATTTACTAATTTATCTAGAAAAGCAAGAAGAGAAGGGTTATTATCCTTAGAAGACGAAGTAAATAATATCGAAGATGATTATTTAAAAAAGGGACTTCAAATGGTAATTGACGGAATAGAGCCAGAAACCATAAGAAGTATAATGGAATTAGAAATAGATGAAATGGTAAAAAGACACTCTGTTGGTCAGAATATGCTAAAGTCTTGGGCTGCTTACGCTCCAGCTTTTGGTATGATCGGTACCCTTATAGGACTTATACAAATGCTTGTTGAATTAGATGATTCTAGTAAAATAGCATCTGGTATGGCTGTAGCATTAATAACAACTTTCTATGGATCAGTATTGGCCAACCTTATATTTACTCCTATGGCTGCTAAATTAGCCTTGAAAACAGAAATGGAGGCAGGCAACAGAGAAATGATGCTAGAAGGAATTCTTGCTATACAGTCAGGTGTTAACCCAAGAATTGTTGAAAATAAACTTCTTTGCTATTTATCACCAAAGGATAGAAAGAAGTATCAGGAACAAAATACTGAAAATGCAGAAGGAGTGCAGTAATATGGCAAGGAAAAAGCGTGGGGGTGCAGATGGGCCATCAGGTAACGAATGGTTACAAACTTATTCTGATACAATGACACTTCTGTTGACATTCTTTATACTTCTGTATTCTTTTTCGACTGTGGATGCTGAAAAGTTTAAAATGATTTCTTCAGCACTACAGAGTATACTTACGGGGCAGGAGAGCACATCTATTTTTGACTACAATATGTCATCTGGTAGTGTACCTATTGTAGGAGAAGACACTAAGACTAATGAAATAGATATTGGAGAAGCTTCTGGTGAGCCTAGCATGTATGAGCAGGTTCTAGAATTTATAAATGAGAATAATTTAGAGTCTGTAGTAACTATAACTAGAGACAGTAGAGGTATAATAATTCAACTTAGAGATAACATACTTTTTGAGTCTGGTAGTGCTGATATAAAAGAAAATAGTAAGCAAATACTAGAAAAAATAAGCACCCTTATATTGAGATTTGATAATGAAATAATAATTGAAGGTCATACTGATAATGTGCCTATTCATAATGCAAAGTATGATAGCAACTGGGAGCTATCTTCTGCTAGAGCTAACAATGTTTTAAAATATTTTATTTATGAAAAAAAGGTAAATCCATATAGAATTTCTGCCCATGCCTATGGAGAGTATAAACCAGTTATGCCTAATGACACACCTGAGCATAGGGCGGTAAATAGGAGAGTTAATATACTAATAGTAACTACAGAGCAAAAGGAGTAAGTATTATGAGCGAAGTGAAAAATAATAAATTAAAAGGTAATACTATGGTCACTATATTACTTATAATATTCGGTGCCCTGTTAGTAGGTGCAGCAGCTTTTGGCGGATATATGCTTGCTAGCAAAGCTTCAAATAATAATGTAGTAAAACAAGATGAGCAGCAGGAAGTAAAGGAAGAAAGTTTTTATTCCGCTGGAGAGTTTACTGTTAATTTAGCAAATACTAACGCTAGAAAATATTTAAAGACTACAGTTGTATTAGCTTATGATATTAAAAATGAAGAATTAACAGAAGAACTAACAAAAAAAACCGATGCTGTAAGAGATTGTATTATTAGTGTTTTAAGAACTAAAAAAGCTGAAGAACTACAAACAGCCACTGGTCCCGAAGAACTTAAAAATGAAATTATAACTAGAGTAAATTCAATTTTGTCTAAAGGTAGATTGTCCAGTATTTACTATAAAGAATTCGTCATTCAATAGGGATGGTGATTATGAAAGATACTTTACTAATGTTTCTCCAGATACTAGTATTTTTACCTTTTGTGCTTTTACTAATTTATCTCTCTCTTAAGCTTGGAGGTACAAAGTTTCATAGTTTGCAAAATAATAAATTTATTAAAATTTATGAAAGAACTGCAGTATCCAAGGATAATAGTTTGGTAATAGCACAAATAGGTAAAAAAGGTTATGTGTTAGCTTCCTGCAATGGTAAGTTAGAAGTGCTTCGAGAACTGGAGGAAGAAGAAATGAAAAGTATAACTATGCAGAAAAGTATACCCAAATACAATAATTTAAAAGATTTATATAAAAAAATAGGATTAAAGAGGAAAGATACGTGATGAAAAAGTGGACGAAAACATTATTGTTTGCTGCGACGCTTATAGCTGTTTTAATGGTTATGTCCCAAAGAGTATTAGCAGCACCAGAGAATATAACTATTCCTAATGTTAATATTTCAGTGGATGGTGCCAATACACCAGCAGATTACGTTAGCAATATAAAGCTTTTGATAATCTTAACAATTCTTACGCTATTACCATCTTTTATTATTATGGTAACTAGTTTTACTAGAACTATAGTAGTTTTTTCTTTTCTAAAAAGTGCCATTGGAGCTCAACAGTCTATACCAAGTCAGGTATTAATTGGGCTAGCTTTATTTCTTACTATATTTATCATGGCACCTACCTACAATCAAATAAATGAGAAAGCTCTTAAGCCTTACATGGAAGGCACAATAACACAAGAGCAAGCTATAGAGGAAGGTTCTAAACCTTTGAGGGAATTTATGCTAAAACAAACTAGGCAAAAGGATCTACAGCTTTTTGTTGAAGCTGCGGATGTACAAGGGGAAATAACTAGAGAAAATGTTCCTTTATATGTAGTAATACCGGCTTTTGCCATTAGTGAATTAAAAACAGCCTTTACCATGGGATTTTTATTGTATATTCCATTCTTAATAATAGATTTAGTAGTTGCAAGTGTATTGATGTCTATGGGTATGTTTATGTTACCGCCAGTTATGATATCTTTACCTTTTAAATTATTGCTATTTGTAATGGTAGATGGGTGGAATCTATTAATAAAGACACTAATAACAAGCTTTACATGAGGTGAGATAAGATGAGTGAAAATATGTTAATGGGAATTATAAAAGATGCGATCACTACTGGGCTAACAGTAGCAGCACCTATTTTATTAATTTCCCTAGTGGTTGGATTAATAATCAGCATATTTCAAGCCACAACTCAAATTCAAGAGCAAACTTTGACCTTTGTACCTAAGTTAATAACTGTGGCGCTAATTGGTCTTTTAGCAGGCAGTTGGATGCTTCATACACTAATAGATTTTACCACAAGGATATTTAATATAATGTCTAACTTAGTACAGTAAACTTAGGAGGCATAAGTTGATAAACACAATTTATTACTTAACCATTTTGATGGTGTTTTTAAGAATGTTAACTTTTTGTACTACTGTCCCTATTTTTTTTCCTAAAGGGACACCAACAACAATGAAAGTTTTTATAGCTGGTATACTATCTTTTGTGATAGCTCCAACCATAAATACAACCTCATTGCTTGAAGTTAATAATAATATTTATTTAATTACATTTATTGTAAATGAAGTCATTGCAGGTTTACTAATGGGGTTAGTTACAAATACAGCCTTTAATATTATGAAAATGGCTGGTCAACTAATGGATACTCATGTAGGCTTAGGTATGATAAATCTATTAGATCCTAACACAAATACAAATAGTACTTTAATAGAAAATTTATTTTATTGGATAAGTTTAATGATATTTTTTTTAATAGATGGTCACCATTTGTTAATTAAGCTCTTAATTCAGAGCTTTAATAGTATAGGTCTAGGGCAATCCGTATTAAGTTTGGGAAGTATATCCGTTGCCATAGACTCAATAATTAATTATTTTACAATTGGTTTGAAAATAGCAATACCTATCGTATTGATAATACTTATAACAGATATCGTTTTAGGTCTAGTTTCTAGAACAGTTCCTCAATTAAATATTATGATACTTGGACTACCAGTTAAATTGCTAGTAGGATTGACAGCTATAATGTTGGCATTACCAGTTATATTTAAAGGAATTGTTTTAGCCTTTGATAAATTACCAGATATATTTAAGGATTTATTTAAAGCAGTTCCTCTTGTATTTGTATTTGCATCGGAAGAGAAGACTGAAGAGGCCACACCTAAAAAGAAGAGCGATGCAAGAAAAAAGGGGCAGGTAGCAAGAAGTAAGGAAGTATCTTTAGCTTTAACCTTAGTTACCAGTACTATATTAATATCTGTGCTTGGTGGATATGTAGGAAATAACTTTCAAGCTACTTTAACATATTTTTTAACTTATGACTTAACAGAATTTAGTCTTGAAAGTTTAAAAGCACTTACAGTAACTGTTATATACAGAATAGGAATGATTATTTTACCAATAGCCTTTCCTATTATGATAATGGGTGTAGCAGCTAACTATATTCAAACAGGTTTTTTATTTACTGGTGAACCACTAAAACCTAAATTTTCAAAATTAAATCCTATTAACGGTTTTAAGAGAATGTTTTCATCTAGAACTGTGGTAGAATTAATTAAAGAAATAATTATGGTTTCCATAGTTGGCTATATAGGTTATAGTTTTTTAATGGATAAAATTAAAGATATATTGAATATTGGTTTTTTAAGTGTCAATGCTATACCAAAAGAGTTTGGAAATATAGTTATTGATATATTTCTGAAGATTTCTATTTTTATGGTGGTTGTAGCAGCTGTTGATTATTTTTATCAATGGCGAATGTTTAAAAAGGATTTAAAGATGACTAAGCAGGAAATAAAGGAAGAATACAAACAGTCAGAAGGAGATCCTCAAATAAAATCTAAGATCAAACAAAAGCAAAGAGAGATAGCTAGCAGAAGAATGATGGCTAGTGTACCTGATGCCACTGTAGTTATTACCAACCCTACCCATATAGCTGTAGCTTTAAAATATGAAGAGGGTGGTAAATCTGCACCAAAGGTTGTAGCTAAAGGTACAGATTACATAGCTATAAAAATAAAGGAGTTAGCAAAGGAAAGTGATGTTCCAATTATTGAGAATAAGCCATTGGCAAGATTGATTTTTGAAAAAGTAGAATTAGAACAAGAGATTCCAGTAGATATGTATCAAGCGGTAGCAGAGATTCTTGCAGTGGTATACAAAATGAAGAAGAAAAAGATTAAATAATAAAGGGTGATAATTTTGGCTTTAAATAATTCTTCAAAATTTAATTTAAAAAATCAGCAAGATACCATAATTGCCTTTGGGGTAATAGGTATAGTTATGATGATAATTATCCCCTTACCTACATGGTTAATGGACGTTTTCTTGGCATTAAATATAAGCATATCAGTAATAATCATGCTGATCACTATGTTTACCACAGAAGTATTACAATTTTCTGTGTTTCCTACCTTATTATTGATAACCACACTTTTTAGATTAGCTTTAAATATTTCATCTACTCGATTAATTTTAAGTAAAGGTAATGCGGGTAAGATAATTGAAGCCTTTGGAACTTTCGTAGTAGGTGGAAACTATGCAGTAGGTATTATAATCTTTTTAATAATAGTAATTATTCAATTTGTTGTTATTACTAATGGTGCTGGCAGAGTATCTGAAGTTTCAGCTAGATTTACTTTGGATGCTATGCCAGGAAAACAGATGAGTATAGATGCAGATCTAAATTCAGGCATGATTGATGAAGCAACTGCAAGGAAGAGAAGAAAGGAATTGCAGATGGAAGCTGACTTTTATGGAGCTATGGATGGTGCTTCTAAGTTCGTAAAAGGTGATGCAATTGCCGGAATTATTATCACGCTTATTAATATAATAGGTGGTATTGTTATAGGTGTTGTTATGATGGGGCTACCTATAGGAGAAGCAGCTGCTAAATTTGTGAAGCTAACCATAGGTGATGGATTGGTTAGCCAGATACCATCATTATTAATATCAACAGCATCTGGTATAATTGTTACACGTTCTGGTAACGATGATAGTTTTGGTAATGTAATAGCAAAACAGTTCACTGAATTTCCAAAGGTATTGGCTGTTGCTGCTGTTGTACTTTTAATTTTAGGTTTCGTTCCAGGTATGCCTACAATTTCTTTTATAGTAATTTCAGTAGGACTAGGATATAGTTCATATTTACTATTCAAGGAAAAGCAGAAAAAAGTAGCTATGGAAATAGAAACTGAACAAATGGAGATTATAGAAACAGAAAAGAAAGAACCAGAAAATGTAATGAACCTTATTTCTGTGGAACCAATGGAAGTTGAAATTGGCTATGGTTTAATACCATTAGCAGATGAAGCTTCTGGTGGAGACTTGTTACAAAGAATAGCTTCTGTTAGAAGACAATGTGCTATTGAAATGGGTATAGTTGTACAACCTATAAGAATAAGAGACAATTTGCAGTTAAAGACTAATGAATATGTAGTTAAGATAAGAGGAACAGTAATTGTTTCTGGTGAATTAATGCCTAATATGCTACTTTGTATGGATCCTACTAATGAAAATATGGATATGCCTGGTATTAGAACTATTGAACCTACCTTTGGTTTACCTGCAGTATGGATTAATAAAGATCAAAGAGAAGAAGCTGAGATTAAGGGCTTGACTGTAGTAGATCCTACAACGGTGATGGTTACTCACTTAACTGAAACAATTAAGGCTCATGCTCATGAGTTACTGGGTAGACAAGAGGTTAAGTTAATAATTGATACCGTTAGAGAAAAATACAGTGCTGTTGTAGATGAATTAATTCCAGATCTTATGACTATAGGGGAAGTACAAAAGGTATTGCAGAATTTGCTGAAGGAAAAAGTGCCAATAAAGGATATGGTAACTATATTAGAATCATTAGCGGATAATTCTAGAGTTACCAAGGATATTGAATTATTAACTGAATATGTTAGATTTGCTTTATCCAGAACTATTTGTAGACCTCTTATAGATGAAAATAAAACCATTACTGTAGTAACTTTAGATCCTAAAGTAGAGGATATTATTGGTTCTAACCTCCAAAAGTCTATTCAGGGGACTTTCCCAGCTATAGATCCAGATACTACAGGAGCTATATTAAACTCTATAAAGGATGTATTGCAAAGTGTATACTTTTATGAGAATCAACCAGTATTCCTTGTTTCACCTAAGATACGTCCAGCCTTCAGAAAACTTATTGAAATGATTTATCCCAATATAGTTGTATTGTCATTAAATGAAATACCTAACGATGTTGAGATTAGAACCGAAGGAGTTGTGACAATCTAATGATTATAAAGAGATATTTAGTTAGTAATATGAATGAAGCTATGACCCGAATAAGATACGAATTAGGTATGGATGCGGTTATTATAAGTCAAAGAAAGATAAGAAAGCCTGGTTTTGCAGGCTTCTTTTCAAAAAAAATTATTGAGGTCACTGCTGCTGTTGATAATTCAAAAGAGGAAACGAAAAAGCAAGTAGCAGAAAAAGAAAATATACAGAATAGCATAGATGCTCTGAAAAAGATAATGAAGGAGCAAACTACTGAAAAAATAGAAGAAGAAAAAGTAGAAACAGATAGAAGTAAACAGGATAATGAAAAGGTAGAAGAGGAAAAGGCAGAAGTTAAGGATAAGATACTAGAGGAGTTTGCTGAAATCAAAAGTATGTTAACAGAAATCTCTGAAAATAATATCAACTTTGCAGCAGCTAAGAAAAGTAAAATACAGATGACTTTAGAAGCAGCAGACATAAGCGAAAAAAATATAAAAAAGATATTAGCAAATGTAAAAAATAATAAAGAAGAAATAGATGAGAATGAGAAGCTAAGAAGTGCAATTAAGGATCTGGTGGCAATATCTAATGCTAAGATGGAAGGAATAGTTGTATTAGTAGGACCTACAGGAGTAGGTAAGACTACTACTATTGCTAAGCTAGCTGGTAGATTAGCTTTAATAGAAAAAAAGAAGGTAGGATTAATAACTGTAGATACCTATAGAATAGGAGCTGTAGAACAGCTAAGAACTTATGCAGATATAATGAGTATCCCTTTTAGGGTTGTTATAACTATAAAGGATATGGAGAGTGCTATAGAAAGCATGAAGGATTGTGATGTTATATTAGTAGATACAACAGGCAGAAGTAGCAAAAACTCTATGCAAATATCTGAATTGAGAGCCTTTGTAGATAAAACAAAATCAAAAAATATTAATCTAGTTATCAGCTGTACAACAAAGGATAAGGATATAGAATGTATAACTGAAGGGTTTAAAGAATTAAATTATGATAATGTAATTATTACCAAGCTAGATGAGACAACTACTTATGGATCCATAATTAACATATTAAATAGTGCTAAAAAACCATTAAATTATGTTACTACGGGACAAAATGTGCCAGATGATATTAAAAAACTTTCAGCGGATGATGTTTGCAAATTAGTATTGGGAGAGGAAACAATATGATAGATCAAGCGCAGAAGTTAAGACAGTTAGCAAGCGCTAATGTAAATAATAATATGAAACCTAAAATTATTACTATAACTTCAGGTAAAGGTGGAGTGGGAAAAAGTAACATAGTGGTTAATACATCCATAATGTTGCAAAAGCTTGGTAAAAAGGTATTATTATTTGATGCAGACATAGGTATGGGGAACGATGATGTCCTAATGGGTTTTTTGCCAAAACATAATGTTTTTGATATAATATTTAATAATATGACTTTAAATGAAGTTATAATTAAGGGGCCTTTTGGTTTAAGTTTTTTGCCTGGAGGAACCGGTCTAAACAGAATAGGAAATTTACCTAAAAATAAGCGTCAAGAATTTATAAGTAAACTATCTGCTTTAGAGAATTTTGACTATATATTAATGGATACTGGTGCTGGTATAAGTAGAGATGTTTTAGGGTTCATTTCTTGTTGTGATGAGTTGATAATGGTAACAACACCAGAACCAACTTCTTTAACAGATGTATATAGTCTATTAAAGGCTGTAAACCATTTTAAGTTAAAGAGCAAGGCTAAAGTTATAGTAAACAGAGCTTTAGATACTAAAGAAGCAAATATAACATTTAATAAGCTTAGTAATGCTGTAAGCAAGTTTTTAAAAGTGGAATTAGAGTATTTGGGTATGGTAAGCGAAGATAAAAAACTTGTACAATCTGTTAGAAGTCAAGAACCTTTTATCATATCCTATCCACATTGTGATGCATCTAAGGATATAGAAAAAATAGCTGTCAAATTAATAGGAGATGGTAGTAACACCAGTGGATTAGGGGCTCAAGGCCTGTTTAAAAAAATATTTAGTATTTTTTCGTGAGTAATGGGGGATTATGATGTCTATTAAGTTTATTGTCAACAGTAAAATTGAAGTCTTAGAGGATTCTGAAGTATATAAAAGTACAATCCAAAATGAAAGTGATGATACCATTGCCATTAGTTTGCCAGTAAAGGATGGTCTATATATAACACCACAGATAGGTGAAACATTACAGCTTTTATATTACTCAGATACACATGTTTATAAGTTAGATGCAGTAGTAATTGAAAGAATAGTAGATAATACAGTGTCTTTAATTGTATTAGGGGAATTTAAAAATATCATGAGAGTTCAAAGAAGGCAGTTTGTTAGAGTAAGTGCTGCCTTAAATATGAAATTTGCTAAAGTATCAGACAAAGAAATAGTGGATGAAAAAGATATCATCCAACAAACAATGCATAAAGGAATACTATTAGATATAAGTGGTGGAGGATTTAGACTAGGCACAAGTGAAAAATTAAATTTAAAAGAAAGAATAGAAGCTGATCTACCTCTTGAAAACGATAGAGTAAAGGTATTAGGGGAGGTAGTAAGGGTAGAGATGCAGCAAGATAATATTGATTATTATGGAATTAGATTTGTTGATATAGATGAGAGAACCAGAGATAAAATAATTCAATTTATTTTTACTATTATGAGGAAGCAGCTCAGGAATTTATAGATATGCCTTGGTGGAAAAGGGGGAGCATAAATGGAGGTTGCTAGGGTTTTTGATGAAAAAGAACAGCTAGTAAAAAAGTATATCCCATTAGTTAAGTATATAGCCTCAAGAATAATAGTGGGGAAAAACAAATACATTGATTATGAAGATCTTTTAAGTTGCGGAATGGTTGGATTGATAGATGCTATTAATAAGTATGATTCTATGAAGGGAATGAAATTTTCAACTTATGCATCTATTAGGATTAAAGGTTCTATGATTGATGAAATTAGAAAAAATAGTCCAATATCTAAAGGGGCTATGGATAAGTTGAATGCTTACAATGGAGCTGTAGAAGAACTACAAAAAGTATTATTAAGGGAACCTACTTACGAAGAAATTGCAAGATATATGAATCTTAATGAGAGCGATGTGTGGGAAATCGAATCTAATATAAATTATATTGCACAAACTTCCTTAGAATCAATTTTATTTTCTGATGAGGATGAAATAGAGTTAAAAGGTGTTATTGAAGATAAAAATAGTCCTAGTCCTGAGAAAATACTAGAGGAAAAGGAAGAGGTAGAATATTTGGCAAAGGCTTTAGAGTCCTTAAAGGAAAAGGATAGATTGGTACTTACCCTATATTATTATGAAAGAATGACTCTAAAGGACATAGGTAAGGTTCTCCAAGTTTCAGAATCTAGAGTATCCCAATTGCATAGTAGAGCAATTATACGTTTAAGAAAGGCTATGGAAGATTTAAAGTATTCTAAGAGATGAAATTAAGTTCAGGTTGGAGTGAGTAAATGGCAATAATTTTAATTTTATTTGGAATTATTATTATATTTTTTAGCCTGAGTTCTTTAATTAAAGAAGGTAGAAATTCTGAGGTAAATAGCTTTAAAACTATATATGAAGATAAAAAGGAAGAAGTAAAAGATACAGATCTTATAATAGCAGAAATGAGAAAAGAGTTTGCAGAGACTATTTTAGAGCTTCAGAAGGAAATAATAGATTTAAGAGAAAAATCTTTTGCTGCTAGTGATTTTAACATTTCTCAAAATGAAGAAGTGGAAACTTACAATGAATCAGACGAGAATGACATGGGAAAAGATAGTATTTATAATGGTGTGAATGTTAATGATATTCAAGAACTTTATCAGCAGGGTTATTCTATAGATGAAATTTCAGAAAAATTAGGGATTAGTAAGGGGGAGATTCTATTAATAAAGGATTTATATCTAAAGTAAAATTTTTATTAAATTTAATTAAGGATAAAAGAACTTTATTTGGATTTGGAATAGGAATTATTTTTGCCACCTTGCTTTTATCTCTAGTAAACACAAATAAAGCTATGACTGATAGAGAAGTAGAAATGAGAGCCAGAGAGCTTGGTATGGAATATAAAGAAGAATTTAAAGTTATAGATAAGGATGTGAAAGAATGATAAGAGGATTATATACAGCAGTTTCAGGTTTAATTACCCAGGAGGCAAAACAGCAGGTCATAACTAATAATATGGCTAATGCTAACACTACTGGATATAAAACAGAGAATTTAGCAGTGAAGAAATTTGATGATGTGCTAATACAAAACTATGATAAAATATCCGGTGGAAAAAACGTTAGGAATGTTATTGGTTCTTTATCAAATGGTAGTAAAATAGATGAAACCTTAACAGACTTTACACAAGGTACCTTACAATCAACAGAGAAGGATACAGATTTCGCACTAGATGGTAGAGGCTTTTTTACAGTAAGTGGTGCTGCAGCAGATGGTACCCAAGGAATTTACTATACTAGAGATGGTGCCTTTCATATAAACAATCTAGGTTATTTGGTTAACTCCACTGGAAATTATGTTATGGGTAGAAACATAAATACTGGGGCTATGGAGCCAATAGCAGTAGGTAATAGCAAGATTACTACTGATGGCAATAATAACATATTGCTAGATGGACAACTTCGATATAGTTTTAATATAGTAGACTTTGAAAACTATAATGCTCTAGAGAAGGTAGGAGATAATTTATATAGAGGTGAAAATCCAATGGAATCTCAAGCAACAGTTAAACAGTATAGTTTAGAAAAGTCTAATGTTAATATTATCAACGAAATGGTTAATATGATGACGGTGCTTAGAACTTATGAATCTAACCAAAAAGTAGTTCAGTCTTTGGATGAAACTTTAGCAAAGGCTGTAGAAATTGGAATAGTAAGATAGATTTGTAGTAAAATATAATTTACAAATTAGAATGAAAGAGAGGATATTATGTTAAGAGTATTGTGGAACAGTAGAAGTGGTATGATAGCTAACCAAGAGAAATTGGATGCTATATCAAATAATTTGGCTAACGTAAATACTAATGGATATAAAAGAGTTACTGTAAGTTTTCAGGATACTATGAGTGAGACCCTTAGAAGAGAAGGGTATCCAGTTTCACAAAATGCTGAAAGAGCTCAGGATCCCTATACTGGTACTGGTGTAAAGACATCCGGTTGGATGAGAGATAACAAGCAAGGGAATTTAATTGAAACTAATAAGGAGACAGATTTTGCTATTGATGGAGAAGGTTATTTTCAATTAACTAGGGCTGATGGTACTGTAGTTTATACTAGAGTTGGTCAGTTTGACGTTGATGCTAATCAGAATTTAGTAGATCCTAATGGTAACAGAGTTACTATAGAACCAGCGCCTGGAGTTGATCCAGATAGTATTAAGTTTATTAAAGGTAATTATTCTATTTCTAAAAACGGTGAAGTTTTCATAAAAGAAGGAAACCAATATAATCTTGTAGGTAGTATACCTTTATTTACAGCTAATGGAAGCGATGATTTCATTTCCATCGGTGAGAATTATTATCAAGCAAAACCGGGTGTACAAGTATACCAAGTTGAAGACGCTGATATTTGTCAAGGATATCTTGAAGGCTCTAATGTAGATTTGGCTGCTGAGTTAACAGATATGATCGTAACACAAAGAGCATTCCAACTTGGTACCAAGGGATTACAAGCTGCTGATGAGATGTGGCAAATGGCTAATAATTTGAAGAGTAGATAAGGGATAAACTTTAAATTTTAAATAATGATTAAAATTTAATATTGATAGCATATTATTTTAGTTACTGTCATATTATATATCATTAATCAATATTAGGGAGTGTGTATATGATTAGTTATACTAATAATGATTTTAATATGTATACCTATGATCCTAATGGTAACTATGGCAGTAATTACAATACCATGAATAATGGTATATACAATGGTTTTAATTATAATCAAGGTATCTATAATACTATGAGAAATAATAATATAAATAGCGGTGTACCCAATTACTATTGCACTGCTAATACTTATGGATACTGTCCATATACACAAAATAATAATGGTCCACAACATAATATAGTGGAAAATCATTTTAGAGGAAACTGTCCTTATGATAATGAAAACTATCAATATTCTCCTACAGTAAATTGTATAAACCCATATTATCCATCGGAAAGTAGTTATCGAACTTATGAAAATAGCCAATATAATGGAGATATGAAAATTAGATTCGTAAGTATAGAAGATATTCGTGATTAAAGAAAATTTAGCTTTGTTGGTATAAAATGTAATTGTAATACTTTACCAACAAAGCTATTTTTGTTTATAATATATATAAGGTAAATAAAGTGAAGGTGAGTAATATGGGCGTTGGATATATAATAGGGTGTTTTTTTAGCATTCTTTTATGGAAAGTTGATAGAGTTAGATTTTTAAGAAGATTTGATGAGCTTTTAAGAAAAGTAACGAAAAATAGTAAGTATATTGAAGGGATTTATCTATTTACCATGTTGATAATAATAATTATACTTTCTTTTTTTAAGTATAATGAAATTCTTAATGCTATAACAGCTTTTTTGGTAATAGACATAAGTAACGCGGAAAGAAAAGTTTTAAACATTAACAATGGACTTAATTTTTACGATTCAATTTCATTAATATCAAGATCTTTAGTTTCAGGTTTTATAGCTCCGCTCTTTTATATTTTAATTTTGGGTAATAGTGCTGGAATATGCTATATGCTAATTTACAATCTATTTAATATAGAAGGTTATAAGATTATAGGAGTTTTATTTAATATATTAACAATAATACCATCAGGCATAGCCCAGTTCTTTTTATATGTAGTTTACTTATTAAGAAATAAGAAGTTAAGGGTGGATTTTAAAGGAGATTATTTTATAAACTTGATAAAAAGACCCTTACTTAATATAGATATATTTGGAGCTTATATTGAGTCTGTTAACTTTTATTATTATTTTAATGATAATGATGTACGTTATGTAAAAAGTTATGGGGAGTATGGAAAGAAAATTGATCTTGTATGTTTAAAACATTATCTTTCTATTTCCTATGCTATAGCCATGGTGTACTTTTTAACTTTTTTTATTTTAATCAGATATATGAATTAGTATAGTTAGGTAATATAAATTAGTTAGTATTCTATAATAAAGTCCAAGGATTAATATTACAATGATTATAGTATTAATCCTTTTTTGTTTAAATTATAATTGTATTTTAAAATTTATTTCCTGTATTAACATAATCAAATTTAATTTTAATTAATTTATAGATTTTAGCTAGACATATATAGATTGTCGATATATAATATAAATGTTCGCAGGTTGTGCAGTTACAATGAAAAGCCATTGTAAATTAAAATTTTGAATGTGGAGGATAGAATGAGATTATTAAATATTTTTAATATGGCAAAAGATTATTTACTGTTAGGAATTATATTAGTTATATTTATTTCCATTGTCTATTTCCTAATTATCAAAATTATGAGGAAAAAAAGTAGAAAAATTTCAATAAGTAAATTTATTGTAGGAGCACTCTTACTTTGCTACGGAGTAGTGGTTTTGGGAGTTACCATGCTTGATCGACATAGTTCTGAACAAGCAGCTACTAGTCTTCACTTATTTTATTCATACAAAACAGCATGGAATTCATTTTCTAAAACAGAGTGGAGAAATATTATCTTAAATATTTGCATGTTTATACCTTTAGGATTCCTGCTACCTCTTTTTTCTGATAAGTTTAAGAGATGGTGGAAGACATATTTAGCCGGCTTTGTAGCTACTCTATGCATAGAGTTATTGCAGTTGATTACACATAGAGGACTTTTTGAGCTAGATGATCTTTTAAACAATTTTTGTGGTGCAACTATTGGATACGGAATAATTATGCTAGTGATGGCTATATTCCAAAAGAAAGACAGAAGTAATACTAGTATAAGAAGGCTGCTATATTACCAATTCCCTTTATTAATTTTAATAGTATCTTTTAGTACCATATTTATTAAGTATAATAGGCAAGAATATGGTAATTTAAGCGATAATTATATTGTAAAAGTTAATATGTCAAATGTTGAACTTAGGCTTAATACTGAATTAGAGGAGAAAGAAACTACAGCTTTTGTATATAAATTACCTATAGCAGATAAAGAAGAAACTTTGAAATATGCAAAAAAATTTTACTCTAAGATAGGACAAGAAGTAGATGAATCAAAAAATGACATTTATGATGAAACAGCTATTTATTATACTAGGGATGGAAGCCATAGCTTATGGATAGATTTTGTCGGATTAACATTAAATTATTCAGATTATGATCACATGATGGATCAAGGAAAAGAAGGTTGCAGTCTTGATGACATTCGCGTTGCTTTAAAAGAGTATGATATTGAAATTCCTAAAACCGTTGATTTTAAAGATGAGGGGAATGGAAATTATAATATTACTGCAAATATGTATTTAGAGGGTAACAAGCTAATAAATGGTACTTTATCATGTTTTTATAGTAATGAAAATAAATTAAAAAGTATAAGTAACAAAATAAGGACCTATGAAAAATATAAAGAGTGCAAAATAATTTCAGAGAAAGAGGCTTACAACAAGTTAAGGGAAGGAAAATTTAAATTACCCTATGAATATGACAATTTACATACTATTTATATAGAGTCAGTAGAACTTTCATATTCTTTGGATTCTAAGGGATTTTATCAACCGGTATATGACTTTAAAGGCAAAATTAATGGGGAAGAAGGAAACATAATAATTCCAGCTATGAAAAAATAAAAGACAACCCATCAGATTATTTTGAATCTGATGGGTTTAATAATTTTTAAGCGTTATTTAGTCCAGAAATAGCTGTAGTCAGTGGAGGGATTATTTGCTTCTTTCTAGATATTACTCCAGGTAGATATACACTGTTTCCCTCAAGTTTTGCGTTGAATGCTCTTGCTACGACTTCCTTTTCTTCTCCAGCTACAATTAGTTCTGAACCACCTTTTATTATATCTGTAACCATTAATACTAATAAGGCAAAATTATTATCTTTTATCTTTTTATCCATAAGAGCTATCATGTCCTCTTTAAAAGATTGAAATATTTCTAAATCTAAGGTTCCTACCTGAGAAACTCCTACCTTGATATTATTGATAGTGAAGACTTTAAAGTCTTGATGGAAGATTTCTTCAGGAGTTTTATCTCTTAAAGAGGTTCCTGCTTTAAACATTTCACGGGCGAACTTTTCTGGATCAATATCAGCTATCTCGCATAGCCTTTTTAGCATTAATTTGTCCGCATTAGTTGAAGTTGGTGATTTAAATAGCAAGGTATCAGATATAATAGCTGCGGAAAGTAAACCTGCGGTTTTCTTGCTTGGCCTTATACCATTTTCAAAAAATATTGAAGCGATTATGGTCGATGTGCTTCCCACCGGTTCATTCCTAAAATATATTGGACTGAAGGTTTGCACATCTGCAATTCTATGATGATCTATAATTTCTAAAATTTCAGCATCATCAATACCATGGACTGATTGAGCTTTTTCATTGTGATCCACGAGAATAACTTTCTTTTTATTTTGAGAAATAAGATGATAACGGGAGATGCTTCCAACAACATTGTTATTTTTATCTACAACGGGATAGCTTCGGTATCTAGTTTCAAGCATTATATCCTTTATTTCATCTACAAAGTCTTCTGTGCTAAAGGAAACGATGTTGTCTTTACTCATCACATGGCTAACAGGAATACTCTGAACAATAAGTCTTGAGCAAGTGAAGTTGTCGTGTGGTGTAACTATTATAGAGCAATTCTTTGCTTTCGCTAATTTAATTAAATCTTCACTTACAGTACCGTTGTTTGTAATTATACACAAAGCTGCTCCTTTGTTAATTATGTCACTTAGTATTTTAGGTGAAGCATCACAAATAACTATATCTCCATCTTCTATACAGTCATCTTCAATATTTGAGGAAGCTAAAAGTATTTTTCCTTTAAAAATCGGAGAACCATCAGTTATATAAATAGGTTTAGCAGATAAAGTATCCAGTATATTTTCTATTTTAGTTTTACTTTTATATAAGATCTTGTTATCCCAAACATCCATGAAGGTAGAGATAACATTGGAAATAGATACTATTCCCATTAAATTATTATTTTCATTTGTAACAGGCAAGGTTTTAACATTATTCTTTTTCATAATGTTCCATGCCATTTTTAAAGAAATATCTGAAGAGATAGGAGCAATTTTATCTATGTTCAGATCACTTACTTGAGCTTTTACAGTATCTATAAGAATAGGTGGCTCAACATCAAAATATTCTAAAACAAATCTTGTTTCTCTATTAATTTCTCCAAGCCTAACAGGTATAGCTGGAATGCTCTGAGTTTTATTTTTAAATTCTGCATAGGCTATAGTGGCACAAATTGAGTCTGTATCTGGATTTTTGTGCCCAGTTATGTAAATTACATCCTTCATAGTTGACTCCTTTCAGTATATTGATTGCTTATATTTTATATTTAACCATAAAATTTGTAAAGTCATATTTAAAGCAAGTTAAGATAAATGTTCATAGCTTAACTTTAGCCTTCATATATTATTATGAATAGTGTTATCAACACGGTGAACATGAATAAGGAGGCTAATAAATGATCGAAGAAAAAGAATTGTTAAGGGGGTTAACCACCGCTGAAGCTGAAAGAAGATTAAAAGAGCATGGGTTGAATGTGCTGGAGGAAAAAGAATCCCTTTCTCCTATCAAAATATTCTTATCACAATTTAATGAATTTATGATATGGGTACTTATTGCTGCCACCATAGTATCCGGTTTAATGGGAGAAAAAGCAGATGCCATAACAATACTAATAATCATATTCATGAATGCATTTTTAGGCTTTATTCAAGAATACAGAACGGAAAAATCTTTAGATGCTCTTAGAAAAATGGCAGCACCTACAGCTAAGGTTATAAGAGATGGAAAGGTTCAAGTGATTAATGCTGAGTACATAGTAATAGGGGACATAATAGTTTTGGAAAGCGGTGATAGAGTTCCAGCAGATTCTGTTATCCTGCAATCTAGCAATGTTATGGTAGACGAGTCATTACTTACGGGAGAATCTGTAGGAGTAAACAAGAGCGCTGCAGATAAAGAAAATAATTTGTATATGGGTACAATCCTTCTCACAGGAAAGGCTACAGCAAAAGTAATACAAACCGGTATGAATACAGAAATGGGTAAGATAGCAGATATGCTTCAGAATATAGAAGATGAACGGTCTCCTTTAAAAGAAAAGCTCAATTCACTAGGTAAGATCATGGTAGTAATATGCTTGGTTATTTGCATAATTGTTACTATCTTAGGGATTATAAGAGGAAACTCTCCTATAGACATGTTTTTAATGGGGGTAAGTTTGGCGGTAGCTGCAATTCCTGAAGGCTTACCAGCTATAGTTACTGTAGCTTTGGCCTTAGGTGTTTCAAGAATGTTGAAGAGAAATGCTTTAGTTAGAAAGCTGCCAGCGGTGGAAACCTTAGGATGTACATCTATTATATGTAGCGATAAAACCGGTACTTTAACAGAAAATAAAATGACCGTTAAAGCTATGTACTATAATTCTAATATAATAGAATGTGGTGATAGAAAAAGCTTTAAAGGTCTTATAAACAGTGAAATTTTGAAAAAAATCTTTACTTATTGTAGCGATTGCAGCTTTGATTATAGTAAAAAGGATATAGCTTCAGCTTTGTTTGGTGATCCTACAGAAACGGCACTAATTAGAGCTTTTTTTGAAGATAGTAAGGAACTTAAAACTTTTATGTCTAAAGCTTTAAGAACTTATGACATTCCCTTTGATTCTAACAGAAAAATGATGACTGTAGTAATGAAAGAAAATGGTAAGGAAACTTGCTATGTAAAGGGAGCACCGGAAAGAATATTGGATAAGTGTAATAGAATTTTAATTCAAGGTGAGGTTAGACCGCTTACAGCTACTTATAAAAGGGCAATATTAAAAAGCGTAGAAACTATGTCTAATAAGGCTCTTAGATGTATAGCAGGAGCTTATAAGGATAGCGGTATTAGCCATAGTAAATCAGTAGAAAATGATTTGATTTTTGTAGGAATAGCAGGTATTATTGATCCACCGAGAAAAGAGGTAAAAGATGCGGTATTAAAGTGCAAGCTTGCAGGTATAAAGGTAATAATGATTACCGGTGACCATAAAAATACAGCCTATGCTATTGGAAAGGATTTAGACATTTGCAAGAGTATGGATGAGGCTATAACAGGAGAAGAACTGGACAAACTAACTGACAAAGAACTATCCCAAAGGATAGATAAATTGAGTATTTTTGCTAGAGTAAGTCCTCAGCATAAATTAAGAATAGTAAAAGTATTAAAGAGGAAAAATAAAATTGTGGCAATGACCGGAGATGGTGTTAACGATGCTCCTGCTGTTAAGGAAGCGGATATTGGAATTTCAATGGGCATATCCGGTACTGATGTTACAAAGGAAGCTTCTGCTATGATTTTAATGGATGATAACTTTGCTACTATTGTAGCAGCAGTAGAAGAGGGAAGAGTAATTTATGGTAACATAAGAAAGTTTATAAGATATCTACTGTCCTGTAATTTAGGTGAAGTGCTTACTATGTTTTTAGCAAGTCTCTTTTACTTAGAAGTGCCATTGAAAGCTATACAAATATTATTTGTAAACTTAGCTACAGATGGACTTCCTGCTATTGCTTTAGGTGTTGACCCACCAGAAAAAGATATTATGTATGAAAAACCTAGACCAAAGGATGAGAGTGTTTTTGCTAGAGGGCTAACTGAAAAAATTGCCATAAGAGGAAGCCTTATAGGTATTTGCACTCTTTTAGCTTTTATAGTATCACTAAGATATAATTATTCCCTTGAATGTAGTAGAACTATTGCTCTAAGTACTTTAGTTATATCTCAGTTGATACATGTATTTGAGTGCCGTTCAGAAAAACATTCTTTATTTGAAATAAATCCCTTTACCAATCCTTATTTGATTGGGGCAGTAATGGTTTCAATATCAGCCTTGTTATCTATAATTTACATAGAACCGCTGCAAGGCATATTTAGCACCGTGCCTTTAAACTTAGGTCAATGGCTAATTGTAATATTCTTCTCAGGTATTATTGCCTTTATAAACAGCATGTATTTGTTTATTACAAAAAAATAATAAGTTACTTATAATTTGGCTTATGAATTTAAATGAAAAAAGAAGTGGTTTAGGCCACTTCTTTTTACTTATATTTATATTGGATTTTTTGTGCTTTTTTAACTGCATCTCCGGGAACAGGAACTAAGTCTTTCTTGGTAGTTAAGTTCATAACATTTAGAATTTCGACAATTTCTCTGTTTTCCTTTCCTTTCTTACCCTTAAGGCCTTGAATAATTACTAAATGCCCTTGGCTGATAGGAATGAATGTAGGTTTTTTAAACCACTTATTCTTTTTGTAAACACAGGCTACAACATTTTTGCTTCTATCGGGCTTAACAACTATTGAAACCTTTAGTTTATGAAAAATCCACAATATAGACTTCTCTTCGATTTTAACTGAAAGAACATTTCCTCTTACTTGGGTAAGACGATCACCATTTTTCTTGAAATAAGTTTCTTGATAGTACTTAGTGAGCTTTTCTGTAAATCCCATATGTTATGTAACTCCTTTACAAAATAATATAAAAACATTAAATAATTATACCAATATTTATTTTAATAATTAATTATGTAATTGTAAATGTTATAAGGAAATTAATAGATACATTTTAGGTTTAAGATATATTACTATTTTGCTAAAAATTAATTAATATTATTATAACATATTATATTAATTATTTATAGATAAAAATCTATGTTTATATTCCAGGTATATTTAATAGAAAACCTTGCTGAATTTCATCAACGGATATAATTTTTGTTACTAAATAAGTATCAACGGAATATTAATATATTAAAGGACTCTTTTGCAAAGGAGGGAAGCTTGAAACTCTAATAATAGAGTTGAGCGATGTGGTGAAATATGAATTGGAGGCAAGAGATATTTTATATAAAGCATCCGTTCCTAATATTAATGGAGAGAATTACAGTTATACCATACCGGAATACGATGAAATATTAGAAAAGATGAAAACTTTTTTAAGTATAGATTCTCCTGGATACAATATTTATTTAGTAGATGAATACTCAGAGCATAGATTAACAACAATTATAAATTATTTAAAAAGTTTATATGATGATAAAGATAAGAAAGATATTTGTTATGTTGTCATGGAAGATGAAAAAGCTCCAGAACCTATTGTGTTATCTAAAGGAAAGGGAACGGAACTGAAAAATGCCTTAGAAGATATACAAAGCAATTATTCTAATATTGTTTATGCTTTTTATAATAATAACATTACTGAAAAAAATATTATTTTAAAAGAAGTCCATGAGAAAAGAAATGATCTTATAGATAAACTTGTTAATATGGCTCAGGTGGAAGGCTTTAAGGTAAAGGCTTCTAGTACTGGTTTTAATTTTGTTCCTATTAAAGATGAAAAAGCTTTGCTAGAAAGTGAATATGAACTTTTGGATAGTAAAGAAAAAGAGATGATTATAGATAAAGTAAGTGAGTTAAAAGAAAAGGCTGGAGAAATATTAGACAATATAAAGCAGTATGAGTTAGAAGCTTTACAAAAGCTGAAAGAATTATTTTTAAAATATTTAATTGAAGAAGCTAATGATTTCAAAATTAAGTATTTTAAATGCTTTGAAGGTGAAAAAAGCGCTTTAGACTATTTAAAATTTGTTTGTGATAATATAGAACGTAGTTTAGTAGAAATTTATTCTGCAAGTTTTGATGAAGATGAAGATAAGCTACATGAAGCAATTTACAAGTACGCCATTAATATATTGATAGATAACAGAAATGAGGATAATCCTAATGTTAATTTCGAAGATGATCCCACCTTAATCAATCTTATGGGTATTATCGAATATGAAAATTTCAATGGAAACTATTTAACGGATATAAATCACATTAAAGCAGGCTCCTTCCTAAAATCTAATGGTGGATGTCTTATATTAAGAGCTTCAGATCTATTCTCATACAAATCTTCATATTTTTATTTAAAAAAGGCTTTAATCAATGGAAAGGTTAAGTTTGATCACTATAAAAGTTATTTAGGACTGTTGGCAATTAACAGTATAAAACCAAAGCCTATTGAAACCAAGGTAAAGGTTGTAATAATCGGCGATTATGAGACTTACGATATATTATATAATTTGGATGAGGATTTTAAAAGAGTTTTTAAAATTAGATTAGAGTACGATCCTAAAGTGAATAATAATGAAAAAAACCGAAGGATCTTGGCGAAAAATATCCTGTGGGAGCTTAAAGAAAAAAACTTAACACCTATTGATAATTCTGCAATAGAAGAAATATTTAGGTTCTTATCTAAAAGGGCAGAAAACAGAAACAAATTTCTTTATGATGAAGTAGAACTTAACAAGATTATAATGTGTTTAGATGGAAATGCAAAGAAGAAGAAAAGCAATCTAATAAAAGCGGAAGATGTAGAAGAAGCCCTTTATGAAAAAGATTTTATGGAGAAGCATTTACATCAAGGTTATAAAGAAAAAAGGATTTTGCTGCCTATAGAGGATAAATTAATAGGATCTGTAAATGGTTTATCAGTAATAGATTTAAGATATACAAGATTTGGACGACCAATAAGAATAACCTGCAGCTGTCATAAAGGTGATGGATATATCATTGATGCTCAAAAGGAAAGTAACTTAAGTGGCAATATCCACAATAAAGCAGTTAGCATTTTAACAGGACTTATTAACCAACTTTTTGGTGGATATAATGCAATCCCCATAAATTTTCATATTAGTTTTGAGCAAGTTTATGGTAAGGTTGAAGGGGATAGTGCATCTGTAGCTGAAATTATAGCAATAATATCAGCTTTAAGTAAGGTTCCAATCAGTCAAACTATAGCAGTAACCGGTTCCATAAATCAATTTGGAGAAGTTCAGAGCATAGGTGGCATAAATGAGAAAATAGAAGGCTTCTTTGATATATGTAAGTTAAAAGGAACCATAGAAGGTAAGGGAGTTTTATTACCAAAGTCTAATGTTGATAATATTGTATTAAGACCAGATGTAGAAGAGGCTGTAGATAAAGGAATATTTAAGCTATATGCTATGGAAACTTTAGATGATGCTATAACAGTATTGATGGGAGACGGTAAGTTAAAGGCAGAGGAGATTTTAGAGATAGCTAACAAAGAAGCAAAGAAATATAGCAGTAGAGGAAAATAAGACAAAGCAATATAGAGGAAAAAAGAATAAAGCTTTAATATAAGAAAAGCACCTATATAGGTGCTTTTCTTACTGATATTAGAGATACTATGAGATCTGTATTATACATTAAATCTAAAGTTAACTACATCTCCATCCTGCATTACATAGTCTTTTCCTTCTAATCTGTAGTATCCTTTTTCTTTAGCAGCGGCTTCAGAACCACATTCAACTAATTTATCATAGCTTATAATTTCAGCTCTTATGAAGCCCCTTTCTATATCAGAATGGATTTTTCCAGCAGCTTGAGGAGCCTTTGTTCCTATTTTGATAGTCCAAGCTCTTACTTCCTGTTCACCAGCAGTTAAAAAGCTCATTAGACCTAATAGTTTGTAACTAGAGCTAATTAGTTTATCTAAACCAGTTTCTTCTAAACCATAGTCTGCTAATAGCTCTCTTTTTTCTTCTTCATCTAAGGAAGATAATTCTTCCTCAAGTTTTGCACATACTACTATAACTTCAGAGTTTTCCTTTGATGCAAATTCTTTGATTTGCTTAACATATTCGTTTTCTAAATTTCCACTCATTAAGTCATCTTCAGAAATATTAGCTACATATAGTACTGGTTTAGAGGTTAGTAAGAAATATCCTTTTATAAGTTCATTTTCATCTTCGTTTACCTCTAGGGTTCTTACAGGGTTACCTGCTTCTAAATGGGCTTTAAGTCTTTCCTGTAACTCTAATTCAGTCTTAGCTTTTTTATCTCCAGAACGAGCTAATTTAACAGTTTTTTCAATTCTTCTATCTAAAACTTCAATATCGGAGAAGATAAGCTCAAGATTGATAGTTTCAATATCTCTAATAGGATCTACAGATCCATCTACGTGAACAACGTTATCATCTTTGAAGGCTCTTACTACGTGAACTATAGCAGCTACTTCACGGATATGAGATAAAAACTTATTTCCAAGGCCTTCTCCTTGGCTTGCACCCTTTACAAGTCCTGCTATATCATAAAATTCAATAGAAGCATGAACTTTCTTTTTTGAGTTATACATTTTCTCTAAAACATCTAGCCTTTTATCCGGTACTGCCACTACGCCAACATTAGGCTCAATAGTGCAGAAAGGATAATTAGCAGACTCAGCACCAGCTTGGGTAATTGCGTTAAATAATGTACTCTTACCTACGTTTGGTAAACCAACTATTCCTAACTTCATCTATGTACATTCCTTTCTTAACTAAATCTTTCATACAAAATGCCATTTTTTAATTATACCTTAGGAGCGATTTTATTTCAACTTTCATTATGCATTAAAAAAAAGCCTGTATTCATTAAGGAATTTGTGGCAAAATATAATATATGTAACTGGAAATAAAATTAGGAAGGAGAAAATTATGGACAACATAAATATAATTAAATCTGATAAGTTTAAGAATAATGCCCTTTCTTTAATTATACCTTTAGATTTGGATGATAGGGTTACAGAATATAATTTAATAGCAGCATTGCTGAAGAGAGGTACTAAGAAGTATCCTACAAGCAAGGCTATATGGGAACATTTACAAAATCTTTACGGTGCTGTTTTTGATATTGTGGTATCAAAAAAAGGTGAAAAATTATTTTTAAATTTTTATATACAATGTATCAATAATGCCTTTGCTTTAAAAGGGGAAAATCTTTTAAAGGAAGCCTTGAATTTTCTTTATGAGGTGGTTAATAATCCACTAATTAGTGAAAAGGGCTTTGATGAAAGTTACTTTGAAACAGAGAAAGAAAACTTAAGGGATTTAATCAACTCTAGAATGGATAATAAAGATGGCTATGCCTTAGAAAGAGTACAAGAAATATTAACTGATGGAGAGCCTTATGCTATATATAAATACGGTGACGTAGAAAAATTAAATACCATTAAGAATAAAGATTTACCTTCTCTTTGGAAAGAGATCTACAACAATAATCCTAGATATCTTTTTGCCTGTGGTAATATTGACGAAAAAGCCCTTGGAGATAAGGTTGCCTTGTTAGCAAATAACACTGGAAAGGAAATTGCTATTCCTAAGACTTCTTTTAAGAGGGAAGTTAAAGAGGTAAAAGAAGTTATGGATGTGAATCAAGGAAAGCTTTGCTTAGGTTATAGAACTAATACCACTATATTCAATGGAGATTACTTTGCTCTTTCTGTTATGAATTCTATACTAGGTGGAGGACCCCATTCAAAATTATTTAATGAGGTTAGAGAAAAAAATAGTTTGGCCTACTATAGCTATTCTTTTATAGAAAAATTTAAGGGATTACTTATAATATCCTGTGGTATAGATTCTAGCAACTATGAAAAGGCAACTACCATTTGCAAGGAGCAAGTGGAAGCAATAAAGGCGGGAAAGATTAGCAATGAAGAAATATATAGCGCAAAGAAAAAGCTTATTAGCGATTTAAGAACCTTAACGGATTCTCAATATTCCTATATAGATTACATTTCAACCTTAAGAGCTTATGGCATACAATACAATATTGAGGATATAATTAGGGAGTTAGATAAGGTTGATATTGATAGGGTAGTTCAATGTGCAAATACAATAGAATTAAATGCTATTTATTTTATGGCAAAACAATAGGAGGGAAGTGAGTTCATGCTGGAAAGAATATATTTTGATACTGTAAAAGAAGAAATGTATACAGGAGTTATTAATGGGCTCAGAACTTATGTAATACCTAAGAGGGGATATACAAAGAGTTTTGCTATGATTACTACAAAGTTTGGGTCCAATGATATAGAATTTGCTAAAAAAGGAGAATCTATGAAGGAATATCCAAAAGGGATAGCTCATTTCTTAGAACATAAGCTCTTTGAAGAAGAGAAAGGTAATGTTTTTAATAGATTTGCAGAAATGGGAGCTTCTCCAAATGCCTATACAAACTCTGAGATAACTACCTATTATTTTACTTGTACAGAGGGATTCAAGGAGAATTTAGAATTACTTGTGAAGTTTGTATATAACCCTTATTTAACAGAAGAGAATGTAAATAAGGAGAAGGGGATTATAGAACAGGAAATTAGAATGTACGATGACAATCCTGGTTTTAGGGTATATTTTAATGCCTTAGAAAGCATGTATCATAGTCATCCAGTTCGCTATGATATAGCTGGAACGGTAGAGTCAATTTATGAAATTACCCCAGAGCTTTTGTATGAATGCTATAATACCTTCTATGTGCCAGAAAATATGGTTATAACCATAGTAGGGGATGTAGATATAGAAGAAATAGAAAAAGTATTGGAAAAAACAGTGCCACAGGATAGGAATAGTGCGGATTTTATTGTAAAAAACTACAGCGAGGAAAGTAAAGTTAATCAAAGAAAAGTACATAAGAAAATGGGACTTAGTATACCAAACTTTATAATAGGATTTAAAGATGATCCAAAAGGTATTGATAAAAGTAATTTTCTAAGAAGAAAGTTGCAGATGGACATTATTAGTAGATTGCTATTTAGTAGAAGTTCAGCTTTATATGAAGAAATGTATAGTAGTGGTTTAATAAATGAAAGTTTTAGTTATGAGTATTCTTTGGAAGAGGATTATTGCCATCTATTAATAGGTGGAGAGAGCAGAGAACCAGAAAAGGTTATGGAAAAAATTAAGCAGTATATAAGAGAAAAGGTTGATATAGTAAATAGTGAAGATTTTCAAAGAGTAAAGAAAATGATGATAGGTTCCTTTATAAGCAGGTTTAACAATATAGAGGGCCTTGGCAATTTTGTGAAAGATTACTTTATAAGAGGAATTAATCCCTTTGATTATTACCACATATTAAAGGATATAAATGAGGATGAAGTTATTAGTAGACTTCGATATTTAAATAATGATGATAGATGGTGTATATCAATTGTAGATTAAAAAATTTTTAAAACCCTTCAAAAAAAGAAGGGTTTTTTATTTTTATATAGAATTGTAATATCTAGTGGTTGAAAGTGGAGTGAAGTGGAGCAAATTTCATAAAAAGTGGAGTAAGTATATAAAATCTTATAGATATCAAATTAATAAGGCTTGGATTTGATATCTAGCATAATCACTCTGAGGTGTAATATGTTTATAGGTGAGTATCAACATGCCATCGACAATAAAAATAGAATGATTATACCAGCTAAGTTTAGAGAAGAATTAGGAACTAAGTTTGTTCTTACAAAAGGCTTGGATGGCTGTTTATATGCTTACACCATGGAGGAATGGAAAGTTATGGAGGAAAAACTGAAGAAGCTTCCACTTACAAGCAAAGATGCTAGAGCCTTTGTTAGATTCTTTTTTTCAGGAGCTAATGAAGTAGAGCCTGATAAACAAGGAAGAGTGCTTATTCCTCAAAATTTATTAGAATATGCCGCTATTGAAAAGGAAATAGTAAGTATAGGTGTATCTACAAGAATTGAAATTTGGAGTAAGGCTAGATGGGACGAATATAATAATTCAGATATTAATTTCGATGAAATTGCTGAAAAGATGAGCGAATTAGGCATATAAGAGGGGAAGAGTATGGAGTTTAAACATATTAGTATAATGGCAGAAGAGTGTATTGAAGGATTAAACATTAAAGAGGATGGCGTATATGTGGACTGTACCCTTGGTGGGGGAGGCCATTCTAGTTATATATTACAGAAGCTTTCGCCAAAAGGTCGATTGATAGGTATAGATCAAGATATAGATGCTATAAATGCTGCAAAGGCAAGATTAAGTCAATATGAAAATGTTACCTATGTTAATGACAATTTTAGGAATATAAAGAGTATTTTGAATAATTTAGGTATAGAGAAGGTTGATGGTATTTTAGCAGATTTGGGCGTGTCCTCCTATCAATTAGATAATGCTGAGAGAGGATTCAGTTATATGAATGATGCGCCTCTTGATATGAGGATGAATAGAGAACAAAAATTTTCAGCCTATGATGTTGTAAATGGCTATAGTGCAGATCAACTTGAAAAAATAATAAAAAATTATGGTGAAGAAAAGTTTGCTAGAAGGATAGCTCAATTTATAGTAGATAGAAGAGCTAACAAGAAAATAGAAAGTACATTGGAATTAGTGGAGATTATTAAAGCAGCAATACCGGCAAAAGCTAGAAGAGAGGGACCTCATCCTGCTAAAAGAACTTTTCAAGCTATAAGAATAGAAGTGAATGGAGAGTTGGAAATATTAAATAAGTTTGTGGAAGATGGAGTGGATTGCTTGGCAGAAGGTGGACGAATGGCCATAATAACCTTCCATTCTCTAGAGGACAGAATAATTAAAGTAAAGTTTAGAGAATTGGCAAATCCATGTACATGTCCTCCAGACTTTCCTATTTGTCAGTGTGGTAAAAAGCCTTTAGTAAAGGTTATAACAAGAAAACCAATAGAGCCAACGGAAGAGGAAGTTGAAAGAAATCCTAGAAGTAGAAGTGCAAAACTAAGAATAACAGAACGAATAAGTACAAGATAAATATTATGCTAGTTATATTTTATGTGGGGGGTGAATAAATTGTTAGAGGATAAGAAAATGCAATACGTTAAGGGAAGTGCTGCTCTTGCTCCAAAGAGAGAGGAAAAGGAAACTACTAGACAAAAGGACTATGAAAGTTTAAGAAGGGCCAAAATAGAAAGAGAAAATAGATTAAAGTATAAAAAAAATATGCAAAAGCGAAAGGTTCTTAAAACCATAGTAGCGGTATTTATAGTTGGAATCGGTCTTATGTACAATGAAGGTAGAATATATGAAAAGCAACAGAAAATTATTGAAATAAACAAAGAAATAAAAACAGTTAACCAACAAATAGAAGATGTAAAATATCAATTACTTAAGTTAAATAGTGTTGCTAATATTAAAGAAATAGCGGATAATGAACTTAATATGACTATACCTAAGAATACAGAAACTGTTTACGTTGATTTTAGTAAAGAAAATTTTGCAGAGGCAACCCAGGAGGAAAAGGAGAGTTTCGCTGAAGAAGTTTTAGACAAGATAAAAAGTCTATTATTTTAGCGGGGGTTGATGCAGTGAGCAAAAAAAACTATAGAGATACAGTGATAATAAAACGAAGAATGCTCATTTCATTGGGTGTTCTTACCGTTTTATTTTTTTCATTAATCTTAAGATTAGTATATATTATGGTTGTGCGATCTAATGAATATAAGACATTAGCTATTGAGCAATGGACTAACGAAGTAAAAATAGATGGCAGAAGAGGAAGTATATTTGATAGAAATGGTAATGAGCTGGCTGTAAGTGCAAATGTTTATAGAGTAGATTTGGCTATGAATACCATTAGGTCCTATGTAAGGAAAAACAACTTAACCTTTGAAGATATTGCTCCTAAAATTGCACAGGCTTTGGATATTGATACAGAGAAGGTTTTAAAGGAATTATATAAAACACTTCCTAGTGGTAAGGAAAGAGGTTCTGCCACTTTAGCTAGAAGAATTGATAAAGAAAAGGCAGATAAGGTAAGAGATCTTAAGATAAATGGAGTTCTCGTGTCTCCGGATACTCAAAGATACTATCCGAAAAATAATTTTTTAGCTCACGTTTTAGGTACTACTAATTCAGATGGTTCTGGACTTGCAGGAATAGAGTTACAATACAATGATGTGTTAAAGGGAATTCCTGGTTTGAGGATTACAGAGACTGATAGAAGGAGCGATGAACTGCCTTATACCATATCAGACTTTACTAAGCCAGTGGATGGTAAGAATTTAATTTTAACTATAGATTCTACTATTCAAGGCTTTGCAGAAAAGGCTGCAGAACAGGCTTTAAATGATAATAAGGCTAGGGCTGTATCTATTATGGTGATGGATCCTAAAACCGGTGAAATATTAGCCATGGCCAATAAACCGGATTTTAACCCCAACAAACCTAGAGAAGGGGCCACTACTGCTGATGAAATGGCCAAACTTTGGAGAAATAGAATGGTAAGTGATACATATGAGCCAGGATCTATTTTTAAAGTTTTTACTGCTATTGCAGCTATGGAAAAGGGATTAGTTTCTGAATCTGATACATTTAATTGCACTGGTAGTAAAACGGTGGCTAATAGGACAATCCACTGTTGGAAAAGAACTGGTCATGGAGAGCAAAATTTTGTGCAGATATTAGAAAACTCTTGCAATGTTGGTTTTATGGAATTAGGTGAAAGATTACAAGCAGCAACTTTGAATGAGTATATTAAAAAATTTGGTTTTGGTAAAAAAACTGGTATTGATCTTCCTGGTGAAGCTACCGGTATAGTTAAGAAGACTGAGGATATTACTACAGTAGATTTGGCCACTATTTCCTTTGGCCAAAGTAACACCGTCACTCCTATTCAGTATATGGCTGCTTTTAATGCTATAGCTAATGGAGGCGTAATGGTTACACCTCATATAATGAAAGCCATAACTCATGTGGATGAAAATAACCAGATGGTTGTGGATGAAACTTTTGAAACTTACAGTAAAAAATATGAAAAAAAGCAAATTGTTTCAAAAGAACAAGCGGATTTATTATGCACTTATTTAGAAAAGGTTGTATCTGAAGGTGGTGGTAAGAACGCCTATGTTGAAGGATATCGTATAGGTGGAAAGACCGGTACTGCCCAAAAAGTTGATCCTAACACCGGTACATACGGTGTAGGAAAATATGTAGCTTCCTTTGCAGGTATGGCTCCTGTAGATGATCCTAAAGTAACGGTATTTATATCTATAGATGAACCGGACCCATCTAAGTATTATGCAGGGCAAATAGCTGCTCCAGTAGCTAAACAAGTTTTTTATGATATATTCAATTATCTTTCCATTAAGGGCGATGTATCTATTGAAGATACATTGCGAAGTATGAAAAAGGATGTTATACTACCGGATTTAAGAGGAATGAAAAAAAGCGAAGCTATTAAGACTCTAAAGGAAGTAAATTTAGAGTATGAAATAGAGGAACAAGGTGATATTATTGTGGATATGACTCCAAAACCTGGTTATACCGTAAAAGAAGGAGACAAAATTATTCTTTACACTGGTAGCGGTGAAAACTATAATAAAGATGTGGTTGTACCAGACTTAACTGGCTATACTCAGGAAGAGGCTGAAAAGCTATTAAAGAATCTAGGTTTAGAAGGTCAGTTCATAGGAGAAGGACTGGTGGCCGCCCAAAGTATATCTCCAGGAAAGACAGTTCAGCAAGGTACTAGTTTAATTTTTGAGCTGGATGTAGTTGGTGGTTATTAAACTTAGAAAACTTTTTACAGGAGATGTTTATGGGAATATAAAGTGGTAATAATTTAAATATGTCATTAAGGCAAGGGGATGTTTGGATGAAGTTATCAAAAGTTTTACAAGGAATTGATTATCGTATTATTCATGGAAGTATTGATGTGGATATAAAAAGTCTTCAGTACAATTCAAAAAAAGTTAACGAAGGTGACGTGTTTTTTTGCATAAGAGGTTTCTCGACTGATGGACATCAGTATGCAGAAGCTGCTCAAAAAAGTGGAGCAAAGGTTATTATTGCCGAAAAAGAAATTAGTGCTCAGGAAGGGGTTACAGTAGTTTTGGTAGAAGACAGTAGAAAGGCTCTAGCTCTTTCTGCTGCCAACTACTATAATCATCCTGCGGATAAATTAAAACTTATAGGAATAACAGGTACCAACGGAAAAACTACATCTACTTATATGATAAAGTCTATTCTTGAAGAGGCTGGTTATAAGGTAGGGTTGATTGGCACCATAGCTAACTTTATAGGGGATGAAAAACTTGCTGCAGAAAGGACTACACCAGAGTCCTTAGAGTTACATCAACTATTTGCAGAAATGGTAGATAAAAAAGTGGATTACTGTGTTATGGAAGTATCCTCCCATTCTTTAGATCTCCATAGGGTTTATGGACTTACTTTCAAGTATGGTATATTTAGCAATCTTACACAGGACCATCTTGATTTTCATAAAACCTTTGAAAACTATTATAATGCTAAATTGAAATTATTTAAGTATAGTGAAAATTCCGTTATTAATGTGGATGATCCTTATGGTAATAAAATATGTGAAGATGTAAAAAATCAAAAATACACCTATAGCATAGATAAGGAGTCAAATTATAGAGCAAAGGATATTGAATTGCATTCTAGAGGAGCTAAATATAACTTATGCTATAATGGTGGAGTAGAGGAAATCAGCATATTTATTCCTGGGAAATATAACATTTATAATTCCTTATCTGCAGCTGTGGTTTGTTTAGAAGAAGGCGTAACTATTGATGCTGTAAAAAGAGGCTTGGAAAAGGTGCAGGTACCAGGAAGATGTGAACTGGTTGGAAAAGAGTATAATTTAGATTTCGATATAATAGTAGATTATGCTCATTCACCGGATGGTTTGGTAAATATATTAAACACCGCTAGAGAGTTTACTAAAAACAGATTAATTTCTGTATTTGGTTGTGGTGGTAATAGAGATAAAACAAAGAGACCGATAATGGGAGAAATTGGATCAAGGTTAAGTGATATAGCAATTATAACTTCAGACAATCCAAGAGATGAGGAGCCAATGGATATCATAAAGGATATTCTTCAAGGCATTACAAAGGATAACTATATTGTAGTTGAAAATAGAAAAGAAGCCATAAAGAAAGCTATTGAAATAGCTGAGGCTGGGGATGTAATAGTTGTTGCAGGAAAAGGACATGAAGATTATCAGATTTTCAAGAATAAACAGGTAATTCATTTTGATGAAAGAGAAGTAATAAAAGAAATACTGGACAATAGGTAAGCTAGAGGTGATTTAAATGGAGTATATTTCCCTAGAGGAGATTTTAGAAGCAGTCCAAGGTAAGCTGTATCATAAGGGAAACAATCTTAACTATAATGATATTTGTATTGATACAAGAAAAATAAAGAGTGGTAATATTTACATTGCTATTAAGGGCACAGTTTACAACGGAAATGATTTTGTAGAGGATGCGGTTCAAAAGGGAGCATTACTTTGTATCGTCGATGAAATTTCCTTTGATCTTAATAAGGTCAAGGATAGTACAATTATAAAAGTTGAAGATACTAAAAAAGCCCTAATGAGCTTAGCTAAATATTATAGAAATAAGCTAGATATAAAGGTTATAGGAGTTACCGGTTCAACCGGTAAAACCACTACAAAGGATCTTATTGCAGCAGCTTTAGGTAGTAAGTTTAAGGTTTTTAAAACACAAGGAAATTTTAATAATGAAATAGGTTTGCCTCTAATGATTTTCAATTTAGATTCCTCTTATGATATAGCTGTTCTAGAGATGGGGATGAGCAATCTTAATGAAATTCATAGATTAGCAGATGTGGCAAGACCAGATATAGCTGTTATTACTAATATAGGTATATCTCACATAGAAAACTTGGGCTCAAGGGAAAATATACTAAAGGCAAAACTTGAGATAACTGACTTCTTTGGTAAAGACAACGTACTGATAGTGAATGGGGACAATGATTTGCTTTCTAATTTAGAGACTAATAAATTTAACTTGATAAAAGTTGGATTTAGCAAAGATTTTAACTATTATTCAGAAAATGTATCATTATTAGAGGAAAGTATTGAATATAATGTTGTTGAAGAAAATAAATTATTAAACCCAAGCATCAGTATTAATATACCGGGAAAACATAATGTTTTAAATTCATTATTAGCAGTGGCCTGTGGAAGAGTTTTAGGATTAGAAATTAGTGAGATTAATGAAGGATTCAGTAGACTTGAGGCTACTAGTATGCGACTAGATGTAATAAGGTGCAACCAGTATACAATTATCAATGATTGCTATAATGCAAGTCCCGATTCAATGAAAGCAGCCTTGGATGTGCAGGCTAATATGAAGGTTAAAAGAAAAATAGCGGTTTTTGGAACAATGAAGGAACTAGGAAGTGAAAGCTATAATGCTCATAAAGAAGTAGCTCAGTACGCTAATCTTAAGGGGATAGATATACTCATAAGCGTAGGAGATAGTGAAAAAGCTTATAGGGAAGGCTTCCAGAAGGATGACAAGTTTATTCACTTCGATAATCTAGAAGAGGCTGGACAATATATTAAGAATTTATTGAAAGAAGGAGATTTGATTTTATTTAAAGCCTCACGGGCAATGAAATTTGAGAACTTAGTGAACTTAATAAAATGCTAAAAGTGCCAATGAAGGAGGGAACTACCCGAGAGGGGTGGGCAAAATGGGTGAGTTTATAAATTATAGAATTATTTATGGAGCATTGATATCTTTTGCTGTGGCTTCTATTATAGGACCATTTATTATACCAGCATTAAGATGGTTTAAATTTGGACAGTTTATAAGGGAAGAAGGACCGAAAAGTCACCAAAAAAAGGCTGGTACACCAACTATGGGTGGTATAATATTTATTTTAACTTCAATAATTACTTTGCCTTTCCTTGTGAAAAATTTAAAAGGGGAATCAATGATGGCTCTTTATGCCTTTATTGCTTTTGGAGTAATAGGTTTCTTAGATGATATGCTGAAAATTGTTAAAAAGGAGAATGAGGGGCTTAAAGCCTATCAAAAGATGGCGTTGCTCTTGATAGCTTCTTTTATCTTCAGTTATTATGCATATAGGAATTTAGGAACAGAGATTATAGTACCTTTCTGGAGCAAGACTTGGAACTTAGGAATCTTTTATATACCTTTTATGGTGTTCTTTTTTGCTGGAACTACAAATGCTGTTAATCTTACTGATGGTTTAGATGGCTTAGCTACTTCTGTAACCCTATTAGTAATGACTTTCTTTACAATGATTTCTATGGCCTTAGGACGATACGATCTTGCTATCTTTTGTGGAGTAGTTTCAGGAGCTCTACTAGGATTTTTAAGATATAATGCCTTTCCTGCCAGAGTTTTTATGGGCGATACCGGTTCTTTAGCTCTTGGCGGAGCAGTGGCGGTGGTAGCTGTTATGTTAAAATTACCATTAATTATAATAATTGTTGGTGGTATATATTTAGTTGAGGCACTATCAGTTATTATACAGGTTACTAGTTTTAAATTAACAGGAAAAAGAGTGTTTAAAATGTCACCAATACATCATCATTTTGAAATGATTGGATGGCCTGAGCCAAAGATTGTTTCAATATTTTCTATAGTAACTGTGGTATTATGTTTAATTGCATTTCTATCGTTGTTTTAAGTGGTTTCCTAATTAGTAATTAATAGGAGGATAAAAAATGAATAAAGCCAGGAGTAAAATGGGAGAAGCGGATTTTGTATTATTTACAGTAATAATGATTCTCCTCTCCATTGGTATAATTATGGTATATAGTGCTAGTGCATGGACCTCTGGAATTCAAAAGGGAGATGACATGTATTATCTTAAAAGACAGCTAATATGGGCTGTTTTAGGTATTATTGCTATGATTTTTACCATGGGATTTGATTATCATAAATTAAAAAGGATAACCCTTATGGTAATGATAGTAACTATACCATTATTGTTTGCTGTATTTGCTTTCCCAGCAGTTAATGGAGCGCGAAGATGGATTCAATTGGGCTTTGCATCCATACAGCCATCAGAAATAGCTAAGTATGCTGTTGTTCTATTTTTAGCTAAAAGTATGGATGAAAGAGGGGATAAGGTTCAGTCCTTGATTCAAGGAGTTATACCCTATTTGTTAATATCTGGAGCGGTTGCTGCAATTATTTTGATAGAGCCCAATATGAGTATTGCCTCTGTAATAATGATTGTTACTATAATAATGCTTTTTGTTGCAGGCGCAAGATCTTTTCACATATTTGGGTTGGTAATGCCTACAGCAATAGTAGGTGCATTACTACTCATATTTTCTAAAGATTATAGAAGAAAGAGATTTTTAAACTTTTTAGATCCATGGCAGGATGCAGCAGGAGAAGGATATCAGCTGATTCAGTCCCTATTAGCTTTGGGATCAGGAGGAATTTGGGGGTTAGGTTTAGGACAATCAAGACAAAAGTGTTATTATATGCCGGAACCTCATAATGACTTTATTTTTGCCATCATAGGAGAAGAGCTAGGGTTGATTGGGACTATCTTTATTATAGCATTATTTATGGTATTAGTTTGGAGAGGTATTAGGACAGCTGTAAATGCTAAGGATACATATGGTACGCTACTAGCAACTGGAATAACATCAATTATTGCGGTGCAGGCTATAGTTAATATAGCAGTTGTAACTGGTTCTATGCCGGTAACAGGGGTACCGCTTCCCTTTATAAGTTATGGTGGATCTTCCTTAGTTATTAACTTAACTGCTATGGGTATCTTGTTAAATATATCTAGACAAACTAACAATAGCAAAATAAAGTTATAAGGGCCAGACTTTGAAGTCGGTCCTTTTTACGTACAGGAAACTAAGACTTATAAATTAAGGAAATATGTAAAAAGTTAATGAAATTCTATAGAATAAATGGTATTATAAAATTATCTGTATTGCATTTATAATCATAGGTAGGGGTATTAGATGGGAGATACAAGAAAAAAAACAAATGAGCTTATAAGAAGAAGAAAAAGAAAAAAATTAATTAAGAAGATTATTATTTTTTCTATATTAGCCATAATTGCATTGACGGTTTTTTTATTAAAGCATCCTTATTTTAATATTATAAGGGTTGAAGTTACTAATAATAAATTGTTGGACAAAGGTGAAATTGAAAGTTTATCTAATGTCAATTTAGGAAGTAACATTTTTTATTTGAATAAGAATGAAATTAGAAAGCAACTTTTATCTAATCCTTATATATCCAATGTAAAAATTCACCGTAAATTACCTTCAACAGTAGAGTTGGAAATAATAGAAAGAAAACCCCAATATTATATATTTAGAGAAGAAGACTATATAATTGTAGATACTGAAGGGGTTGCCCTTGAAAGCGTACTTAGTTTAGATGCCGCCAGGAAAGATAGTAATGTTCTGGTAGAGCTTACAGGTTTAGATATATCAGAAATAAAAATAGGAGAGAAGGTTAGTAACGATAATAAAAAAATTGAGCAATTACAGGTGTTTTCTGATTTAATTCAACGTAATATAAGTGACACTGTTATTACTGCTATTAATCTAGAAAGTGATGCGGATATAAAAGTGTATTTTAAGGATATAATGGTGAAAGTAGGAAACATAAATAATATGGAAAGCAAATTAAATGATGCAATTAATATAATAACTCAAAAGAACTTAGCTGATTTAAAGGGGTATATAGATATAAGTTTTGACGGCGATCCGGTAATGTCAATTGAGAAATAGGAGGGGAACATTTATGAAGAAGATAATTTCGCAGCTAACGGTAGCTGTTGTCTGTGCTATCTTGGGTTTTATGCTTACTTATCAGTTTCAGTTGTTACGTAAGGAAAAAAGCACTAATGTTATAAATCCTAATGATTCAACTTACAATCAGCTAACGGTTGAATTGGAACAACTAAAGAAGACAAAGGAAGAACTTGAAAAAAGCAATACTCAATTAATGGAACAGATAAAGGCCTATGAGGAGTCAATTTCAAGTCCAGAAGATAGTACAAAAGAAATAAAAAATCAGTTAGATAAGACAAGATTATTACTTGGTGAAACTGATGTGGAAGGCCAGGGGATTACTTTAACTATTGCCCCAAAAGATGGTATATTTGAGGGGGAAGGTTTATATAAATATTCTGCCATAAGTCACTTTGAGTTAGCTTATTTAATAAATGAATTAAAGTATGCTGATGCAGAGGCTATATCAGTAAATAATACAAGGATTACTAGCCAAACAGGTATTAGATTATCTGATGGTGGTGGAAGGATCTTGATTGATAATGAACAGATATATCCTTATTCTACTATTACTATTAAGGCTATTGGCAATCCAGATAAGTTAGAAAGTGCAATAATGTTTCCGAATACTCTTAATTTAGATGGATTGGCTGGTTATAACATAGAAGTTGTTAAGAGTGATTCGATAAAGATTCCAAAAACAAATAAGGTTTTTAAATCCGATTATATAAAACCGGTAGAAAAATAATAAAGAGGGTGATTTTATGGTTGCTATATTGGGCTTATTGATAGGTGTTATAGCTGGCTTGTTGTGGGATGTTAGTATACCTGAAAAGTTTTCTCCATATGTATCTGTAGCTATTTTAGCTTGCTTAGATTCAGTCTTTGGAGCAATAAGGGCTAATTTGTCCAATAATTTTCAAGCGGATATATTTATATCTGGTTTCTTTGGAAATGCTGCATTAGCTGCTGGTCTAGCCTATTTAGGTGATAAGCTTGGAATACCAGTTTATATTGCAGCAGTTATAGTTTTTGGTGGAAGAATATTTGATAATTTTGCCATCATAAGGAGACTGCTTATTGAGAAGGCTAAATCACGCTGAGGAGTGATTAAATGAAAGGATATGAAACAAAAATATTTGTTTTTATTGCTAGCATTATAGTAGGTATTTTGATTGTTATGAATATATCCTTCGGCCCAGCTAAGCAAACTAAGTTTTTAACTGCAGAGGAGTATATGGATGCAATTAATGAAAGAAGTAAGTTAACCAATGATATTAGCTTACTTAGACATCAATATGCTGCAAACCATAGTAAATATCAGCGATATGTTAAAAATTCCTTCAATCCTTCCGATTCGTTAAAAATAATAGAGAGTATGAAAGAGGAATTGGCTAGAAATGAAGCATTGATTGGTCTTGAAGCTGTTGAAGGCCAAGGAGTATCTATTACCATTGATGATTCTAGTGAAATAGATTTGAATAATCAACTAAGCGATTATGAAAGTAATAATAAGATTGTTCATAATACTGATATTATAGAATTGATTTACGAGTTAAACCTTGCAGGAGCAGAAGCTATTTCTGTAAATGGTATGAGAATTATGAGTAATTCTGAAGTAGCTTGTGCAGGACCATTTATTTTAATTAATGATGTAAAGTTAACAGCTCCTTTCTATATAGATGTTATTGGCAATGGACAAAGTATAAAAGAATATTTATATGCACAGGATACTCATGTTGGTATATTAACAATTTTGACAAGTCCCTTTAGAAATATCAAGGTAGATTTTTCTATTAAGGAAAATGTTAAAATACCAGCCTACATTGGAAATTATGAGTTTAAGTATGCAAAAGAAGTTAAAAATAATTAATTTCTTTGTTTAATTTTGCAGGAAATCTGTGATAATTGAAGAATAATACTTATATAGGTATCATATTGATTTTGATATTAATTTCTTGGGAAAAGAGTATAAAATGGGTGAAAGTGTATATTTAAAGATCAACGGGAGGGGCAAGATTTGAGTATAGCAGAAAATATACAGTCACTAAGAAATAAAATTACCAAAGATGTAACGGTAATAGCTGTTAGTAAAACAAGAACTATAGAAGAAATGCAAGTTGCCTATGATTGTGGTTTTAGAGATTTTGCTGAAAGTAAAGTGCAAGAATTAACATTAAAGCAAGAGAATTTTCATAAGGATGTTAGATGGCACTTTATAGGACATTTACAAAGAAACAAGGTTAAATATATTGCTGGTAAAGTTTTTTTAATACATTCTTTAGATAGTATAAGACTGCTAAAGGAAATTGAAAAGCAATATGAAAAACTAAATTTAACTGCTAATGTGTTAATAGAAATTAACATTGGTAGGGAAGAATCTAAAAGTGGAATACTAGTAGAGGAACTAGGTGAGCTTATTAAAGAGGTTGGCAATTGCAACTATGTGAAGGTTATGGGCATCATGACTGTGCTACCTAAAGGAGATGAGAAGTCTAATAGAGAATATTTTAGGCAAGTAAAAGAGATCTTTGATAAGTTAGATGCACAAAAGCCAAAGAATGTTGTGATGCAATATCTTTCTATGGGAATGACAGGTGATTTCATTGAAGCTATAGAAGAAGGTTCTAACATGATTAGAATTGGTGAAGGAATATTTGGTAAAAGAAATTATAATAAGCAGTAATAGAGGAGGAGAAAAATGGCAGGTAAAGTATTTAATAAAATGATGGGATTATTAGGATTAGAAGATGAGTATGAAGATATTGAAGAGTTAGAGGAAGAAATGGAGTTAGAGGAGGAAAAGGCAGAGGTAAATCCGCCAATGACCGCTAGCAAAAAACAGAATAAGGTTGTAAATATTCATACTGCAACTTCTGCAAAGGTAGTTATTTCTAAACCTACAATTTTTGAAGATGCTACTGACATTTGTGATGATTTAAAGAATAGAAAAATAGTTGTTGTTAATACAACAGGATTAGAACCTAAAACCGCACAAAGGCTACTTGATTTTATGGGTGGAGCAAGTTATGCCTTAGGTGGAGAATTACAGGAAGTAGAAAAAGGTGTGTATATTCTATCACCATCTAATGTAGAAGTTACTAGTGAACTAAAAAATGAGTTGACTAATAGAGGCTTGTTTGGTTGGTCTAAATAAGGGAGGGAATTAAGATTACTATAACATTATTTATATATTATGTGTTTAGAGCAATTGAAACTCTAATACTAATAGATGTAGTGGCATCTTGGATTAGACCTCAAAGAGATATACCATTTTTACAAGTTATAAACAGTTTGGTGGAACCGCTTCTCTACCCAGGTAGAGTAATACAGGAAAGAGTGGCTCCAAATCTACCTATTGATTTTTCACCTTTTATTGCAATTATTATTTTAGATCTAATAAAAAGTTTGATTCTAAGTATACTATAAAGTTTATATGAAAAAAGAAGATTTTCTTAAATTAATGCAAGGTGAAGAAGAAGCGGTAATATTAAAACTCTATAATAAATTAACTTTAGCTGAAAAAACAGGCAAAGCTATTTATACTAGTGAATTTTATACACCAGGTATTTGGAGTAAATTAATGAAATTCACTATGAATCTTCAGGTGAAGGTAAGTAGTTATGGAGCCTTTGATGAAGCTGAAAGGCGAATTGTATGCTTCAATAATGAAGATGAATATATGATACCGGTTAGGGTTCTTTTTATAGTGAACAAATCAAAGTTCCACAATCTTCAACATAAAGACTATCTAGGTGCTTTAATGGCGTTAGGAATAAAGCGTGAAAAGATTGGTGACTTAATTGTACAAGGTAGCAATTGCTATTGTGCTGTATATGAGGATATAGTTGATTATTTAAAGACTAATTTAAACTATATTGGTAAATGCCCTTGTGAAGTTACAGAAATAATTGATTATATCAATCTACCATCTTATAATTTTCAAGAATATCAGATTATTTCCACTTCTTTAAGGGCAGATTGCATAGTTAGCGCTATTTGCGGAGTATCGAGAAGTAAAAGTGTAGATTTGCTAAAATCGGGAAAGGTTTTAATAGATTATATTGAAGTTAAAGAAAAAGATTTTGAAATAACGTTGCCAACTACTATTACTATAAGAGGAAAAGGGAAGTATAAACTTCTGAATATCTTAGGAAACAGTAGTAGCGGTAGACTTAAAATACAATTGAAAAAATTTGTTTAAGGTGGGGGTGTACTAATGAGATTAACGGCAATGGATATTAAAAATAAAGAATTTAAGAGCGCTTTTAGAGGATACAATGGTGAAGAGGTAGATGATTTTCTACTGCAAGTTACAGAAGATTACGAAGCAATGTATAAGGAAAATTCTACTTTGAAGGAAAAAGTTTCAATATTAAATGAGAAGTTAGAACATTATACAAATATTGAAGCTACTATTCAAAATACTTTACTTTTAGCTCAAAATGCCGCAGATCAAGCTAAAGCCTCAGCACAAAAGGAAGCAGAAATTATTATAAAAAATGCTAATGAAACAGCTCAGAAGATAATAGACAAAGCTCATATGGACGTTATGAAAATTAATGAAGAATATGAAAAGTTAAAGCAAGACTTTTTTAAATTTAGAGCAAAGTATAGAAACTTTTTAAAGACTCAGTTAGACACTTTTGAAGATTTGGAAAAGGATTTTGTTAAAAATTTCAATGTTATGACTACAGAGGAAGAAATGAGCAATGATAGCTCCTTTGAAATAGAAAGAAACTTTGAGATAAAGGAAATCGAAGAAGAGGGACTAAATAGTGAAGAGTTAAACGAGATAAAAAAATTTTTTGTAAAAGATAATTAGTAGTATTTAAATCTCACTCCCTATATAGATGTCATATTCTATGTAACCAAGGAGTGAGATTTGTCTTTTAGGCTACATAAAAACTCCTCTTGATGACAAAATAAATAGTATGGAATGAAAATCAATACTTTTATTTTGAAGGGGTGGAAGGATAATGGATAAAAAAAGCCTAGACTATTATAAGCGCAAGTTACTAGCAGAAAGGGAGAGTGCTAGAAAATTTATATTGCAACTAAAGGATAATGATATGACTGAAGGACTTTTTGAAACTTCATCAGAATTATCTTTTTATGATAATCATCCTGCAGATCTAGCTAGCGAAATGGAAACTATGGAAAAAGGAAGAGTTTTTAGAGAACATGAAGTTAGCATAATTAAAAAGATAGATGATGCTTTAAAAAATATTGACAATGGAACGTATGGCATTTGTAAAAGATGCGGAAAACCAATACCAGCGGAAAGATTAGAATTCTTACCTTATGCTGAAAATTGTGTGAAATGCCAAAATGAATTAACTAGTAGAGCTGCTAATAATAATTCTGCTAGACCAGTGGAAGAAGAAGTTTTAGGCTATCCTTTTGGTTATGGGTATAATGATCATACCGATGAAATAGGCTTTGATGCAGAAGATAGTTATCAGAGTGTCTCAAGTTTTAATAAAATACCATTTACTGATGAATATCATGAAGAAGATGATGATTACGTAGATCCTATAGAAAGAATCAGCAATGAGCAGTATAGAAATCAATTGCCGGATTAGTATTTTAAGGGGGATGGAAATGTACATTTTTATTATTATAATAGGTATAATAATTGATAGAGTTACGAAGCTTTTAGCCATTAGTAAACTAAATGGAGAAGAAAGTATTGCAATTATTAAAAACTTTTTTAGTTTTGAATATGTGGAAAATGAAGGAGCGGCCTTTGGTATACTTCAAGGAAGACAATATATATTAAGTGCTATGGCTGCAATTATGGTTATAGCCATTATTTTTTATTTGATAAAATATAAACCTTCATCTAAGCTGTTAAAGTTAAGTTTATCAATGGTTATTAGTGGAGCCATAGGTAATTTGATAGATAGATTATATTATAATTATGTAGTAGATTTTATATCTTTCCACTATAAGGATCTGTACTATTTTCCTAACTTTAATGTGGCAGATATTTTAGTAGTGGTAGGTACATTTTTATTAGTATTTTATATTATAAAGGATGTTAAGGAATGAAAGAGTTTAGTTATATAATAGATGAAGAATATCATGGAGAGAGGATAGATAAATATCTTAGCCAGGTTATGGAAGGTAAGTCTAGATCCTTTATACAAGGGCTCATTGATGAAGGAAAAATAACTGTTAATGATAAGATAGTAAAAAGTAACCACAAATTAAAGAAAAATGATCTTATTAAAGGGGTTATCCCTGATCCTGTTGAACTAAAGGTAGAGGCGGAGGATATTCCTTTAGATATCTTATATGAAGATGAGGATGTTATAGTAGTTAATAAACCTCAAGGTATGGTTGTTCATCCTGCAGCAGGTAATACAAGAGGAACTTTAGTAAATGCTATATTAAATCATTGTAAGGATTTATCTGGAATAAATGGTGTTATTCGACCGGGCATAGTACATAGGATAGATAAAGATACCAGCGGTGTATTAGTCATTGCTAAAAATGATGCTTCTCATAATAAGCTGGCGGAGCAATTAAAAGACCATTCTATGACTAGAGTATATATAGCTTTAGTAGAAGGCGTAATAAAGAATGATCGTGGTACAGTGGATGCCAATTTGGGAAGACATCCTATTGATAGAAAGAAAATGGCTGTTGTTAAAGATGGAAGAAGGGCTGTAACTCACTATAAAGTTTTGGAACGTTTAGACAAATATACTTTAGTTGAATGTCGTTTAGAGACAGGTAGAACCCACCAGATAAGAGTACATATGGCTTATATAGGTCATCCTTTAGTGGGAGATCCTGTTTATGGATTTAAAAAGCAAAAATTTAATTTAGATGGTCAGCTGCTTCATGCTAAAATTTTAGGATTTATACATCCTACTACTGGAAAATATATTGAATTTCAAACACCATTGCCAGATTATTTTAAAAGAGTCCTAGAAATTTTGCGAAAATAGTTGAAAAAGATAAAATTTTATGTTAAACTGTTTAAAAACTTAAGAATTACCTTTAAATGATCCAGCGAGGTCATAAGGCAGAGATAATTTGCAATAGTAGTACATATATGCATAGTACGCCTTACTGACTTAGTAAGGCGTTTTTTAATGCTAAAATAGCTGAAACGGGGTGATAATGTGAAATTAAAGTCTATTCTTCTGGATGATAAGGCTATTAGAAGAAGTTTAATAAGAATATCCCACGAAATTCTTGAAAAGAACAAGGGAGTAGAAGAAATAGTATTAATAGGTATAAAAAGAAGAGGATATCCACTAGCTCAGAGGATAGCAAAATGCATAGCTGATATAGAAGGTGTTGAAGTACCTGTAGGCAGTGTTGATATTAGTCTCTATCGAGATGATCTTCAAATTATTGGTGAAGCACCTAAAGTGAATGATAAAAATTTAGGTGTTGAAGTTAAGGGAAAAAAAGTTGTATTAGTAGATGATGTATTATTTACCGGTAGAACTGCTAGAGCAGCCCTTGATGCTGTTATTGATGCTGGAAGGCCTAAAATGATACAATTAGCAGTTTTAATTGATAGAGGACATAGAGAACTGCCAATACGAGCAGATTTTGTAGGTAAGAACATTCCTACATCAAGAAGTGAATTGATATCAGTATCTCTTAAAGAAACAGACGAAGAAGACTCAGTAAAAATTTATGAACTAGATTAACTTAAGATAAATCTTTTAAATTAATCCAGTGAGATTAACAAGGAGGAATTATTAATGAAAAATTATGTAGATGTAAATGAAAGATTACCTATTTTAAAAACCTTACCCCTAAGTTTTCAGCATTTATTTGCTATGGTAGGTGCTACTATATTAGTACCTATACTAACAGGATTGGATCCATCTATAGCGCTATTTTGTAGCGGTGTTGGAACTTTAATTTATATACTTTGTACTAAAGCTAAGTTACCAGCCTATGTTGGTTCATCCTTTGCTTTTATTGGCGCTATGACAGTAGCAACTCAAAATTATGGAATAAGAGCCATGTTGTCTGGAATAGTAGCTGCCGGCATCGTATATGTAATTGTAGCAGCCATAATTAAATTTGCCGGAATAGAATGGTTGGACAAGGCTCTACCACCAGTACTTATTGGTTCCGTTGTTATCGTAATAGGTTTATCATTAGCAGGAACAGCAGCTAATTGGGCTGGACTTACTGCGGAGACAACAGATTATAAAACTTTAGCTGTTGCAGCTGTTACCTTACTTGTAGGTATTGTTGGTTCTATGTATTTTAAGGGTTTTCTAGGAATAATACCTATTCTAATTGCTATGGTTGTAGGTTACGTATTATCCTTTGTTTTAGGAATAGTTCCTAAGGAAGCTATTAATGAGATTCTTGGAGCTAAGTTGTTTAAAATTCCTGAATTTCAATTCCTAGAATTTAATATCAGTGCAATGATTATGATGGCTCCAATAGCCTTTGTTACTCTAGCAGAACATATTGGTCACGTGTATGTAACAAATAATGTTTGTGGAAAAGATTTCACAAAGGATCCAGGTCTTCATAGATCAATTCTTGGTGATGGACTTGCTACCTTATTTGCTGGTTTAGTTGGAGGTCCTCCAAATACTACTTATGGTGAAAATATAGGTGTTATGGCAATAACAAAGGTTTACTCAGTATGGGTAGTAGGTGGAGCAGCAATAATTGCAATAGTACTTTCCTTCATAGGACCTTTAGCAATGTTAATTAAGAATATTCCTTATCCAGTTATGGGTGGTATAAGTATATTATTGTTCGGAATAATCGCTTCTTCTGGTTTCAGAATTTTTGTAGAAAATCAGATAGATTTCGGTAAAAAGAAGAATTTAATAATAGCTTCTGTTGTAATAGTATTAGGAATAAGCGGCGCTGCTCTTAAATTTACAGTACAAGGAGCAGAAGTATCTGTAAATGGAGTTGCCCTAGCAACAATAGTTGGAATAATTCTAAATCTGATTTTGCCAGAAAAGAGTGCAACTGAAAAAGAAGAGGAATTAAAAGAAAGTAAACAATAGAAAAGTAGGATGTCACCTTAGAAAAGGCGACATCCTTTTTTAGATAAAATATTATTGAATAATTGAATGATTAATGATAAAAATATATAGTAGACTACTTAGAGGTAGTCTTTAAAACTAAAGAATTATGTTTTATAAGGAGAAAATTTGATGGAATACCACTTAATAGCAACGTCGACCTTTGGGATTGAAGCAATTACAGCAGGAGAATTAAAAAACTTAGGCTATAAGGATGTTAAAACTGAAAATGGTAGGGTAATCTTTAAAGGTAATGAAGAAGACATAGCAAAAACTAATATATGGCTTAGAACTGCCGATAGAGTTTTAATTAAGATGGCGGAATTTAAGGCGGAGACCTTTGAAGAGCTATTTCAAGGAGCAAAGGCAGTAGACTGGTGGAAGCTTATCCCGGAAAATGGCAAAATGCATGTAACGGGAAAGTCTGTTAAGTCTAAACTTTTTAGTGTATCTGACTGTCAAGCTATAGTGAAAAAGGCAGTAGTAGAATCTATGAAGAGAAAATATCCTAGAGAAGTTTTTACGGAAGATGGGCCCGTATATAAAATTGAAGTAGCAATATTAAAGGATATTGTGACTCTTACCGTAGATACTTCAGGACCAGGATTACATAAAAGAGGTTATAGGGAAAAGGCAGGAGAAGCACCTTTAAAGGAAACCTTAGCAGCGGCTCTTGTTCTAATAAGCAAGTGGACTCCAGATAGACTGCTATATGATCCCTTTTGTGGTTCCGGCACCATACCTGTAGAAGCAGCTATGATTGGAAAAAATATTGCTCCAGGCTTAAGGCGAAGTTTTGCCAGTGAAGAATGGCCCAATATTGATAGAAGTATATGGGAAAGGGTTAGAAAAGAAGCTGAAGAAGCAATAAATGACAAGAAGTTTGTAATATATGGCTCCGATAAGGATGGAAAAGTATTAAAGACTGCGAGGCAAAATGCTATAAAGGCCGGTGTAGAAGCTTTTACTAATTTTCAAAAGTTGCCGGTAGAGGAGTTTAGTTCACGAAAAAGGTATGCTTATGTTATAACCAATCCTCCTTATGGTGAAAGATTGGGAGAGGAAAAAGAGGTACGTAAGCTTTATGAGATTCTAGGAAACTTATATAAGGCTCACGATGATTGGTCCTTCTTTGTATTAACCTCTTATTATGAATTTGAAAAATGCTTTAGAAGAAAGGCAGATAAAAATAGGAAGTTATATAATGGTAGACTTTTATGTTACTATTATCAATACATATATAACGAAAAAAAATAAAGAAGCAATGCTTCTTTATTTTTTTGATTAAAATTATTATTTTTAGACCTTTTTTAAATCTATATCATAAGGATCTACATATATGGTTTTATTAGTGGTGTAAATTACCATACCCGGTTTAGCTCCAGAGGGTTTCTTTACATTTTTTACTTCCGTATAATCTACAGGCACTTTAGTGGAATCCTTAGCTTTACTATAATAGGCAGCTAAAATTGCCGCTTCCTCTAAGGTTTTGTCTGATATGTTATTGTTGTTTTTTATTATAACATGAGAACCAGGAATATTTTTTGTATGGAGCCATATATCTTTTTTGTCTGCAAATTTAAGAGTTAAATAATCATTTTGAATATTATTTTTCCCCACATAAATATCATTGCCATCGCTTGATATAAAATGTAAGGGTTTAGATTGAGAGCCCTTTGCTTTACTGGTGCTCTTTTTAAATTTAATATATCCGGTCTCTACTAATTCCCTTCTAATATCTTCTATTTCATCGTAACTGTCACAATTTATAATATTAGTAAGAACAGATTGAAGGTATTCTAACTCAGCTTCATTTTTTTCTAATTGTTCTAAAGCCGCCTCTTCTGTCTTTTTTAATTTATTGTATTTTTTAAAGTAAGATTGAATATTTTCTGAAGGGGTATTATTTTCTTTCAGTGGTATAGTAACATACTCTTCATTTTCCGAATAATAGTTATATACTTTAATATTTTTATCTCCCTCTTTAATGGAATAGATATTGGCAGTAAGCAGTTCTCCATAAAGTTTGTATTTATCTTTTTTGCTACATTCCTGTAGAGATTGTTTTAGTATTGTACTCTTTTTTTTGCATCTATCAATATTGTTGTTTACAAGCTTTTGAAGATCTGAACTTTTCTGATTTAACCTGTCTTGTTTATCCTTAGTATAATAAAAAACATCTAATAATTTGCTAGCATTATCATATTTAGTGGCTTTATAATCCTTCATAGTGGATAAATCAAAGCAATAGAAGTCCTTATAATTACCTTTGCTATCACAGTAGAGGGTATAAGTAAAACTATTGTGAGTAAGATTTTGAAAGAAGTTTTTTGAAAATATTAAAAGTTTTTTTAAGCCATCAGGGCTATTTAGATCCTTGTTAGCTTGAAATAAAGTTATTATTTCTTTTGATAATAAAGGGCTTACTCCTGTAAATATTTTTGATAGAAAATTGCTGTCTGAAATATATTCAGAACTATCAAGGTCTATATTAGCTTCCGCAGAAAAATCTAAAGGATTTAATTTATTTGATTCTGGAGGAAACTTATAATTAATGCCTGGATAAATAGAACGATAGGAGTTTATATTTGGAGTAATATGTTTAATACTATCCATTACAATATTATCTCTTTTTCTAATTAGGGTAATATTGCTGTGACGGCCCATTATTTCTATTATTAAAGTATAAATACTATCAAAACCCATTTCATCTCTACTTTCGAAATCTAAACAAAGGATTCTATCGCAGTTAATTTGTTTAATATTAACTAATTTAGCACCTATCAAATATTTTCTTAAAAGCATACAAAACATAGGAGGTTGTATAGGATTAGCTTTACTTCTTTCAGTAACATGAATTCTAGGATAATTAGAGCTGGCGCTAAGTAGAACCTTTATATTTTTGTTTTCCTTTCTAAAGGTTATAACAATTTCATCCTTTTCAGGCTGATTAACTTTATCTACTTTTCCGTTTAATATATTATCTTTAAGCTCTAGGCATAAAGCGTGTAAAAATATACCATCTAAAGCCACGTTTATCATTCCTTCCTGTGGTGACAAATAATATGTATAGTTTTCCCTAAATCTACGATATGCTTTAATGTTATGATAAAGAAATTGTTATTGTCAAGTCTATAGACTAAATAAGATATTTTTAAGTATCTGTTTAAAAATGTATATAGTGTCAATAATTATACTATAATTTTCCGCAAGGTATTTGTAGAGGTGAACATATAATGGAGGATAATGATTTTTCCTTAGATAAGGAAGAGCTGATTAATATTGATGCAACGGTACTTAATTTAGTACCAGAGGATTTTGCTATTAAGCAATGTATACTTCCCTTCAAGGTTCAAGAGGATATTTTGTATATTGCAACAAGAAAGAATGATTTTAGTGAGCTAATTGCTAAATTGAAATTAATAACTAATATGAAGATAAGTATAGTTAAATATACAAGTGAGGACTTAGATAAGCTCATTCTTCAAGCTTATAGGCATCTGAATTTTATTAGGGCTATTGAAAAATTAAAGAAGGAAATAAAAGAGGATGAATCTAAGAGTATCAATACAAAGGAGTTCCAGGATAATCTTAATGCTCCCGGAGTGAAAATTCTAAACTATATAATTAATACAGCTATTGAGAAAAGAGCCAGTGATATACATTTTGAACCTTATGGTGGCTTTTTTAGAATTCGATATAGAATTGATGGCGGTCTATGTGAATTCTTTAAACTTCCTATAGAGGTCTATAGCACAGTGACAACAAGGCTTAAAGTTTTAGCACAAATGGATATATCAGAAAAAAGATCTTTTCAAGATGGAAAGTATAAACACTTTCACAATCAGAAGGAGTTTGATTTGAGAGTATCTTCTATACCTGTAATCTATGGAGAAAAGTTTGTAGTAAGAATATTAGATAAGGCTAATCTATTTATAGATTTAGATAAGATTTACTACCAAAAAGATCAAAATGAATTAGTAAAAAGTATTCTTATGAAGGGTAGCGGTATCATTTTAACTACCGGACCAACAGGTAGCGGTAAATCTACTACCTTGTATGCTATGTTAAAGGAACTAAATAAGCAAAGCTGCAATATTACAACCATAGAAAATCCTGTTGAATATACTATGAAAGGTATAAATCAAATAAATGTTAACCTTAAGGCTGGAATAACCTTCGCTGCAGCTTTAAGAAGTGTTTTGAGGCAAGATCCGGATATTATCATGGTAGGGGAAATTAGAGATGAGCAGACCGCAGCCATAGCAATAAGAGCTGCTATAACGGGACATTTAGTTTTATCTACTTTACATACTAGGGATGCCAAAGGAGCTATAACAAGGCTCTTGGAAATGGGAGTAGAAAAGTATTTGTTAGCAGATGCTTTAATTGCTGTTATTGCTCAAAGACTAGTTAGGAAGATATGTCCTAAGTGCAAAGAAAGTTACTATCCATCCCAATTTGAAAAAGATCTACTTGTATTATCAAATGAAAGAAAACTATTTAAAGGAAGAGGATGTCATCAGTGTAACAATAGCGGATATTTAGATAGGCATGTAATAAGCGAAATAATATATATTGATGAAAACTGGCGAAGGAGAATATTAGCAAGTGATAAAAAAGTTGAGAGTATTGGAAGACAGAAAAATGAAAGTTTGAAAGAACAATGTAAAGAGCTAGTGATGAAAGGTATAACTACAACAGAAGAGTTTATGAAAGTATGTAATGGATAAGTTTATTAAAGGAGAGCAAAATGAGCGTATTTCGATATGTATCAATGAACGAGCAAGGGAATATAGTAAAGGGACAATGGGAATGCAATAATATAAAAGAGCTTATGGAATATTTAAATGAAAGAAAAGAGTATTTGATATCTGTAGATAATGAAAAAATTAATATTAAAAAGCTTATATTTAGACAAGGAATCAAATTAAATGATCTTAGTTTGTTTTGCAAGTATTTCGGAACCTTGTTAGAAAGTGGAGTACCCTTGTTAGAAGTTATAAAAATTAGTAGCTTGCAATTTAGAAAAGGAAAATTGTATGACAATAACATATACTTGGCTCAAGGTCTACGAAGGGGAGAGGCCTTGCATGAAGCTATGAATAATTGTCCTAATAATTTCCCTGAATTCTTAACTAATATGGTTAAGGTAGGAGAGGAAACGGGAAATCTAGGGGAGGTATTTAATAATTTATATATCTATTACTATAAAAAAGGCAGGTTTCGCAAGAAAATCATTGAAGTAGCTATTTATCCAACTTTTGTACTGTTCTTTAGCATATCCTTAGCTCTTGTCTTATTGTCCACAGTAGTACCTTCAATGATAGATTTGATTTTATCTATGGGAGGAGAGTTACCCTTAGCAACAAAAATAACTTTAGCCATCAGTTCCTTTCTTACAAATTATTTTGTCTATATTATAGTTTTTATTTTTGCAACTACACTTATTTTAGCTTACTTAATAAAGGGTGGTAAAATTAATTTTTCTTCTATAAGAAAAAAGCTTCCTATTATAAAAGATATTTATTATAGAAGTTGTGCTTATGATTTTATTTATGCTTTCTTTTTATTATATCATAGTGGACTTAATATAGTGGTAGCTTTAGAAGAAGCCGCAGCTGTGATATCTGATATCCAAATAAAGAATCAGGTCATAAATGGTGCTAATCAGATAAGAGAGGGGAGTAATATAGTAGAGGCTCTAATGAACATTGAAATAATTGATTACAGTACTTTAACTATGATTGGATTAGGAGAAGAAACGGGAAAACTTAGTGAAATGTTGAAACGTTTATTACAGATAAATGAAGAGGAATTAAGTTCACGACTAGAAAAGCTTATCCAGTTGTTACAGCCTGTATCTATATTAATTGTAGGTCTTGTAGTTGCTAGTATTGTTATTTCTGTTATTTTACCTATGTTTAGTTTGTACAGAGTATAAAAGGTTCTGTTAAAACTTGAAAAAAGCTTTTACTTTTATAGAAATAACAATAGCAATATCTCTTATCTTAATTTTAGCAACTAGCACTGCCTTTGCATATAAATACTATTTAAGCAATAGCAAAGACAGAACAATTATTTCATACTCTGAACAAATTTTTGAGGCCATTCTTTGTATTTATGAGGAAAGAGAAAATAACATGGATCCTATAAAGCTAGTTCAGGAAGTTAAAGATCTTACTAATTACGATGTATCACTTAGTTATATAAATATGGATCATAAGTTACTTGAATTGGTATTTTTATGTGATGGAAAAGATTACTTTATAAAAATTGATATGATAAAATACAGTTTTACCGTTATTGATAGGGTAGGAGATAGAATTATATATGAAAATTAAAAAAGCTTATACTTTAATTGAAATTTTAGTAGTTCTATGTATTTTCAATATTTTATTTATTATTTTTTCTAGTGGTTTAAAAGCATACAATAGGTTAAAGAATGCTATAGTAGTTGAGCAATGCAGTAATTCAATAATGACCTTTATTAATAGTTGTAAGCAATACTGCTATTACAATGAAGTAGAGGGGTATATTTTGTGTGATCAGTCCAACAATAGATTTAGTTTTTATTCTGGGAGCAGTCGTAAGAAGCTTTTAAAACTCCCTCAAGGATGCAAATTACAGTTGCTTAATACAGCTTCAGGTAAGCAAAAATTGAATTTTGATTCTAAAGGTTTTACATCAGATGCTTGTACTATTAAATATTTAGATTTATATGATGTGGAACATAAAATAACTATAAGTGTAGGTACAGCTTATGTTGAGATTAAGAATTAAGAAAGGTAACACTCTATTAGATGTAATGATATCCTTATGTGTCTTCGCTTTGATGTTTCTTGCTGCCTTTGATATGTATATGGCTAAGGCTAGATTAAAAAATCAAAATAATTTGCTAGCAAATTACCTTAATTGTGTTGAAGTGGCAGCTGGGAATATATGTTTAAATCACAGTTATGAAGAATTATTAAATTACAGTGGTGAAAATATATGGTATATAAGCAGCCAGCATTTAAGTGTAGAAGAGCTTAGACAGCCACAGATCCTATCTTTATTGAAGCCTAGTACCGATAATGAGGATACATATCTTAGTGTAAAAATATCTGGCGATGATGTATTAAAACTTTCTTTTAAACTTAAATACACAATTGGTGGGAAGGTTGATGTTATAGAGTATGAAACATATAAAGGTAGCTATAATTAAAAAGCAGAACAAAGGATTTACTTTGATAGAAGTGGCTATAGCAATAGCTATTATGAGCATACTTATGACAGCCCTAATGTTTGTAGTATCTTATTTTTTAAGAGAGTTTAAAAACACTGCCTCAGGAAATAGAGAAGATTTTTATATAAATGAAGCCTTTAGATTTATAGAAAGTGAAGTTCATAGTGACAATAAGGAAGTAAAGTTTCAAACAAATGCTATAGAATTAAGAAAATACTCTATAGATAGAATAGATTACATTAGGCAAATTGAAGGAAACCTAATTATAGAATATACTACAGCGGGAAAAAGCACTGCAAAGAATGTGTTTTTAAAGGATATTTCAAATTTTAGCATAGATATATGTGAACGGTTAGTGATTGTTAATATTGTAAGCAGTAAGGGAGAAGTGTATTCAAAATGTATAAATACTATATATATAAAGTAAAAAAAGGGTATATGGTTGTTTATTTTATGATAGCAGGATTATTACTTCTATCTATTTCATTGGTGGTTTTTAAATTTGAATTAGAAAGAAAAAAGATTCTAAGTTACAGAAGAAAAGCTTTAGAGAATTTAAATGAAACTGATTATAGAAGAGAAAGGTTATTTTCTAACTTGAATCAGATTTTAAATGAAAAGGGAATTGCCCTGGATAAAGCTACTGTTATTGACTATTTAAAAACATATAGTTCCGATTTTAAGTTGGACTTTGATGATATGAGCTTACAGTTTCTTTCAGATAAAGAGCAAATATTATTAGCTTATAATTATAATGCTTATTATAAATGTGTAGAATATTATGACTTAGATCTGTCAGAAGGGAGACTTGTTTTTAATTTACTAAGTAGTAATTTGGTTGGGAGATATGATTATGGTTATTAGTAAAATAATAAAGGTGCATGAGGATAATATAGACTCAGTTATAGATAAATTAAAGGAGATAAAGAGAGGAAAGATTAAATTTATTTTTTATGATGAAGATATATACATTGATAGGATATACATTCCTCCAGTTAAAAAGGCATGGATGGATAATCTTATTAGTAATAATTTAATTTATAACTTTGAAGACATTAGAAAACTTGCCTTTAGTTATGAGATTATCAGCAAGAAAAATAGTAAATATAAGATAATTTTGTATTGTATTAATTCAAAGAAAAACATTTTATATAAAAGTATAAAGGATAAACATAAGATCGTAGGAGTGTATCTTATTCAACATTGTTATCATTACTATGTGAAAGAAAATTTGAAAGTAAAGGATTATATACTAGTGTTTGATTCAAAAAAATATACATATATAATTTACTCTAAACAGGGATTTTTGCAAAATAGTTTATTATACAATAGAGATGAAGTGGAAATATCTGTTGTTGTTGATTCCATTAATAAAATACTGTCAGATCATTGCCTTACTAAAGAGGGAAAGATTCTTCCCATCATAATGCTTAATTACGAAAAAACAGATTTGTTAATGGAATTGCTAAATGACTATTGCTTTAAGAATATGGGCACTGTAAATGAAAATAAAATAATTAGGAAATATGTAGGTGTGTTTTAATGAAAAGACATAACTTTATATTGAAGGATTATAAAAAGGTTCTTTGGGAGAGAGAAAGGAATAAGTATAGATTCATATTGTTGATTTTATTTACCGTTAATTTTATTACTTTTTCTTTACTTTCATATAAAAAAGATCAATTAGATTCTGTTAGGAGCAAAGCTATTTTTAATATAGAAGAGGATAAAGTTACAAAGAAAAAAGGTAATTATACCTATATTTTTGAACTTAGGGAGAGATTTGAAAAGTATTTAGGTGAAGCTATTAAGTTAAAGTCTTTTTTCTATGAGGAAGAAAAGATTAAGGTTGAAGTTTTAGGAAAGGAAGAAAGTAATTGTATTGAGATTATAAAAGACTTAGAGGAAAAAGAAGAATTTTATATTTTAGGTCTTTCAAGTATAGAGAGTACTGAAGAGGGATATAAAGTATCTTTTGATATTGCTGCAAAGGAGAGTTGGCAGAGTAAATGAAAAAGTTTTTATATTCAATTGCTTGTATAGTGCTTATAATAATTTTTTTAATACAAGGAAAACTTATATTATGTGCCGAAAGGGAGAAAGAAAAGTTAACTTCCACATTAATAAATGAATCTTCCTACAAAACAATGGGAAAGAATGTAGAAGAATCTATAAAAATAAACCGTTTAATGGAGTTACTTTACTCTAAGAATAGACAATATGAAGTGAATAATCTATCTTTTAAGGAGGAGGGGCAAATATTAGAAGTGGAAGTAAACTATTCAGGTACTATAGATCACATGAGAGAAGAATTTAAAGTTCTTATGTCCTCAGCAGGATTTCAAAAAATAGAGAGTTACCAGGAGGATGATAAGGGTAGGAAAAAACTTTGTCTTTCTTTTGTCTTTGAAAAATAGCTCTGGTAAAATAATATTTGCAAATGTCTATAAGTTTTGATAAAATATCATTGGTTTGTACTATAATAAGGTAGTATTATGAGTTAAATGGTATTAATACACCTAATAAGGTAATAATATTAACGAATTTAATATTTGGAGGGATACTGAATGATTTCAGCAGGAGATTTAAGAAAAGGAACCACTTTTGAGTTAGATGGACAAGTGTATACAGTTGTTGACTTTTTGCATGTAAAGCCAGGTAAGGGTGCTGCTTTTGTTAGAACTAAGCTTAGAAATGTTATTTCAGGTGGAGTTACTGATAGAACTTTTAACCCAACAGAAAAAATGCAGGAAGCTGTAATTGAAAGAAAAGAAATGCAATACTTGTATTCTGATGGTGAATTATATTATTTCATGGATCAGGAAACTTTCGAGCAAATTCCTTTAAACTATGAAAAGGTTGAAGAGGCTATTAAATATTTGAAGGAAAACATGTTTGCTATTATCAAGTTCTATAAGGGAGAAGCTTTCTCTGTAGAAGCTCCAAACTTTGTAGAACTTCAGGTAGTTGAAACTGAACCTGGATTTAAAGGAAATACTGCAACAAATACACTTAAGCCTGCAAAAGTAGAAACAGGAGCAACAGTTAATGTTCCATTGTTCGTTAATGAAGGAGATATCATAAGAATAGATACAAGAACTGGTGAATACATGGAAAGAGTATAAGGCTTTTGACTTATGCACTAATATGAGGTGTGTTTTATGGACACGATAAAAGCAAAAGTAGCTTACATTCGTGGAATGATGGATGGGCTCGCAATTGATTTAGATACAAAGGAAGGAAAGGTTTTGTCAGCTATGTTAAGCCTAATGGAGGAAATGGCTGACAAAATTGATGAAATAGATTTAAGACAGGAAGAGCTTGAAATGTATATTGGTGATGATATATACTATGAAGATTCAGAGGCTAATTTTGATGAGGAAGACTTCGTAGAGTTTCTATGTCACCGATGTGGAGAAACAATATACATAGATAAGTCAATTGTGAATAACAAAGAACAAATAGAATGTCCTAACTGTACTTATAATTTAATGAGTGACTCAACGTTAACTTTAAATGACTAATTTATAGCTTTAAGAAAATCCTTAAGTAAAAATACTTAAGGATTTTCTTTTTTGTTTGTAATAATTTACCTGTCTAGTAAATAAAAATTAGTATGAAGGGAGGTGAAACATTACTCTAAAACTTAGTGTTTAGAGTAAGATGAAAAATATGGATACCAATGATATTTTAAGTATACTACCGCAGAAAATTCAGAGTGTTGTAATCACTGTGAAAAATTTAAATAAGCTTCAGGAAATAAGAATGAAAATAAATCGTCCAATCATCCTCTGTGTAGATAATGAGGAAAAAATTTTAAGCTATGATGCTACACAAGAGGATCTAAAGACGGTAATGCAAAGGATAAGCAACTATTCTTTATATGCCTTTGAGGAGGAAATAAAACAAGGTTTTATAACCATAAAGGGAGGGCATAGAGTAGGAATTTGCGGCAAGTGCGTTATTGAAGATAATAGAATTAAAACAATAAAAAATATTGGATCGATAAATATTAGAGTATCAAGGGAAATAGTAGGTTGCTCAGATAAGCTTATGTCTTTTCTCATAGAAGAAAATCAAGTATTAAATACTATTATTATTTCTCCTCCTAAATGTGGGAAAACGACCATACTTAGAGATATAGCACGAAATATATCCACAGGTATGAGAACATACAAATTCAGTGGTAAAAAGGTATGCATAATTGATGAAAGAAGTGAGTTGGCTGCTTGTTGTGATGGCATACCACAGATGAATGTAGGTATTCGCACCGATGTGTTTGATAATTGCCTAAAAAGTGAAGGGATAATGATGGCTATTAGAAGTATGTCACCGGAAGTTATTGTTTGTGATGAGATTGGTACATATAGAGATATGGAAAGTATTTTATCTGCTTTGAGTTGTGGAGTAAATTTAATTACAACTATTCATGGTAATGGATTGGAGGATTTTCATAACAGAGTAGTATTTAAAGATTTAATTAATAATCATGTTTTTAGAAGAGCTGTGATACTCAGTAATAGAAAAGGTGTAGGTACTCTTGAAGCCATTTATGATTTCAATAAATCAGATTATATTTGGAGGAAGCAATATGATTAAAATATTTGGAGCTGTATTAATGATAGGGGCCTCTACCTTTATAGGTTTTATGTTTGCAGAGTTTGCTAGAAGAAGGCTTTTACAACTAAAAGAATTAGAAGGAGCTCTAATTCAACTGGAAAATGAAATTTTTTTTACGAGAACAGCTTTGCCAGAAGCCTGCCTTAGTGTGTCATTTAAGAGTAAGTATCCAATAAATACTTTATTTAAGAAGGTGTCAAATTTACTGACAGATAATAGCTCAGACTCCGTTTACGATGCCTTTTATAAGACATTGAATGGAGAGATTGAGGGGCTTTATGTAACTAAAGAAGATAAGGATATATTACTAGATTTAGCAAAGGCTTTAGGAGAGTCTGATTTAGAAGGACATAGAAAGGTTTTTAATCTAGCAGAACATAATCTAAAAACGAGGATACAGTCCATAGAAGCGAATGTGGACAAGAACGTTAAAATGTATAGGTATTTAGGATTTTCCTTAGGTGCCGCTGTAGCTATTTTACTAGTTTAATGGAGGTATGGTGGGATGTTAGATGTTTCTTTATTGTTTAGAATAGGTGCTACTGGAGTAGTGTTGATTGTCTTAGATAAGGTGTTAAAGAGTAATGGAAAGGATGATATTGCTGCCATTACTAATTTAGCAGGTATAGTAATTATTTTAATGATGGTAATTAGCTTAATAGCAAAGCTATTCAATGACGTAAAAGTCATGTTCCAATTGTAGGTGATAACATGGAAATCGTAAAAATAGTAGCTTTTGCCTTTATAGCCTTATTTATTGTTCTGATATTTAAAGATCGAAGAAGCGATATAGCAGTTCAAATAAGTATAGTGGCAGGATTATCAATATTCCTTTTCATGTTATCGAAAATTACTGCAGTGCTTCAATTCTTAGAACAGCTATCTTTAAAGGCTAATATAGATTTTATTTACTTGAATACAGTTTTAAAAATCTTAGGCATTGCTTATTTAGCTTCCTTTTGCAGTGAAATATGCAGGGATGCTGGAGAAAATAGTTTAGCTTCAAAAGTAGAGTTTTCAGGTAAAATACTGATTTTAGTACTGGCCATACCAATTCTCATGGCAGTATTACAATCAATTCTAAAGATACTGTAGGTGAAAAAATGAAAAAAGTAATATTAATGCTAATCTTTATATTTATTCTTATGGTTCCTATAAAAGTTTTGGCACAAGAGGGGCAAGGAATAAGTATAAATGAGGAAGAGAAAATAGAAAGCTTATATAATTACATAAGCAACATGAAGAGCAAGTATGAAATTTTAAATGACTTGGATGTTAGGGAGTTTGTAGATAGTTTTATTCAGACAGGAGACGGTGGAATATCAAATGAGGATATATATAAGGTGTTACTTACATATTTATTCAAAGAGCTGGCAGCATCTTCAAAATTAATGATAATAGTGGTGGTAATTGCCGTAGTGGCTGCCTTACTTCATAATCTTCAGACAGCCTTTAGTAAGGAAGGATTGTCTAATATAGCATATTTTGCTTGTTACTCTGTACTTATTATCGTAGTTTCTAATAGTTTTATTGTAGGCTTAAATTTAGCAAAGGAAACAATTCAGCAGATGACAGATTTTATGACAGCGTTAGTGCCGGTACTTATAATGCTGGTGGCTAGTGTGGGAGGGGTTACAGAAGCAGCTGTTATGAATCCAATAATTGTGTCAGGAGTTATTATCGCTGCAAGGATATATGCCACAGTAATAATACCTTTAATACTAATAGGATTCATAATGCAGTTTGTAAATAATATATCTGATGATTATAAGATCAGTAAGCTTACAAAGTTAATCAATCAATGGGCTCTGTGGATACAAGGAATAATCATGACCATATTTATTGCCATTTTAACCATTAGAGGAATTACTGCAACAACTATTGATCAGGTTACTGTAAAAACAGCAAAGTTTGCGGTAGATAACTTCGTGCCTATAGTAGGAAAGTGTTTATCAGATGCTATTTCTTCTGTAGCGGGATACTCAATCCTATTAAAAAATTCACTTTCTGCCCTTGGTTTAATAATTATTATCTTGATTATGGCATTGCCAATTTTAAAAGTTTTTATTTTAGCTATGATGTATAAATTTACTGCTGCTATGATAGAACCCATTAGCGACAAGAAGTTTGTGAATTGCGTTACTAACGCTGGAGACTCTTTGATACTAATAGCTTCTTGTTTAGTTTCAGTTTCTGTAATTTTCTTTATAATGATTTCCATATTAGCATCAGCTGGAAAGGTAGTGATGGGATGATGGAGAGATTGATTAACAAGGAAATAGGTGAGATAGGTTGGAAGCACTAAGGACATGGATAATCAATGTTTGTACTACAGTGTTCTTTATAACCGCTGTAGAAATGATACTTCCTGATAATAATTTAAAGAAGTATTGTAAATTTGTTCTTGGATTAATTCTTATGACGGTAATTTTAAATCCCTTGGTTAAGTTTCTGAATCAAGGCTCTGAAATAACTACTTTTATAGATAACACCTATTCAAATCTAATAGAACAATATCCACAGGATAATAGTGACTTAAGAGAAAAGAATATTCAGGAGACTTTGCAAGTATTCAAAATGAATCTAGAAAAAACCTGTGAGGAAAAACTAAAAGAAAAATATCCTAAGTATGTAAGCGAAGTAGAAGCTGAAGTGGAATATGATTCGGAAAACGATCAGTATGTTATTAAAAACCTATCAGTAGGAATTAATAACGGATCCGTTAAAAAAATAGAGAAAATTGATATTAGTACAAGTACTAATAGTGTAAAAGAAAGTTTAGATTACAGCCAATCCGGTATGGAGCTTAAAAGTTATTTAAGCAATTTATTGGATCTTACAGAGGATAAGATAACAGTGTACAGGCTAGATAAGGAATGAACTTAATTTATTAATTAAATAGGAGGAGATAAAAGTGAACTCAAATAAATTGCTGGAGTACATAAATAAACTGATGTCTAAGAAAAACATGTATAATCTCATTGTACTTTTCCTAATAGGGATACTTTTAGTTATTGTGTCTAATTTTTTCAAGGGACAGCCTACGGCTGCAGTTAGCACTGCCACAGATCTTGAAGATACTAAAACCAGTAGCAGTGATGAATTGCAATTGTCAGCTACAGAGGAAAAACTAAAACAAGAGTTAAAGTCCACCTTATCCAAAATCAAAGGAATTGGGAAAGTGGACTTGATGATAAATTTTCAATGCAGTGAAGAATATGTACCAGCAGAAGAAAAAAGCACTAGCACCAGTGTTACTAATGAAAAAGATAATGAAGGAGGTGAAAGAAAGATTACTCAAGATACCGATGGAACCAAAATAGTTGTTTCTAGTGATGGCAATACTACTAAGCCAGTAATGCTAAAGAAAATAAGCCCAAAGGTTGAAGGTGTTATTATAGTGGCTGAAGGTGCAGAAGATGAACAAATAAGGAAAGATGTAATATTAGCTGTATCTAGTTTGTTTGGAATTCCAAATTATAAGATACAGGTATTTGCCATGAATTAATTGCATATACATATAATTGAATAGTAATATTGATGGGAGGCATTAGAATGAACAAAAAACAAGCGGGGATAATTGTTACACTTTTAGCATTAATCGTATGTGCTGGAATACTGGCAACAAAGGTTAATGGACCTTTAGAGGTGGCTGGAAATGGGTTTAATGAAGAAGGTGGAATTTTAACTTTCGGTAATGAGAATACTAATACAAAGAAAGCAAATGAAACTAACTCCAGCTCAAAATCTAATAGTTATTTTGCTACTGCTCATGCACAGAAAGAACAAACAGATCAACAATCACTAGCTAATTTAAAGGCTGTAGTGGATGATAAAAGTTTATCAGATGAGCAAAAGGCTGTTGCTGCAGAGAAATATTCAAAAATGGTAGTGGCACAAGATCAAGAGAATAAAATAGCACAGCATTTAAAAGGAAAAGGATATGAAGATGCAATATGTTATTTAGAAAATGATTACACTAAAGCAAGGATTATTCTAAAGACAGATAAGGAAGAACTTTCAGAAAACGAAACTAAAGTTATAAGAGATGTGGTGCAAAGTGTTGCAAAAATTAGTGATGTTGAAGTTGAATTAAGACAATAATATTTGTAAAATATTATTACCTTTGATATAATATACATAAGATTGAAATAGCCTTAGGCGAGTTAAGGAGGAGCAGTTATGGATGAAAATACAAATACTTCAGTAAATATGGGAATAGTGAAAATTTCTGATGACGTAGTAAGTGTTATAGCAGGTTTAGCAGCAGCAGAGGTAAAGGGTATAACTGGCATGAGCACAGGCTTAGCTGGAGGAATAACTCAAATTTTAGGTGGCAAAAAGAACCCTTCAAAAGGTGTTAAGGTTACTGTAGCAGAAGATAGCGCTTCCATAGATATAGTTGTGGGAGTTGAATATGGAGTAAAGATACCTGAAATTGCAAAAGTTGTTCAAGACAATGTGAAAAAGACAGTAGAGACAATGACAGGTTTAAAGGTATCTGCAGTTAACATATATGTACAAAATGTTATTGTTCCAAAGAATGAGAACGATAAAGACTTAATCGAAGAATAAAGGGATACCCTCTGTTTTGATTCAGAGGGTTTTTCCATGTTTTTTTATAACTCTTTATTATTTTTATAAATTAGTGTATATTTTTTTTGAGATATAGTTGATAATAGAATAAGATTAAATATTATGGAGGATACTGTTGTGAATAGAAGATTATCAAGAGAAGAAGCGGTAAAATTGATATATCAAATGTCAATTAATAAATATACTTTCGAAGAGGCTATAGAAAATTACTTTGAAGAGTACGAAGGAAATGTTGATGAAATTGATATGGAATATGTTAGATCCATAGTTGCAGGAGTAAGTAATAACATTGGTAAGATAGATGACATAATTGAAAGGCATTTGATAAATTGGAAGATGAACAGAATATCAAAGATTAATTTAGCTATCTTAAGATGCAGTATTTACGAAATATTAACGGATAAGGAAACTCCTGCGGCAGTTTATATTAATGAGGCTATAGAGATTGCTAAAAAGTACTCAGAGGATAAATCTATAGCTTTTGTTAATGGGGTATTGGATAGAATAGCAAATAGTGATAGTGAGATTTAGAGGAGGGTTTTCCATGGGGGTAAGCATTAACGGAAAAGCAGTGGCCGCTACATATAAAGAGAGAATTAAAGCTTTTACAGATTCTCTTTTAAAAGAAGGTAAGAGAATACCGTGTATTGCAGCAATTATAGTTGGGGAAGATGGAGGATCACACTATTATTTGAATAATGTTAAAAAATTGTGTTCAGAATTGGGTGTACATGTAGAGGTACATATTAAGAAGGAAAGCATAGAGGAAGAGGAGCTTTGTACACAAATTACTAAGCTTAATAATGATGGAAATGTTGATGGTATTATGCTCTTTCTTCCTTTACCTAAGCACATTGATGAGAAAAAGGTGACTTCATTAATTTCCTATAAGAAAGATATAGATTGCTTAACGGACATTAATAATGGAAAATTTTATAAGGGGGAAGCTAGTTTTGCACCTTGCACGCCCTTAAGTGTAATAAATTTAATTAAAAGTACTGGTATAGATCTTACAGGAAAAAGGGCTGTAGTTATAGGAAGAAGCAACATAGTTGGAAAGCCTACTGCTCAGTTATTGCTTAATGAAAATTGCACCGTTACAATATGTCATTCAAAGACTATTAATTTGAAGGAGATATGTAGAGAAGCAGATATTTTGATTTCTGCTATAGGAAGACCTGGATTTATAAATGAAGAGTTTGTAAAAAAAGGAGCCATAGTAATAGATGTAGGTACAAGTTCAGTAAATGAAAAAATTACTGGAGATGTACAGTATGATAATGTAATAGAAAAAGCAGCCTTTGTAACTCCGGTACCCGGTGGAGTAGGATCATTGACTACAACAATGCTTATAAATAATGTATGTGAGGCGTATAAAAGAAATGTATATTAAAGTATTAACAGTTAGCGCTCTTAATAATTATATTAAAAAAGTTATGGATAATGATTACATATTGAACAATGTTCGTGTTAAAGGAGAAATTTCCAATTTTAAGATACATAATAGTGGCCATATCTATTTTAGCTTGAAGGATGAGTTTGGAAAAATTAATGGGGTGATGTTTAGGACCCAGGTAGAAAATCTAAAGTTCATACCGGAAAATGGTATGGATGTAGAGGTAACAGGACGAGTTTCTCTATATCTTAAGGAAGGAAGTTATCAGCTTTATTGTGATAAAATGGAGCAGATAGGTATAGGAGATTTATATGTTGCCTTCTTAAATCTGAAGGAAAAATTGGAAAAAGAGGGTCTATTTGATGAGAGTAGAAAGAAACCTATCCCTCTTTATCCTAGAAGGATAGGTGTAATAACTTCACCTACTGGAGCAGCTATAAGAGATATAATTAATGTTTCTAAAAGAAGAAATAAAAATTGCAATATATTAATATATCCTTCCTTAGTGCAAGGTAAGGAAGCTAGTAAAGAAATAATAAAGGGCATAGAATATTTAAACAGCATAGAAGATATTGATACCATAATAATTGCAAGAGGTGGTGGCTCCATAGAAGAATTATGGAGTTTTAATGACGAAGAATTAGCTTATGCCGTATATAATTCGAAGAAACCTATAATATCAGGAGTAGGTCATGAAACGGATTTTACAATAATTGATTTTGTAAGTGACCGAAGAGCTCCAACTCCATCAGCTGCAGCAGAAATTGCAGTACCTTCTTTAGTAGAAGTAGAAGAAAGAATAGGAGTACTTAGGTCCTTGTTGCAGAATAATATATATAATACAATTAATAATAAAAGTAATGCTTTGGAAAGATTGAAAAATAGGCTAAGATTAATCAGCCCTATTAATGAAATAGTAAATTCTTATAATTATATAGACAACTTGAAAAATAGGTTGTCTCATCATATGAAACTAAATTTAGAATTAAAAAAGGAGCAATTGTCTAAAAACTATGCTTTGTTAGCTGCTTACAATCCTTTAAATATATTAAATAAAGGATATTCGATTATACAAGATAAAGAAGACAATGTTATTAGCAGTATAGAAGTGCTAAAAAAGCAAGAAAAGCTGAAAATTCTTTTAAAGGATGGAAAAATAGAAGCAAAGGTTACTTTTGAAGGAGAATAGCTATGGCGAAGAAAAAGGAAAGTTATGAAGATTTATTGTTGAAACTGGAAGATATTATAGCTAAAATGGAAAATGGAGATTTATCTTTAGATGAATCTATTAAATATTATGAACAGGGTATGAAAACCTGTAATAGTCTTTACAAAATATTAAATGAAGCAGAAGGGAAAATAAAGATCTTAAGCAATGGAGAAGAAATAGATTTTGATAGTGAGGAGAAAGCATGATATTAGAAGAGTTAAAGAAGGAGATTAGCAAGTGGCTAAAGGACTACTTTGAAGATAAAATAAATAAAAAGCAATATAATTCATTAATTTATGAGGCAATGTCTTATAGTTTATCCGTAGGTGGAAAAAGAATAAGACCAATACTTTTAATGCTAAGTTATGGTTTATATAAAGAAAACTATAAGGATGTAATAGAAATGGCTGCTGCCATAGAAATGATTCATACTTATTCTCTAATACATGATGATCTACCTAGTATGGATAATGATGATTTAAGGCGTGGTAAGCCTACCTGTCACAAGGTTTATGGGGAAGGAATGGCTATTTTAGCTGGCGATGCACTTTTAAATGAGGCTGCAAACGTACTTGTAAAGTATGCTATTAGCCATGGAGAAAAAGCTTTGAGAGCAGCGGATCTTATTCTTGAAGCTAGTGGATCAGAAGGAATGATAGGCGGTCAAGTAGTTGATATTTTGAGTGAGAATAAGAAGATAGATCTTGATCAATTGAATTATATTCATAGAAATAAGACAGGAGCATTAATAAAAGCTTCCATCTTAGCAGGTGCTCTTGTGGGGGGGGCCTCTGAGGAAGAATTAAGGATTCTGGCCAATTATGGTGAAAAATTAGGCTTAGCCTTTCAAATAAAAGATGATATTTTAGATGTTATTGGTGATACTAATCTTTTAGGAAAAAATATAAACAGCGATTTAGAAAATCATAAAACCACTTATGTTACTGAGTATGGATTGGAAAAATGTAAAATTATATGTGGAGATTTAACTTCTCAATGTATAGCCTTATTGGATCAGTTAAACTTAAACACTACAGAATTAAAAAAGCTAACAGATTTTCTATTAGTAAGAGAGTATTAAGACTATTATCTATAGATTGTGTAAAGGAGTTTCAAATTAAAAAACAAGAAGGAAGATTTGACAATGTATAAAATACTTGGAAAGTTCCATGAACCTACTGCAATTCAAAAAATGACTTTGGGTGAACTAGAAATACTTAGCAAGGAAATTAGGTCATTTTTGATAGAGAAGGTATCAAAGAACGGAGGACATTTAGCTTCAAATCTAGGAGTAGTGGAGTTAACGATAAGTTTATATAATGTTTTCGATTTTAAAAAGGATAGATTAATATGGGATGTAGGCCATCAATCCTATGTCCATAAAGTATTAACGGGTAGAATGGAAGCTTTTGATACCCTAAGACAGTATGGAGGATTAAGTGGCTTTCCTAAACCGCAGGAAAGTCCTTATGATATGTTTATAACAGGACATAGTAGTACATCTATTTCTGCAGCTTTAGGTATGGCTAGAGTTAGAGATTTGAAAAAAGAAGATTATTGCATAGTAGCAGTTATTGGTGATGGAGCCTTAACTGGGGGTATGGCAATGGAGGCCCTTAATGATGTGGGAGATAGAAAAACAAAAATTATTATAGTATTAAATGACAACCAGATGTCCATTGCTAAAAATGTAGGGGGCATATCTACTTACCTCAGTCAATTAAGAATAGGTCCAAGTTATACCAAATTTAAAAATGAGTTTAATTCTACTATGCTTAAAAGTCCTTTAGGTAAGGGTGTAGTGAATAGTATCAATAAGATTAAAGACAGCATAAAGCAATTTGTAGTACCTGGAATGCTTTTTGAGGAAATGGGATTAACCTATTTAGGTCCTATAGATGGACATAATATTAAAGAACTAAGTAAGGTGCTAGCCTTAGCTAAAAATACTGATGGACCAGTTATTATCCATACTATCACTCAAAAAGGAAAAGGATACGATTTTGCTGAAAAAAATCCTAATAAGTTTCATGGTGTAGGACCTTTTGATTGTGATAGTGGTGAAATTTGCTTTACTGGCGGTAATACTTATTCCAAGGTTTTTGGAGATGAGCTTGTTAAGATTGCAGAAAAAAATCATAAGGTAATAGCAATTACTGCAGCAATGAAGGATGGTACAGGACTAGGAGAGTTTGCTAAAAAATTTAAAGATAGATTTTTCGATGTAGGTATAGCGGAACAACATGCTGTAACTTTAGCAGCAGGTATGGCTAAGGATGGTGCTAAGCCAGTATTTGCTGTATACTCAACATTTTTACAGAGAGCTTATGATCAAGTTGTTCATGATGTTTGTATAGGAAATTTGCCTGTGATATTAGCTGTTGATAGAGCAGGAATTGTAGGAGAGGATGGGGAAACTCATCAAGGTATATTTGATTTATCTTATTTATGTCACATACCAAATATGACCGTATTGGCTCCTAAGTGTACAAAGGAGCTTAGGAGTATGTTAAGGTGGGCTGTAGACTATAATGGTCCAATAGCAATAAGATATCCTAGAGGTGGAGATTTACAAGATTTAGAGTTAGAAGCGGTGGAGAAAATAGAGTTAGGTAAATGGGAAGTGTTGAAAAGTGGAGGAGACATAGCTATACTAGCGGTAGGTAAAATGGTTAGTCATGCCATATTAGCTGCTAGAATACTTGAAGAGGAAGGTATAGCGGTTTCTGTTATTAATGCTTATTCTGTAAAGCCTTTAGATTTTAATTTATTAGATGATTTATGCAAAAAAGGTTATAAAATTGTTACTGTAGAAGATAATGTTATCAATGGAGGTTTTGGTTCATTGGTATTAAATTATATATTCAGTAAAAATAACAATATTGAAGTTTTAAATTTAGGTTACAAGGATGAATTTATTCAGCAAGGAAATCCTGACTTATTGTATTCGTTATTAGGTTTAGATCCAAAGGGAATTGCAAAAAGTATATTAGCTAGATTTAAAAAAGGAGTTAAAGATGAGCAATACTAAAGAAAGATTAGATTTATTACTTGTTGAAAAAGGAATGTTTCCATCTAGGGAAAAGGCTAGAGCAGCCATTATGGCAGGAGATATTTACGTCAATGGTATGAAGATAACTAAATGTGGACATATTGTGAAAAAGGAAGATTCTATAGAGTTTAAAGGAAATACTATGCCCTATGTAAGTCGTGGTGGATATAAACTAGAAAAGGCTATAAAATCATTTAATATTCAATTAGAAGGAAAAACTTGCATGGATATAGGTGCATCTACTGGTGGCTTTACTGATTGTATGCTACAAAATGGAGCGGCAAAAGTATATGCAATAGATGTGGGATATGGACAATTTGCATGGAAGTTAAGAATAGATCCAAGAGTAGTTTCTATGGAAAGAACTAATATAAGATATGTAACACCAGAAGATTTGCAGGAATTATGTGATTTTGCTTCTATAGATGTTTCATTTATATCTTTAAGTAAAGTTTTACCAGCGGCAAAAGCATTATTAAAGGAATCTGGTGAAATAATAGCTCTTATAAAACCTCAGTTTGAAGCAGGTAGAGATAAGGTTGGAAAAAAAGGTGTTGTTAGAGAAAAAAGCACACATAAAGAAGTAATAAGTAATGTGATTAATTTCGCAATTAGTGAGAATTTCAATATTTTAGGCTTAGATTATTCTCCTATTAAAGGACCAGAAGGAAATATTGAGTATTTAATCTATTTGAAAAAAGGGGATAATGAAAATATAAACATAAATGAAAGCTTAATTGATGATATTGTTGAAGCATCCCATAATGATTTAGATTAAAGTCTTTTTCATAAGTGAGTTTTAGTGGACGAATTCTAGGAGGTATAATGAAGTATATAGGATTAAATATAAATAGTTCTAAGGATATAAGTGGTACAATTTTAAAAGATGTAAAAGCTTGTGTAAGCAAGGTGTTTCCAGATAGTGAAATACTAGTTGTTCAGGATGCTGAAGGGAAGGATAAAAGTCTTTTAGATAAAATTGAAATGATGATTACCCTTGGCGGAGATGGAACAATAATAAGAATGAGTAGAATGCTATACAATTATAATATTCCGATATTTGGGGTAAATATCGGAAATTTGGGTTTTTTGGCAAGCGTTGAAAAGGAAGATTTAGAGAAAGCTTTGATTGAAATAAAAAATCAAAACTTTAATGTTGAAGAAAGAATGTTACTAAATTGCGAGGTTATAGAAGGTGATAAGCATCAAAAATGTACATCTTTAAATGATATTGTTCTTGCTAAAGGTGCCTTGTCAAGAATGATGAAGTATGAAATTAAAGTTGATGGTAAGTTATATGCAGAGTTTAGTGCAGATGGTGTAATAGTATCAACTCCTACCGGTTCTACAGCTTATGCACTATCTGCCGGTGGACCTATAATATATCCTACATTAGACCTTATAGAAATCGTTCCAATTTGTCCTCAATCACCGGGGCTAAGACCTATAATATTAGATCCTAAATCCATAATTGAAGTTACAATAAAGGATTGGAAGGAAAGTGCTTTTTTAACTATAGATGGTCAAGAATATTTAAAATTACATGAAAATGTATGTATAATAATTACTCAATCTGGATATAAATGTAAACTAGTGCGATTAAATGATTATGATTATTTTAATGTGTTAAGAGATAAAATTATTTGGAGAACTCGAGAAATAAATTGCAAGGGAGAGTAAATTATGAAGGTTTTACGGCATGCAAAAATCATTGAAATAATAAATTCTAAGGAAATAGAAACTCAAGAAGAATTAGCAGAAGAGTTAAAAAGATGCGGAATGGATGTTACTCAAGCTACTGTATCTAGAGATATTAAAGAATTGAAATTAATAAAGGTTTTATCCAACAGTGGTAAGTATAAGTATGTAACTACAACACCAGAGCAAAATTTCTTATCTAATAAATTGGTAAATATTTTTTCACAAACAGTGTTGTATGTTGAAAACGTTGAAAATATGGTAATTATTAAAACTATTACTGGATCTGCTTCAGCAGCAGCAGAAGCAATTGATTCACTAAACTTTGACGAAATTGCCGGTACTATAGCTGGAGATAATACTATTTTTGTAGTTGTTCGTAGCGTAAGTAAGGCGCAGGAACTTGTTAAGAAGATAAAAAAATTGCTAAATAATCAGTAACTAACAATAGAAAAGAGCAACTGGTAATAGTAGAATGTTGCATTTGGAGGGGTTTAAATGCTTCTACAAATAAATATAAAGAGATTTGCTTTAATCGAGGAATTATCTTTAAATTTTGATTCTGGATTAAATATACTAACGGGAGAAACTGGAGCTGGTAAATCTATTTTAATAGACGCTATTAATTATGTATTAGGAAGCAAATTTAATAAGGATTTAATCAGGACAGGTGAAAAAAGTACTTATGTAGAGGCTGTATTTAGTATTGATACAGAAAACACCAAAGATATACTTGATGAAATGGAAATTGAATACGATGATATTCTAATTATAAGCAGAGAAAGCTTTAGTTCAGGACGAAGCATAATTAAAGTAAATGGAAAGTCCATTATTTTAAGTGCTCTAAGATCTATAGCTGAAACCCTAATCGATATTCATGGACAACATGAAAATGTAAATTTGCTAAGTTCTAACACTCATATTTATTATTTAGATTGTTACTGTGGAGACAAGATTACAGAAATAATTGATGAGTATAAAAAATATTTCCATATGCTTAGCGAAATAGATAGTAAAATTGAAAAACTCAAAGGTGATTCAGGCGAAAGTGAAAAAGTAATTAGCTATCTTCAATTTCAGCTGGAGGAAATTGATAAGGCTAAATTAAAGATAGGAGAAGATAAAGAACTAGAAGAAAGAGCCTTAGTATTAACTAATGCGGAGAAAATTAGTGGAGTTTTAAACAAGAGCTACGAGATGTTATATAACGGAATAGAAACAAGTCTATCTGTATACGATATGCTTGATGCTATAATTAAAGATTTAAGAAATATTGAGGATAAAGTAAAAGTAGCTAAAACCATTGGAGATAGTTTGGAAGAAGCCTATTTTATTATAGAGCAGAATATAAATGAACTACGTTCTATAAAGGATAGTTACTATTATGACGCCGATGAATTGGCGGAGATAAATAGTAGGATTTATGAAATAGGAAGAATGAAGAAAAAGTATGGTGAAACTATAGAAAGTATTTTGGAATATAAAAATAAATTGCAGGAGCAATATGAAGATATAATAAATAAAGATGAAATTATAAAAAAATTAACTAAGCAAAGAGCAGATGTGGAAGAAAAATGTAGGGAAATTGCAGAGAAAATACACATAATTAGAGAAGAAAATGCCTTGATTCTAGAAGGTAAAATCAAAGAACAATTAACGGATGTAGGAATGGGCAAAAGCACCTTTAAGATTCAAGTGGACAAGGAATCTCTATTAAAAAACAATGGTTTTGACAAAGTGCAATTTCTTATTTCTACTAATCCTGGTGAACCATTAAAGCCGCTAGATAAAATCGCCTCCGGTGGAGAATTGTCTAGAATAATGCTATCTTTGAAAACCGTATTTATCGATAGAGATATGATACCTACAGTAATATTTGATGAAATTGATACTGGTATTAGTGGCGTTATTGCTCAAAAGGTAGCGGAAAAGATGTACTTAATTTCCTGTACGCATCAGGTTTTCTGTATTTCTCATTTACCACAGATAGCTACTATGTCTGATGTGCATTATAGAGTTTATAAAGAAGTGATTGACAATAAGACCTATACTAATGTGAAAAAGCTTACAATAGATGAAAAGATTGAAGAAATTAGCCGTATGATTGGTGGAATAGAAGTAACAGAAATAACTATTAATAATTCGAAACAACTGGTAGAAATGGCAAATGAATTGAAAAAAGTTATATCAAGTTCATTAAAACTTGAGAATTCTGCAGTTTAATATAAAAAAACAAGAAAGTCCTGTATAACTAATTGAATTTATACATAATTTAATAGATATTTGAAAGAATAAAGTCATAGTTCTTTTTACTATGATTTTATTCTTTTTTTGTTTTCTTTATGTAATAAAATGAGATTAATGTTAAAGATTTTTGTGCAATCAAATTAAAGTTTTGGATTTGGATGAAGAGATATTATAGCATAACTAAATTCTAAATCGGGAAACTTAAATTCAAAGACAGAGAAAAGGACTTACAAGATAATAAATAATATCATAGATTTGATGATATCAATAGCTTAAAGAAAAAGGAGGTTAAAATAATGTATGGGAAAAATTTGAAAAAACTAATGTATATTTTAACTCCTGTAACAGTATTATTGTTAGCTTTTATTTTTTCTATAAAAGATATTCCAGATACCATATTTATTCGTATGAAGGAGGATGTAAAATCCAATTATGTCTTCCAAATACATGAAAAAGAAAATATCCCCACCCTTTCTATAGATAATGACAAAGAAGCGAAAAATGAATATAAAATTAATGTAAAATTCCTAGGGTTATTTCCGGTAAAATCCGTTAATGTAAAAAGAGTACCAGATATTAGTTTATATCCTGGCGGTACCAGTATAGGAGTAAAATTAAACACAAAGGGTGTATTAGTAGTTGCACTAAGTGATATAGAAGTGGATAATAAAAAAGTATCCAGTCCTGCAGCACAAAGTGGTATAATGGTAGGTGATAGTATCTTATCTGTAGATGGAAAAAACATAAAAAGTGCAGAAATGTTATCAGAAACTATTAATAATTGTGGAGGAAAAGAAATAAAAATAGAATTAGAAAGAAAAGGACACACTTTAACAAAATTAGTTAAACCGGTGAAGTCCTCTAAAGAAAATAAGTATAAAGTAGGATTATGGGTTCGAGATTCTACCGCAGGCGTTGGTACATTAACATTCTATGATAGTAAAACAGGTAGTTTTGCAGCTTTAGGACATCCAATAACTGATGTGGATACCGGCAGCATATTAAAAGTGGATAAGGGAGAACTAGTTTCTTCAGCTATAATAAATATTAGAAAAGGAAGCAAAGGAAATCCTGGTGAATTAAAGGGAATATTTATCGATGAAGATAAGAGTATTGGGAAGGTGACAGATAATACTGAGTGTGGTATATTTGGAAAAGCAGATAAAAGTATAATAAAGAATCATAAGGTAAAACCTATGAAAATAGCATTAAGAGATGAAATAAAAGAAGGAGATGCTCAAATAATTACAACCTTAGATGAAAGCGGTCCTAAATATTACGATATTAAAATTGAGAAATTATTAAGTCAAGATAAACCCGGTCCTAAAAGTATGATTATAAAGGTTACAGATCCAGAACTTTTAGATAAAACTGGTGGCATTGTACAAGGAATGAGTGGTAGTCCTATTATACAAAATAATAAAATAGTTGGAGCGGTAACGCATGTTTTAATTAATAAGCCAGATATAGGATATGGAATTTATATTGAATGGATGCTAAAGGATTCCAAAATATTGGAATAAACATGAAAGCTGTCTTGAAAAAGACGGCTTTTTTAAAAAAATGGTAAAATTAAAAAATGGATAAAATTTACATATTTTTTTCATCAACTAGAAGGAATTTTTTTAACTTTGTCGAATTAGTAATTTGTTAAGATATGTAATCAAGTTTTGAAAGGAGATTAAATATGGAAGAATCTAAAATATCAGTTCTTATAGCCGATGATAATAAGGAATTTTGTAACATTTTAAATGATTATTTAGCAAATCAAAGAGATATCATCGTTACCGGTATAGCAAAAGATGGAATTGAAGCTATTAAGCTAATTTCTGAACATAAACCTGACTTAATTGTATTAGACATAATTATGCCTCATTTAGATGGTCTTGAAGTTTTAGAAAGATTAAACGCTATGGATTTAGATCCAAAACCAAGGATAATTGTATTATCTGCTGTTGGACAAGACAAAATAACTCAAAGAGCTATAACTTTAGGTGCTGATTATTATGTAATTAAGCCCTTTGATATGGATGTGCTTACAAAGAGAATTAGACAGCTATTCAATAACACTATTTCTAGCGACGAAGTAAAGAGAAGCATTGCAGTGGATGAACCTAGAGAAGTAAAAGTTACTCACAAGGAACCTATGGATTTAGAAACTGAAATTACAAATATAATACATGAAATCGGAGTTCCTGCACATATTAAAGGATATATGTATTTAAGAGAAGCTATAACCATGGTAGTAAACGACATGGAACTTTTGTCAGCAGTAACAAAAGAGTTATATCCTTCAATTGCTAGAAAGTATAATACGACTGCTAGCAGAGTAGAAAGAGCTATTAGACATGCTATTGAAGTAGCATGGGGAAGAGGTCAAGTTGAGACTATAAATAAGCTATTTGGCTATACTATTCATAATGATAAGGGTAAGCCAACAAACTCAGAATTTATAGCTATGGTAGCAGATAAATTAAGACTTAAAAATAAGGTAAGTTAACATATCAACTATAATTTGAGAGGCCTTACTTTTATAAGGAGCCTCTTTTAAATTATATAGACTGAGTATTGATTTTAATAAAAGTGATAGGCATAAATACTTCCATCGGCAGCTCAGTTGGATTAATAAGTAATTTATTAAGCTTTAATAAGGAGGCAGATAATATGGATTATTCTGAAAAAACCTTAAAAGAAGAAAGGGTATTTAACGGTAAGGTTATAGGTGTGGTTGTACAAGACGTAGAGGTCTTTAATGGAAAAGTAGCAAAAAGAGAAATAGTTAGACATCCTGGCGGGGTAGCCGTACTAGCACTAACAGAGTCAAATAAGATATTATTTGTGGAGCAATATAGAAAAGCAATAGATAAGCATCTTTTGGAATTGCCAGCAGGAAAATTGGAAAAGGGGGAAGATCCCAAAGCATGTGGTATTAGAGAATTAGAAGAGGAAACAGGTTATAAGGCGGAAAAGTTCACTTATTTAGGGAAAATAGTAAGTAGTCCTGGTTTCTGTGATGAATATATTTATTTATATAAGGCAGAAAAGCTTTATAAAGGTACTATTGGTGGAGATGAAGATGAGTTTATTGATATAAAAGAATTTTCTATAGAAGAAGTTAAAGAAAAAATTAAAAGTGGTGAAATTATAGACGGAAAAACTTTAGCAGCTCTCTTACACTATTTCTTAGACATATAATTATCATAGGAATATATTCTCCTAAGGTGTCATAAATATTAAGTGAGATTATTCACCTAGTGTATAAAAAGATACACCTTAAGGAGGAAAAAGTAATGAGAAAAATAAAAGCAAATACGAATGTGACAAGACATTTTCAAGAAAGTATGTGGCTCTATGTAATTACACTAATCTGTCTTTTTACAGGAATTGTTTTAGGAATTTACACCGTAAGATATATGGGAGACATGGAACGGCAGGATTTGATTAACTATTTCCTTAGTTTTAAAAATAATTTGAATTCAATAAAAGTAGATAGCAAGGCTGTTTTGCTTCAAACAATTAAAAGTAATTTACCAATTATAATAGGGTTGTGGATCTTAGGTCTTACTATTATAGGAATACCTGCAATATTGATTATTGATATCATAAAAGGATTTTCACTAGGATTTTCTCTTACAACTATATTTTATGGTTTAAGCTATAAGGGAATATGGTTTACAATGCTAGGAATACTTCCTCAAAACATAATTTATGTGCCTTGTATAATAGTTTCCTCAGTGCTAGCCATGAAGCTTTCTTTGTTTAAGTTAAAAGATAGAGTAAATAAGCAAATGAACTATAATAAAAGTTATTTCTTTGATTATTCTATAACCTTTCTAATAATAACCCTTATTATGATTTTAGGGTTTATATACGAAGCCTATATTACACCTAAAGCTTTGCAGAGCATAGCAATGTTATCAGGGAGTGTTTATGCTTAATGATAAAAAAAGATATAGTTGGCTTCATAATTATATATATAAAGTGTTTACTTGCTTTGATTTTGTTAGGTTATTTATTGCCTAAATTTTTTGATTATCTCTTGTTTTATTTTTTTAAAAGAAATGTTATTTATAAGAATAGTATATTTGTAGTTGATATACATAATAATATTAATATATTTCAATATTATTACAACGCATTTAGGACTTATATAACTTATTAGAATTGAGAACAATAAATTAATTTTATATAATAAAGTGAGAAACTATAGAATAAGTTGGTAGGTGTATTTATGAATGAGCTCATTAATAAATATTTAACGTACATAAGTGAAGATAAACGCTTAAGTTCAAATACAATAGATGCATATAGGCGAGATATAAGTAGATTTGATAAGTTCTTGCAGTACAATAATGTTACTTTTGAAGAAGTAAATAAAATAACTATTATGAATTATATAGATAATTTAAGTCAAAAGGGTAAGAAGCAATCCTCTATTGCTAGAAATGTAATATGTTTAAGAAATTTTTATAAGTTTTTGCTTAAAAAGGGATACATAGATCATACTCCTGTAATAGACTATGAAATTCCAAAATATAAAAGAAACACACCGGAAATATTAACTATAGATGAGGTTAATAGATTGCTATCTATGCCAGATACTAACACTGTTAAAGGTATAAGAGATAAGGCTATGTTGGAGATGATGTATGCTACTGGAATAAAAGTAACTGAAATGTTAAATTTAACTGAAAGTGATATAGATTTAAGATATAAATATTTAAAATGTAAAGGTACAAAGGGTATGGAAAGAATTATACCTTTAGGAAGCTATTGTGTTGAATGCATGGACAAGTATCTTAAGGTAAGAGAAGAGCTCAATGTAGATGGATTAGATTATCTTTTCTTAAATAATAGAGGCGGAAGAATGACAAGGCAAGGCTTCTGGAAGATAATTAAGTATTATGGGAATAAGGCTAATATTAATAAAGAAATAAATTTGTATACCTTAAGACATTCTATAGCAGTTCACTTAATAGAAAATGGTGCAGATATGAGATCTTTAAAGGAACTATTAGGATATAAAGATATATCTGCCGTTCAAATGTATGTAGAGGTAATAGAAAAAAGAAAGTTAATGGAAGTTTATAAAAATACTCATCCTAGAGCATAAAAGCAGCTTGGGCTGCTTTTATTTTTTTGTGATAATATAAGGCTTATTGGAAAAAATAAAGGTGAGAGGAGGATTAGAAATGAAGAAAAAATTTATTAATATTGTTATGTTCTGTTTAATAATTACTTTATTTATAAGTTCTTTTGGTATAAGGGTAAAGGCGGAAGGGGAAGGAATAAAAGTTGAAGCAAAATCCGCAGTATTAGTAGAACCAAACAGTGGTAAGATTTTATATGAATATAATTCCCATGAAAAATTTGCACCAGCTTCCGTTACTAAGATTATGACTATGCTACTGGCAATGGAAGCTATTGATAGTGGAAAAATAAAGATGAGTGATAAAGTAACGGTAAGCGAGAATGCAAAAAAAATGGGTGGAAGCACCATGCTCCTTGATACAGGAGAAGTTAGAACAGTGGAAGAGCTGTTAAAGGGAATAGCAATAGCTTCCGGTAATGATGCGGCAGTAGCTATGGCAGAGTATTTAGGTGGAAGTGAAGAGGCCTTTGTAAATATGATGAATGATAAAGCAAAAGCTCTTGGGATGAAGGATACATCCTTCAAAAACTGTACTGGTTTACCAGAAGAAAATCATTATAGCTCCGCATATGATATATATTTAATGTCTAGAGAGCTATTAAAACACCCAGCTATATTAAAGTACACTGGAACTTATATGGAAACCATAAGTGAAGGTAGAAAAACTCCAATAGAATTAGTTAATCATAATAAATTGGTAAGATTCTTTAAAGGCTGTGATGGTTTGAAAACAGGCTTTACTAATGAAGCTAAATACTGTATTTCAGCCACTGCCACAAGAGACGGAGTTAGAATGTTAGCTGTAATTATGGGAGCTCCTACTTATAAAATTCGAAATAGAGATGCTAGTATGTTGCTTAACTATGGTTTCTCAAAATTTGAAAGTAAGCAGATTGTAAAGAAAGATGAAGAATTAGAAAAGGTTCCTTTAAATAAAAGTGGAGACAAGTTCTTTATAGTAAAGGCTTCAGAGGATTTAACTATTACACTTGAAAAAGGTAGTGCTAACAATATAAGTAAGAAGGTGACGATTGATAACAATAAAAAAGAGTATAAAAAGGGAGAAATAATAGGATATTGTGAATATTACAACAATGGAGAACTTATAGGTAAAATTAAGGTTTATTGTGATAGAGATGCTAAAAAGTCTTCGGGATTTTTTGAAAATTTGGAATTTAATTTTAAAAATCTATTTAAACATTCCATATAATATAGCTTAGAATATACTAAAAGCAAAAACTTCACCTTTGTAAAGTACCTAAAAAATGATAATATTAATAGGTACTTTATATGGCGAAGTTTTTGCTTTCTTGTTTAACTATAGTAATTATATGGTTTTAATGATATATTATTAATATGATTGAATAAATTTTATGCTTTCTGTTACAATATCAAAGGGGGTGACAGCACTGTGGAATATAACATAAAAATTTCTGATTTAAACTTTGAAGGTCCTTTCGATTTACTTCTTCACCTTATAAAGAAAAACGAAATGGATATCTACGATATAAAAATTTACGATATAACCAATGAATATTTGAACTATTTAAACCAAATGAAAGAAGTAGATTTAGAGATAACCTCTGAATTTATAGTTATGGCATCTACCTTATTGGAGATAAAATCTAAAATGCTGTTACCTAGAACTAATGACAAGGAAGAAGAAGAAGGAGACCCACGAGCACAGTTAGTGGAGAAATTGTTGGAGTATAAAAGGTTTAAAGCTGTAGCAGCTTATTTTAAGGAAAGAATAGGGGATACGGGCTATTTATTTAGTAAGAAGCCAGAAATAATTGACGATAAGGCTATAAATAAAAATGATGAAGACATTTTTAAGAATATAACAATGTTAGATCTATACAATTTATACAATGATTTAATAAATAGATATAGGAATAAAAAGAACCAAAATAATACCTTACCAGATCATATACCTGTAGATAAATATAAGATTGAAGATAAGATGGTTGAGTTAAAAGCTAAAATTCAAAGTGGATATAAGTATAAGTTTACAGAGCTAATACAGCTTTGTGAAAGCAAGATAGAAGTAGTAGTTTCATTTTTAGCTTTGCTGGAACTAATAAGAGTAAAGAATGTTAAAGTGTATCAGGAAGCTAATTTCAAGGAAATTTATATTGAAAGGGTGGAAACTAATGAGGAAAGATGAAATCCTACAGACTGAGATGAAAGAAATTTCTAATAAAGATAAGTACTTTTCCATTATAGAATCCCTTCTATTTGTAAGTGGAGAACCTATGAAATTAAAGCAAATTGCAGAGATTATAGAATGTAGTGTAGCATATACAAAAAAGATTTTAAAAGAGATGATGTTTAATTATGAAGAGAGCAATAGAGGCATTAAATTAGTAAACATGAATGATGAGTATCAATTAGTAACCAAGGCAGATAATAGTGAATACGTATTAAAAATATTAAAAAATAGCCATAGACAAGCTCTTTCTCAAGCATCCTTAGAAACCTTAGCTATAATTGCCTATAAACAACCTATTACAAGAGTAGAAATAGACGAGATAAGAGGGGTAAAAAGCGAAAGTGCAATAAATAGGTTGTTGGAGAAAAATCTTATAAAGGAGGCAGGAAGATTAGATGCTCCAGGAAGACCTGCTTTATTTGCTACTACAGACGAGTTTTTAAAACATTTTAATCTCCAAAATATAAAAGAATTGCCCTCTATAGAAAGCATAATTGACGAATATTTAGATGAGGATGATACCGGTAATAATAAAGATGAAGTAGCAGCAGAAAATGAATCTTTATAAACCATAGCATTGAACTTTCTAATTTTATAATTATGAATTTTAAGCTTCTTCTTAAAATCACTAAGAAGAAGCTTATTCTTTATACTTGTATCATGAAGTAAACTTAATAGGCTAGTGTAATAACGTTAGTAATCTAGAAAACTTTTTATATACTATCGGATGTGGTATTGTAATTTTCTCCCTTTACCTTATCTTTATTGTTGTCATCTTTTTTATTTTTATTATTTCCTTTTATTATATCAAGAATTTGAGGAACTGAATCAATTAGTCTGTCACAAGTGTTTTCGTGATCTACAGATAGCAGTCTTACAGAATCACCTTTTATTACAAGAAAAGCAACAGGTCTAAGGGATACACCAGCTCCGCTAGCACCTCCAAAGGGTAATTTTTCATTTCCTTCAAATTCTTTTTTTTGATTAAATTCGCTACCGCCAGAAGCAAAGCCAAAGGTAACCTTTGATATAGGTAAAATAACTGTACCGTCCTTTGTTTCAATGGCTTCTCCAACGATAGTATTAACATCGATCATATCTCTAAAGTTTTCTAAGGTGCTTTCCATTAAGCCTTCAATAGGATGATTATTCATAATATATTCCCGATTATAGGGGAATTCACCTCCTTAAAATACGTATATGACAAATATCATATATATAATTTTTGCTAAATTGAATGAGATTATACAGTTTAACCTAAAATTAAACATGGCATCATTATAGTGAGGAACTATTTTATAGTTATATTCTTTAATATTGAGCAAAAAAGAAAACTGATTATACAGTATACTATTAAGTCCGTGTAATAGAGCATAGCTAATGGCGGTGGTAGCTGCATCTTCAAAGCCATAATTTAAATGAAAGTTTATTCTTGCCGATAGTTTATGTTTTTCGTTGGAAATCTTATATAGTATTTTTCTTATGTTGCTAGGCAAAAAGTTTATTAGCTTAAATTCAGAGTTTTTTGCTGTCTTTGGATTTGGCTTATGTTTGGATACCTTTTTTTTTAGATTTAGTTGTTTATTAAATATATAAACATGAAACTTTCCGTCTTTATAAATTATAGTTAGTTTTATGCTCAAGGGAAAAAAGAGAATAATGATTACAATAGCAATCCAGTAATACATAAAACACTCCTCCAGAGTTGAATAACATTACATATTATAACCATTAATAAGAAAATATATCATAAAAACCTTAATAATAAATTTGAAGTAGAATTTAATAAGGTTATTTCGGTGAAAATTACAAAAAATAAAATAGTAATACGAAGAAAAAGTGGGGTGTTATATTTGTGCAAGAGGAAGAAAGTTATTTGTCTACTATTGCTCTTATTTAATATTCTATGTATTTTTATTCCTGGCAAGGAGGTTAAAGCAGAACCTAATGAAAAAACTAAAGTTCCTGTAGTATATGCTAGAAATGCAATAGCAATAGATGCTAAAAGCAAGAGGGTTCTATATGAAAAAAATGCTCATGTTATAACACCTATGGCTAGTACAACTAAAATTATTACTGCTTGTGTAGCTTTAAGATATGGAGATTTAAATAAAAAAGTAACTATAAGTTCTAGAGCCGCTAGCATCAGAGGTTCTGTGGTAGGATATAAAGAAGGTGAGCAGGTAACTATTAAAGAATTGCTTTACGGACTGATGCTGAAAAGTGGTAATGATGCAGCTATAGCTATAGCAGAAGGTATATCTGGTAGTGTAGATGAATTTGTAAAATTAATGAATGAATATGCTACAGAAATTGGACTAGTAGATACTCATTTTGAATCACCGCATGGTTTAGATAGCGCTAATCATTATACTACTGCATATGACTTAGCTATAGCAACCGCTCATGCAAAAGAAATTGATGAGTTTAACAAAATTGTAGCTACAAAGGATATAGATGGAAGCAGTGAGGGGTTTAGTAGAAGCTTTCATAATATTAATAAGATATTATGGCAAATACCAGGAGCTAATGGAGTAAAGACAGGTTATACAGGGCAAGCTGGTAAATGCCTTGTAAGTTCTGTAAAAATGGATGACAGTGATATTATAATAGTCGTAATAAATTGTCCTGGTAGGTGGAAGGAAACAGCAAAGATCGATGATTATATAAAAAATACCTATGAGTTTAAAAAGATAGTGGAAAAAGATCGAAAAATAAAAAGTCTTACTGTGGAAAAATCAAAGGATAAATTGAATTTGAAAAGCAAGACAACAATAAAGATACCAGTAAAAAAGGGAAGTAAGGTAGAGGTTAAGATTAAGGTGCCTAAAGAAATAGAGGCACCGGTTTATGCTAACCTGAAATTAGGAACTATAAACGTATATGAAGATAAAAAACTAATTTATACTACTCCGCTTTATTCAGAAAGTGATGTTAGGAAAAATAAAGGGATATTTAGATGGCTTAAATAGGTAAAAGAGGAGTTAATGACTCCTCTTAAAATATTTATACTAATTTTTGATTCATTACATCTGTTAAATTTAGTTTTTGAATTTTTGATTTTATTGCTTCTAGGTCTGTGGTATATAATCCAAGGTCAACCATTCGTTTGAAGTATTCTGCACCGGCAAAGGTATAGCGATTTCTTCTTCCTTCTTTAGTGGATAATTTATAGTTAGCATAGGTGATTAAATCACCTAAGGCAATGGATCTAGGAAGAATTAATAATGGCATACCAAGAGCATATCGAACAGCATTATGACCTGCTAGGGAACCGGTAGCTATGGCCTCCGTATGACCTACAAATAAGCCAGCCTTTTCTCCTCCTACAAAGAGATTGTCTAAACCTTTCACCTTCATATCATCACTACGGGGTGCTACAGATAGGTAACGGATGGAATTTCCTTTTCCTCCTGCATAGGGATCTACATATTTAGCATGTTCTAATCCTTTGATTTTTCTTAATTTATTTAAAGGGTAATGAGATGTCATCAATTTAGCATGACCAGTATCTAGCAATATGATATTTTCTGCGAATTCTTTTAGTGCATATTGTTGACAAACTTTTAGTTTTAGTTTATCTAGATTAATGTCTTCAGAAGGTACCTTTAATACTACCACGCCTTTTTCGTCTAGTTCTTTAACAATTTCATCAGATAAGCTATCCTTAGCTAATTTACAGGAACCACTGAAAGCGCCGAAAACATCATCTTCTCTTTCTCCTTGTAAGTCATCAATACCAGCTCTAGCACTTATGCTAACTCTGGGACCAAAAGCTGGACACCTTAGCACACACATAGAGCAGCCGTTACCATATCTTAAACAGTTGCCCATAGGTCCAGTAGAACCAGTAGTTTCAACAAAAACATCACCTTCATAAAAGCTTCCATCGGATAAATAAATTCCTGTAATTTTATTTCCTGATTTTTCTACATCTACAACCCTTGAAAGCAGACAGATATTTACTCCTATATCTTTTAAATAATCGGTTACAGCCCGTTCAACTTTGTTTACATCATATAGCCAAGCATGCTTATGCCCTGGAAATTGTATATTCTTATGTCTGCTTAATTTATCAGTAATATTTATTAAGTCTCCAGCACCTATAGCTATTAATTCTTCAGAGGCAGTAAATCTTCCGTTGTTTCTCATAATGCCACCAACATTACCTAAACCTAGTAGCATATCTGTTTTCTCAAATAGTGTAACATCAGCTCCTGCTTTTTTTGCAGTTATTGCAGCGGCGCAGCCTGCCCAACCTCCTCCAATAATAAGGACCTTCATATTAATCTTCTCCCCTCGAATAATTTTTTTGGTTCAGTCTGAACTTTACATAGTCGCTTAACTACTCTTCCTTTATATCGTGCACTACAGCTACCACAAACTCCTTCTCCACAACACATTTTTGCATTATTGCAGCAAGAGGTTTTTACTCTATCATTTACATATTCTACTATCTTTAAATTCAATATATCTGCTCCATCGCAATGTATAAGGTTAATTTTTTCTTCTTCTATAGCCTTATCTATTATTTTTTTAATTTCTTCTGTAAGCTCGCCTTTTTCTAAGGTATTGCAATTAATAACTTTACAATCATATTGAATTAAATATTCTTGTACAAATGTATTCTTAAAATTAGCATTATCTAAAACCACAATTAACTTGTTACCATTTGAATATAACTTCTTTAATACTGGAATCATAGGTGCTTGTCCGATACCTCTGGCCACTATTAAAGACGCTCCATCTTTAGCAGCGTATATATTTTTTAAACCAAATATTCCGTTCCAAAAGGGAGCTCTTATAAGCATATCTTCATTTTTTTGAATAGTATTTATAGTTTTGGTTTTAATACCCTTAATTTCTATAGCAACTTTTATCCAATTTTCTTCTGTATTTACGTCCATTATAGAAATAGGGGTATCATAAAATTGACTTGTTTTAGGACTTCTCATAAAAATATAACTACCGGGATGCATTAAATCTTGAGCTATTTTGTGAGTAGTGAGCAATGTAAGAATTATTAATTTATCTTCTAATACTTTCTTTTCTAAAACTTTGCAAAAATATGTTTTTCTTTGGTTTTTTGCTTTTTTTCTATTCCAAACATATTCTTGGTAGATACATACACCCTTCCAATTTATGCAATCGCAAAAGGTTTTTCCGGATAGTTGTGAACATAATATACATTGACCAACTTCTGCCAGATGACAAGGACAAAATTCAGTTCCCGCATCAATGCAATCCGTTACCTCGTAATTCATTTTTAACCTGCCTTTCTTCCATTAATAACCTTAAGTTAAAAACATTACTATACTATTAAACTATTTATTTTCTTTAATTTTGTTACTGTAATAACAGGTAAAAATGTTCTTAGAGTTATTTTAGAAAATCTAAAACTGATGGAATATTAATTATTTATTAGTTAAACATATTTTAAAATATAGGCAATAATAAAGGTAAAAATTTAACTATAAAACTGGTAAATGAAAACTGTTATAGGAAAATTTTATAACCAACTATCTATTTTATGTATTAACACTTTACACTGAAAGTTAAGTATAATTCAATTATAAACTAATTGACCTAAAGAGATTGTACTTTATATAAATGGATAAAATAGTAGTTAATAAATGTACAACCTCTGTATATCAAGAAGTGAGTGAATCTAAATAATCAATTTTATGAAATAGAAAATTGATGATAGTTGTAAATGCTATAGAAGAATGATTTACTACTCTTGTATAACATAGGACATATTAGTAAGATAGGGTTATTAATATAAAAAACCATATAAAACAGATATGAATAATAATAAATAAATTAATATATATCAATATTAAAAAAATTTATAATAATAATAAAGGAGGGTCTATAATGACAGAAAAAAAATACAAATTTGACACAATACAAGTACACGGAGGTCAGAAACCTGATCCTACAACAGGGGCAAGGGCAGTACCTATCTATCAAACAACATCTTATGTTTTTAATGATGGAGATCATGCTTCAAATTTATTTAATTTAAGAGAGACTGGTAACATATATACAAGAATAACTAATCCAACTAATGATGTTTTTGAGCAGAGAATAGCAGCTTTGGAAGGAGGAGTAGGGGCATTAGCTGTAAGTTCAGGATCTGCAGCGATAACCTATTCTATATTAAATATAGCTGGAACTGGTGATGAAATAGTTGCTGCTAGTACACTTTATGGTGGAACATATAATTTGTTTGCAAATACTCTTCCTAAATTAGGAATTAAAACAATATTTGTTGATCCAGATGATCCAGAAAATTTCAGAAGTGCTATAACAGAAAAAACAAAGGCTATATATATAGAAACTATAGGAAATCCAGGAATAAATATTATAGATATTGAAAAGGTAGCTAACATAGCTCATGAAAATAGTATTCCATTGATAGTTGATAATACCTTTGGTACACCTTACTTAATTAGACCTATTGAATATGGAGCGGACATCGTTGTTCATTCTGCTACAAAGTTTATCGGTGGACATGGTACAACTTTAGGTGGAGTTATTGTGGACAGTGGAAAGTTTAATTGGGCTGAAAGTGGAAAGTTCCCTGGTTTCACTGAACCAGATCCAAGTTATCATGGACTTAAATATTATGAAGCTTTAGGTCCTTTGGCATATATTACAAAGGTAAGAGTACAGTTGTTAAGAGACACTGGAGCAGCTATAAGTCCATTTAACAGTTTTTTATTGCTACAAGGTTTAGAAACTTTATCCTTGAGAGTTGAAAGGCATGTATCCAATACTAGAAAGATTGTAAATTATTTAAAAGAGCATCCTGCTGTAGCTTGGGTAAATTATCCTGAACTTGAAGGTAACAAATACAAGAAGCTAGCTGAAAAGTATTTTCCAAAGGGTGCAGGCTCCATATTTACCTTTGGAATAAAAGGTGGTCTTGAAGCAGGAAAGAAATTTATAAATAGTCTAGAATTATTCTCATTGTTAGCTAATGTAGCGGATGCAAAATCTTTAGTAATTCACCCTGCAAGCACTACTCATGCACAATTATCTGAAGAAGATCAAATAAAGGCAGGAGTAACTCCTGATTTAGTAAGATTGTCCATAGGTATAGAAGATGTAGAAGATTTAATTGCTGACTTAGATCAGGCTTTGGAGAAAGCTACTAAATAATAAAGAGTTAGTAAGATTAAATCACATATAAAGTAAAAAGCCGTAGGAGAGTTGAGTTTCTTACGGTTTTGCTTTTTGTTTAGAAAATAAATGCATATTTTAGAGTATAATGGAAAATATATAAAGGCTAGAATCAATACCTGAGGTGATAGTGATCATCTCAGGTATGTTTATTTATAGACTAAATAAGACAAAAGTTGACAATGGGTTTAAAATTGAATATAATTATTAAAATAATCAAAGGATATTGATATGAATTTATATAACCATAGGTTGAGAAATGAGGGACGATAAAATTGAAAGTTGAATATATTAATCCTTTTATAGAGGCTAGTTTAGAAGTAATTAGTCAAACTACAAATATGAAACCTACTATTGGAAAAGTGTTTGTAAAAAATAATTCTTATAACGGTGACGGGGTTGTGATTTTTATTGGTTTAACTGGTAAAATTAATGGTAATGTGGTTCTTTCTTTATCTAAGAATTTGGCATTAAACATAGCTTCTGCAATGATGGGTGGGATGCCAGTAATTGAATTGGATGAAATATCAAAGAGTGCTATTGCTGAATTGGCTAATATGATCTTGGGAAATACTGCTAGTATTTTTTATAAAAATGGTATAGGCATAGATATAACGCCACCTACAGTTTTGACAGGAGAAAATATCAATCTTACTCCAACTAAGTCTGTGACAGTTTGTATACCGTTAAATTTTCAAGGTGGAGAATCTTTGGAAATTGATGTAAGTTATCAGGAAAATTAAAAGTGGCTGTTGCATAATTACTTAAATGAGGTGCCCCCAAAAAGTTAAACTTTTTGGGGGCACCTTAAAATTAATAGTTGTACAGCAGAACTTTTAATATTTAATTTAAATAAGTTTAACAAGTTCCTCAGCAACGTAAGCTGCATCTTCTAAAGTAAGGGTAGAGTAAAGAGGTAAAGTTATCTCGTTAGCATACTGAGCATAAGCGTTTGGATAGTCTTCTATTCTGTAGCCTAAGTTTTTGTATAAAGTCATCATAGGTAAAGGTATAAAATGAACGTTTGTAGCAATATCTTTTTCAGCTAATTTTTGAATTATTTCATTACGTTGAGATTCAGTAAAGTCTCTTAATCTTAATGTATATAGATGGTAACAGGTTTCAGTATCTTCTGTTTTACTTGGAGGAATGATAGCCCAGTCATATTTACCGAGAATTTCGTTATACACATTAAATAAAGCCTTTCTTTTTTCTATCATTTCATCATATCTTGTTAGTTGTACAAGGCCTATGGCTGCCATTATATCTGTCATATTAGATTTAAATCCATCTGTTACTATGTCGTATTTCCAGGCTCCTGCTTTCATTTTTGAAAGGGCATCCTTGGTTTGTCCTTGTAAGGAAGTATATTTAAATTCCTTATATAAGTCCTCTTTGCCTTTAAAATTATTATCATTGTAAGTTATGGAACCACCTTCAGCAGTGGTTAAGTTTTTTACAGCATGATAAGAAAATACATGAAAATCAAATTGACTACCTACCTTTTTACCTTTGTATTTAGCACCAAAAGAGTGAGCTGAATCGGAGATAAGTATGATATCTTCTCTGTTTTTAGCTTTAAGCACAGCCTTTACAGCATCATAATCTACTGGGTAACCAGCAATATCAACGGTAATAATAGCTTTAGTTTTTGGAGTTATAGCATGGTATATTTTTTCTTCATCAATATGAAAATGATCTTTTTTTACATCTACAAAAGTTGGTTTTATACCACGGTGAATTAAAACATTGGAGGTTGCAGCGTAAGTATAGGGTGTTGTAATTACTTCATCACCAACACCAACATTCATTACCTTTAGAATAAGTTCTAAACCTGCAGTAGCGCTGTTTAAAGCAACTCCATAATTAGCTTCACTATATTCAGCTAGTTTCTTTTCAAACTCGGCAGTCTTTGGACCGGAAGTAATCCAGCCAGATTTTAATACTTCAACCACCGCATCTATTTCTGCCTGTGTAATATCTGGTGGTGAAAAAGGAATTTTTTTATTAGTCATAACTTAACCTTCTTTCATTAAAATTATTATTTTTTGTAGAAGTTTCTAATGGTTTCACATACATATTCAACTTCCTCTTCCTTTAATTCAGGATAAATAGGAAGAGCAATAATAGATTGTGATACTTTCTCCGCTACAGGAAAATCACCTTTTTTATAGCCAAGATATTTAAAAGCTTTCTGTAAATGTAAAGGCATTGGATAGTAGATGCTGTAACCTATCTCATTTTTTGATAAGTATTCTGCAAGGCCATCTCTATTTTCTGCTAATATGTTAAAGACATAAAATACTTGCTTCTGATTTCCTTTTAACTTAGGCAATCGAATGTTTTCAAGATCTTTTAAACCTTCCATATATAAATGCGCAATTTGTTCTCTTTTCTTAATTGCTTCGTCAATATATTTAAGTTTAACGGATAGTATTGCTGCTTGTAGCGTATCTAGACGGGAATTATAACCAATATAGTCATAATGATATTTTTTGGATGCGCCATGCACCCTATAGCTCTTAGCAAGTTTTGCTAGTTCATCATTATTAGTTACTATCATTCCACCGTCACCATAGCCGCCTAGGGTTTTTGTAGGGAAAAAGGAGAAAACACCAAAATCCCCAATAGTTCCTGCATGATTATTTTGATTATCTTTACCATTCCAGCACATTCCAAAGGCTTCTGCGGCATCTTCTAACACTTTTAAGTCATACTTATTTGCTATATCCATTATTTTATCCATATTAGCCATTTGGTCAAATAGATGAATAGGTAATATTCCAACGGTGTTAGAAGATATTTTTTCTTCTATTTGATTTACATCTATAGAAAAGGTATCTTCATCGATATCTACAAAAACCGGCTTTCCCTTATGTTTAATAATGCAAGAGGCAGATGCTAGGAAAGTAAAAGGGGAGGTTATTACTTCTTTTCCATCCTTAAATCCTAGTATATCAGCGGCAATAACTAAAGCATCTGTACCAGAAGCAACACCTATTGCATGCTTTGCACCAGTGTAGCCTTCGATGCTTTTTTCAAAGTTGGCTACTTGATCTCCAAGGATAAAGTTTCCTTTTTCTATAACGGTCTGTATAGCTTTATTAAATTCATCTTTCTTCTCATTGTATTCTCTTTGAGAACTGTAAAAGTTAACCTTCATAATTCTATTCCTCCTGAACATCTTTATTTATATTAGGATTCTTTGCAACTAATACTTCAACGCCTTGCTGGCTAATCTTATCAATTTCTTCTGTGGAAGCTTCCCAATCTGTAATGAGAATATCTATATCCTGCAGATTAACTGTTTTGGTGAAGTATTCTGCTCCAACTTTATCAAAATTAGCTAAACATATTCGTTTGTGAGATATGGAAGCTACAGTTCTCTGAAAAATTGCACCCTCCGGTGTAGAACTGCTTAAACCCTGTTTGGCAGATATACCTCCTCCTGTTAAAAAGGAAGTATCAATCCGTAAATTTTTAATAAACTCAAGGGCAAAGGCGTCTACCATACCTTCTGGGTTTTTTACTTTGCCACAGACTATGTAGGTTTCTATATTATCAAAGTTTTTTAGCTTTTCTGCGATAGTAAGAGAATTAGTAATAATAGTATACTCCTTATCTCTAGGAAGATACTTGAGAAGTATATAATGAATACTAGCTCCACCAATAAAAATGGTATCGCCAGTTTCAATATAATTGGAAGCTAATTTGGCAACGGCATTTTGATGAATTGTTCCTTCTCCATATCTTATCTTATTTTCTATAGGGGACCTTCTAACCTTTGGAAGACATATAGCACCTCCGTGGGTTCTTTTTAGTAATCCCTTTTCCTCCATAAAGCTTAAATCTCTTCGAATAGTATCTATGGAAACTCCAAACTCTTCTGCTAGGTCTTTGGCTAACACTCGACCAAAGGTTTTAACCTTAGTTAGTATGGAATTTCTTCTTTCCTCAGCAAACATGAGTAGCTAACTCCTTTCAAATAAAGAGATACATGATTTTGCAATCATGCATTATTATCATATCACATATGTGCTGTTTTGTTAATGATTTTTTGCTTTATTATTCTGTTTTGTGATGTGTTTGGATTAATATTACATTTTAACTCTCAGTTCTTTTATGAATATGAAAAGGAAAATTGAAGATAATATTAAAGAAAACAATGGTAAAAGTACTAGATAAAAAATGATAGATATAATATAATTAAAATATAAATTATATTAAAATCATATTTGAAATAAAGGAGAGAATAATTATGAAAAAGTATGTATGTTTAGCTTGTGGATATATCTATGATCCAGCAGAAGGAGATCCAGATAATGGTGTAGCACCAGGAACAGCATGGGAGGATGTGCCAGAAGATTGGCTTTGCCCACTTTGCGGTGTAGGTAAGGATCAATTTGAACCAGCTGATGAATAAGAACATATAAAAAACAGCTTGTTATGCAAGCTGTTTTTTATATGCTAATTATTAGTAAGAAGTCTTTTTAGTGATCTTTTACTATCTATAAATTTCATTAATAATAATCCTAATATATATGCACATACAAATTCTCCCCAGCCAACTTGAAGCATACCTAAAGCTAGTGGAGCATCTATCAATACATGCAATTCTACTCCTACTACTAGCGCGTTTAAAATAACTGCTGGAAGAGGAATCAAAAATTTCTTGTATTTTAAATTGCTCTTTCCTATGAAATAAGTTATGGTAGCAGCTACAAGAGTTGTTAGTGAACCTAGAACTATATCTATTGGTCCTAAAGTACTCTGTAAATTACTCAAAATACAGCCAATAAAAAGGCCAATAATATAGATAGGTGAGTAAATTGGTAGGATAGTTAAAGCTTCTGCTAATCTATACTGCACATTTGAGTAACTCATAAAGGAAAACATTATGGTTAAACTGGCGTAAATTGCTGCAATCATAGCAGAAATGCAAAGCTGTTTAATAGATAGTTTCATTTTTTATACCTCCTTAGTTTTGTTTTAAGACAGGATGGTTTCGAACTGTCTACATTCTTTTTTAGAATGCTTGTACATTATATCGAGTATTTTCATTTTAGTCAATAAAAAACTAGGATAAAATATGTTATACTTTGTCTTTTTATGAAGATTGATTTTTATTATTATGTTATAGTAATTGTATATATAATTTAGTAAAATAGTATAGTATATTAACTTATAAATATTGGAGATGACTATGGAGTATAATTTTTTTGATGCAAGAGATACAAGATTAGATAATGGATTAAGAATAATTACCGTTAAAAGAAACACAAGTATAGCTTCTTTACAATGTGGTATAAAGATTGGTGCTTTATACGAAGGGCCAGAGGAAAGGGGTATATCTCACTTTATAGAACATATGCTTTTTAAGGGGACTAAAAATAGAAGCAATCAAGTTCTAAATCAGGAATTGGAATTTTTGGGTGGGGAGTATAACGCTTATACAGATTATACTAAAACCGTTTATAGCATAACAGTGCTTGAAGAAGAAATAAAAAATGCGGCTGCTTTATTAGCAGATATGCTTATAAACTCTACTTTTCCTGAGGATGAAATAATAAAAGAAAAGGGAGTTATACTGGCGGAGTATAATTCAATTAGTGATGATATTGAAGATTATAGCTTTAGAATGACAAATTATTATGGTTTTAAAGAAAGTCCTTTAAAGTATGATGTAATTGGTACAGCGGAAACTATAAGCAATTTTACTAGGAAACAGTTAAGAGACTTTTATTATAAGAACTATGTTCCTAATAATTGTGTTATAACCTTAGTTTCTTCTATGGAACATGAGCTGGCAATAGAAATGATGAAAGAGCAATTTGGCCATTGGAAAAGCAATATTATTGATAGATTAAATCCGATTATAGAAAAAAATATTAATATAAAGAAGACCACCTATAAGAGCAATATTGAGCAAAGCACTATAACATATCTTTATACTTTCTATAATTTAGATAAAAAGAAGGAATTAGCCTTAAGAATTCTAAATCATAGACTTGGTGAAAGTACAAATTCTATATTGTTTAGAGAGTTAAGAGAAAAGAGAGGCTTGGCTTACGATGTATATACTCACCTTGATACTACTAGGGAAATAAAGACTCTCTATATATATACAGCAGTACAAGAGTCGCTGATAAAAGAAACTATAGATGTTATAAATAATTGTATAGATCAAATAAAGATGGGCAGTATGGTAAATGATGATGATATGTTTGTTTTAATAAAGAAAGTTATGAAAACTTCAGTGGCGTCAACTTTAGAAGATTCTACGGATTTAGCTAATTATATTTTACATCAGTGCTTAGATGGAGAAAGTATATACGAATTTATAGATGATATGAAGAATATAGATAATCTTCATAAGGAAGAAATATATATGGTGGCCAAGGAAGTTTTTAATAATCCAACTATTCACATATTAAAACCAAAAAAGTGAAGAAGGTAGAAATATGGAAAATATTATTACAAAGGTTGAAGTTCAAAAAAATAACAAAAATAGAGTAAATGTATATGTTGATGATGAATATGCCTTTAGTTGTGATACGGAGCTTGTTTACAAGTATGATTTGAAAAAACAAAGGATAATTAATCTGGAAGAGCTTAAAGAGATCATCGCTGAGGATAATTATATGAAGGCTAAAAATGCAGCTCTAAAATATATAGAGAGAACCTATAAAACAGAAAAAGAAATGAAGGATAAATTGATTAACAAAGGATATGATGAAGCAACAATAAAAAGGGTAATAATTTTCTTAAAAGAGTACAATTTTTTAGATGACAGAAAATATGCAGAACTTTATATAAAAACTAAGCAAAAAAATGCAGGAAAAAATAAAATAAAGATAGATTTGTTAAAAAAAGGTGTAAGTCATAGTGTTATTGAAAGTGTAACTGAAAACTTAACAAGTGATTCCGAAGAAGAGAGTGCTCGAGTATTAGCAGAAAAAAAACACAAAACTATCATAAAAAGAGAAAGGGATAAAAGAAAAGTATATGAAAAATTGATAAGATTTTTAGTTAGTAAAGGATTTACTTGGGAACTGTCTAAATCTGTAATTAACAAATTAATGAATTATTCTATTGAAGACTAATGAAAGAGGTTAGTTTATGGAAGTAAATATCATGTCCATAATTCTTATTTTTTCTTTTATTTATCCTATTTTTTTAGGATTTTTGCAGAGGTTTTCTAGTGTTGAGTTGAAAAAAAGTATCATTTCAATTGAACTGGACATAGGTTCCATTTTAGCATTGTTTTTGGGACTATTTTTTTTGAAAAGGATTTTTTTTCAACATGATTTTGGTATTTATAAAAAAATTTATGAAATCTTCCCTAAAAATTTCATAAATTACATGGAGGCCAAGCCTTATTTATTGTATTTAATGGTTTTGCCAATGATGATTTTATTATTTTATGAAATAATAAAGAGTTTCTTTTACTTATTAAACATAACTATAATTTTTCCAGTGTTAGATGGTCTTGAAAGGTCGATACAGGGTAAAAGTAATTTTGTAAAGAGATTTTTATCTGCTACATTTCAAATTCCAAAATCTATATGTTATGTAATTGTATTAACGGTTATTTTTAATATATTGGTTTTTGCCAATATAAATAGTACACTTAATGACTATCTGTCAAGTTCAAAAATATATAATTATATTTGCAGAGATGTAATTGTACCTATTGCCAATTCAAAGGTGACAAGGCAAATTCCAAATATAATAAATAATTCCATGAAAATAGAAATCAAGGAGGCTTCTAAAAACGTAGCTGGAACTGATACTGTTATATATTATAACGGTATAACCTTAGAAGAAGGAGTCAAATCCAATTCAACTATAGATAATTTTGCTAGGAGTTTAGTAAGTAAAGCTCAAAATGATGATGAAAAAGCAAGAATATTGTACGAATGGATTGGAAGAAATATTGAATATGATGATGAAAAGGCTAAGAAAATTTTAAATAATGATTTTGAAGTTAAGTCAGGAGCAATTGCTGCTTTTACTGAAAGAAAAGGTATTTGCTTTGACTATTCTTGTTTGTATATTGCTATGTGTAGGGCAGTGGATTTAGATGTAAGATTGATTACCGGTGAAGGATTTAATGGTATAAGCTGGGTTAGTCATGCCTGGAATCAAGTATATGTAAATAATCAATGGGTTAATGTGGATACTACTTTTTATAAAGGTGGTAATTATTATAATAGCAGTAGATTTAATATAGATCATAGAAACGCTTCAGTAGAAGCGGAATGGAAATAATCCCTTTAGCGGGGATTTTTTTTATACCCATCTATTATAAGCTTAATTGCTCTTTCACAATCTTTATCTGCATTATCTAAACTCCAGGCAGTGTTAAAATATATTAAAGCCTTTTTTCTATTTTTAAGCATAGCATAGCAGTAAGCTAAATTAAAAAAATATTTACTGTCTCTTTTTATTTGTATGGCTTTTTTTAAGAATGTTATGGCTTTTTCATATTCTTTTAATTTTATAAAACATACTCCTGCATTATAAAGAGAAGCGGACTCATTTTCTTTATATTCTATGGCTTTTTCGTATAATTCAATAGCTCTTTTATAGTTCTTTGTATTATAGTATTGATTTGCTTTTTCAAAATAACTCATAAAAATCCTCCTTGAATACATTACCAGTACTACCTTAATAATATATTCCTGCAAATAAACATATTACATATAAAGTATTGTCTAAGTTAAAAAAGAATATACTTGAAAACTGCAATAATTTATGCAATTGCAAATAAAAACGATAAAAATTATTTAATTCTACGTAAAATAAAGAAATTTGCCTTTTGAATATTTATGAAAAAGGAATAGACTAATTATATTAAATCTATCTTGCGCAAATATCACTTATATTAGACTTATACATATTGTTAGGGGTGGCTATATGGAAGAAAGAATTAAAAAAATCATAGAAATTGATAAGGAAGCTATTAATTATCAAAAGATTAAAAAAGAAATAGTAAAAGCTAAGAGGCAAGAGTTAGAAAAAGAAATAAGAGATACTATAGAAAAGAATGAAGAACTAATTGAAGCTGAAAAGCAAAAAATTCGCGAAGAAGAAATGGCTTCTGTAAAGGACGAAATATCCCAATTCAAAGAAAGGGCGGAAAAAAAGTTGCAGGAAGATAGAGATTTGTTTTCAAAAATTAAAGAGGAGCTGGAAGTCGCCGCCTTTAAGAAATTGATAGAAGATTTCCAGGAAGTATGATATGGGTAGAGTAGTTGATTTTGCTGCAATTAATACAAAAATAAAAGCTATGGAGGGGTTTTGGTTAAAAAAATCCCAATATAAAGAGCTAGTAGAATGTAATAATTTTAGAGAAGCCCTTGTTTATCTTCGCGATAAGACAAAATATGGTGAAGTATTAAAGGAATACAATGTAGATGAACTACATAGAGGACAGTTAGAAATAATTTTAAAAAGACAATATATCAGCAACTTTACCAAACTTTCTCATTACCTAAGAAATGATTATAGAAAATTACTAAAAGTTATTTTTACTCGTTTCGAAGTAGAAGACATTAAGGTTATTATAAGGGGAAAGTTCATAGGTAAACTAAAGGAAGACTTAGAACAGCGAATTTCTCATAGGTGTTCTATGAGTACAATAAACTACGATGAGTTGTTGGAGGCCAGCAATGTGGCACAAGTTGTGGATAAGCTAAAAGGTACTATCTATTATAACTATATTTATAACTTAGTAGATAGCATTGAGGAAGATGGCTTGTTCAGAATTGAGATGGCTCTTGACTCTGTTTATTTTATTCAATTAAAAAGGTTTATAAAGAAGCTTCCTAAAGAAGATAAAGAAGTTGTTGAAAAGATTAATGGAATTCAGGCGGATCTCTTAAATATTCAGATGATTTATAGGGGGATAAAGTACTATAAATTGCCTTCAGAAATACTATTCAATTACGCTGTACAAGACGGGTGTAAGCTTAATAAAGAAGATTTAAAGAGGCTATGCTATAGTAAAAGTGTTGAGGACTTCTTTAATAGAATAAAAGGCACTGCCTATAAAGACATTTTTTATGCTAGTGATTTTGAAGATCACTTACTTGAAAAGGAGACACTATCTTTTCTCCAAAAAATGTACACTCGATATAAGTCTGAGGCTAAAATGAATATTTCTGTTATGCTCACTTATCTTGAATTATCTTTGATAGAGTATAGAAATATTGTAAGCATAGTTGAGAATAAGAGATATAGTCAGCACAATGATGAAATTATTAAGTATATTACTACCACAATGTAATCAGAGGGGTGAGGTAATGGCAATCGAGAAAATGATAATGTTAAATATAGTAGGTCATATCACTGATATTGACAAAGTATCAAAGTCATTGGTCTTATCTGGTTGTGTACAGCCAGTAGATGCAATGCAGGAGCTTAATACTACTGACTTTACTGTTAAAACTACAGAGGATAATTTAGAAGCACTACTTGATGTGTGCTATATTAGGCCTTATACCAGCTCAAGAAACCTTTCAGAATTGGAAAAGGCAATGGAAAAAATACGGAATATATGTCCTAAAGGATGGAGTAATAAAATTAAAGCAGAGGAATTAATAGATGATTATTCATCCCTCAGAGCTAGTATTATGAACCTAGAGGAAATTTTGGAGAAGAAGTATGAAGTATTGCAGAATAAAGTACAGGAAAAGGAGAAACTATTAGAAACTTTGAAGTACCTGCAATTTCTTAAAAATGTAGATATAACTTTTGAGGAATTAAACAATCTAAAATATATGGATTGTAGATTAATGAAGATTTCCTCTGAAAATATGCAAAAACTTAAGGACAACTATGAAAATATCCCTTCCATTGCTATTAGTATTTACGAACAAAAGGATTATCGTATAATAATGGCACTTACACCCTATTTGCTACTGCCGGAAGCGGATAGAATATATAATTCCTTGAATTGCGAAATCATTCCCCTCTCTGTAAAGGAAAAAGGTACTCCTAAAGAGGTAATACAGGCATTAAATTCAAGGCTTAATGAGATCAATATAGAAATAAAACAGTTGGAATTAGAACTTAACAAGCAAATAAATGATAATAAGAGACAGATTTTAATTCTTGAAAAGAGTTTGGAATTAGAAGTTAAAAGCAGTATTATAAAAGACCATATGGCTTGTACAAATGAGTTCTTTTATTTCTCTGGCTGGGTGCCAAAAAGCTTACTTGGAAAGGTTAAAAAGTCTATTGAATATTGCGAAGATAGATTAATTATTACAGAAAAGGAAGCTCATGAAGTAAGTAGTGATATAGTAGTACCAACGAGCATGAAGAATAACTTCATTGTGCGACCCTTTGAAAGTATGGTACACATGTATGCAGTACCTTCCTATGGGGAATTAGATCCTACACTTTTCTTAGGACTAAGCTACATGTTACTATTTGGTGCTATGTTTGGAGATGTTGGACAAGGTTTAGTATTTATTTTAGCCGGTATTTTCTTGGTTAAGAAGATGAGAAGGCCTAATCTTGGTGGTGTTATATTTAGATTAGGAATAAGTTCAACGATCTTTGGTTTCGCTTATGGTAGTATTTTTGGATTTGAGGAATTTCCAGAGTTTATTCATGAAGCCTTTGGCATAGAAGAAATGCCACACTTTTTCATTAGACCAATGGATAATATTATGGAAACACTTATATTTGGTGTGATTTTAGGTTGTATATTGTTAATTATAAGTTATATATTCAGCTTAATAAATCATTTCAAAAAGAAAGATTTGGAAAATGGCGTTTTTGGAAAAGAAGGATTAGTAGGTTTCATTTTCTTCTTGTCTCTATTAGGCTTTGTTGTAACTACATACTTTAAGATAAACCTTCTACCTAATGGCGTTTGGTTTGCTATTTTTGGAGTATCTTTGTTATTAATGTTAATCAAAGAACCTTTGGCAAATCTAATTTTAGGCAAAAGACCTTTATACAGTGAAGGGAAATCAGATTATTATGTAGAAGGTGGTTTTGGTATTATTGAAACCTTAATAAGCATGTTTTCTAACACCGTATCTTTCATAAGAGTAGGAGCCTTTGCTTTGAACCATGTAGGTTTATTTATGGCCTTTACTGCTTTAGCAAATATGATGAATGGCGCAGGTAGCGTATTCATGTATATATTAGGTAATGTTGTTATTTTAGGCTTAGAAGGATTAATAGTATTTATTCAAGGTTTAAGACTAGAATATTATGAACTTTTCAGCAAGTACTATGAAGGTGAAGGAGAAGTATTTGAAAGTGTTAAATTAATTGGAGTACTATAGATATTCTAACTTAAACCAATCTATTAAGTAGTCAAAAAAACTAATTTGAGTTTTTTTGGCTGTTTAATAGATTGGCGAAGGTGGACATCTATATAGAATAAATTTAAAAAATAATATATCATTGGAGGGATTATCATGACAATTATTGCAATTTTAACTTTTATTTTGGTGGTTAGTACAATAAGCTATGGACTTATTCAAAAGTCAAGAGAGGATATTCAAGGAAAGAAAAGCCTAAAAAAGGCTATGGGAATTAATCTTTCAATATTTATACCAATTATGTGTGGTGCTTTAATTTTACTAGTACCAGATGTTGTTAGAGCAGCAGGAGAATCTGGAGTTACTAATGGAGCTGGTTTAGGATATATTGCAGCAGCATTAAGTACTGGTTTAGCAACTATTGGTACAGGTGTTGCCGTAGGTTCCGTTGGTTCAGCAGCTTTAGGTGCTGTATCAGAAGATCCAAAGATGTTAGGTAAAACTTTGATATATGTTGGATTAGCAGAAGGTATTGCTATCTATGGTCTTATAATTTCTATCATGATTTTATCAAGCCTATAGGAGAATGCTTATGAAGAGCTTTTTAATCAGTGATAATGTTGATACAATGTTAGGTTTGAGGATTGCTGGAATTGATGGCATTGTTTTACATAGCAAAGATGAAATAGAGTATTTACTAGATAAACTTTTGGAAGATAAGGAAATTGGGATAATTCTATTGACAGAAAAAGCAGCCAGTGTAGTGCCTGAAAAGGTGACACAAATAAAATTGGCTAAGGAGCTTCCACTTATTATAGAAATACCGGATAGACATGGTAAAAGTAAAGATAAAGATGCCATTATGGGATATATTAGAGATTCCATAGGCCTAAAGATATGAGGTGATAGTATTGGCTACTACAATTGAAGAAAAATTGAAACTATTTACCAAAATTATTTACGATAAGATAGAAGAAGAAAATCAATCAGAGCTTGATAGTTTAGAAAAAGAGAGAGCTATAAAATTAGAAGAACTAAACAAAAGTCTAGAAAAAAGTAGAGAAGAAGAACTAAAAGAATTTCGTAAAAAGACAAAAGTTATGACAAAGGAACTATTAGCTGAAGAAAAAGCAAAGCAAAAACAAAAGGAATTAATCCTTCATCAGGGGATGATGAAGGAAGTTGAAAAAGGAGTTAAAGAGCGAGTAGATGCCTATGTAAAGACAGAAGAATACAGCAAAACTCTTTTAAACATAGTAAAGGTTGCTTTGCAAAAATTAGATAAGGGATCCTATACTTTATATTTAACACATAATGATTTAGAAAAGGTTAAAGAATCATTAATGAACTTTAGTAAGGAGCTTGACCTAAATCTGCAGTTACAGGAAACAGATATTTTAGGTGGCTTCATTATAGAAGATAGCGATAGGAAATATAGAATTGACCATACTTTAGAGAGTAAGTTCTTAGACTTAAAGGATTATGTAGGCATGAAGATAAATGAGAACTTTTATAGGGGATGATAAATATGGGAATGGAAACTACTGCTGATAGCAAGAAAATGGGTTATATTTATAGTATAAATGGTCCTGTAGTAATGGCAGATAACATGACAGGTTTTGCCATGAGAGAAATGGTTATGGTAGGTAATAAAAAGCTAATCGGTGAAATAATCATTCTCGAAGGAGATAGGGCTACTATACAGGTTTATGAAGAAACCGCTGGTTTAAAGGCTGGAGAACCTATAATTTCTACTGGAAGTCCTTTAAGTGTAAAACTTGGACCAGGTATTATGGGAAATATTTTTGATGGTATTGAAAGACCATTGAATAAAATTAACGAGCTTTCTGAAGGATTTATTCCTGAAGGTATAGGATTATTATCAATAGATGAAGATAAACTTTGGAAAACAGAAGTTTTAGTAAAAGAAGGACAATATCTTAAGGCTGGGGATATATATGCTCAGGTTCAAGAGACACCTCTTATTATGCATAAGATTATGGTACCTCCAGGTGTAGAAGGAACAGTTGTTAAAACTCTACCTAATGGGGAGTATAACATTAATACTGCAGTGGTAATCTTGGAAACTAAGAACGGAAACAAGGATTTGCCCCTATATCAAGAATGGCCTGTTAGAGTACCAAGACCGGTAAAACGTAGGAAACCTATATCCATACCTTTAGTAACTGGACAAAGAGTACTTGATACCTTTTTCCCATTGGCAAAGGGTGGAACAGTAGCGATTCCTGGAGGTTTCGGAACAGGAAAAACAATGACTCAGCACCAGTTAGCAAAGTGGTCTGACGCAGATGTAATTGTATATATAGGCTGTGGTGAAAGAGGAAATGAAATGACAGAAGTTTTGGAGGATTTTCCAAAACTTATAGATCCAAAGACGAATTTAGCTCTTATGAATAGAACAGTATTGATAGCTAACACTTCCAATATGCCAGTTGCAGCGAGAGAAGCAAGTATCTATACTGGTATTACTATAGCAGAATACTATAGAGATATGGGACTTCATGTAGCAATTATGGCAGACTCAACTTCTAGATGGGCTGAAGCTTTAAGAGAAATTTCTGGTAGACTAGAAGAAATGCCTGCAGAAGAAGGATATCCAGCTTATTTAGCATCAAGACTTGCTGAGTTCTATGAAAGAGCTGGTTATGTAGAGAATTTGAATGATTCAGAGGGATCCATAACAGTAATCGGTGCAGTATCTCCAGCCGGTGGAGACTTTTCTGAGCCTGTTACTCAAAATACAAAAAGATTCGTTAGTGCCTTTTTAGGTTTGGATAAAAAATTAGCTTATGCTAGACATTATCCAGCAATTAATTGGCTTTCTAGTTACAGTGGTTACATACCTATGCTAGAGAACTGGTATGAGGAAAATGTAGCTAGGGATATGATACCATTAAGAAATAAAATGATGAGAGTTTTATCAGAAGAAAGCAAACTTCAGGAAATAGTAAAGTTGGTTGGAGAAGATGTGCTGCCAGATGATCAAAGACTTATACTAGAGACAGCCAATATAATTAAGGTTGCTTTCTTGCAGCAAAATGCTTATCATTCACAGGATACCTATGTGCCATTAAATAAGCAGTATAGAATGTTGAAAGTTGTTGAAAAGTTTTATGATCTTGCCAATATAAGCGTTAAGAAAGGTGTGCCTATAACAAAAATAAAAGATAGAGCACTACTTGAAGATATATTAAAGATGAAATACAATGTACCAAATGATGATCTAACTAAATTAGACGAGTTAGAAGCAAAAATAGAAAATTATTTTGAAGAACTTGATGCTAAGTACAAATAGGGGGGGATTAAGTTGAAAAAAGAATATTTAGTTTTAGACAAGGTAAAAGGCCCTCTTGTTATACTTTCTGGAATAGAAGATGCAGCTTATGATGAGATAGTAGATATTGTGGTTGAAGGCAAGGAAAGAAAGAAAGGTAGAGTAGTTAGCATATATGGTGATACGGTAGTTGTTCAAGTTTTTGAGGCTACAACCGGAATGTCTGTTGATAATACTGCTGTAACCTTTACTGCAAGGCCACTAGAAATTCCTTTGAATAAAAACATATTAGGTAGAGAGTTTAATGGTATAGGAGAACCTATAGATGGTAATGGAAAAATTTATAGTGATAGGAAGTATAATATTAATGGAAGACCTATGAATCCAGTTGCAAGAATGTATCCTAGAAATTTCATTCAAACTGGTATATCATCTATAGATTGCTTGACTACATTAATTAGAGGACAAAAGCTTCCTATATTTACTGGTAACGGTATGCCTCATAATGAATTGGCTTCACAAATAATTAGACAGGCAACAATTAGTGGAGATGAAAATGATAATTTCGCTATAGTCTTTGCAGCTATGGGTTTAAAACATGACGATGCAGACTACTTTAGAAAGAGTTTCCAACAAGCAGGGGTGCAGGATAGAGTTGTTACTTTCATGAATTTAGCGGATGACCCTATAGTTGAAAGAATCACAACACCTAGATGTGCTCTTACTGCTGCTGAATATCTTGCTTTTGAAGAAGGTATGCATATACTAGTTATAATGAATGACTTAACAAACTACTGTGAAGCATTAAGAGAAATTTCTTCTCTAAAGGAAGAAGTACCAAGTAGAAAAGGATATCCAGGTTACCTATATTCAGATTTGGCTTCTTTATATGAAAGAGCAGGTATGATGAAAAATAAAAAGGGAAGTATCACTCAAATACCTATTGTATCAATGCCTAATGATGATATTACACATCCTATTCCTGACTTAACAGGATTTATAACAGAAGGACAAATAGTTTTAAATAGAAGTATTAATCAAAAAGATATTTATCCTCCTGTTGATATTTTACCTTCCTTATCTAGACTTATGAAGGATGGTATAGGTGAAGGTTATACAAGAGAAGACCATGCTGATGTTGGAAATCAAATTTTTGCAGCATACTCTAAGGTGCAGGAAATAATTTCATTGGCACAGGTTATTGGCGAAGACGAACTTTCGGATATAGATAAGCTATATATGAAATTTGGTGAAGAATTTGAGAATAAATTCTTAAAGCAGGATTATAATGACAATAGAAGCATAGAAGAAACTTTAAACCTAGCATGGAAAGTATTATCTATTCTTCCCAAGAACGAATTAGACAGAGTTAGTCCGGAAATCTTAGATAAATATTATGTAGAATAATTAACCACAGAAGACATAGAAAACACTAGTTGTTTTCTGTCTTCTGTGTTAATATTTAACGGAAGGAGGCTGTAGAATGGATAATGTAGCACCAACCAAATCTAATCTTATAAATGCACAAAATTCCTTGCAGTTTTCTAAAATGGGTTTTGAATTGCTGGATAAGAAAAGAAATGTACTTATTAGGGAAATGATGTCTTATGTAGATAGAGCAGAAGAACTTCAAAAACGAGTTACCCAAGTTTTTAGTGATGCTTACGATGCTATTAGAAAGGCTAATATAAGCATGGGTATAACCAATGTTGAAGATATAGCTTTGGCCATATCTAAAGAGAAAGACTATGATATTGTATTTAAAAGTGTAATGGGTGTAGAAGTACCACATATTATATATGAAAAGAAAGACATATCACCAGAGTACGGTTTTTATCATAGCAATTCAGCTATGGATGTAGCTTATAAAAAATTTAGTGAAGTAAAATATTTAATTTATGAATTAGCAGAAGTAGAAAATGCCATCTTTAGGTTGGCTAAAGAGATAAAGAAAACTCAAAAAAGAGCTAATGCTTTAGATAATATTCAAATTCCTAAATATCAAGCACTAGTTAAGTCCATAGGAGAAGTATTGGAAGAAAAAGAAAGAGAAGATTTCTTTAGATTGAAAGTTGTAAAAAATAATAAAGATCGTAAATAGTTAATATTGGCAGTTTTTATTTTATATAGATAAAATGCTGCCTTTTATTTATTCAGAGCAATGAAAAAGAGTTCATTGACTTGATTAATCTTTGATGTTAGAATTTGCTAAGAAAAGCTTTTGTTTTATTTAAATGAGTAAATGGAGTTGATTAGATGAGGGAAACTTATCATTTGGGGATGGATGTAGGATCAACTACAGTCAAAATGGTAGTTTTGGACAAGAACAGTAAATTGGTATTTAGCGATTATAGACGTCATTATTCCGATATCAAAAAAACCATTGTAGAGTTATTTCAAGAAACATACAAAAAAATACCGGATAGCCATATTACTATGATGGTTACAGGTTCAGGGGGTATGTCTGTTTCAAATTGGATGAATATACCTTTCATACAGGAGGTTATAGCTTGTACTCACACGGTTGAAACATACATTCCTCAAACTGACGTCGCCATAGAATTAGGAGGAGAAGATGCAAAGATAACCTATTTTACTGGCGGATTAGAACAAAGAATGAATGGAACCTGTGCAGGAGGTACTGGAGCATTTATAGATCAAATGGCTGGTCTTTTACAGACAGATGCTTCCGGTTTGAATGAATTGGCTAAGTCCTTTAAAGTTATCTATCCAATAGCCTCTAGATGTGGTGTATTTGCTAAAACAGATATTCAGCCTTTAATTAATGAAGGGGCTGCTAAGGAAGATATTGCTGCTTCTGTTTTTCAATCAGTAGTTAATCAGACAATAAGTGGACTTGCTTGCGGAAAACCAATTAGAGGAAATGTGGCTTTTCTAGGAGGACCTTTATACTTTTTATCAGAACTTAGAAAAAGATTTATTGAAACCTTACAGTTAACAGAAGAGCAAATTATATTTCCAGAGAATTCTCAGCTTTTTGTTGCTATGGGAGCAGCACTTAAATCTCAAGAGTTACCTAAAATTGAATTTTCAGAGTTAATGGATAGATTAAAAAATATTCATGAAGAAAATTCTGTGGAAATACAAAGACTAAGACCTTTATTTATAAATAAGGCTGAGTATGATGAGTTTATAGAAAGACATAAAAAGAATAAGGTAGCTAAAGAGGATTTAACTAGCTATTCAGGAAGAGCATATATAGGTATAGATGCCGGTTCTACTACTACAAAGATGGCGCTAATTGGAGAAAATGGACAACTTTTGTATTCCTATTATGGAAGCAATCAAGGTAGTCCTTTGCAGCAGGTAATATATATTTTAAAAGAATTATATGAACAGTTACCGGAAAATGTTATCATTGCAAATTCTTGTGTAACTGGTTATGGAGAAGCACTGATTAAAGAAGCTTTAAAGCTTGACCTTGGTGAGATAGAAACTATAGCGCATTATAAGGCTGCAGCCTTTTTCCAACCGGAGGTAGATTTTATTTTAGACATTGGCGGACAAGATATGAAATGTCTAAGAATAAAAGATGGTGTTATTGATAGTATATTACTTAATGAGGCATGTTCTTCTGGATGTGGTTCTTTCATAGAGACCTTCGCCCATTCATTAAATATGTCTGTGCAAGATTTTGCAAAGGAAGCTATTAAAGCAGAATATCCTGTAGACTTAGGTTCAAGGTGTACTGTATTTATGAATTCTAGGGTTAAGCAGGCTCAAAAGGAAGGTGCTTCTGTAGGCGATATATCTGCTGGATTAGCATATTCTGTTATAAAAAATGCCCTTCAGAAGGTAATAAAAGTACGGGATCCTAAGGATTTGGGGAAAAATATCATTGTACAAGGTGGTACCTTCTACAATGATTCCGTATTAAGAAGTTTTGAGTTGGTAGCAGAAAGAGAAGCAATAAGGCCAGATATAGCTGGACTTATGGGAGCTTTTGGAGCAGCTCTTATTGCTAGAGAGAGAGCAGAAGAAGGAAAAATTAGTACGATTCTAGGCAAGGAGCAGATTAAAGAATTTATTTATGATACCACTATGAGACGTTGTGGATTGTGTGGCAATAATTGTTTGCTAACCATTAATAAGTTTAATGATGGTGGTGAATTTATATCTGGTAACCGATGTGAACGAGGATTAGGAATAAGCAGTAAAAAAGGGGAAGCAATACCAAACCTTTATGATTATAAATATAAGAGGCTTTTCCAATATAAACCTTTAAGCAAAGAAGAAGCAACTAGAGGTGTGGTAGGAATACCAAGAGTTCTTAATATGTATGAGAATTATCCCTTTTGGTTTACTTTCTTTACAAAATTAGGATTTAGAGTAGAGCTATCTCAAAGATCTTCTAAAAAGGTTTATGAAATGGGTATTGAAACCATACCATCAGAATCAGTATGTTATCCAGGTAAAATTGTACATGGACATATAATGAGTCTTATTAATAAGGGTGTTAACTTTATTTTCTATCCATCTATTCCTTATGAAAAGAAGGAGGATCCAAAGGCAGATAATCATTATAATTGCCCAATTGTAACCTCCTATCCAGAAGTTATAAGAAATAACATGGATATATTAAATGAAAAAAATATATTATTTATGAATCCTTTCCTTTCATTAAACAATAAAGAGAAACTGAAGAAAAGATTATTTGAAGAACTAAATGGCTTTAATATTTCAAAAGATGAAATTAATATGGCAGTAGAAGCTGCATGGCAGGAAAGGCTTAACTTCGAAAAGGATATTCGCAAGAAAGGAGAAGAAGTCTTATCCTATATAAAGGAAAAGGGCATTAAAGGAATAGTGCTTAGTGGACGTCCTTATCATGTGGACCCAGAGATAAATCACGGTATTCCAAATATAATTACAGGCTTTAATATGGCAGTATTAACGGAGGATTCTATTGCTCATTTAGCAGAGGTACAAAGACCATTAAGAGTTGTAGACCAATGGGTTTATCATTCTAGATTATATAGAGCAGCTTCTTTTGTAGCAAAACAGGATAACCTAGAATTAGTTCAGCTAAATTCCTTTGGTTGTGGATTAGATGCGGTAACTACAGATCAAGTACAGGAGATTTTGCAAAAAGAAGGGAAAATATATACTACCCTTAAAATAGACGAAGGAAATAATTTAGGAGCTGCTAGAATAAGAATAAGATCCTTAAAAGCTGCTATAGAAGAAAGAGATAGAAATAACTATATAAGAAAGCCACAAGAATCAAAATATAAGAGAATACTTTTCACAAAGGAAATGAGAAAAAACCATACAATACTAGCACCGGAAATGTCACCTATACATTTTCAGTTCCTAGAAGTTGCCTTTAGGCATTCAGGTTATAATGTAGTGGTTCTACCTTCCAAGGATAAAGGTGCTGTTGATGTAGGACTTAAGTATGTTAATAACGATGCCTGCTATCCATCTATAATTGTAGTAGGACAAATTATAGAGGCTCTTCAGTCTGGTAAATACGATGTAAATAATACATCTGTAATTATTACCCAAACTGGAGGTGGTTGTAGAGCAACCAACTATATTGGTTTCTTAAGAAAGGCATTGGTAGAAGCAGGTTATCCACAAGTACCAGTTATATCATTAAATGCAGCGGGCTTAGAAAGTAACCCAGGCTTTAAAATTTCCTATGGCCTATTAAATAGAGCTCTTATTGCTTTGGTTTACGGCGATTTATTAATGAGAGTTCTATATAGGGTAAGACCTTATGAAAAAATTAAAGGTTCTGCAAATGCCCTTTATGAAAGCTGGGTAGAAAAATGTAAGGAGTCTGTAATTAGCGGTAGTCATAAAACCTTTAAAAAGAATATTTATAATATAGTTAAAGACTTTGATAATCTAGAATTAAGAGACATTAAGAAGCCGCGGGTTGGTTTGGTAGGTGAGATATTAGTAAAATTCCACCCAACCGCTAATAATGACGTAGTTAATGTTGTTGAGAGTGAAGGTGCAGAGGCAGTTATGCCGGATTTGATAGACTTTTTCCTTTACTGTGCTTATGATGCAGATTATAAATATAAGTTTTTGGAAGGAACTAAAAAGGGACAGCTTGGAGGTAAACTTGTAATTAAGGTTATTGAATTCTATAGAAGACATATGAGAGAGGCCTTAGAGCAGAGCAAGCGTTTCCATCCACCAGAAACTATAGAAAGATTGGCAGAGAGAGCTTCTAAGATTTTATCCTTGGGAAATCAAACCGGTGAAGGTTGGTTCTTAACTGCTGAGATGATAGAACTTATTGAAAGTGGTACTGAAAATATTATTTGTATGCAGCCTTTTGCTTGTTTGCCTAATCACGTTACAGGAAAAGGAATGGTAAAGGCCTTAAAGGCACAATATCCAATGGCTAATATAACTGCTATAGATTACGATCCAGGTGCTAGCGAAGTTAACCAATTAAATAGAATTAAGCTTATGATGGCTGCAGCCTTTAAAAATCTTGAGTCCAGAACAAGTGAGCTGGAACAGGAAAGGATAGCTATGGAAGAAGCAGCTGGTAGTAAGGCATAGTGAGGCCCTTGACATTAAAAAAAATTGTATTATAATATGGTATATTAACATATTATATTAATATATGGAAAATAAGCTGTGATAAAGAGGAGTAAAAGTTCAAAACCATATTAAGAGAGAAAGGTTCGTTGGCTGAGAGACCTTTTATATGGAGAACTTTGAAGGTAGCTTTTGAGCTTCTTTGCTGAAAAATGCTAAATGTAAGCAAAGACGGTTTTTTTCAACCGTTATTATATGAGAGCCCATAATATTGTGGGAAAAAAGGTGGTACCGCGAGTCTTCGTCCTTTTAGGACGAAGACTTTTTTATATAATTTGCAAAATTAGCTTTAATGGACAATTATAAGCAATTTCTAATCAAAAGAAGGAGGAAGAAAGATGGAAGAAAAGATTACTTTGTCTACAACCTATAATCCAAAAGAATTTGAAGAAAGAATATATAAAACCTGGGAAGAAAAAGGATATTTCACACCAAAGGTGGATAAGGATAAAAAGCCTTTTACTATAGTAATGCCACCACCAAATATTACTGGAAAGCTTCATTTAGGTCACGCTTTAGATAATACTCTTCAAGATATGATAATTAGATTTAAAAGAATGCAGGGATATAGCACTTTATGGTTGCCTGGAGAAGACCATGCTAGCATAGCTACAGAAGTAAAGGTAGAAAATGAACTATTAAAGCAGGGACTTAAGAAGAAGGAAATGGGCAGAGAAGCCTTTTTAGATAAAGTATGGGAATGGACTGATGAATATAGAGAAAGAATAAGAGGTCAGTTGAAAAAGTTAGGCGCTTCTGCAGATTTTACAAGAGAAGCCTTTACTATGGATGAGAATTTAAATAAAGCTGTTAGACATGTTTTTGTAAAGTTATATGAAAAGGGCTTAATATATCAAGGAAATAGAATAACTAACTGGTGTCCTAAGTGTCAAACTGCTCTTTCTGATGCAGAAATTGAATATAGTGAGCAAGAGGGCAACTTCTGGCATATTAAATATCCTGTAGTAGGTAGTGATGAATATTTAGAAATAGCCACTACAAGACCAGAAACTATGTTGGGGGATACCGCTGTAGCAGTAAATCCATCCGATGAAAGATATATTCACCTTATAGGAAAGAAGCTTATGCTTCCATTAGTAAATAAAGAAATTCCAGTTGTTGCAGATGAATATGTAGATAAAGAATTTGGAACCGGTGCTGTTAAAATAACTCCAGCTCATGATCCTAACGATTATGAAGTAGGAAAAAGACACAATCTTGAAGAAATTAATGTGATGAATCCTGATGGTACAATAAACGAATTAGGTGGAAAATATGCAGGCATGGACAGATATGCTGCAAGAAAAGCCATAGTTGAGGATTTGGAAAAGGAAGGATACCTTGTTAAGATCAAACCTCATGTTCATAATGTAGGTACTCATGACAGATGTAGTACAGTTATAGAGCCTATGATATCTAAACAATGGTATGTAAAAATGGAATCCTTGGCAAAACCTGCTATAGAAGCCGTTAGAACTGGTAAAACTAAGTTTGTACCAGAGAGATTTGAAAAGATATACTTTAACTGGATGGAAAATATCCAGGACTGGTGTATATCAAGACAGCTATGGTGGGGACATAGAATACCAGTATGGTACTGCAAGGACTGCGGAGAAATAATAGTAGCAGAGGAAACACCAAAGACTTGCTGCAAATGTGGATCACAAAATCTTAAGCAGGATGAGGATGTACTTGATACTTGGTTTAGTTCAGCTTTATGGCCTTTCTCAACTCTAGGATGGCCAGAAAAAACTGAAGAATTAGATTATTTCTATCCAACTAATGTACTTGTTACAGGTTACGATATAATATTCTTCTGGGTAGCTAGAATGATCTTCTCTGGTATCCACAATATGGGAGAAACACCTTTTGAAACTGTATTAATTCACGGAATTGTAAGAGACTCACAGGGTAGAAAGATGTCAAAGTCCCTAGGAAATGGTGTAGACCCATTAGACGTAATAGATACCTATGGCGCTGATGCTTTAAGATTTAGCTTGGTAACAGGAAATGCTCCAGGAAGCGATATTAGATATTATCCTGAAAGAGTAGAAGCGGCTAGAAATTTTGCTAATAAGATTTGGAACGCCTCAAGATTTGTTATGATGAATTTAGATAGAAATCTAATGGAGCAGGAAAAGGAATCAAAGAATTTCAATATTGCTGATAGATGGATACTATCAAGATTAAATACAGTAGTTAAAGAGGTTACAGAAAATATAGAAAAATATGAGCTAGGAATAGCCCTTCAAAAGATCTATGACTTCCTATGGAGTGAGTTCTGTGATTGGTATATTGAACTTTCAAAACCAGTTCTATATGGAGAGGATGATAAGGCTAAGGGTGTAACCTACAACGTATTATATAAAGTATTAACTACAGGACTACAACTACTTCATCCTGTAATGCCATTTATTACAGAAGAAATTTATACACATTTAGATGCAGAATATGAATCTATAACTATATCTAAATGGCCTGAATATAAGGAAGAAGTTCATGATAGCCAGGCTGAAATTCAGATGGGTTATATAATTGATGCCATTAAGGGTATTAGAAATGCAAGGGCTGAAATGAACGTTCCAAATTCTAAAAAAGCAAGCTTATTGGCATATGTTAAGGAAGAAGCTCTTAGTGCCTTTAAGGCAGGAACAATATATTTTGAAAAGTTAGCTTCAGTTAGCGATATGACTATAATAGAAGATAAAAAGGATATTCCTAAAAATTCTGTATCTGTAGTTACAGAAGGTGCAGAGCTATTCATGCCTTTATTTGACCTAATTGACAGAGAAAAAGAATTAGAAAGATTGAGTAAGGAAAAGGAAAAACTATTATCAGAAATAGATAGAGTAGAGAAAAAGCTATCAAATGCAAGTTTTGTAAGCAAGGCTCCTCAAAAAGTAGTTGAAGAGGAAAAGCAAAAGGGCGAGAAGTACAAGGAAATGCTAAAGGCTGTATTAGAAAGAATTGAAAGCTTAGGCTAGGTGCTATATGAATTATAAAGAGACTATAGATTATATACACAATCGCAGTAGGTTTAATAGCGGTAAGGGCTTAGATAGGATTAAGAAACTATTAAAGAAATTAGGAGAGCCGCAGCTTTCCTTAAAATGTATACACATCGCTGGAACTAACGGTAAAGGATCAACAACGGCAATGATTTCGAGTATTCTAATGGCTCAGGGTTATAAGGTGGGGATGTTTACATCCCCCTACCTTGAGGAATTTGAAGAAAGAATTCAAATCAATGGCTGCAATATTCCAAAAGAAAGACTCTGCCAAGTAATGTCTAAAGTAGCGGAAGCTGAAAGGGTTATAGACCCTATAGGAAAGGATACTCCCACTGAATTTGAAATTATTACTGCAGCTATGTTTTTGTATTTCAAGGAAGAAAATATAGATTATGCTGTTATTGAGGTTGGTCTAGGAGGAAGATTAGATCCTACCAATATAATAATACCTTTGGTTAGTGTTATAACTTCTATAAGTTATGATCATATGGCTCTATTAGGTAACAGTATTGAGGAAATAGCTTGGGAGAAGGCTGGTATTATAAAAGAAAAGGTGCCAGTGGTGTCATATCCTCAGCAAAAGAAGGCTTCCTCTGTTATAGAGAGGGTAGCGTTTGAGAAAAACAGTAAACTTATTGTGGTTAAGGAAGATAGTACAGAACTATTGAAAATAGAAGATAACTATCAAGTGGTTAAAATCATCACAGAAAAATCAATTTATACTGTAGCCTTAGCTCTTTTAGGAAAAGTGCAAATTTACAACTGTGCAGTAGTTATTCATACTATAGAGGTTCTTAGGGACTTAGGGGTAACCATCAGTGAGCAGGCTATTTATGAAGGTCTTAAAAAGGTAACTTGGAAAGGCCGCATGGAGATAATGAGCACCAATCCTTATGTACTTTTAGACGGTGCTCATAACATAGATGGCATAGAAAAATTAGCACAAAGTATTGATATTTATTTTAAGTATAAAAGATTATATCTAATAATCGGTATATTAGAAGATAAGCAACTAGAGGATATGCTGGCGGTTATTACACCTAAAGCAGATAAAGTCATTGCTGTAACTCCTAATAGTTTCAGAGGTGAATCAGCAGAGAAACTAAGAGATAGAATAATAAAATACAATCCTGAAGCTTTGGCAATGAATAGCTATGAAGAGGCGGTAAAATATGCTATGTCTCTGTGTAGTAAAGAGGATTTGCTAGTGATATGTGGTTCCCTTTATATGATAGGAGATATGAGAAAAATTATTAAAAATGTAAATTAAAGAAAAAGCGATTATTATAGACCGTTATAATAGTCGCTTTTTTTTGCAATCAGTAGGTCAACTTATGGAAAAGTCTCATAGTATACTTGTAAGAGATTAAATATTGCTATGGTGCAATTGGAGTGATCGTTAATGAATTATTTATATGTTTGCAACACTGGTTCCGATACTTTATCTCAAATAAATCTTAATAATCTTGAGGAAGAGCAGTGTATTAGAATTGCACAGATCAATGAAAGGTATGGTCCCCATGGTTTATGTAAATGGAAAGATAGTATTATTACTGCAAATAGCTATAACAGCAGCCTATCAATAATAGATGTTATGTCTGGAAAAGTAATAGAGGAGTATTATATTGGTGGAAATTGTAATGATGTGGCGGTATATAGAAATGAGGCTATAGTTGTATGTGGAGAAAGTAATAATTTGATAGTTTTTGATTTAGAGAATAAACGGATTGTGGAGGAAGTGCCCATTGGTAACTTGCCTCATAGTATAGATATAAATTACCAATTGGATTTAATTGCGGTCACCAATATGGAAAATAGCACTCTTTCTATATTAAATTGCAGTAATAAGGAACTAATAAAAAATATCACCGTAGGCTGCTATCCTACTAAGGCTTTCTTTTCAGAGGATAATAATTATATTTATCTTTGTGAAAGTTACTTAGGTCATAACTGTTGTGGTTATGTAAACATAATTAGCACAAAAACTCTTTCTTCTGTAGGAAAAATATCAGCTGGTTTTAACCCTATTGATTTTTGCTTTCAGGGAAATATAATATACGTGGCTAGTTTTAGTGAAGGCTGCATTTATATACTTGATTTAGAAAGAAGAAAGTTTATTAAAAAAGTTTTTGTTGGTGGAATGCCCAGATGTATAAAAAAGAAGGGAAGATATATATTTGTAGGAGATAATTACGGATCCAGATTAATTATTTATGATGGAAAAAAGGATGAAAAAAAGTCTATATCCATAGGAAAGGAACCTACAGATATGACTTTTTATTAATATTCTAATAGGGTTTTCATGATGTCATTATAAATTTTTGAAGAATTAGATTTCCAATTTTGACATAAATCTATGGCATGTTTTTTGGAAGGTACGTTGACCTTAATATCAATGAGGGTTATTTCATCTTCTTGAGCTCTCAAATTTACTATAAAGGCATTGTTTTTCTCAATAGTATAATCTGCATGCAAAGAAATCTCTTTTTTAATATTATTGATTTTTTCGTTAATATATTTCTCTATTTTTTCTACTATATCTTTTGGTATTCTAGAAACAAATAGTGAAAGAACTTTTTTTCCTTGTTCTGTTAGGGACAAGACTTTGCTTTTATCTTTATTAATAGTTTCTATAAAATTGGAATTTTGTAGCTCCGTTATGTATTGTTGTAACAGAAAGTAATTTACTAAATTATTTTCTAGAACTATTTCTGTAAGTTGGTTTCTAGTAATATGCATCCCAATTCTATCTAATATATATAATAATATTAGTTTACTTTCTGCTAACTGATTTATGTCATCTAACATAAAAGGTCATCCTCCTGAAAAAATGATTAAATATGCATTTCAAATGTATTATATCATAAATTAGGGCAGCTGAAAAAGTTGTCTTTATTTTATTTTAACTTCATAATATTTATTTTACGGAATATAATCTACTGAATAACTTTGTAGGAGGTGAAAATTTGATTATCATTATAAAAAAAGAAAAGCTTAAGAAAACATTTACCAAAGGGGCATTGCTATTAGTAGCTCTTATAGCTATTTTTACTATGACAGTGGATAGCAAAGGTGTATTTGTATCAAAAAAAAGAAAGCTTCCTATTTACTCTGTAGATACTAAGGAAAAAAAGATAGCTATAACTTTTGATGCTAGCTGGCCAAAGGATAATACCGATGAGATTATTGAAATTCTAGACAAATATAATGTAAAAGCAACCTTTTTTCTTGTAGGTACATGGGTGGATCATAATCCGGAAAAACTTAAGATTTTACATGAGAAGGGTCATGAAATTGGTAATCATACTAACACTCATCCGGATATGAATAGTATAAGTAGAAGTGAACTTCTTAAAGAAATAGAAGCGCTAGATTCCAAAATAAAAAAAATTACCGGTCAGGGTACCACCTTATTTAGATGTCCTAGTGGTGTTTATAATGATTTAATAATTGAGACTGTTGAAAGTACAAATCGCTATTGTATACAATGGGATGTTGATAGTATTGACTGGAAGGCGCAAGGAGAGGAGATAGAATTTAATAGGGTTGTTAAAAAAACTAAACCCGGTTCTATAATTTTGTTCCACAATGATGGTCGATATACGACAAAAACCTTGCCTAGAATTATTGAATATTTTAAAAAAGAAGGCTATTCAATGGTAACTGTGTCAGAACTTATATATAAATCGGATTTTATGATAGATTATAATGGAAAACAAATTTACAATAAATAATTGCAATATAGAGTAAAATTGTATTATAATGGTATGGTACAAATTATAGTAATTTATATATAAAACTACAATTATAAATTTATGTGAAATTTGTAATATTATCAATTACAAATGAATAATAATCTTTTGTAGAAGAAAAATAAAACCAAGGGAGAGAGAGGGGTTTAGATGGACAATTTAATGCTAAACAACAAAATTTACTTAGAAGGGAAGGTTGTCTCTGATTTAGTCTTTAGCCATGAAATGTATGGAGAGGGATTTTATATATTCAATCTCGAAGTACCAAGACTAAGTGAAACTAAAGATGTTTTATCTGTTACTATTTCCGAAAGACTTTTAACTGGTATGGAATTAAAGATAGGCAGTGAGATTATTGTAGAGGGACAGCTTCGATCTTATAATAAGTTTATAGATGGGTCTAACAGATTAATTCTAACAGTGTTTGCAAGAAATGTTGAACCATGCTATGAAAAAAGCAAAAATCCAAATCAAATATTTTTAGATGGTTTCATATGCAAGCCACCGGTTTATAGAACTACTCCTTTTGGAAGAGAAATTGCAGATATGCTGCTTGCAGTGAATAGGGCCTACAATAAATCTGACTACATACCAACTATAGCTTGGGGAAGAAATTCTAGATTTTGTCAGACTTTAAATGTAGGAGATAATATTAGAATATGGGGTAGACTTCAGAGTAGAGAATATCAGAAAAAAGTCTCTGAAGAAGAGGTTATAAAAAAGATAGCCTATGAAGTTTCTATATCAAAAATGGAAAAAGTTAACAAGGATACTGAAGTTACAAGCAATGAAGAAAATGATAATCAAGAAGATATTGGTTAAATAAGATGAGGGCCTCCAGTGATAGAGAGCCCTCAATTTTTATATTTAACTTAGGTTATTTTCTTAAATCTTCTAAAAGCTGAGTTTTATTCCTTGTTTTATTGTCAACGTATTTAATGATTTTAGCAGGTATTCCCGCTACTACCACTCCAGCAGGAACATCTTCTGTTACTACAGAACCTGCTGCTACTACAGATCCGGATCCTATTTTTACTCCTTCTAGTATTACTGAATTAGCTCCTATTAGCACATCATCTCCAATGATGCAGGGACTTTTGCTTGGAGGCTCTAGAACTCCAGCAACTACCGCCCCCGCTCCTAAGTGTACTCTTTTTCCTAATTTTCCTCTTGCACCTACTACAGCATTCATATCTATCATAGTATCATCTCCAATTTCTGCACCAATATTTATTACAGCACCCATCATTATAACTGCATTTTTACCTATATGAACATTATCCCTTATTATTGCTCCTGGTTCTATTCTTGCGTCTATAGAAAGTAGATCTAACAAGGGTATTGCAGAATTTCTTCTATCATTTTCTAATCTATACTTAATTATTTTACTTTTATATTTATTAATAAAATCAATTATTTCTGAGGCTTCACCAAAAAGTAAGTAAAAGTTAGGTGAGCCATAAACGTCTATATTTCCAAAATCACATTTTGATAGATCACCATGCAAATAGACTTTAACTGGAGTAGATTTCTTTGATTCCTTTATGTAGCGAGCTATTCCATAAGGATCATTGAAATCATATTTCATACAATCAACCCTTTCTTAAAAGAATTTGCTTGGTATAGGTAACAGGGGATTATATGAATTAAAATATGATAGAAGACCTTCTTTGGCTACTAAAAAATTATTTGCTTTTAAGAAATGTGTATTACATTAGGGGGAAGCTATAAGCTTTGCTGATAATAATCTTCCTATCAATATTAAGTGCTTAAGCTATTATAGTTAATACTGATTAATTATGCCTTTGAAATTATTGTCAAACACTTAGTAAGATTGAATGGCGAAATTAGTATAATAATATAAATTTATAAAAATGATATATCGTTAAAAATATCTAAGAAATATTAAAAGAAAAATAATTTAATAAAGGTATAAATTAATTAATTGACAATATATTAATTGTGTGTTAATATTAAAAACATCAAATTGCTAGTAGTTATTATTTATTTATAAAGAAAAATTATTTAATAAATAATAATACTTGCAAGATTGATAAATAATAAGATACATAGCTTATTGTTTAATTAATGATTCTTAAAAGGGGGAAATTATCATGAAGAAAAAAACTTTAGTGCTAGTAACAGCTGCAATCATGACTGCAACTACATTACTAGCAGGATGTGCTGGCAAAACAGATAATAAAAACAATGCTAGCAGCAAAAGAGAACAAAAATTAGTTCTTAGAGATGGTGCTTTGAAGACTTTGGACTCAGTTCTAGCTACAGACCAGGTATCCTTTAGTGTTCTCCAGAACACTCAAGAAACACTTCTTGTTAATAACAATGATGTTCCAGAAAAAGGAGCAGCTGAAAGCTATGAAGTTAGCGAAGACGGCTTAACTTGGACATTTAAATTAAGAGATTTAAATTGGTCTGATGGAAAGCCAGTTACTGCTAAGGATTTTGAATTTGCATGGAAGAGATTGTTAGATCCTAACACAGGAGCTGGATATTCATTCTTCCTATTCCCAGTAAAAAATGCTGAAAAGTACTATGCTGGTCAAGCAAACATTGACGAAGTAGGTATTAAAGCTACTGACGATAAAACTTTAGTTGTTACTTTAGATAGAGCAGTTCCTTATTTTGAACAAATCGTTGCTTTCCCAGGACTATCTCCTCAGAGAGAAGATATAGTAAAAGCACAGGGAAGCGAATATGGTACAGATGCATCTCAATTAGTATACTGCGGTCCTTTTGTAGTTGATCAATGGCAAAAGGGAGCAAAGGTAGTATTAAAGAAGAATGATAAATACTACAATGCATCAAATATTAAACTAGAACAAGTAGATCTTCTACAAATTGAGGAAATAAAAACAGCTTATGAACAATTTAAGTCTGGTAAGTTAGATGCAACTTCCGCTACAGGTGAGTATCTAACTAAAATGACAGAAGAAGCTAAAAGTGGAAAGTACAAGTTAGTTGAAGGTGTAGATCCATCATCCTTCTATATGGTATTCAACACTGAAGGAAAAGATAATAAAGCATTAACAAATGCAAAGGTTAGACTTGCGCTTTCACTAGCTTTAGACAGAGAAGAGTACACAGAATCTGTTTACAAGAGAGGTATACCAGCTTATGGATTGGTACCACAGCAGCTTTTAATTGGTGATGACGAATATAGAAGTAAGGTAAAAGAACCTTTAAAGGCTCTACAGGAAAAATATAATGATCCTAAAGCTCTTTTAGTTGAAGGATTAAAAGAAGCAGGCTTAGATCCAGATCCAGCTAAACATACATTTAGATATTTACCACAGGCAAGTGACGCAGAAACAAAGAAGAATTCAGAATACTTCCAAGATCAATGGCAGAAAAAGTTGGGAGTAAAAGTTGAAATACTTCCTGCTGCTGATTTCTCAGATTACTTAACTAAGGTTCAGAGCCAACAGTTTGATATAGCAATGTCCGGTTGGGGCGCTGACTATAATGATCCTATGACATTCTTAGATTTATTTGGCAAAGACAATGGTAACAACAATGGTAAATGGGTAAATGAAAAATACGAAGAATTACTAAAGAAAGTTCAAAATGAAACTGATACAGCTAAGAGATTAGAAATATTTGCTGAAATGGAAAAACAAGTGATTGAAGATGCTGCAATAGCACCTTTATTCTACAAAGATAAGAAGTCTTTCCAACAGCCATATGTTAAGGGATTACAGCTACCTAACTTTGGCGGAACTTACCAGTTAAGATGGGCTTATATCGAATAATTAATAGTCAATTAATTACTAATAAAAATTTAAATTGCTGCATATTTGCAGCAATTTAAATTTTTTAAAATATTATAAAAAATTATGATTGTAAATAATATTATATTGAAAATTGGGTCGAAAACTGATATTATGTGTAGGTGGGTTTAAATATAAGACCTACACATTTTTTTATATATTATTCTCAAGAAGAGTGCAAGCACTAATTTTTATGTTTTTACAACAAAAATAATCTCATAATTTTTATAAATTAAATTTATGGGAAGTTAGGGGGAAGATTATGGTAAAGTACATCTTAAAAAGAATTGGAATCATGATTCTAACTCTATGGGTTATAATTACAGCAACATTCTTTTTAATGAACAGTAAGCCAGGTAATCCAGTTCGTACTGGTGAAAAAAGATTGCCTGAAGAGGTTATTGTACAGTTGGAGCGAAAGTATGGATTTGATAGACCTTTAGTGGAGCGCTATATTAAATATATGCAAAACTTGCTTAAAGGTGACATGGGCGATTCTTTAATAACACCAGGAGAAAATGCAACTGATAAGATACAGGAATTTTTCCCTGCATCTGCTAGAATAGGACTTCAAGCTGTTGCATTTGGACTTGTGGTAGGTTTAGTTCTTGGTATTATAGCAGCTTTTAAAAGAAATACCGTTGCAGATTATTTTATTATGTTTATAGCTATAATAGGGGTATCCATACCTAGTTTCGTTTTAGCAGCTTTACTTCAAACTTGGGTTGGACATTCTTGGTTAGGAAAAAATGATATTATTCCAACGGCTCTTTGGTATGATAAGTATACTCCAGTAGGTCAAAGATTTAAGTACACAATACTTCCAACGATAGCATTAAGTTTTAGTAGTATTGCAACCTATGCTAGATATATGAGAGCATCAGTTTTGGATGTTATAAATCAGGATTATATATTAACTGCAAAGGCTAAAGGCTTGTCTCAATTTGGCATTGCTGTTAAGCATATTTTAAGAAATGCTATATTACCAATAATAACCATCTTAGGACCTCAAATAGCAACTATTGTAACAGGAACTATTGTAATTGAAAGAATATTTGCTGTTCCAGGCTTAGGAAACTCTTTGATTAATGCAATTAACCAAAATGATTACAATATTATAATGGGATTAACTATATTCTTTTCGGCCTTATATATAATTTCTCTGCTTGTAGTTGATATTGCCTATTCTTTGATAGATCCAAGAATAAAGCTAGAAGGAAGCAAATAGGAGGGTAAGTATGGCAGAATTGAGCAAAGATAAATTTAAAATAGTTGGAATAAATAAAGATGAAATGGATTTGATAGTTCGACCAAACTTAACATATTGGCAGGACGCTTGGAGAAGATTAAAAAAGAATAAAGTAGCTATGGTATCCTTAGTGGTATTAATAGTATTAGCTTTTCTTGTGTTATTTGGACCTGCTATATCAGGAAAGAATTATCAAGAGCAAAGTTTAAAGCTTGCTAATCAAAAACCAAGTAATGAATATTGGTTTGGTACTGATAACTTAGGAAGAGATATGTTTTCTAGATTATGGATTGGTGGAAGAGTATCTTTGTCCATAGCAGTAATTGCTACTCTTCTTGAAGTTATAATTGGATGTATTTATGGTGGTATTAGTGGATATTTTGGTGGTAAAGTTGATAATATAATGATGAGAATAGTTGAAGTTTTAAATAGTATACCATATTTGATTGTAGTTATATTATTTTCTGTTATATTAGGCTCAGGAATGGTTTCTTTGTTGTTGGCTCTTTGTGTAACTGCATGGACAGGTATGGCAAGAATGGTTAGAGGACAGGTTTTACAGTTAAAGGAATCAGAGTATGTTATGGCAGCTAGAACTTTAGGAGCAAGTCCTATGAGAATAATACTAAAACATATGATTCCAAACACAATCGGTGTTATTATTGTTTATATAACATTTGATATACCATCCTTTATATTTGCAGAGGCCTTTTTAAGCTTCGTAGGATTAGGAATACAGCCACCGGAAACAAGTTGGGGTGCAATGGTTAGTGCTGGCCAAAACGTAATGGATTTTTATCCTTATCAGCTATGGATTCCAGCTATAGCTATTAGTATAACTATGCTAGCCTTTAACTTGCTAGGCGATGGTTTAAGAGACGCTCTTGATCCTAAAATGAGACAGTAATTATAATAGAAGGAGGTAAGTTAATGTCAAAAATTCTTGAAGTTAAAGACTTAAGAGTTTCCTTTCACACATATGCTGGTGAAGTGCAAGCAGTACGTGGAGTGTCTTTTGACGTAGAGGAAGGTGAGACTTTAGCTATAGTTGGAGAATCCGGTTGTGGAAAAAGTATCACTGCAAAGTCTATTATGCGTCTTTTGGCAGAACCACCTGCTGAAATAAAAAAGGATTCAAAAATATTATTTAATGGTAAAAATATATTGGAATTTAACAAAAAACAACTTCAAAGCTATAGGGGTGGAGATGTTAGTATGATCTTCCAAGATCCTATGACATCTCTAAATCCAACTATGAAAATAGGAAAGCAAATAGCAGAAGTTTTGATGATACATCGTGGATTGAAAAAGGAAGAAGCTCTAAAGGAAGCTGTAAGAATGCTAAAGTTAGTTAATATACCTAACGCTGAAGAAAGAGTAAATCAGTATCCTTTTGAGTTTTCTGGTGGTATGAGACAAAGAGTTATGATTGCTATAGCTCTTGCTTGCAATCCTAAACTCTTAATAGCAGATGAACCTACCACTGCTTTGGATGTAACAATTCAGGCTCAAATCATGGAGCTTATGGCTGAGCTTCAAGAAAAATTAGGTACAGCTATTATATTAATAACTCATGATTTAGGTGTGGTAGCAAAGGTTGCTCATAAAATACAGGTTATGTATGCAGGGAAAGTAGTAGAAAGAGGTACTACTGATGAGATTTTTTATGAAGCAAAACATCCATACACTTGGGCTTTATTAAATTCTGTTCCTACTCTAGATACAGAACATAAATCCAAGTTGTATTCAATTCCTGGAACACCACCGGATTTATTAAAACCACCGGTAGGATGTCCTTTTGCAGCACGTTGTCAGTATGCAATGCCTATATGTAAGGAAGCTATGCCTGAGGAAACAACCTTGTCACAAACACATAAAGCTAATTGCTGGTTGATGCATCCAAATGCACCTAAGGTAGAGCCACCTCTAAAAAAAGGAGGATTGCAAAATGTCTAAGGAAGTATTGGTTGAAGTAAAGGATTTAAAAAAATATTTTAATGTTGGTAGCGGCAAGATCTTAAAAGCGGTAGATGGTGTTAGTTTTAAAATTAATAAAGGTGAAACTTTAGGTCTTGTAGGTGAATCCGGTTGTGGAAAAACAACCTGTGGAAGAACTGTTATAGGACTTTATGAAGCTACTAGCGGGGATATATATTTTGAGGGCAAAAAGGTTGAAAAAAAGAATGCAAAGCAAAGAAAAGAATTTGCTAAAGAAGTTCAAATGATCTTTCAGGATCCTTATGCATCTTTGGACCCTCGTATGACTGTTGGAGATATTATTGCAGAAGGTATAGATATACACAAATTATATACTGGTCAAAAGAGAACTGAGAGAATTCATGAACTATTGGAGCTTGTTGGTTTAAATAAAGAACATGCTTCCAGATTTCCTCATGAATTTTCAGGTGGTCAAAGACAGCGTATAGGTATAGCTAGAGCTTTGGCAGTAGAACCAAAGTTTATTGTCTGTGATGAACCTATATCTGCCCTTGATGTTTCTATACAGGCTCAGGTTATTAACTTGCTTATAGAGCTACAGCAGAAGTTAGGTTTAACTTATTTGTTTATTGCTCACGATTTATCAATGGTTAGACATATTTCCGATAAAGTAGGAGTAATGTATCTTGGTAACATGATGGAATTAGCTGAAAGTAATGAGTTATATCAGAAACCATTACATCCATATACACAAGCATTGATGTCAGCAATTCCAATCCCAGATCCTCAGATTGAAAGTTCTAGACAGAGAATTATGTTAGAGGGGGATGTTCCAAGCCCAATCAATCCAAAACCAGGTTGTAGATTTGCATCAAGATGTAAGTATGCTAAACCTGAATGTTTTGAAAAAGCTCCTGAAATGAAGGAAGTTCAACCAGACCATTATGTTGCTTGTCATTTATTCAAATAAAATTAGCCTGCTGACTTTTAGTCAGCAGGCTTTTTTAATAAAAGCTAAAAGGTTTATCCGTTGATTACATTATCCATATCATAAAGACCGGGTCCTTTACCAGCCATAAATTCGCAGGCTCTTAAAGCTCCAGAAGCAAAAACATCTCTAGAAAGTGCTGTATGCTTCAATTCTATTGTTTCTCCTTTACCGGCGAAAATAATTTCATGTTCGCCAACTATAGAACCACCTCTTATAGCATGAATACCAATTTCTTCTTTATCTCTCTTTTTAAGACCTTCACGGCCATATACATAATTTACTTCTTCTTTTAAGGATGATTTAATGCTGTCAGCTAAAAGTAATGCGGTTCCACTAGGAGCATCCACCTTTTGATTATGGTGCTTTTCAATAATTTCTATATCATAATCCTTAAAGAGGATTGGTGATATCTTTTTAAGCACATTACTTAAAATATTTATGCCTAATGACATATTTCCAGAATGAAATACTGGAATTTCTTTGCTTAGTGCTTCAATTTCTTTTAGTTCTTCTTTATTATAACCTGTAGTACAAAGTACTAATGGAATATTTCTTTCTTTACAATATTTTGTTAAGTTTGGTAAGGATTTAGGACTAGAGAAATCTAATACTACATCGCAAGCTCCAGTAAAATCTGATATTTCAGTGTAAACAGGGAAAGATTTAGTTTCTCCATCAATATATTTATCAATACCGGCTACTATTTGTAAGTTGTTATATCCTTTAGCCAGTTCTGATATAGTTTTTCCCATTCTACCGTTACAACCGTTTAGAATAATTTTTATCATAATAACCTCCGTTAAATAAGCCCATGTTTCCTAAGTTCATCTCTTAATATTGCTTCATTATTTTCACTCATATCTACAAGAGGAAGTCTTACTGATCCAACTTCCATACCCATAAGATTCATAGCCTGTTTTATAGGTATTGGATTGTTTTCAATGAAGAGCGCATTAATTAAAGATAGATACTTTAATTGTAACTCTAAAGATCTTTTTACGTTTCCATTAAAATATTCATAACACATATCATGTATTTCTTTTGGAATAATGTTAGCAGCTACTGATATAACTCCTGCTCCGCCTAAAGATAATACTGGTACAATTTGATCGTCGTTACCGGAATAAATATCGATTCTATCACCACAGAGTTCTTTGATTTTAGCTACTTGACTTATATTTCCACTGGCCTCTTTAACAGCAACAATGTTTTTGTATTTAGTTAATTCTAAAATAGTAGATGGTAATAAATTCATACCGGTTCTTGATGGTACATTGTAAAGAATTAAAGGTATTTTTACATTACTAGCTATTTCTCCAAAGTGGGCAACTAAGCCTTTTTGAGTAGTTCTATTATAATAAGGAGTAATAACCAAAAGGCCATCTACACCGATAGATTCTGCCCAGGTGCTCATTTGTACTGAAGTGCTAGTGTTGTTTCCACCGGTGCCTGCAATAACAGGAATTCGTTTATTTACCACATCAACGGTGAATTTAATAGTGTCATTCTTTTCACTTTCTGTCATAGTGGAAGCTTCGCCGGTAGTACCACATATAATTATAGCGTCAGTGCCGCCTTTTATTTGAGCTTCTATTAATTCTCCTAGTTTTTCGAAATTAACACCATTTTCATTAAAAGGTGTGATAATTGCTACGCCGCTTCCTTTAAAAATACTCATACTGATCCCTCACTTTATTATATTAGTACAATAGTTCAAGAAAGGAAACCGCACAATTTATTATAGTATTCATTCATTATAATAGAATGATGTATAATTATGCAGTTTATATATAGAATTCCTACTTTAACTATTAACTTATACATAGGTGAAAAAACGCTGAAAACACTGGCTTTATACCAATGTATAAGTTTCCTTTTAACTATGGAACTCTATATATATTACTATTATATAGATTTACTTAAGAAAATTAAATACTTAATATAAAAATATTTCAATAGAAAGATGTATAATAGTAGTTTTATTAGTAGAAAATAATAGCTGAGATGTAAGGGAGGGAATTGCAATGGGAAAAACACCGCTTAAGAAAGTAATAAAAGCAAAATTGAAAGCTAATAAGGAACTTACAGAAGCTGAAAAGCTAAGAGAGCAAATCAAGTATGAGATTGCAGAAGAATTAGGTTTAAAAGAAAAGGTGGATAAGTATGGTTGGAGCGGATTATCCGCAGAAGAAACAGGAAGAATAGGAGGATTAATGACTAAACGAAAAAAGAATCTGAATCTTCCAACTAACGAAGAGATCCTATCTAAAAGTAAATAGTTTGTTGACTAATACTTTTATTGAATATAAAATAATGAGATGATATAGTTTTTAGGGGGGATTGGATGCATGCTTATAATAAATTCGCAGAAATATATGATAGTTTAATATATGAAGATATAGATTATGTAGCTTGGAGCAACTTTATATTAGATAAATATAATAATTTTAGCAATAAAAAAGATGATTACTTAGATCTTGGTTGCGGTACTGGCAATTTAGCCATAAATATCGCTCCCTTTTTTAATAATAACTGGTGCGTTGATTTATCAGAGGATATGCTTATAATAGCTGAAAATAAATTTAGGAATAAAAAACAAAGGGCTAAATTTGTAAAACAAGATATGAAAGAGCTTAATTTAAATAGAAAATTTGATTTAATCACTTGCTCTTTGGATTGTACTAATTACCTAACGGAAGAGGGAGAATTACAAAAATTCTTTATATGTATCCGCAACCACCTAAAAGAACAAGGTATGTTTGTATTCGATATAAATAGTGACTATAAGTTAAAAAATATTTTAGGTAATAATACCTTTACTTATAATGAGGAAGATATAGTCTATATATGGGAAAATACTTTAGAAGATAATATATTGGAAATGTATCTTACTTTCTTTATAAAAGAGGATGATTTGTATGAAAGATTTGATGAAGTTCATGTGGAGAGAATCTATAGTGAAGTTGAGATAGATGAGGCTTTAAAAGGCGCCGGATTATCTATTATAAATAAATTGGACAACTATACCGATAGTTCTGTAAGTGCTACTACAGAGAGAATAACATATTTTATTAGGAGAAATATTCAATAGGGGAGAAGGATAAAATGAAAGATGTACTAATTATAGGAACTGCAGCAGAAGGAGCTGTTAGATTTGTGGCCACTTCTACTACTAATTTGGTAAATGAAGCTGTAAAAATACATGAATGCAGTGCCACAGCGGCAGCAGCTTTAGGAAGAATGCTTACTAGTGGAGCTATGATGGCTTCAATGTTTAAAAATGATAAGGATGTGTTAACACTTCAAATAAATGGAGGAGGACCTGCTGGTAGTGTTGTAGTAACAGCATACCCTGATGGTAGAGTGAAGGGATACATAGGAAATCCACAAGTAGATTTACCTTCAAATGCACAAGGTAAACTGGATGTAGGAGGAGCCATTGGTACCAATGGTATGCTTACTATAATTAAGGATATTGGACTAAGAGAACCTTATGTAGGTCAAATACCTATAGTAACAGGAGAAATTGGTGACGATTTAAGTTATTATTTTACTCAGTCAGAACAAACACCAACAGCGGTGGGAATAGGTGTTCTTGTAGATAACGATTTGTCAATAAGATCCTCAGGTGGTTTTATAATACAAATGATGCCGGGAGCTAGTGATTTAGTAGCAGATTTAGTTACCTATAGATTACAGGAAATGCAGTCAATTAGTTCTCAGCTTGATAGTGGGAAAGATATAGAAACTATTATGAAGGATCTATTTGAAGATATGTCCATAAAGATTATGGAACATAGAGAACCATATTTTAAATGTGATTGCAGTAGAGAAAAGGTAGAAAAAGCCTTAATTAGTATAGGTAAAAAAGATTTAGAAGAAATATATGAGGAAGGCGGCACAGAAGAAATTAAATGCAATTTCTGTAATAAATCCTATCTTTTCACCAAGGAAGATATAGGATCAATTTTAAATAATCAATAGTTTTAAATTTTATTTAATAAAAGTCTTGACAATATAAACAAGTGCCTTTATAATTATACTTGTCGTCAGGACTAGTGGGCGCATAGCTCAGCTGGGAGAGCATCTGCCTTACAAGCAGAGGGTCACAGGTTCGAGCCCTGTTGTGCCCACCACTAAATTAATGGCCCAGTGGCTCAGTTGGTTAGAGTGCCGGCCTGTCACGCCGGAGGTCGAGGGTTCGAGTCCCTTCTGGGTCGCCATTTTGGCCAGATAGCTCAGTCGGTAGAGCAGAGGACTGAAAATCCTCGTGTCCCTGGTTCGATTCCTGGTCTGGCCACCAAATATGCGGGAGTGACTCAATGGTAGAGTGTCACCTTGCCAAGGTGAAAGTTGCGGGTTCGAGTCCCGTCTTCCGCTCCAAAATTTTATATGGCGCTATAGCCAAGTGGTAAGGCACGGGTCTGCAACACCCTCATCCCCAGTTCGAATCTGGGTGGCGCCTCCATAAAGAAAAAGACACATCTTTGATGTGTCTTTTTTTATAGTTAATGTTTTAAATCATAAGTAAACTACCCCTGTCTATTAATTTACAATTAGATAAACAATGCCAAGTAACTTTATGTTTCTTTAAGAAGTTTTTAACTTCAGTACCGTACATATACTTATCCAAATTTCCAAAGAAAGCTATGTTATTTTCGTCTAATAAACCGCAAGTTCCTCCGATAAAACCATAATTCATACCTTCCAGAATAATGTCCCCTGGAGGAAGAAAAAGAACGTCAACTTTTTCAAGGGATAAAGCCTTTGCAATACTTGGATCACTGGTGATAATAGCATTATCATTAACTATAGCGGTGGAACATTTTGAATATCCTTGATTAACATTTATTTTTTTTATTCCATCTGGCAGTAGTTCAATAATTTTATTATCAGTGTATTTTAAGTTATGAATGAATAATTCACCTAATATAAAGCAATTTAATATTATATCATATGGATATTTATTAAATAGTGTGTTTTTTGAAAAATGTATTTTTTTACCTAAGGCTTCAAATTGCTCTAATAAATCTCCATCAATTTGATTTTGCACAATTAAATGATTTTTATTTAATGCAAAAACTTGAATATCAGGATGACTGCTAATGGCATCGTAAAGATTATCACATTTTGGGCATAATAGTACTTCCAATCCTAGTTTATGTAATTCCTTAAGTTCAACCTCTGATATTCTGCTGTCAACTAAGCAGTGTTTTATCTTGATCTCCTCCCTTTAGTTATATATTCCTTAAAAAAATTGACATACATAATTTTAAAATTAAAAAGAAGTTATGTCAAAACCTTTATAGCAACCTGTCGATTATTGTATTAATTTTCGTGTATAGTCACTGTTAATAAACACATACTAATTTAAGAAGGGAGTGAGACAGATGTTGCTTTTGACGGTAGTATACGAGGGAAAAAGGGACTTAATAGGGGAAATCAATGAACTAAAAGAATATCTTAAGACTAAAGGCATTTTTATTGGTTTTTCTGAAAGCATAGTAGGTGATATGCAATTTATAAAAATATTTTGTAGTGAAGATGAGTATAATGAGAAAATAGTTGATACCTTTAATTTATATATGGCAAATATACTTTACAAAATAGCTATTTGTGAGTTTTATGATAGAGATATGTTAAATTTTTTAAATGACACATATTTCTTTCTTAAACCTGATGAAATAAGAGATATAGAAATTTTGAGTATGAGGATGCTTAAAGGTGAGGAATTAAATATAGATGACTACACCATTTATTGTATGAATAGAAAGAACAATATAATCAATAAAATTATTTCCTGCATAGAAGAAAATGATGAAATCAATATAAATGGTTTTATAACTTTTAGGATGAGAGAATTAAGAGAAGACATTGAATTTATTGTAGATAAAGTGGTAGAAAAATATATGGTTGAAAAGGAATACAGTGAATTTATAAAACTGCTTAAATACTTTGTGGAAATTCAAGATAGTAAAGTAGATGTAGTAAATATAATAATAGATTCTAATGGAAAGTACTCTATTAGAGATAAAGAGGGCAATGATATGCTTGGAGAGTTTCTCAATGAGCTATCTGGAGAAAAAATTACAGAAAATAATTTGGAGGATTTAATAATAAGTGGACTAATAACTAATGCACCTAAAATTATCAATATTCATGGTTTAGAAAACTGTAGAAATAAAGAGCTTATAGATACAATAAATAATGTGTTTACTGATAGAGTAAACATTTGCAAAGAATGTGAACTTTGTAAATCCGGTATAGGAGTTATTAGAGTTTAATAAAAATCTATATTGACAAGGTAAAATATAGATAGTATAATGTTACGTGTCAAGTAGAGACAGCCGTTTCTCACCTTACAGCATCGCTAGTAAGGTCACGTAATATGTTAGGATATGAAGCGGCTTTGTGCCGCTTTTTTTATTGAAGGATTATCTGGAGATAAATAAGTGGCTCTAAACTAATCCGGAGGTGAAAATTATTAATAAAAATTATCTTATTAACGAGGAAATCAAAGAAAAAGAGTTAAGGGTAATTAATGAAGACGGAGAAATGCTTGGTATAATGTCAAATTCCGAAGCTCTAAGAATTGCTGAAGAGAAGGATAAGGATTTGGTATTAATATCTCCAGGTGCTAATCCGCCGGTATGCAAAATAATGGACTATGGCAAATTCCTTTATGAACAGACAAAAAAGGAAAAGGAAGCCAGAAAAAAGCAGAAGGTAGTTAATGTTAAGGAGATTAGACTAAGTCCTAGTATTGAGGATCATGACATAACCATTAAAGCAAATCAAGCTAAAAAATTCCTTCTTGATGAAGATAAAGTTAAAGTTACAGTAAGATTTAGAGGAAGAGAAGCTGACTATGCATATATCGGTAAAAGTATACTGGATAAATTTGTAGAAAAGCTTCAAGATGTATCTGTAGTTGAGAAAGCCGCTAAACTAGAAGGAAGGAATATGATATTAATATTAGCTCCAAAAAGAGCGTAAACTTGGGAGGAGGAAATAACATGCCAAAAATGAAAACTCATAAAGGTGCTGCAAAAAGATTCAAGAAGACAGGATCAGGAAAATTAAAGAGAGCTAAGGCTTTTAAGAGTCATATATTGACTAAAAAGAGTTCAAAGAGAAAGAGAAATTTAAGAAAAACAGCATATGTATCAGCTGCACAAGAAAAAGTAATGAAGAAATTGTTACCATATCTATAATATAGCGTAGCGATAGAAGGAGGTAAAGAAAATGGCAAGAGTTAAGAGAGCAATGAATGCACGTAAGAAACATAAGAAAATATTGAAGCTTGCAAAGGGATACTATGGTGGAAAGAGCAAGCTATTTAAGACTGCTAATGAAAGCGTAATAAGAGCATTAAGAAATGCTTATGTTGGAAGAAAGCTTAAGAAGAGAGATTTCAGAAAGTTATGGATAGCAAGAATCAATGCTGCTACTAGACAAAATGGTTTATCTTATTCTAAATTCATGAATGGAATTAAGTTAGCAGGAATAGATATAAACAGAAAGATGTTATCAGAAATAGCAATTAACGATCCAAAGGCATTTGCAGAATTAGTTCAGGTTGCAAAAGCACAATTAAATGCATAACATATATTAAATGCGGCATAAGGCCGCATTTATTTTTTTCTTAAATTTTTAAAGGATATTGTTAGATATTGTAGAAAAGTAAGGATATAATATTGAGTATCAATATTCATTTTTGCTAGTTGTTATAAGTTAGCTGAATTGAGGTGAGCTTGTGAATTTAAGTGAAAAAAAAGGTAGAAAACTTAGTCCTGTGCAAATTCTTTGCCTGGGATTTGTTACCTTAATTCTTATTGGTGCTCTCTTATTATCACTTCCAATTTCTTCAGCAAAGGGACAATTTACATCTTTTATTGATAGTCTATTTACAGCTACATCTTCCCTTTGTGTTACAGGTTTTGTGAATTTAGATACCGGGAGTTATTGGAGTTATTTTGGTAAAACCCTTATAATAATACTGGTGCAAATCGGAGGTATTGGATTTATGTCCTTTGCAACCATGTTAGCTATTATTTTAGGCAAGAAAATAACCCTTAGAGATAGATTAGTACTTCAAGAATCAATGAATACTTTTAATTTGCAAGGTTTAGTTAAGATGGAAAAGTACATATTGTCCTTTACATTTATTATAGAGACTATAGGTGCATTAGTTTTATCCACGCAGTTTATTCCAAGCTTTGGCTTGTCAAAAGGTATTTATTATAGCTTTTGGCATTCTATTTCCGCCTTTTGCAATGGAGGATTTGATTTATTTGGTACTGTAGATAGCCCTTTTATAAGCTTAATAGGATGGAGGGAGAATCCTATTGTTATAGTAACTCTTACTATACTAATAATTGTAGGAGGGTTAGGTTTTCTTGTTTGGGCCGATATATATAATTATAAGGTTTCAAGGAAATTATCTTTACACTCAAAGGTGGTAATAATCGGAACATTGATTCTAATATTTGGAGGAGCCTTTTTTATTTACATATTAGAGTGTAATAATCCTCTAACTTTAAAGGATATGTCTATGGTAGATAAAATAATCAATTCATTCTTTGCTTCAGTTAGCCACAGAACTGCAGGAATGAGTACTATAATAACAGCGGATATGAAGCCTGCTTCCAGGTTGTTAACTATAATACTAATGTTTATTGGAGGTTCTTCAGGGTCTACTGCTGGAGGTATAAAAATTACTACAGTAACAATTATAATAATGACAATAGTTTGCACAATAAAAGGTAAAGAGGAAACAGAAATCTTTAAGAAAAGAGTTTCAAAAGAGCAGGTATTAAAGTCCTTTATAATTGCAACCTTAGGCTTTTCCTTGATTATTTTGGCTACGGTACTACTATCTATAATAGAAAGTAATTCAGCCTTTAGTTTAGAATGTCTATTTTTTGAGGCTACTTCTGCTTTAACAACAGCAGGTTTAAGTTTAGGGCTAACACCTCATTTAAGTAGCCTTGGTAAGGTATTGATTATAATATTAATGTATATCGGCAGAGTTGGACCATTGACAGTGGCATTATCATTAGGTAAAAATAAAAAGAAAAATCTTATAAGATATCCGGAAGGCAAAATACTTATAGGTTAGAGGTGTATTGTTATGGAAAAGACACAATATGTAGTAATAGGTTTAGGTCGCTTTGGTACTTCTGTGGCAAAAACCTTATATTCTTTAGGGCATGACGTATTAGCTATAGATAAAGAAGAGGATGTTATTCAAGAAATTTCTGAAAGCGTTACTCATGCTATACAGTTAGATGCTACAGAAGAGAGTGCACTTAAAAGTATAGGTGTCAAGAATTTCGATATAGCTGTGGTTACAATAGGTTCTAATATACAGGCTAGTACTATGATTACTTTGCTACTAAAGGAAATGGGTGTAGGATATATTGTGGCAAAAGCACATAATGAACTCCATGCTAAGATTTTATATAAGATTGGAGCAGATAGGGTGGTACTTCCGGAAAAAGATATGGGTGTGAGAGTGGCCCATAATTTGATTTCTACTAATATTTTAGATTATATTGAACTGTCACCGGATTATAGCATAGCAGAAATATTACCACCTAAAGATTGGAATGATAAGACCCTTATGCAGCTGAATATAAGGGCTAAATATGGAATAAACATAATGGCTATAAAAAAGGGCAATAAAGTAAAAGTTGCTCCTGCTGGGGAAGATTTAATAGAAGAAGGAGATATTATTGTAGCTATAGGAAACTCAGATAATTTGAGCAAAATTGAAAGTATGAATAAGAAGATAAATAGATGAGGGGAAATGGCCGTGGACTTTATACAGAGTAAAGATAATAAGTTGATAAAAGAAATTAAAAAATTGAAAGAAAGAAAATATAGAGACAACTATCAAAAATTTTTTATTGAAGGCTTTAGATTTGTGGAAGAAGCTTTTAAAGCTCATGCAAAGGTAGATTGTCTTTTGGTGTCAGAAACTCAGGCGGAGAAATATATGAGCTTTTTGGAGTCAGTAAATTTAAAGGATAAGTATATTGTAAAAGATAATTTGTTTCGTGATATATGCAGTACAGAAAATCCGCAGGGAATGGCTGCTGTAATAAGTAAAGCTCAACAGCAGTGTGATTTTTCTGAAGGTCTAATTGTGCTTACAGATAAGGTGCAAGACCCTGGAAACATGGGTACAATCATTAGAACAGCCCATGCAGTAGGAGCTAAAGCAGTAATATATAGCTTAGGAACGGTAGATCCATATAATGAAAAGACATTAAGATCTACTATGGGTTCTATTTTCTACCTACCTATAATTGAGGATAAAAACTTAGAGTTAGTTTCTCAATTGTTAAGTCAGGGCTATAAGCTAGTAGCAAGCTCCCTAAAAGCAGAAGATAACTTTTATGATGTAAAGTATGGGGATAAAATAATAATAGCAGTAGGTAATGAAGGTAATGGTATTAGTGATAAAGTTGAAGCCATGGCAGATATAAAGGTTAAAATTCCTATGCCTGGCGGGGCAGAATCTCTTAATGTATCAGTAGCGGCATCAGTAATGCTCTATGAAGTGTTAAGACAAAATTTAAAATAAAGTTGAAATTATTATTAACAATAGTTATAATAATGAGCAAGCACAATTTTTACAAATACATAGTGTACTTTGATGGAGAAAGTAGCTATATGAAAACCACCAGGGAGAAAAGGCCATGACTGAAAGCCTTTTTTGGGACTAATATAGTGAAGTTCACTCCGGAGTTCCAAATGTGAAAATTAAGCGTCTTAATCGTAGCATTTGGCGGTTAAAACCGATAACTTTAACCAAGTGAACAGTATATAAGATACTGTTAATTAGGGTGGTACCGCGGATTTTCCGTCCCTTTTTGGGGCGGTTTTTTATTTTGCTTATAAATTATGAAAGGGGAAGTACAATGAAGGAAAAATTAGAAGCTATTAAGACTGAAGCTTTATCGGAAATTGAAAAGTCTACTAGTAGCAGCGAATTAGAGGCAGTCCGTGTAAAATATCTTGGAAAAAAGGGAGAGCTAACTCTTATTTTAAGAGGAATGGGAGCTTTAAGCCCAGAGGAAAGACCTATAGTAGGTAAGGTGGCAAATGAAGTTAGAAATGCTATCGAAAATGCATTAAAGGATTCTATTTCTGCAATAAAGACAAAAGAAAGAGAAGAAAAGTTAAAAAATGATGTAATAGATATATCCATACCTGGAAAGAGAAACTTCATAGGAAAGAGGCATCCTTTAGATGCAACTTTAGAAAGAATGAAGGAGATTTTTATTTCTATGGGCTTTACCATTGAAGATGGTCCTGAAGTAGAGCTGGATTATTATAATTTTGAAGCCTTAAACATACCTAAAAACCATCCTGCTAGAAGTGAACAGGATACCTTTTATATAAATGATAATGTGGTATTAAGAACTCAAACTTCACCAGTACAGGTTAGAGTTATGGAAAACACTAAACCACCTATAAAGATGATATCTCCTGGTAAGGTTTATAGGTCCGATGCAGTAGATGCAACTCATTCACCTATTTTTTATCAGATGGAAGGACTTGTAGTAGATAAGGGCATTACTTTTGCAGACTTAAAAGGTACTTTGGATACCTTTGTTAAGAAAATGTTTGGAGATAATATAAAAACAAAGTTTAGACCACATCATTTCCCATTTACTGAACCATCAGCAGAGATGGATGCAACTTGCTTTGTATGTCATGGTGAAGGATGTAAAGTTTGCAAAGGTAGTGGATGGATTGAACTTTGGGGTTGTGGTATGGTTCATCCAGAAGTGTTGAGAAAGGGTGGTATAGATCCTGAAGTGTACAGCGGTTTTGCCTTTGGTATGGGAGTAGATAGAATAGTTATGCTAAAGTACGGCCTTGATGATATAAGATTGTTGTATGAAAGTGATATGAGATTTTTAAATCAATTTTAATTAATGTGCATATGGAGGTGTTACAGTAATGAAAGTACCAGTTAAGTGGTTGAAAGATTATGTAGATGTTAATATAGATGCAAAAGATTTAGCGGATGCTTTAACATTGAGTGGATCAAAGGTTGAAGAAGTTGTAACTGCCGGTGATGAGATTCAAAATGTAGTAACAGGAAAGATCATGAAGATTGAGCCTCATCCTGATGCAGAAAAATTAGTTATATGTCAGTTAGATATTGGAAAGGAAGAACTTCTTCAAATAGTAACAGGGGCTAATAATATGAAAGAAAATGATATAGTGCCTGTAGCTTTACATGGTTCATCATTGCCTGGAGGAGTAAAAATTAAAAAAGGAAAGCTTAGAGGAGTTGTTTCCAACGGTATGATGTGTTCCGAAGAAGAATTAGGCATTGCTGGTGATAAGGAAATTCATGGTCTTATGATCTTACCTGAGGATACTCCTATCGGTGTAGATATTAAAACAGTACTAGGATTAGACAATCCTATAATAGATTTTGAAATAACATCCAATAGACCGGATTGTTTAAGTATAGTAGGTATGGCTAGAGAAACTGCTGCAACTTTAGGAACAAAGTATAAGATGCCAGAAACAAATTATACTCCTTGTAAGGAAAAGAATGTATCTGATTTTGTTAAAGTTGAAGTTAAGGATGAACTATGCAAAAGATTTATGGCTAGGGCAGTAGTTGATGTAAAAATAGAACCTTCTCCACAATGGATGCAGGAAAGACTTATGGATGCAGGAGTAAGACCTATAAATAACATAGTTGATATAACAAACTTTGTTATGTTGGAGCTAGGTCAGCCAATGCACGCTTATGACAGGAGAGAAATAACTTCAGGTAAGATAGTTGTAGAAAGAGCTAGTCAGGGTGAAAAGTTTACTACCCTAGATGAAATTGAAAGAGAGCTTAGTAGTGATGTTCTTTGTATAAAGGATGATAAAAAAATTATCGGCCTTGCTGGCTTAATGGGTGGATTAGACTCTGAAATTAAAGAAGATACAACTGAAGTTATATTTGAATGTGCAAATTTTGATGGTGCTAATATAAGAGTATCAGCTCAAAAGTTAGGACTAAGAACAGAGGCTTCCTCAAGATTTGAAAAGGATCTAGATCCTAATATGGCCCAGATAGCTTTAGATAGAGCTTGCTATCTAGTAGAAAAGTTGAATGCTGGAAAGGTTGTAGAAGGTACAATAGATGTTTATGAAAAGCCTGTTAAGGAGAAAACTCTTACCGTTGATAGCCTATGGGTTAATAAGTTTTTAGGAACAGATATGACTGCAGAGGAAATGAAGCAGTATTTAGATAGATTAGAGCTTTATACTACTATTAATGGAACTCTATTAGAAATAACAGTACCTACCTTTAGGATTGATATTAATATTAAAGAGGATATAGCTGAAGAAATAGTTAGAATATACGGATACGATAAATTGCCTTCAACAATTATTAATACAGTTTCTGAAAAGGGTGGAAAAACAGAAAGACAACATATGGATGATACAGTGCTAAATACTATGTTAGCTTCCGGATTAAATCAATCCATAAGCTATGCTTTCATTAGTCCAAAGGCCTTTGATAAGATAAATTTACCAGTAGATAGTGAACTTAGAAATACTGTGAAGATTAAAAATCCATTAGGAGAAGATTATAGTGTTATGAGAACTACTACTATACCTTCTATAATGGAAAGTTTGGGACGTAACTACGCTAGAAATAATGAAGTGGCAAGACTTTTTGAAATTGGTAGAGTATATATTCCTTTGAAAAATGAATTATTGCCAGAGGAAAGAAATATTCTTACTGCCGGAATCTATGGAGAATGTGATTATTTTGATCTAAAAGGTGTTGTAGAAAACCTACTAGAGGTTCTAGGAGTAGAAAAATATAGTTTTGTGAGAGAAAGTGATAATCCAGTATTTCATCCAGGAAAAACTGCTGCCCTAATGATTAAAAATGAAAAAGTTGGTGTTTTAGGAGAAGTTCATCCTGATGTATGTGACAAGTTTGGATTGGATATTCCTGCTTATGTGGCAGAATTGAATCTAGATATTTTATATGCCCATGCAAAAATGGATAAAAAATATAAGCCTCTACCTAAATATCCTGCAGTTACTAGAGATATAGCTATCTTAGTAGATGATAGTATCCTTGTACAGGAAATACAGGATATAATTATAAAGCAGGGAGGTTCAATGGTTGAAGCTGTAAAACTTTTTGATATTTATAAAGGTGAACAGATTCCAGAGGGTAAAAAGTCTATAGCCTATGCCATTGTATATAGACAAGAAAATAAAACCCTTACAGATAATGAAGTAAATAAGGTTCATAATAAAATATTAAAAACCTTAGAATACAAACTTGGAGCACAACTTAGATAGATAAGGAGAGAAAATGCATAATTCCGTAAGAAAATCAAGTAATTATGCATTTTCTTCATTTATTTAAAAAAGAATATATGTTAAAATATATATAAGGATTTTAACTAAAGTATCTAAGAAGGTGTTTGCATGAATATTGTTACCGTAAGTATCAATGACGTAGACTACAATTTAAAGGGCGAAGAGAACGACGAGTACTTAAAAAAAGTAGCGGATTATGTAGATAAGAAAATGAAGACTATTATGGAGAGCAATCCAAAATTAAGTGGAACGGCGGCTGCAGTCCTTACTGCAGTGAATGTAGTGGACGACCTTTTTAAGTGCGAAGTTTCTTATAAAGGATTAAATGAAGAGATAAGAAACCTTAAAGCCAAGGAGAAGGATTATGAAGAGCAAATTGCTGCCCTTAAAGAATTGGTGGCTAGAGTACAGGGCGAAAACTCAGAGCTTTTGCAAAAATTAAATGACAGTAAAGTTGATGAAAACTTAAAGGCTAAGGATGAAGAACTTGCTAGATTGAAAGAGGAAGTTGAAAAGCTGAAAGAGGAGTTGAAAAATACCAAAAATAGCTTTGAGAAAAATAAGGCGGAAAACAAGGAACTTAAGTTTCAGCTCCGAAGTGCTAGGTATAAGATAAATTACCTTGAACAGGAATTGGTAGAAAATCAAATAAACCTTGCTAAAATTAAAAAGATGAGTAATCCGCTAATAAACCACGAGAAAATTAAATAGTGATGGATTATTGTTTTTTTAATATTTAAATCAGTATAACTTATACTTAAAATAGGTTACATTTCTTAATAAGAAATGTAACCTATTATTTTTTCATATTTAACTTAATAATATTCTAAAAAAGTTTTTATGAAAACCTTTACTATACAATGAGAATAACTGTGGCTATGTCCGCATAGGTATATTACAAGCTATAAAGAATCAGGAGGATTAGTATGAGAGTTCTAATGTGCATAAGAAGCGATTATATTAGAAACTTTGGAGGAGACTCAATGCAAATGTTAAAAACCGTTGAGTATTTAAAAAAGTTAGGGGTAGAGGCCTATATAAATGCAGGGGATGTAACAGATTTTTCTTCTTTTGATATTATACATTTATTTAATATATCTAGTATGGGAGAGACTTATAAATATTATAAGATAGCTAAAAGTTACAAAAAAAATATAGTTCTATCACCTTTGTATTGGGATAGAACCTTATACTATAAATATATTAATAATGTTGAATATTTGAAACTATGGGAACGTTGCAATACTTATAGAAAAGAGATAGTAAAGGGCTGTAAAGTAATATATCCTAACAGTTGTATGGAGGCGGATTTATTAAAAAATCAAATTTATCCTAAGGGTAACTATGAGGTGATATACAATGGTGTAGATGTAATAAGTGAAGAAACCCCTTTATATAGTTTGAAGGATAGATACCATTTAGATAAATATGTCCTTTGTGTAGGAAGAATATGCGTTATGAAAAATCAACTTGTTTTAGCTAAGATTTGCAATGAGCTTAATATACCCTTAGTGCTTATTGGTAACATCAAGGATAGGGATTATTTAGATTCTTGTTTGAAGTATAAAGGAACTTTGCATTTAGGTTTTGTAGATAGCTATAATATTTATAACGCATACCGATTTGCTAGTCTTCATGTACAGCCAAGTTTTATAGAAACAAGCGGTATGTCATCTTTAGAGGCTGCCGCCAGTGGCTGTAAAATTGTGTCCACTAATCAAAGTAGTGCTTACGAATATTTTAAGGATGGAGCTTTATATTGTGATCCCTATGATGAGGCTAGTATATATGAAGCTGTAAAGAATGGAATAAAGGCTAAAAAAGATAGTAAGTTTAAAAATTTAATTAGAGAAAAGTTTACTTGGGATAAGTATGCTAAAAAATTATATGAAAGCTATAAAACATTGCTGTAGAAAAAGTGGCATTGGCCACTTTTTTATTGTATAATACCTTTATTGTTAGGCAAACAAAGGAAAATTCATAATTCTAAATGGAGAGATGAAAATGATGTTTAGGAACATAGAGCTTTTAGCACCTACAGGAGATATGGAATGTTTATATGCTGCAGTAAATAATGGGGCAGATGCTGTATATTTAGGAGGAAGTAAGTTTTCTGCCCGTGCATATGCTAAAAACTTTACTTTAGAAGATATAGCTGAAGCGGTGAAATATTGTCATGGATATGATGTAAAAGTCTATATTACTATAAATACACTAATTAAAGAGAAAGAATTATGGGAAGCTTTGGATTACATAAAGGAGCTTTATAAAATTGGTGTGGACGGAGTGATTATTCAAGATATAGGACTAGGAAATAAATTATTAAATTCTTTTCCTGTTTTAGAAATTCATGCATCTACTCAGATGTCAGTACACAATGTATCTACTAGCCTTTTTCTAAAGGAGCATGGATTTAAGCGAATAGTTCTGGCTAGAGAATTATCTATTGAGGAAGTTAAAGATATTTCCTCAGTAGTTGAAACGGAAGTGTTTATACATGGAGCACTATGTGTTTGCTATTCAGGACAATGTCTTATGAGTAGTATGATAGGAGGAAGAAGTGGAAATAGAGGAAGGTGTGCCCAGCCCTGCAGGTTACCTTATGATCTTTTAGATAAGGAAAGTGGTGAAAGGAAACAGGGTTTTTTGTTAAGTCCTAAAGATATTTGTACTATTTCTAATATCAATGAAATAATTGATAGTGGAGTTACTTCTTTTAAAATAGAGGGACGTTTGAAAAAGCCAGAATATGTAGCCGGTGTGGTAGCATCCTATAGGAAAGTTATAGACGAATATGTACAAAGTAAAAGAATAAGTGACAGTGGTGAGGAGGAGAAAAAACTTCTTCAGTTATTTAATAGAGAAGGGTTTTCAAAAGGCTATTTTTGGGGAAATGCTGGTAGAGATATGATGGCTTATAACTATCCTAAAAATACAGGTCTTATATTAGGAAAAGCTATAGATAGTAAAATAGTGGAGCTCTACAGTGATGTGAATAATGGAGACGGCATTAGAGTAGGCGATAAGGGAACTACCATAAGCAAGATAACCCTTAAAGGGAAGGAAGTATTGTCTGCAAAAAAAGGCGATAAAGTTCAAATGTGGCCTACCATTTATAAAAAAGGAGATCTTATATATAAGACTAATGATATAAAATTAAATGAAGAAATTAGAAAGTCTTATAGGGATAAGTATACAAGAAAAATACCTATAAATATTTCAGTAGAGTTTTCTCTAGGTAAACCGTTATGTATAAACACTATATACAAGGGAAAGAAGTATTGCTGTGAAGGCGCGATAGTAGAGAAGCCCCTAAAGAATCCTCTATCAAAAGATTTTATTGAAGATAAATTAAGAAAGACAGGAAATACACCTTTTGAAATTGATGAAATAATCTTTACTCTGTTTGAAGAAGGTTATATAAGTGCTGCTTCCATAAATGAAGTTAGAAGAAATCTACTTAATATGCTTATTTCTCAAGAGCCTGGGGAAGATATAGAAGTAGATATGGATGAATGTTATAAAATTAGCTCTTGGAAAGGCTATAATAGCATAAATAAGAAGATGGATATACCAGAGAAACTTTTTGTAGTTTCATCTAACGAGCAATTAAGAGCTATAGAGGATTTAGGAGTAAAATTTGTAGCTATAGATATGGCTAGCCGATATTTAGATAGAAGGGAAATATTCAAATGCAACATTCCTAATATATATTTAAAGCTACCTAATATAGCGCGAGCTGAGGAAAAGACTATTATAAAGTATGTTGATGAAAATATGACAAGAATAAAAGGTATTATTACTGCTAATTTAGGAATGATTAATTATTTTCATGAGAAAATTCCTTGTATTGGAGATTATAAGTTAAATATATTTAACAGCGAAGCTTTTCATTTTATGAATAAATATTGTGCTTTGTCTCCCTTAAGCGTAGAATTAAATCGTAGCGAAATAAAAGATATAGTAAAGGTTTTGCCAAAGGATTTGCCGGTGCAAGCTTTGGTTTACGGAAAAATTGAGCTTATGGCAAGTGAATATTGTGCAGCCGGTAGCGTTTTGGGAGGCAGAAGCAAAGAAAGCAATTGCAAACTTCATTGCAGAGGAAGCTTTACACTAAGGGATAGAATGGGCATGGAATTTGTAATAAGAAATGATATTTACTGTAGAAGTCATATTTATAACAGCCTACCTTTAGATTTAACATCCTATGAAAAAGATTTAAAGGATATAGGCGTAACTCATTTTAGATATGATTTTATAGATGAAAGTTATGAGGAGACTTACAATATAGCCAAGGCTATATTAGATAATAAAAACTTAGAATTAAAAGAATTTACTAGAGGGCACTACAAAAGGGGAGTAGAGTAAATCAAAATTGGGAGTTGGTAAGCAATGGAGGATAGATCATTAATAGTATTGGAATTTACCAAAATAAAAGAAAAGATAAAAACATATACTCAAACTTCTGCAGCTAAGGAAATCATTGATGAACTAAAACCTTATGACAGTGTTTATGAGATTAGAGAAAGATTGGAGGAAACAAGAGAGGCCTTAGAGTTATTAGGAAAAAAAGGTTCACCGCCCTTTGAAGGTATTTATGATGTAAGAGATGCTATTAGTAGGGCGGAAAAGGGGGCTGATTTAAGCTCAGTGCAGCTATATAGAATTGGTGGCTTATTAAAAGTATCCAGAAGCTTTAAGGAATACATAGCACGCAAAGAGGATGAGGAAGCCTTTCCTGTGTTAGAGGATTTATGCCAAGGTTTAGTTTCTCTAAAAAGATTGGAAGATGATATTTTTAATTGCTTAGTTGATGAAGAGGAAATCAGTGATAGGGCTAGTGAGACATTATTTTCTATTAGAAGAGAGTTAAGGAATAAAAACGGCTCTGTAAGAGAAAGGGTAAATGATTTAGTTAGAAAGTATTCTAAGTATTTACAAGAAAGTTTATATACTATCCGTGGTGATAGATATGTAATACCGGTAAAATCAGAACATAAGGGTGCTGTACCAGGTATAGTTCATGATCAAAGTTCTAGCGGAGCCACTCTTTTTATTGAACCTATGAGTTTAGTTGAACTTAATAATGAAATTCGAGAGCTTGTGCTTAAAGAAAAGGCTGAGATCCAAAGAATCTTGGCCCAGCTTTCCAGAAAGGTTTATACTAATATCACTGTCATAAAAAGCAATAGCAAAATTGTATGGGAGCTAGATTTTATTTTCTCAAAGGCTAAATATGCTAGCCAGATAAGGGGGGCTTGTCCGGTAATAAAGGAGGACGGAAGTTTTCATATAATAGAGGGAAGGCACCCACTTATAGACCCAGAGCTAGTGGTACCAAGTACAATTTACCTAGGTGGAGAAAAGACTTCATTGATTATAACTGGTCCTAATACAGGTGGAAAAACAGTTACACTAAAAACTGTAGGACTTCTTCATATTATGGCTATGAGTGGATTATTGATTCCGGCAAAGGAAGGTTCAGCTGTTAGCTATTTTGATAACATATTTGCAGATATTGGAGATGAACAAAGTATAGAGCAAAGTCTATCTACTTTTTCGTCACATATGAAGAATATTGTTTATATTATGGATAAAGCTACAGCTAAAAGCCTTATATTGTTTGATGAATTAGGTGCTGGTACAGACCCTGTTGAGGGAGCTGCCCTAGCTGTGGCTATATTGGAGAATTTAAGAGAAAGGGGAAGCAGGATACTAGCTACTACTCATTACAGTGAGTTAAAAGCCTATGCTTTAAATACACCTCATGTAGAAAATGCTTCCGTGGAGTTTGATGTAGAAACTCTAAAGCCTACTTATAGACTTCTTATTGGTGTTCCAGGAAAGTCTAATGCCTTTGAAATATCAAAACGATTAGGTTTAAGTGAAAAAATAATTGAAGCAGCTAAAGCTAATGTATCTAGCAATGCTTTAATTTTTGAGGATTTGATTATGAATCTTCAAAAGAGAAGCATTGAAGCAGAGAATAATGCTAGAGAGGCTGCTTCTTTAAAAGCAGAAGCTGCTATGCTTAAGGAAAAGTATGAGAAGAAACTTCATAGTTTAGAAAAGAATAAAGATAATATTATGCATAATGCTCAAAGAGAGGCAAAATCAATTATAAAGGCTGCTAAGGAAGAGGCGGATGAAATTGCTAAGAATATCCGAGAACTTGAGAGAATGGGATATGATAGTGATATTAGAAGCAAGATTGAAGCCCAGAGAAAGAAGTTGAAAAATAAAATTGAAAGTATTGAAAATAATTTAAGTGAAAAAGAAGAAGAAAAAGGCAAAAAATTAACTAAAGTAGTGCCAGGGCAAGAAGTGTTATTAGCAAAATTAAATCAAAAGGTAATTGTATTAACTACTCCCGACCCTAAAGGTGATCTTCAAGTGCAGGCTGGTATTATGAAAATAACTGTTAATATAGAAGATTTGAGGGAAGTTGAAGATAAGCAGTCCAGTCCTAAGAAAGTAAATACAAAGAGGGAAGTTAAACTTAATTTAAGAAGTGTTTCTACATCCATAGATTTAAGAGGGTTAGATGCAGAAGAGGCTATATATAATGTAGATAAGTATCTTGACGAAGCTTATATGGCTGGTCTAAATGAAGTTACAATAATTCATGGTAAAGGCACTGGAGTATTGAGAAAGGCAGTAGCTGATTTGTTAAAAGGACATCAGCATGTAAAAAGCTTTCGTTTAGGTGAATACTCTGAAGGTGGTAGCGGAGCAACTATTGTAACCCTTAAATAGAAAATATTAAAGATTAAGCTTATTCTTAGTAAGTTAAGAATAAGCTTTTTTAATGCATTTCTTTTATGATTTTTTTATTTTTAATTAATTACCTTTATATTTTCAATACTAGTATCTTCAGTTCCCTGTACATATAAACCTGCTGCTTTTAATTCTTCTGTATATTCAATAATATCTTTTGTAATAACTTCTCCAGGACAAAGTATTGGTATTCCTGGAGGATAGACCATTAAAAATTCACCGCTTATCCTTCCAGCACTTTGCTTTAAACTAATGGAAGTTTTTTTTGAAATAAAGGCTTGACGGGGAGTTAAATAGGCCTTGGGTATAGCTGGAATATCTAAAAAATCTGGCTGTCTATTCTTTTGATTTTTATACTCTAAACTTATTTCTTTAAGTGCATTGATTAATTTATCTATGCTTTCTTTTGTATCTCCAAAGGAACCTACAGCAAGAATGTTATATAAATCAGATAGTTCCACTAAAATATCATACTTTTCAGCTAAAATATTGTCTAATTGGTAGCCTGTAATTCCTAAGTCTCTGCAACTTATAGTGATTTTGGTGGGATCTATAGCAAAAACTCCGGGCTCACCAATAATTTCTGTACCAAAACAATAGAAGCCCTTTATTTTATTTATTTCTTTTCTAGCGTAGTCTGATAATTCTATAGCTTTATCAAGAAGTCTTTTTCCCTCTAAGGCAATTTGCTTTCTAGCACAGTCTAAAGAGGCCATCAAAATATAAGAAGGTGAAGTAGTTTGAATTAAATTAAGAACCTGTTGAACCTTTCTTACATCAATCCTTTCTTTTTTCATATGAAGGAGAGAACTTTGAGTTAAGGAGCCTATAATTTTATGGGTGCTTTGGGCACACATATCCGCACCGGCTTCCATAGCTGAAATAGGTAGCTTTTCATGGAAGTTAAGATGAGGACCGTGAGCTTCATCTACTATTAATAGCTTATTATAGCTATGAACTATTTCTGTGATTTTTTTTATATCTGTAGCTACTCCATAATAAGTTGGATTAATAATTAGCACAGCTTTGGCATCAGTATGCTTTGCAAGTGTTTCAGCTACAGTTTCTGGAGTAACTCCTTGGGCTATACCTAGTCTTTTGTTAAATTCTGGTTTCATATAAATTGGAATAGCACCAGACATTATTATACCAGTGGTAACGGATTTATGAACATTTCTAGGAATTATGATCTTTTCTCCTTCACTAACAACAGATAGAATCATTGCTTGTACTGCTGCTGTTGTACCTTGAATGGAAAAAAAACAGGCGTCGGAACCATAAGCATCAGCGGCTAATTCTTGAGCTTCCTTGATAACTCCCGTGGGATGATGTAAGCTGTCAACCATCTTTAATAAAGTTAAATCTATTTTAAATACATTATCACCTAAGAACTCTTTAAATTCCTTTTCAATCCCTACTCCATTCTTGTGTCCAGGTACATGAAAAGGAATTATACCTTTATTAACATATTCTAAAAGTGCGCTAAATAAGGGCGTTTTATTTTGATTTAACTTATACACTTTAATCCAACCCTTTCTTTACTTTAAAATCATAAGTTATTATTTAGAGAATCTATAGAAACACTATATTATATGAAGGGTCAATCTTATTGGATATATAAGAAATTTTAATTATCATAGAAAAAATTGTATAGAAATAGGAATATTAATCAAACTACTGGGAAGAATGATAGGGGAGGAGGTAAGATTTATGGGTGTTTTAAACTGCAATGTAAGAACAAAGGATTGTACCCATGCTGCCGGTAAGGTTAGAAGAAATGGGAAAATTCCAGGAGTTCTATATGGTGAAAAATTCAACAATTTATTATTTGAAATTTCCGAACTAGAACTTAATAGAGAAATTTTAAAAGAGGGTGAGCACGGAGTAAAGAGTATAAATATAAACGGTACTACTCACCAGGCCATAATAAAAGAAATCCAAAAAGATCCAGTAACTCATAAAATATTACATATTGATTTAGAAAATGTGCACGAGGACAAAACTGTTCAGGCTGAGATACCAATACATTTCATAAATGAAGAAAAAGTGTCTCAGAAGGGTTGCATACTTCAAAAAGAAAAGTCCAGCGTTAAAGTACAAGGAAAGGTTAAAGATTTGCCTAAATATATAAGTGTGGATCTTAGAAATTTAAAATATGGTGAGTCTTATAGGTTAAGTAATTTAGAGGTAGCTAGTGATATTACATTTATGGAAGATATTAATACAGTTATAGCTACCGTTACAGGTGCTAACACAAATGTACCACTTTCAGATGAGGAAATTTCAGATACAACGGAAGAAAATGTAGAAAAAGAATAATATATTGGCGTAGTTCTTTATTATGAACTACGCCAATTTTCTATAATAAGTCTTTTGTTTTTGCGAATTTATAGTATAATATAGTATTAGAATGTAATAGGAGGGATATAATGCATTTTAAAGAGAAGTATGATCAGTGGGTTAATTCTCCATTTATCGATGAAAAGACTAAGGGAGAATTGCTAGCGATCAAAGATGAAAAAGAAATAGAAGATAGATTTTATAAAGACTTAGAGTTTGGTACCGGTGGACTTAGAGGCGTTATTGGTGCTGGCTCTAACAGAATGAATATTTATACTGTTGGTAAAGCTACTCAAGGTTTTGCTGACTATTTAAAGAGCAAATACGGAAAGGAAGCTTCTGTAGTAATTGCTCATGATTCAAGAAATATGTCGAGGGAATTTGCAGAAACTGCTGCTGAAATCCTTAGTGCAAATGATGTAAAAGTATATCTTTTTGAAAGTTTGAGACCAACTCCTATGCTTTCTTTCGCAGTAAGGGAGAAGAATTGCAAAGGTGGTATAGTAATAACCGCTTCCCACAATCCAAAGCAGTATAATGGATATAAAGTATATGGTGAAGACGGAGGGCAAGTTACTGACAAAGCTGCAAAAGAAATATTGTCCTACATAGAAAAAGTAGACAGCTTTGAAAAAATAAAGAAGGAAAATTTACAAACTGCTATTGATAATTCAAAGGTTCAAATTATAGGAGAAGATGTTGACAAGGTATATTATAGTAAAGTTAAAGATCTAACTATTAGAAAAGATCTTGTTAAAGAGATGGCTAAAGACCTTAAAATAATTTATACTCCTATTCATGGTAGTGGTAATATACCTGTAAGAAGAGTGTTAAAGGAACTTGGTTATACAGGAGTACATGTGGTTAAGGAACAAGAAATGCCAGATGGTAATTTCCCAACAGCGCCTTATCCAAATCCAGAGGATCCAAAGGTATTTGCTATTGCTTTAGATATGGCTAAGGAAATTCAACCAGATATAATTTTTGGTACAGATCCTGACTGCGATAGAATAGGTGTAGTAGTAAAAACAAGCAATGGTGACTATAAGGTTCTTACTGGAAATCAAACCGGCGTATTGCTAACTCATTATATTTTATCTTCATTGAAGGAAGCAAATAAGTTGCCAAATAATGGTGTGGTAATAAAAACTATAGTTACTACAGAAATGGTAAGAAATATTGTAGCAGATTATGGCGTTAAACTACTAGACGTGTTAACAGGATTCAAGTATATAGGTGAAAAAATTAAGGAATATGAGACTACTAAAGAATCCACTTACCTATTTGGTTTTGAAGAAAGCTACGGCTATTTATCAGGAGACTTTGTAAGAGATAAGGATGCAGTAATAGCTTCAATGTTAATCTGTGAAATGACTTTATATTATAAGTCAAAGGGCTTATCTTTATATGAAGCATTATTAGATTTATATGATAAATATGGTTATTATAAAGAAAATCTAGTTTCCATAGAACTTCAGGGTAAAGAAGGACAAGAAAAGATAGCTAAGGCCTTAGATTATCTTAGAAATTCCATGGGACAAGAACTTAATGGAGTTAAGATTGATAAGAAGTTTGATTATAAATTAAGTAAGGAAACAGATTTTGTTAATAATACAGAAAAGGAAATTGATCTTCCTACTTCAAATGTGTTAAAGTTTGTTTTAAATGATGGTTCTTGGTTTGTTGTTAGACCATCCGGTACAGAACCAAAAATGAAAGTATACTTATCAGTAGTAGGAGATTCATTAAAAGACGCAGACCAAAAGATCGAAGAATTTAAAACTATAGTAATGTCATTGATTGAAAAGGCCTGCAATATATAAAGAGTTTTTTGGAAATTGTAAAGTTTTTTATAATTAGCTTTACAATTTCCTTATTATCAATTATTATATTTAAGGATACTTAAAAAAATGTACTAATGTGGAGGAATATGTTAAATAGAAGCTTATTATCATCAAAACTTTCAAATTTTATTTTTTTAGATATAAATAAAGATGTTTTACAAAAAATATTTAATGTTTCAGTAGAAGATAGCGTATATTTACCAATAAGAGCAAATAAGATAATTGATGAAATAAAGTTAAATAACAACTTAGAGGAGATTCCTGTAAAATATTTTGTAGAAGGAATGTATTATGTTATTGGTTGTGATGAAGGATTTAGATATGTTACTACATATAAGAAAATTATAAAAACAAATGATTGGTGTTCTTTAACAGTAAAAGCAATTATAGCAGATTACGTTAAAAATAATGATTACTTAGAAAGTTATGTGTTACTTAGAGGATTGTTTATTACAAACATAGATGAAGATATTTATAATAAGATGCTTTGGTGTTTGAACACTAGTTTGAAAAGCAACAAAACTTATTTGGATGAATTCAATGAGCTTCTAGACTATGGTAAAGAACTGAAGTTTCCTATGGCTTTTTTTTATGAAAGTCTATTGTATAATGAAGAAGGAAAATATGTTGATGCTTTAAATAGTTTAAATTTATATTATAGCTATGGTGGTAAGTCAGAAGCAGAAGTGTCAGAGTATAATGAAAAACTAAAGCTTCTAGCAGATTTTGAAAAGGGTAAAGAAAATATTAAGACTAATCCTGAATATGCTTTAAAATTACTTTTACCCTTATTAGAAGAGATGGAGAAAGATGCTTTTCTCTATTATTATATAGCTATTGCTTATAGAAACCTGGGAGCTAATCATAAGGCTATATACTATTTAAATGAGGCAATTGCAATAGATAAGGATATATTAGATCTCTATAATGAACTGGGATTAAATTATGCCTGTTTAGGTGATTTTAATACTGCTATAACCTATTTTAGAAAGGTTTTTGAAGTTACCCGTTCAGTAGAGGTTTGTACTAACTTAATTATGTGTTATATCAATATTGGAGACATAAAACAAGCTAAAATTCATTTGGAAATTGCAAAAAAAATTGATAGGGAGGATGAAGTTCTAAAAGATATTGAGAAAATCTTAGAAGGAGGGAGTTAATGATGGAAATTAAGGAGTATATAAATATATTAAAGAAACGATTCATGATAATATTTATTATTACAATCTTAAGTACTGTTGTTAGTGCTATATTTAGCTATTTAATTATTGAACCTAAATATAAGGCCGATATTTCCGTTATAATAGGTAAAAACGAAAATGGTCAAAGCACCTCGTATAATTACAATGATATAATGATGTATCAGAAGTTGGTGAAAACCTACAGTACCATTGCTGTTTCTAGAACCGTTATAGAAGATGTTAAAGACAAGCTAGACCTAGAATATTCAGTAGAAGAAATAAAGTCAATGATTTCAGCTACTCCTGAAGGTGATAGCCAGTTATTAACCTTAACTGTTGAATCAGATAACGCCGAAACCGCTGCCCGTATTGCAAATCAGTTAGCTTATTCTCTAAAAAAAACTAGTAAAGATTATTTAAATGAAGATGGTGTTCACATCTTGGACGATGCTTTAGTGCCTACTTCACCATCTAGTCCAAAACCTGTGTTAAATATGCTTATAGCATTTTTTATAGGTCTTATGGTTTCTGTGGGAATAGCTTTCTTACTTGAGTACTTAGATAATACAGTAAAAACTCAAGAGGATGTAGAAAAATTAATAGGGGTTCCGGTTATAGGAATAATTCCAATGGTAGAGGGAGAAAAATAGAGGTGAGCATATGGTAAAGAATTTAGTAGCTTTTAAGAACCCTAAGTCTAGAGCAGCAGAAGCTTTTAGAACATTAAGAACTAATATACAGTTTTCAGGTTTAGATGACTCATTATCAAGTATTGTAGTAACATCATCAGTACCTAGTGAGGGAAAAAGTACCGTTTTGATTAATTTGGCAATTACCATAGCTCAAAGTGGTAAAAGTGTATTGGTAGTTGATTGTGACTTAAGAAGACCTACAGTACATAAAAAGCTGGGATTGCCTAATACGGAAGGATTAACAAACCTATTAATACAAGAAAAAAACTCTTTCAATGATGTGGTATTAAGTACTAAAGTTCCTAATTTAAGTGCATTAACTAGTGGACCAATACCACCTAATCCTGCTGAACTTTTAGGTACAAAAAGAATGAAACATCTTTTAGGTGAGCTTACTAAGGCATATGACATGGTGTTAATCGATGCTCCACCAGTGATAGCCGTAACAGATGCTCAGATTTTATCAACCATTGCTGAGGGCACTTTAATAGTTTCAAGTTATGGTACTACAGAAAAAATTGGATTAGTAAAGACTAAGGAGCTATTGGATAAGGTTGGAGCAAAAATATTAGGTGTTGTACTAAATAAAGTTCCTGAAAAATCAGAACATTATTATTATGGCAAATACTATACCACTTATTATAAAGAAGAAAATTAGAAGCTAGGGATGGGATGTTATGATAGATTTTCATTGTCATGTATTACCTGGAGTTGATGATGGATCATCTAATATTGAAATGACAAAAGAAATGATTAATAATTCTTTAAAGCAAGGTGTGGAGTATCTATGTGCTACTCCACATTTTATTACAGAAGAATCTGAAATAAGTCTAGAAACTTATAAAGAGAAACTTAAACTTGTTAAAGATGCTTTTGAAAATATAGAAATAATTCCTGGATTAGAGATATACATTGATCCTGAATTACCAAGATTGTATAATGATAATAGAATTTGGGGATATAATTTTAATAGATATTTATTAATTGAATTACCAATGATGGAGTTTCCAATCTATACAGAAAAGGTTTTTTATGAATTGAGATTATTAGGGGCTATACCTGTATTAGCCCATCCAGAACGTAATTTGAGAATCATGAAAGAACCGGATCTTCTTGTAAGCTTGATAGAGCAAGGGAACTTAGCACAGCTTAATGCAGGTAGTCTTTGTGGTCAATATGGTACAAACATAAAGAAATTTGCGGAAAAACTTGTGGCTAGAAATCTTATTCATATAGTTGGAAGTGATGGTCATAATAATAGTAGAAGAAATTCTGATATTAAAGAAGGCCTACAGAAAATAGAAGACATTAATCCTGAACTTTTCAATTGGATTAAGTATAACGAGAAAAAAATACTCCAAGGTGAAGAAGTTGAAGTTTTGGATATAAAAAGTGAAAAAAAGAAAAAAAGCTTTTTTAGTTTTTTTCTAAGAAAATAATAACTTTTCAAAAGGAGGTACATTAAGTGAAGGTAAGAAAGGCAGTTATTCCCGCAGCAGGTCTAGGTACAAGATTTCTACCTGCTACAAAGGCTCAACCAAAAGAAATGCTACCAATTGTAGACAAACCAACTATTCAATATATAATTGAAGAAGCGGTGGCTTCTGGTATTGAAGAAATCTTGATTATAACAGGAAGAAATAAGAGAGCTATTGAGGATCATTTTGATAAGTCTGTAGAATTAGAAAAGGAATTAGAATGCAGTGGAAAAGAAGAACTGCTTCAAATGGCGCAAGAAATATCAAACATGGCAAATATATATTACATTAGGCAGAAGGAACCTAAGGGGCTTGGACATGCTATAAATTGTGCAAAAACCTTTGTTGGAAGAGAACCCTTTGCTGTAATGCTAGGTGATGATGTAGTTGATAGTGAGGTGCCCTGTTTAAAACAACTTATTGATTGCTATGATGAGTATAAAACAAGTATCTTAGGTGTACAGCCGGTTTTAGAAGAGGATGTTTCTAAATATGGCATTATTAAAGGTATGCATATAGAAGATAGAGTGTATAAAGTTAAGGATTTAATTGAAAAGCCTAAAGTAGAAGAAGCTCCATCAAATATTGCTATTTTAGGAAGATACATAATTACTCCTCAAATATTTGATATATTAAGTGATACTAAACCAGGAAAAGGTGGAGAAATTCAATTAACAGATGCATTAAAAACTTTAATACAACATGAAGCTATGTATGCCTATAATTTTGAGGGACGCAGATATGACGTGGGTGACAAATTAGGTTTCTTACAAGCAAGTGTTGAATTTGCATTAAAGAGGGATGATTTAAAATATCCATTTATGAAATATCTGCTAGAGTTAAGAGAGGATGGCAGATTTAAGGGATTATATGATGAAATAAATACAATAAAATAAAGGATTGAAAAATAAACCGGGGTAAAGCTGGTTTATTTTTTGTTTAAATCACTCAACTTATAAGATATAATTAAAGGTAATAAAAAGGGGATAGATAAATAATGAGAAAGTTAAGGAGAAAAACAAAAGTTATCCTAATAGTGGCAATAACTTTTATATCTTTATTAGCTATTGCTGCAGGAGGAACTTACTATATGGCAATGAAGCAATTAGATAAGGTTAAGTATACTCCATTGCCAGAAGATGAAAAAGAACTGGGTATAGACGAACAAGTTTATACAGAAGAAAATCAAGGAGTTAAAGATGATTATATTAATATTTTGCTATTAGGTATTGATGCAAGACATCCTGAGGATTTTGCCCGTTGTGATACAATGATTGTTGCCACTATAGATAAAAAACATAAAAAGTTAAAGCTTAGCTCTATAATGAGAGATATGGTTGTAACCATGGAAGGCAGAGGAACGATGGAAGGCTTAAATACTGATAGAATAAATCAAAGTTACGGATATGGTGGAGCACCATTGACTACTAAGGTAATTAATGAAAATTTTAAAACTAATGTTAGAGATTATATAAAGGTAGATTTTAGCGGAATGGAAAAGGTAGTAGATGTTATAGGAGGTGTTGAAGTAGAGGTTAAAGAGGCGGAGATACCAGTAATGAATAATTATATTAGAGAACTTTCAAAGCTTCAAAATGACAGTAATCCTCCTTTAGTCACTAAGGCAGGAAAGCAGTTATTAAATGGCAGACAGACTTTAGGTTATTGTAGAATACGTTATGTAGGCAATAGAGATTTTGATAGGACATTAAGACAAAGAAATGTTTTAACGGAAATATTTAATAAAATAACTAAACAGGATGTTACGAAAATGATGGAAATCATAAGTGAAATCTTACCTTACGTTGAAACTAGTTTAGAAAAGAAAGAAATAATTAGCCTTGCAAAAGAAATTACCTTAAATGGTGTGAATAAGGTAGAGCAATTCAGATTGCCTTTGGAAGATAATGTTATATATATAAGAAATGAATACTTCCTTGGCTGGGATAGAAATAAGAATTTAGAAGTCCTTCATAAGTTTATATATGAAGAAGATTATGATGAAAAAGTGCTAAATTAATGATATAAAAGATATTAAATATTTTGATAGGGGATATAACCATGAAAAAGTTGTTTTATTATAGTTTTATTTTGTACATAGTATTATTTCCTCTAGTGCCATCTAGGCTCAATTGGAAGTATCCTATTACTGAGGTAATGTTATTACTTGTATTATTATTTTACTTATTGTATGTTCTTAGGGACAGAAACAAGTTGAAAGCATTTAAAGAAAACTTTATCCACTTTATAAAAGAACCGGTTTCTTTATTGATGTTAATAATTACTTGTTTAATGATGCTTTCTATTACTTATTGTACAAGTGTGCTTTTGGTTCTAAAAGAGACATTAAGATTTGGGCTTATAACAGGACTTTTCTTTATATTTAGATTTGAGTGTAATACAGAATTTTACAAAGAGAAGTTGGTAAAACTTATATATTATCCTGCATTTATTGTACTGTTAATTGGATTTTATGAAAAAGTTCATGGCTTTGGTTTCGAAGATGTGAATGGACTATTAAGAATAGAAGCAACTACAGGAAATCCAAATATATATGGGGGATATTTGGTGATACTGTTTTTTCCATTATTGATCCTTATGTGGGATGAGAAAAATAAAAAGAAAAAGATATTCTATATATTAGAGTTGGTGATGATCTTTTTAAGCATTATTTTTACAGGATCAAGGAATGCTTTATTGGCTATGGGATTAGGGGGTATAATTATTTCTGTTTTCTATATACGAAAGTTATTATATATTTTTATTCCTGCATTCATTGTATTATTGCAAACACCTTTTGTGAAGGAAAGGCTTAACACAGGTGATGCTGGCAGGAGTCAAATTTATAAAATAGCCTGGTTAGTGTTTAAAGATCATCCTATAATAGGTGTGGCGATAGGTAATTTTGAAGCGGTTTTTAAAGAATATTACCAAAGGTATCCTCAGTATCAATACAATCCTGATATATATCATACTCATAACATATATTTAAAGTTTTTAAGTGAACTTGGAATAGTTGGCTTTATTCCGTTTATTTTATTGATGATTTTTATATTATTTAATTCAATAAAGGCTGTAAAATCCAGCAGTGGAAGGATCAGAAATATTTGCATAGCTATCACAATAGTAAATGTACTATTTTGGATTATGAGTATCTTTGATAATATTATACTTTTGCCTAAAGTTATGAATTTCTATTTTATTATGAATGTAATACCTTTAACTATACTATCAAAGAAAAAGGAAAATAAGATATGAAGAAAATTTCATTTAACAGTACCTTAAAAGTTATGATCATAATAATTATAGGTAAAGTTTTCGGCTTGATAAGAGATGCATTAATTGCCAGCAATTTTGGTCTTTCTATAGAAAATGATATTTATACCTTTGCCCTTGGAAGTACAATGTTACTCATAAGCATTAGTTATGGTATTACTAATGCTTTTATACCTTTATTTAATTCTATGTTAATTAGCAAAAGCAAGGAAGAAAATAATTATTTTATTAATAATATGATTACTATAATTACAATAGTAGCGGCAATAGTTGTTTTGATCTGCGGAATTTTTGCAAAGAACATCGTTATCATTTTAGCCCCAACTATAGCTAAAGATAATTATTCCTTGCAGCAAGCTATTTTTATGTTTAGGGTAATGATTATCTCAGTAGTATTTATTGGAGCACAAAGTGTATTATCAGGGGTTTTACAGAATCATAATCATTTCACCGAAGTGGCCTTTGGACCTATATCGCCTAATATTATTAATATAATATATTTACTTATATTTATAAACTTTTATGGCTTAATAGGATTCGGTGTATTTACTGCTATAGGTTTTTTAATGATGCTTCTTGTATTGGTGCCAAGATATATTAAATTAGGTTATAAGTATAGACCGGTTTTGTATTTTAGACAGGAAGAAGTAAAATTACTGTTTAGAAATGTAGTGCCTATAATATTTTCTACTTCCTTAGCTCAAATTAACATATTTATTCTTAGGTTTTATGCAGGAAAGCTACCACAGGGAGGAATATCTTCTGTTGAATATGCAAATAAAATAAACATGCTGGTGTATGAAGTAATTGGTCAGGCTATCATTTTAATTGTGTACCCTAAATTAGGTAAACTTCTTAATAGGGATAACTATGATGAATTTAATGAGGAATTATCTAAGGGTATTATTGTAATATTGATGCTAACAGTGCCTGCAGCATCAGCTTTATTCCTATTAGGTGAGTCTGTTATATCTGTTTATCTAATGCGTGGAAATTTTGGTTATTCAGAGGTTTTACAAACGGCAGCGGTGTTAAAATATTATATTCCAACTATTATTTTTTACGGTATTAGAGATTTAATAAGCAGAGCCTTTTTCTCAGTTAACAAAGCAAATATTGCCGCCTTTAATTCTATTATATGTATTGGTTTGAACTTTATTTTTGCTCCCATATTTTTAAAAATCTTAGGAGCTCCAGGCTTAGCGTTGGGAAATTCTTTAGCGGTAACAGGATCCTGTTTAATTTTTTATTATCAACTAAAGAAAGAAACTAAAATAATTTTGGAAAAGAAAACTAAAATTGTTAAAATTATAGTAGCGAACTTAATTATGATTGGTTTGATTAACATAATAATGAATTACATAAAATCTTCATTTTTACTGATAATAGTAAGCTTTTTCTTAGGTCTATTAACATATTTTGCATCTTTATATATATTAAGGTTTAGAGATTTTAAAGAGCTTCTTAAAAAATAATAAATTATATATGAAAATTGAATGTTTATGGAGGATTAAAAATGGGATTTGAGAAGGATCAAATAAGTGATTTTTTAGCAAAATTAGCGTCCAGCAGTGCAGTACCTGGTGGTGGTGGAGCAGCGGCATTAGCATCTGCGCTGTCTGCAGCCTTAAACTCTATGGTATTTAATCTTACCATTGGCAAGAAAGGCTATGATAATTTAAATAAGGAAGAACAAGAGAATGTTGAAAAAGCTTTGGAGTACTCTACATTAAAGTTACAGGACTTTCAGAAATTTATAAATAAAGATGGAGAAGCCTTTTCAACTTTGATGGAAAGCTATAGGCTGCCAAAAAACAGTGATGAAGAGAAAGAACATAGAAGAAAAATGATTTCAGAGGGTTTATATAATGCTATGATGGTACCTTATAGCTTAATGAAAGAAACCGTAGAATTGATGGAACACATTCTTACAGCAGCTAAATTTGGTAATTCAAATGTTATTTCTGATGCAGGAGTTTCTGCTATGTTAGCTTATTCGGCTGTAGAGAGCTGTATGCTAAATGTAATGATAAATTATAAAGCTCTTAAGGATGAAAAGTATAAGGAAGTGGAAAATGAAAGTATAGCCTTAGTATTTAAAGCAGAAAATCTAAAAAATGAAATTATGAATATAGTATATGAGAAGATTATGGGATATAAAAAGAATTAATTTTTAAATATAGGGAAGGTTTTTCGTATTAGTAAGATTGGTGAAAAGCCTTCCCTATACTTTCTTATTTCTAGTTCATAGACAGTTGATCTAAAGTCTTAAAACTGTAACCTTGTTCCTTCCAGGTAGTTAATAAATCGTCTAATATGTTTTTATTTGTTTTTGATACAGCATGGAGTAAAATAATTGAGCCATTGTGAGTTCTTTGCAATAGCTTCTTTTTTGCTTCCTCTGGGTTTGGTTGTTTTTTAGGATCCCAGTCGAAATAGGCCAAACTCCAGAATATAGACTTATAGCCTAGTTCCTTGGTGTAATGTAGAGAAAGTTCGCTGTATCTACCCATAGGAGGTCGAAAATACTTAGGCATATCTTTACCTGTAATTTCCTTATACAATTCTTCTACTTCACCAAGCTCCTTTTTAAACTTTTCAAAATCTGTTATTTTAGCCATAGAGGGGTGATGAGCAGAGTGATTACAAACTAAATGTCCTTCATCTGCCATACGTTTTACTATATCCGGATTGCTTTTTAAGTAAGGTTTTACAACAAAGAAAGCAGCTTTAACATTATGTTTTTTTAGTATGTCTAAAATGTCATTGGTATAGCCGTTCTCATAACCTTCGTCAAAAGTTAAATAGAGTTCTTTTTCCTTTGTATTTCCTAGATAGTATCCTTCGTTATTTTTTAGTAATTCAATTACTTCTTCAGGTTCCTCTGGAGGAAGACCTTTATTATTAGGTTTAAAAAACCAAGAATGTTCCTTTGTGCTGAGATGTTTATAATTTGAGTCTATAAGTAACTTCTTCCTAATAACACTATTATCTTCTTCCTCGCAGTTTTTATATTCCTCTAGTTCGTCGTTTATAAAAATAGGCTCTAAGTCTTCTGCTTGAGCAGATTGGTCTTTATTATTTTTATTGCACTGAGCTAGGACTGATACATAAGGTTTTGGGAAACAGGTGGAAGCAACTAGAAAAAGACTTAGTAAATTAGATATTAAGCATTTGTTCATTTAAGCACTTCCTTTTCTGTGTTATAATGATGGATAAAATGACAGTAAAATTAATATACTTGGGGGAGGATTAGTTTGAGTTTTCACGAAAGTATAGATAACTTATATAAAGAAATTTTAAGTTCTAAGGATAGTATATGTAAAAAAAATATTATTAAAAGATGTAAATTTTTCTTAGGAATGAAAGAAGAAGATTCCTTTGGAGACTACTATGCAGAAAAAATAGCAGATAGTAAAAAAGGTGTGGTATATACACCTAAAGAAATTGTTAATTACATGATTAACAATACTATTGAGGAAGAGGTAATTAAAAATCCCTTTATTAAAGTTTTAGATCCTAGTTGCGGGTGTGGTAATATACTTCTCATGGTATTTGATAAACTAAAAGAAATATATATGAATAATTTAGACCTAATTAATAAAAGCTATGGTTTAAACCTAAATCTTAGTAATTTGGATAAGCATATATTAGACAACAACCTATATGGTATAGATATAGATACCACTGCTTTGAAAATATTAGCTATTGAATTATACGAAAGGGCAGAATATTTTAACGAGAATAATCTAATCAATAAAGATTTTCTAACAGATGATTTAGAAGATAAGTTTCACATTATTATTGGAAATCCTCCCTATGTTGGTACTAAATTTTTAGATAAAGAATATGCAAAGAAGATACGAGAATTATATAAAGATATATTAAATGATAAGGGAGATTTATCTTATTGTTTTTTTAAAAAGTCCTTAGAAAGCGTTTATGAGAATTATAAAATAACTTTGATTACTTCTAGATATTTTATGGAAGCTCTCAGTGGCGCAAAGCTAAGAGCCTATATGCTAAGTGAGAGCAATATACATAAAATTGTGGATTTTTATGGAAATAGGCCGTTTAAAAATGCAGGTATAGACCCGGCAATAATCTTTTTAGGTAGTGAGCCTTCTAGAAATATTATTGTAAGCAAGTCTAACACTTCAAAAGAAGGTAAATATAAATTCCAGCAATGGACTTTTAACACATTTACTGTAGCTACAGTGAGTTTAAATGCTGATCCTTGGAAGTTGCAGAATGAGATGGTTTTGAATATTATAAGTAAAATTGAGCAAAGGTGTAGCAAGACCTTAGGAGAAATATGCAACAGTTATCAGGGGATTATTACAGGTTGTGATAAGGCTTTTATTGTAACGGAAGAACTTGTTTTGAAGCACAATATAGAAAAGGAATTATTAAGACCATGGATAAAGAGTAGTTCCATATCTATAGACAAAGAAATAAAGGCGCAGCAGTATATAATATATTCAAATTTTATAAAAAATGAGAGTAGTCATCCTTACGCCATAAAATTTATGGAAAATTATAAAGATAGATTAATGAAAAGACGGGAATGTAGACAAGGGAAAAGAAAATGGTATGAGCTTCAATGGGGTAGAGATAGTAGCTTATTTGAAAGAGAAAAAATTATTTTTCCATTCAAGAGTGCTGACAATAGGTTTGTGGTAGATAAAGGTAATTACTTTAGTGCCGATGTTTATTGCTTAGTATTACAGGAAGAGGAAGTCATAAGTTATGAATTAATAAAAAAGGTATTGAACAGTAAAATTTATGAGATTTATTTTAAGAGTTTTGCAAAAAAATTAGGTGGGAAATTATATGAATATTATCCTAATAATTTAAATAGATTATATATTCCTACGGAAGATATAAATATAGACGTTAACTTGTTTGAATACTTTCGGTTCAGTGAAAAAGAAATAAAGTATATAGAAGAGTTTAAAGGTTGATTTTAAACTATATATAAAAAGGTGCTGTTGCACAATCAAGCAAAATCAGTTAATTGTGCAACAGCACCTTCATTTATAGATTCTAGTTACATTTTAATTATCTTGTAAGATCTTCAATAAATTTAGGTAGAACAAAAGCAGCTTTATGAAGTTTCTCTGTATAATATTTTGTATCAAGTTTAATTTTATTAGTTAGATCTATGTTCTCAGGGTCATATTTTTTTGAACCTATAGTAAAGCTCCAATAACCACTGGGATATGTTGGTATAGCAGCCATGAACAGTTTAGTCACTGGGAAAATAGCTTTTGCATCATTAAATACTTTTTTTACTACTTCAGGAAGGTAGAAAGGAGTTTCTGTTTGAGCAACAAAAATACCATCCTCAGTTAAACATTCGTAAATTTCCTTGTAGAAGCTTCCTCCAAATAAACCTTCAGCAGCACCAAAAGGATCAGTAGAATCTACTATTATTACATCAAATTCATTCTTATGTTCATGAACATATTTTATTCCATCACCAATAAAAACTTCGCATCTTGGATCTTCTAATGCATAGCTTATTTCTGGAAGATACTTTTTACATTCCTCTATAACTGCACCATCAATTTCACATAAAACAGCCTTTTCAACGGAAGGGTGTTTTAAGATTTCTCTTATAGCTCCACCATCACCACCTCCTACTACCAAAACCTTTTTAGGATTAGGATGAGTGTTTAATGGAATATGAGTTATCATCTCATGGTATACATATTCATCTTTAATAGATGTCTGTACTATACCATCTAACACAAGCATTCTCCCAAAATCATATGTATCTAATATGGCTAAGTCCTGATATTCTGTTTTCCTTCTTACAAGGGTTTCCTTAACTTTATAGGTCATAGCAGAATTTTCTATCTGCCCTTCTTTTAACCACATTTCCATTAAAAAATCCTCCTTTAGCAATTATTGTTTTGAATTCAAGTTAAATTATAACATAAATTTTGACAGTCTCAATACTTTTAGCTAATACTAATTTGATTTCTAATGTATAAAAAGTAATAATTATTGGTATAATAATATAATGTACGCAAATATTTCCAAAATTTAGAAGGAATTTTTGCTCATAAGTAGAATACTATAAATGTACAACTTGGCATATAATAGTAAGTTGAAATCTATACATATACTCAAATGCTAAGATATATTTATAAAATTACAAAACAAAGGGGGGAAACTGCTCCTAAGGAGCGGAAATTATGTATATTAAATTTGAAAATAAGGATGACAAATTAATCGTTCAATTAGTAGGGGAGTTGGATCATCACAGTGCAGCGGAGGTGCGAAATAAAATAGATGATAGACTGGAAAGAGAAAAGGTAACTAAGCTAATAATGAATTTTTCCGGTGTTACTTTCATGGATAGTTCAGGTATTGGTGTAGTTATTGGTAGGTATAAGAAGTTAGTTGCAAAGAATGGTTCTGTTTGTGTGACAGAGGTTAAGGATTCTATTAAAAGAGTATTTGAGTTATCAGGTATGTTTAAAATTATAAAAGTATTTGATAGTGTGGAAGAAGCTGTTAATAAGTTCTAAATTGGGGGGATTGTTATGTACGAAAACAAGATAAAGATTGAATTTCAGAGCAAGTCAGAGAATGAGAGTTTCGCTAGAGTTGCAGTTGCTGCTTTTGTATCTCAGTTAGATCCAACAATAGAAGAGGTTACAGATATAAAAACTGCTGTATCTGAAGCAGTAACTAATGCTATTATTCATGGTTATGAGAATAAAGATGGCACCGTTGTTATTGAGGCTTCAATAAAGGGAAATGAAGTGACTATAGTTGTAAGCGATGAAGGTAAAGGTATAGAGAATGTAGAACAGGCTATGCAACCTTTATATACATCAAGACCGGATTTAGAGAGATCTGGAATGGGATTTACCGTTATGGAGACCTTTATGGACAGCTTGCAGGTTGATTCTAAGCTAGCTAAAGGCACTAAAGTTACAATGAAAAAAGTATTTAAATCTTTAAGTTAGGTGGAGAAGTATGGAAGGAGAAGTTGTAAAGAAGGAGAGCTATAACTACGATGATAATTTGGAACTTATACAACTTGCAAGATCAGGAGATAAAGAGGCTTTAAATAAGGTCATAGAAATGAATTTACCTTTAGTATCATCCATAAGTAAGAAATTTTTAAATCGTGGATATGAATATGAGGATATTTTTCAAATAGGTTCTATTGGCCTGGTGAAAGCAGTAAATAATTTTGATCCATCTTATAATGTAAAGTTTTCTACTTATGCAGTACCAATGATAATAGGTGAGATAAAAAGATTTTTTCGTGATGATGGTATTATTAAAGTTAGCAGAAATGTTAAGAATTTAGCTCGTAAGTTACATTATGATAAGGAAAAATTAACAAAAAAATTGAATAGAGCCCCTACAATTGAAGAATTATCAGAGTATTCCGGAATAAAGAAAGAAGAGGTTTTAATGGCTTCAGAATCTCTACAGGGTATGCATTATCTTTATGATACCATTCATCAAGATGATGGTTCGCCTGTACTCTTAATAGATAAACTTACTGAGAAAAGTGATGAAGATAAAGAAGTAATAGATAGGTTAGCATTAAAAGAAGCTATAGGAAGCCTTGACGTGAAGGCAAGGCAAATTATAATGTTGAGATATTTTAAAGATAAGACACAAATACAAGTGGCAAAAATGCTTGGAATTAGTCAAGTACAAGTTTCACGAATTGAAAAAAGGGTATTGAAGCAAATTAAAGAAAAACTTGAAGAATAAAAAATATTTATGTGTTTGTATCAATATTTTATAAAATTCTAGGGCGAAGCTAATTTTAGCTTCGCCCTAGAATTTTTTATATTAATTATCAGTTGGTTCTTGATTAGGGTCTGTGGTTGTATTGTCATTTGATTTATTATCACCATTAATATTGCTATTATTACCATTATTATCATTAGTACCATTATTGCCATTACCAGGAGGTGGCGGATTTGGAACTGGATTATTCTGTTGTAATTGTGAAGGATCTGGGTTATTAATAATATTATTATTGTTGCTGTTATTATTATTGTTATTGTTATTGTTGTTAGCATTGCTGTCGATATTATTGTTGTTATTATTATCATTTGGGTTTATGGAAGATGGTGCTTGAATATTGTCATATGATGCAGGTAGTACATAAGCCTGATCCTGTAAATTTACACTAGGTGTATAGTTTCGTGTAATAAATACTTTTTTAACTATTAAACTATTAGGAGTATTTGCATTGGCTAATTTGCCAGTGCTTGCATTTATACTAGCTTCAACATGAACATCGCAGGTCTTTGTAGGAACAGTACCTTCAATAAAGTAGGTTGTAACTAAACGACTACCTCTTTGATCATGGGTACATAATTCTGTAGGTAATAATCCTGAATCCGCACACACCGTTGCTTTAACAATACCTTGAGGTTGAGCGATATCCGTTACTTCTAAGCCCTTGTGTGCAACTGCCATAATCTCACCAAGTATTTGTGCTGAAGTATTACTACTTATACCACTTAATGAAGCGGGTTTATCATTACCTATCCAAACTGCACCGCTGTAATAAGGTGTTAGACCACAGAACCAAAGATCTTTATAATCTGATGAAGAACCGGTTTTACCTGCAATAGGCATATTTCCAATAGCATCATTAGCTCTAGTTGCAGTACCGCCTGCGTCGTAAACTGGTCCCTTAAGCAAATCGTACATAATATATGAAGCTTGAGGCGATAATACCTTTCTAGTGGCAGCCTTGTTTTCTAATAAAACTTTTCCAGTTTTATCTACTACCTTAGTATATAGGATTGGAGAAGTATATACACCATTATTTCCAAAGGTACCATAGGCTGCAGCCATTTGCATTGAAGTAGCACCATCAATTTGACCAAGGGATAGTGCAGCTATGCTGGATTTATCTCTTTCGGATAAAGTTAAACCAAACTTTTCACCATATTCTGCACCGGTCTTTAAGCCTATTTGATCTTCTAATTTCACCGCTACCAGATTTATAGATCTTGTTATAGCTTCCTTTAATGTAACATAACCTCTATAGTAACCTTTTGTTGCATTTTGAGGATTATAATTATTGTATTTTTTTTGCAATTCTGGAGATAGTGGAGAGTCTTCTATTACGCTCCCACCGGTTATTTGTTTTGTATCAATAGCTGGTGAGTACACCGTTAGTGGTTTTATTGTAGAACCTACAGCCCTTCTAAAAGAGTTTGAAGTAGCTCTATTGTAGGAATTAGCTGGTTGGTTTCCACGACCGCCTATAATAATTTTTACTTCGCCTGTACGATAGTCCATTATTACAGCAGAAGCTTGAGGTTGTACTACATTATTAGGATCACTAATGTCACCAGATTGCTTTGAACCATAGTACTTAGAATCATCAATAATTTTTTGAGCTTGATCCTGTAAGTTTCTATCCATGGTTGTATATATTTGAAGACCACCATACATAAGTAATTTTTCAACATCTTCAGAAGTATAATTATAAGCCTTCATTAAATCATTTTTTACCTGTTCCATAGCTGGTCTAGAGAACCATTCATATTTCAATTTATTTGAAACATTAGTAGTTTGGTTAAGTTTAAAAGATTCCTGTAGTTTACCAGAATCTAAGTCATTAATTGCTTGCTTATATTCTGTTTCAGTGATATGCCCATTTTCCTTCATTTTTCCAATTACGTTTTTCGTTCTTGTAATATAGGCCTTAGGATGTTCCTTGGCATAGTCAGTAAAAACGGAATACTTATATGGATGTTGAGTAACTCCAGCTAAATAGGCACATTCAATAAGGGTTAATTCATTTAAATTTTTTTTGTTAAAGTACATTTCTGATGCTTTTTGCACTCCATAAACATTACCACCTAAATTTATGGTATTTAGATAGGCTTCTAATATTTCATCTTTACTTAAAGCTTTTTCCAACTGTACTGCTAAATACATTTCTTGTACTTTACGTTTTACACTAATCTCATTTGTTAATATAGTGTTTTTGATTAGCTGTTGGGTAATAGTAGAAGCACCTTGTAAACCGCTTTCGTTAGTAATAATTTTCTTAGCATTTGTGTAAATTATACCAAGAAGTCTTTTATAGTCTATACCATGATGTGATAGAAAACGCTCATCTTCTATACTAATAAAGGCATATTTTAAATTATCCGGTATATCTTTTATTGAAACAGTCTCACGTTTTAATAAAGTAGGAGCTTCGTCCATAAGTTGTCCTTGGCTGTCATAAAGTACTGATGGTTCATCTAAAACTAGTATGCTATTGAGATCTAGTTCTGGCGTAGTTTTTATCATAGCTACTATTACACCAGCTAATCCAACAGTGCCTATTAAGCCTAAAATTAAAAATGTTATAAAAAAATATTTGATAAATCTTCTAAGCTTACTTTGCTTTTTTTTCTTAGTTTTTTTAGTTTTATTAGTTTTCATAGTTCCTCCTAAAAATACATAGCTTTATTCTTGCCAATTCTAAAGTATTATAACACAAGTATGCAAAAAAATGAATTTTCGCATATATGTCTTTAAAGTATTCCTGAATAAATAGATGCATATAAATTATTGTATATATTAAGTACGTTGATTTTATAAAAATAATTTGATACATTCCTAAAATATCTTATGCATTCTAAACAAGCTCACCTATTTAGCTTTTCTAGAATGTATACCCTAAACATATAAATGATTATCTTTATTCTATTATAAAACAATGAAAGAAAAATAACAATAATTAGCAATTACTGGAGGTGTGTTCTTGAAGTTTAAACGGCAACTTGCCATTATATTAATTATTTTGCTGATTTTAGTAAATATTTTTGTTTTTCTAATGGATAAAAGTATTATGCCTACATTACTAGCAATAGCTGATGGTGAAATGAGGGCAAAGGCTGCAGTAACAATTAATAATTGCATAATAAAAGAATTTGGGGATGATTTTAATTATGATGAAATAATTAAAGTAGAAAAGGATAATGAAGGAAATATTGTAATGCTAAAAGCAGATACTATGAAATTAAATGAAATTGCTTGTGATGTAGCATTAACTGCTCAAAATGAACTGAAAAAGATGGGACAGGTAGGTTTAGACATACCTTTTAGCTATGTAGCTAAAAATAATATTTTATCAGGCTTCGGGCCTAATATTACAGTAAAAATGAAACCTATTGGTTACATTGAAACAAAATATATCTCCACCTTTGAAAGTGCTGGCATTAATCAAACAAGACATAGAATATTTGTAGAAGTAAAGACTAAAATCCGAATGACTTTACCTTCAAACAATAATGAAATTGAAATTACCCATCAAGTACCCATATGCGAGACTATAATTGTAGGAAAGATTCCTGATAATGCAATTAACTTAGATATGAATACCGCCGGTTTTTCATTGCCTAATAAATAGATTTGAAAAATAAAGCAAAAGAAATTCAGTGCTATGACTGAATTTCTTTTTTTATTTAAGTTTTTATTTTTCTTCCCAGTTAAAAATATAAGGTACATTTCTATAATAATCACCATAATTTAAACCATAACCTACTACAAAAACATCAGGTATGGTAAAGCCGCAAAAATCTGGAGTTACATCTACAGCTCTTCTATCTGGCTTATCTAGAAGAGAACAAGATTTTACTGAATTGGCACCTTTAGATTGTACATATTCCATAACAAATTTCATTGTTATTCCAGTATCAATTATATCGTCTACTACTAATACGTCATAGCCTGTTATATCATCTGGTAGATCATTTACAATCTTAACATTTCCAGAGCTTTCTTCACTGTCACCATAGCTGGAAGTTGTCATGAAACCGATTTTTACAGGAAGATCTATGGCTCTAACTAAATCAGCAGTAAAAATGAAACTTCCTCTTAATAAAGATAGAACATATAATTTTTTGTCTTTGTAGTCCTGTTCTATATTGGCGCCTAATTCTTTAATTCTAGCTTTAATTTGATCTTCGGATATTAATATATTCCTACTTTTTTCTTCCATTTTCTCCTCCTAAGTTCAACCAATGTCTTATTTACAATATTGTTTTTATAGTATAAAATTAATTGGAAGTTGTCAAGTATAGATATAGAAGACAGCTTAAACTTATTGAGGAGTGATGATTTTGATATATGGCAACATTGAAGGAGTAAAAAAGTTAATATTGGATGAATTAGAGGAAATATATGATGTAAAAGTAGCCAGAGATGAGATTGTCACTGAAGATATTATCACTAAAATACATAGATTAACTTTAGCTTTAGGCAGAGAAATTAGCATTGCCATAGATAGAAAAGGAAATATAAAAGCTGTTTGTATTGGGGATAGTAGCAGCGTTGATATGCCTATTATAGATATCAAAGAAAGAAGATTGTCTGGCATAAGAATTATACATACTCATCCCAATGGAATTTCTAGATTATCAGCTTTAGATACTTCTGCTCTTATTAGACTTAAATTGGATTGTATAGCTGCAATATCTGTTCAAGAGGGAAAAACTCCAATGATAACTCTTGGTTTTTGTGATATAACAGATGATAGATTAACCTTTACTCTAACGGATGAATTAACTATAGAGCAAACCATTAACTATAACTTCTTAGATAGAATAAAAGTAATAGAGCAAGCAATGGCAGAAAATAATATAAAAGAAGATGATGGTGAAAGAGCTGTATTAGTAGGCTGTGATACAGAGGAAAGTCTACAGGAATTACATGAATTGGCTTTAGCCTGTGAGGTAACTGTAGTAAATCAAGTTTTTCAAAAAAGGTCAAAAATAGATCCGGTGTTTTATATAGGTAGCGGTAAAGTAAAAGAAATAGCTATGCTTGTTCAAGCTGTAGGAGCTAATGTAGTGATTTTTGATGATGAACTTTCCGGTTCTCAGGTTAGGAATCTAGAGGAAAACTTGGGTGTTAAGGTTATAGATAGAACAACCTTAATTTTAGATATATTTGCTAGAAGAGCAAAGTCAAAAGAGGCTAAAATTCAGGTAGAATTGGCTCAACTAAAATATAGGCTTCCAAGACTTACCGGTTTAGGCGCAGTATTATCTAGAACCGGTGGAGGTATAGGTACTAGAGGACCAGGAGAAAAGAAACTGGAGACAGACAGAAGACATATAAAAGAGCAGATATATGATTTGAAAAGGGAATTAGAAAAAATTCAAAAAGTAAGAGAAGTACAAAGGGAAAAAAGAAACAAGGAAAAAGTTCCAAAGGTTTCCCTAGTAGGATATACAAATGCGGGTAAGTCAACACTGAGAAATGTACTATGTGATATAGCCTTACCTAAGGAAGCTTATGGAAAAGAAAAGGTGTTGGAAGCAGATATGCTTTTTGCAACTTTAGATACTACCACAAGGGCTTTAAGTTTAAAGGATAACAGAACTATAACTCTCACCGATACTGTTGGGTTTGTAAGAAAGCTTCCTCATGATCTTGTAGAAGCTTTTAAATCAACTTTAGAAGAGGTAATTTATTCTGATTTATTGGTACACGTTGTAGATTGTTCCTCACCGGAAGTTAGGGAGCAAATTGAAACGGTGGAAAAGGTATTAACAGAGTTAAATGCCATTGATATACCTAAAATAATGGCACTAAACAAGATGGATAAGGTTGAACCATCCTACCTAAAGGCATTGAAAGATAATTATATAAATACCGAGCAATATTTAGATGTTATTGAGATTTCTGCCAAGGAAACTACTAATTTAGATAAATTACTGGAGCTTATCTCTAAGCATTTGCCAGAAAAATTGTCCAAAGAAACCTTTTTAATCCCATATAGTTATAGTGCCACTGCAGCATATTTGCATAGAAATGCTAACATTACTTTAGAAGAGTATAGGGAAGATGGAATATATATTGAAGCTATGATAGATGAAGAAGTTAAAAATAAGACCAAGGAATACATAATATAAGAAGGTTTTAGCCTTCTTATATTTTTATAACTTTAGGCAATAATATAAAATGATTAGTTATCATTATGAAGCGAATAATTAAGTTCTAGGGAGTGATATTATGAAGGTATGTCCTGTATGTAATGCTATGTATAATTTAAACTATCGTTGCTCTAATTGCTCAGAATTATTAGTAGATAATGGTAGGGTAGAAGATTATTTAGGACCATATAGTGCGGATATGCCTATCGAAAATAATGTTTACTGCAATCATATATATAAATGTAGTAACTGTGGTAATATAGAAAATTTTAACTTTAAAATGGTTAATTACTAAATAGTTGTGTATAGACAATTTATTGCTATAATTATATATGAAAATAATATTAAGTTATGTGATGAAATTATGAGTAGTTTAGGTATAAAGATAAAGGAAACAGAAGTTCCTAAATACATTCAAATATATAATGAAATAAAAAAGTTAATAGATGAAAATAGGTTGAAGGATGGTTTTAAATTACCAACTATAAGAGTTTTGGCTAATGAACTTAAAGTTAATAAGGCCACTGTTATTAGCGCCTATAAAAAACTTCAGGATGATGGATATGTGATTCAGAAAATTGGAAGCGGCACCTTTGTTAAGAAAATTGATGGTGGTAGAAATATTAAGAAAATATATAAGGATTTATTTAAAAAGATTACCACAGAGAAATTGGGAAAATATATAGACTTTACTGGAGAAACTGCTAGTACTACTTTATTTTCTGTAGAAGTTTTTAAAGATGTTATAAATAAGGTGCTGGAGCGGGATGGGACAAAAGCTCTTATTTATCAAGAGTTGCTTGGTTATGAAGGCTTAAGAAAGAGTATAGTGGAAAACTTTTGGAATAATTCTATGAGAGCTGATGATGTTTTAATTGTTTCAGGAGCTCAGCAAGGCTTAGATATTGTAACAAAGGCCTTAATTAATAATCAAGAAGGAGTGGTAATTGAAAAGCCTACTTATAGTGGTGCTTTAGCAGTTTTTAATTGGAGAAGAGCTAATATCCACGAAGTGGAAATAGAAATGGATGGCATCAATATTGAGAAACTGGAGAACATACTAAGAAAAAATAAAATAAAGTTTCTCTATTTAATGAGTTATTTTCAGAATCCTACCGGTGCAACCTATTCTGAAGAAAAGAAAAAGAAAATTCTTAATCTGGCTAGCATATATGATTTTTACATCATAGAAGATGACTATTTATCTGAACTTATTTACGACACCAATATAATATATAAAAGTTTTAAACAATTGGATCAAAATAATAGAGTAATTTACATTAAAAGTTTTTCAAAGATTTTTTTGCCAGGTATTCGACTGGGTTATTTAATAGCACCACCTGAATTTAGAGAGAAAATTCAAAATGCAAAAATAAATTCTGATATAGCTACATCTAGCCTAATGCAAAGAGCGTTAGAGCTATATATTAATTCAGGATATTGGAGAGAGTATATTGAAAAGCTTAATAAAATTTACTTAGGAAGATATACATATATGACTAATAAAATAGAAGAATATTTAAGTGATTTTATTGAACAGGAGAGTCCAGGCGGAGGTATGAATTTGTATTTAAAATTAAAGGATAATGTAAATATAAAATCCCATGATTTATTTCAATTATGTAAAAAAGATTTTGTGCTAATAACTCCTGGCTCTATTTTCTATAAAAATATATCAGAGGGAAGCAGATATTTTAGAATAGGTTTTTCTCAAACAGATGAAAAGCAAATAGAAGAGGGCTTAAGGAGAATAGCCACAATTTTAAAAAAATATAAGCAATAGGAGTAGGATATGGAGTATAGAACTGTAAAAGGACAAGCTTCCGCAGAATTTGAAGAAAAAAAGTCTATATTTATTGGAAGTATTGCTAGAGTATCTAATGAAGATGAAGCTAGAGATTTTATTAATAGCATAAAGGCAGAGCACAGAGAGGCAAGGCATAATGTTTATGCTTATATCATTGGAGCTAATTGTTCAATTCAAAGATATAGTGATGATGGAGAGCCTCAAGGAACTGGCGGAATACCGGTATTAGAAGTTATTAAAAGAAATAATCTTACAGACACGGTTATAGTTGTAACTAGATATTTTGGAGGAGTGCTATTAGGAGCTTCTGGGTTAGTTAGAGCTTATTCAAAAGCTGCTGCTATGGCTGTAAAAGAAGCCAGTATAGTGGAAAAAGTTAAAGCTGTTATGCTGAGGATTAAAATTGATTATGATATGTTAGGAAAAATACAATATACATTTAGTAAAAATAATTGGCAAATTGACAATATTGAGTACTCCGATATGGTTGAACTCACAATAATTTGTGAAAAGGAAAAATTAGAGGAGATTAGAGAGACCTTAATGGATATTACCAATAATAAATTTACCTTGCTAGATCAAAAGGAAGATATTTATTTTAAGGAAAACAATAAATTCTTAATCGATTTATAGCTGACTGAGAATTTGCTATTTATATTTACCATTTGCCAATATTATCATGATGACAGTTGAAGTTTATTTTATTTATATGATATAATATTTCAAGATTTTCTTTAAAAAATTGTGATAGTTATAGTTATAATTATGTTTTTTAGGAGGAGTACATAATGTCCGGACATTCAAAATGGCATAATATTCAAGCTAAAAAAAGCAAAACTGATGCAAAAAAAGGAAAGATATTTACAAAGTTAGGTAAGGAATTAACTATAGCAGTTAAAAATGGTGGACCAAATCCTGATACCAATCCTAAATTAAAGGATGTAATAGCTAAAGCAAAAGCAAATAATATGCCTCTAGATACTATTAACAGAGTTATTAAAAAGAGCTCTGGTGAAGATGATGCTGTAAACTATGAAGAAATAGTTTATGAAGGTTATGGACCTTCTGGAATAGCAGTTATAGTTAATGTGTTAACTGATAATAAAAATAGAAGTGCTGGTAATGTGAGACATGCTTTCACTAAATTTGGTGGAAATATGGGTGCTACAGGTTGCGTATCTTTCATGTTCCAGAAAAAGGGACAAATCGTTATAGAGAAAACTGATGACCTTGATGAAGATGAATTGATTATGGAAGCTTTAGAAGCAGGAGCAGAAGATTTTGCTACTGAAGAAGAAGTATTCGTTATTACCACATCACCAGAAGACTTCGGTACAGTAAGAGAAGCTTTAGAAGCTAAAGGCTTAGAATTCTTAGAAGCAGAAGTTAAGATGGTTCCTGATACATATACAGCAATTGATGAAGAAACTGCTGCTAAGTTCCAAAAAATGCTGGATGCTTTGGAAGATGATGATGACGTTCAAGATGTTTACCACAACGCTGATTTCCCAGAAGGTTGGGAAGGTTAATAGTTTTAAGCTTTTGAAGGATTTTTAAAATTCATTTTTAGTTCATGATGATATAGGTCTTAAATACTAAAAGAACTAAGGTGAATGTAAAAAGTTAATTATTTGGATAATAATTTTTCAATAATCACTCTGAAGGTTGTAGAAAAGTAACTGGAAGAGTGATTTTTTGTTTTAATAATATGCTAAATAAAGTTCTTTATAAAGATTTAAGCAAGATTGAAAATTGATATTTTGACGTAGATTTAGATGAAGATTTGCTATATTCTATAGAGAATATGGAGCAATAGTTTATATAAGGTAAATTTTTGACAATATAAAGTATAAAATTAGGTAAAAATGTCCATAATATCACTAAGGAATTAATATGTTCAAGTATTACCAAAGATGCTTTTCGGTGTTACTTATAATAACTTCATTTACTCTTTGGTATGGAAAGGAGTGATATTATGAGATTTAGCAAATCATTTAGTAAATCAGATTATTTTATAATCTTTGCTTTAAGTGTTATTTTACTTTTTGCTATTAGTTTTAATATAGCTATGAAATTTACAAATAAAAAAATTAGTAAATCTAATGAAAATGTAGAGGTTTTATCAAGTAATAGTGAATCTGAAGAAAAGCTTTCAGAAAACTCTAAGGTTATATTAAAGCTTCGGAAGAATGATAGTGAAATTAATAAGTTTGAAGTTTCTTATCAAGAGCTAAAAAAATTAATATCTGGAGAAATAACTTTAAATAAAGTTAAAGAGTATTATGGAAAAAACAATTTTCAATACGTAGAAGAAAAAAATAATAAAATAGTATTTGTAAAAAATACTTCTTATATTCCAGGTAAGTATTATATAGGTGTTACAGATCAAGAATTTGTAGCAGTATTTAAGTGTGATAATTATGGTAATCTTTTAATTGAGAAACCGGAAGAGGATATAATAAATAGAACTTTAGAAACTCTACCGGAAGGTGTTCAAGAAAGCCTTAAGGAATTTAAGTATGAATATGGAAATAAGGAAGAGGCTTTAGATGAATTAATGGCTATTTGTTCATAGCCTCAATAAACCCTTAGCATTATATGCTAAGGGTTTATTGTTGAATTATTCCTTTACCGATGGTAAAGTATTATATGATAGATATAATTAAGGAGGAAGGTTTATGTATGAATACATAAAAGGGGAATATAAAGGCTTTTATAAGGATTATGTAGTTATTGAGAACAATGGAATAGGATATAAAATATTTGTCCCCGGTAGTACATTAACTAAGCTTCCTAAAATAGATGAAGAGGTATTATTATATACATATCAAATGGTTAGAGAAGATTTTATCGGTCTTTATGGCTTTAGTTCTAGAGATGAACTGGAGATGTTCCTATTATTAATAAATATTAATGGGGTGGGAGCTAAGGCTGCGCTGTCCATTCAATCTATTTTAGATGTGGAAACTTTGCAATATTCTATTGCTACTGGAGATGAGAAAGCTTTGTGCAGAGCTCCAGGAGTAGGAAAAAAGATCGCCCAAAGAATTATATTAGAACTTCAGGATAAAATGAAAAAGCTATGTGTAATTAACGAAGAGGGCATATGTGTAGATAGCAAAGAGCAAAATTCATCATTTAGTGATGCGTTGGAAGCTTTGATTTCCTTAGGATACTCTGAAAAAGAAGCGGTAGCGGTGCTAAAAAATATTGATGTAACTGCTTCTCTTGAAACCGTAATAAAAGATGCTTTAAGACAACTAATGAATTGAAAGGATTTTGATAATGGAGGAAAGAATTCTATCATCAATGGCTTTTATAGAAGAGAGTAATTCTGAATATAGCTTGCGACCTCAAAGTCTTGATGAATATATAGGTCAAAGAAAAGTAGTGGATAAGCTTAAAGTTTTTATAAAGGCAGCTCAGGAGAGAAATGAAGCTTTAGATCACGTGCTTTTATATGGACCACCAGGTTTAGGTAAAACTACCCTGGCAAATATTATAGCTAAGGAAATGGGGGGCAATTTAAAAGTAACCTCAGGACCAGCTATTGAAAGAGCAGGTGATTTAGCTGCTATATTAACTAATTTAAATAGTAAGGATGTTTTATTTATAGACGAAATTCATAGACTAAATAGAAGTGTAGAGGAAATTTTATATCCAGCCATGGAGGATTATGCTCTAGATATAGTAATTGGGAAGGGCGCAGCAGCTAAATCCATCCGTTTGGATTTGCCTAACTTTACACTAATAGGCGCTACTACTAGGGTGGGGTTACTAACTTCTCCCTTAAGGGATAGGTTTGGAGTTTTGTGCGCCATGGAATACTATAGTAGCGAGGAATTGAAGGAAATAGTTGTTAGATCTGCAGCGGTGCTCGGTTGTGAAATTACTGATGAAAGTGCCTTTGAGATTGCTAGAAGGTCAAGAGGAACCCCTAGAATAGCAAATAGACTCTTAAAGAGGGTTAGGGATTATTCTCAAGTAAAGGGAGAAAATATAATTAATCTAAAAGATGCAAAAGAAGCCTTAGAGTTATTGGAAGTAGATGAAGAAGGCTTTGACAGGGTAGATAACCGCATATTAGAGGCTATTATAGATAATTTTTCTGGTGGACCAGTAGGTATAGAAACCTTATCCTATTTTATTGGTGAAGAGTTGGACACTATTGAGGATGTATATGAGCCTTATTTACTTCAAAAGGGCTTTATTATACGAACTCCAAGAGGTAGGGTAGCAACGGATAAGGCTTATAAACATACAAAACGAAGTAGAATTAAAGATAATATAGAACAATTACCTTTGTTTGACAAGGAATAATTACTAAAGAGGTGTTAGATGTGAAAGTAGAGGATTTTTATTTTGATTTACCAAAGGAATTAATTGCTCAACATCCTTTGAAAAAAAGAGATGAATCAAGGCTTATGGTTTTGGACAAAAATACTGGAGAAATAGAAGAAACAGTATTTAAAAATATTATCCAGTATTTGAAGGAAGGGGATTGTCTAGTACTTAATGATACAAGAGTAATGCCAGCTAGATTGATTGGTGAAAAAGCTGGTTCAGGAGGTAAAATAGAATTTCTTCTTCTGAAAAGAATAGAAGGAGATAAGTGGGAAAGTCTTGTTAAGCCTGGAAAAAGAGCAAAGATTGGTACTGAATTTGTTTTTGGTGATGGAAAGCTTAAGGCTAAAGTAGTGGATATATTAGAAGAAGGTAATAGAATAATTGAGTTTTATTATGATGGTATTTTTGAGGAAGTATTGGATGAATTAGGCCAAATGCCCCTTCCTCCATATATAACTGAAAAACTAGAGGATAAGGAAAGATATCAAACGGTATATTCTAAGAATCCCGGTTCTGCAGCAGCACCTACTGCAGGTTTACATTTCACTAAGGAACTATTAGAGCGCATTGAAAAGAAGGGTGTTCAAATAGCTTATGTCACACTACATGTAGGCTTAGGTACCTTTAGGCCTGTGAAGGTAGATACCATTGAAGAACATAAAATGCATTCAGAGTTTTACATTTTAGATGAAGAAAACTGTAATAAAATAAATAATGCCAAAAGAAATGGTGGAAGAGTTATTGCTGTAGGAACCACTTCCTGCAGAACCTTAGAAAGTGTAGCAGACAACGATGGATACCTAACTGCTAAAAGTGGATGGACGGATATTTTTATATATCCAGGCTATAAATTTAAAATAGTGGATTCCTTGATAACTAATTTTCATTTACCTGAATCTACTTTGATTATGTTGGTAAGCGCCTTAGCTGGCAAAGATAATATAATGAGGGCATACAATAAGGCTATAGAAGAGAGATTTAGATTCTTTAGCTTTGGAGATGCTATGTTTATAAAATAAAGCTATTAAGTAAAAATACATTCATTAACAAAGGATGTGATTTGTATGTTTAAAATATTAAAAAAAGAAGGAAAGGCAAAAAGAGGAACCTTTACGACGGTACATGGTACTATTCAAACACCAGTATTTATGAATGTAGGTACCCTTGCAGCAATTAAAGGGGCTGTATCTTCTATGGATCTAAAGGAAATAGGCTGTCAGGTGGAGCTTTCAAACACTTATCACTTACATCTACGACCGGGAGATGAAGTGGTTCATAAGTTGGGAGGACTTCATAAATTTATGAATTGGGATAGACCAATACTTACAGATTCCGGTGGTTTCCAAGTGTTTTCTCTAGCTGGTATTAGAAAGATAGAAGAAGAAGGGGTATATTTTAATTCTCATATCGATGGGAAAAGAATTTTCATGGGCCCTGAGGAAAGCATGAGAATTCAAAGCAATTTAGCTTCAACCATTGCTATGGCTTTTGATGAATGTATTCCTAATCCATCTCCTAGAGATTATGTGGAAAGGTCTGTAGAAAGAACTACCCGATGGTTACATAGATGCATAGACGAAATGAATCGATTAAACTCTCTTGACACTACCATCAATAAAAAGCAGATGCTTTTTGGTATAAATCAAGGTGGAGTTTACGAGGATATAAGAATAGCCCATGCAAAGGAAATAGCAAAATTAAATCTTGACGGTTATGCTATTGGTGGCCTAGCGGTAGGAGAAACTCATGAGGAAATGTATAGAATTATAGATGCAGTAGTGCCTAATTTACCGGAAGATAAGCCGGTATACCTAATGGGGGTAGGAACTCCTATTAATATTTTAGAAGGGGTTGCCAGAGGTGTGGACTTTTTTGACTGTGTACTGCCAGCACGAAACGGTAGACATGGCCATGTATTTACCCAATTTGGAAAGATAAATCTTATGAATGCAAAATACGAGCTGGATTCAAAACCTATAGATGAAGGCTGTGAATGTCCAGCCTGTCGACACTATAGTAGAGCTTATATAAGACATCTATTTAAAGCTAAGGAAATGTTAGCTATGCGCTTATGTGTACTACATAATTTATATTTTTATAATAAATTGATGGAAGACATAAGAAAGGCCATAGAGAATGATGAATTTTATAAATTTAAGGATAAAATGGTTGAACAATTTAGCCAAAAGGGCTAGAATTAATTAGATAAAAATTTTATATTAAGGAGGATGAAACAATGGGAGGAGATTTAGGAGCATTGATTCTATCAGTAGTGTTAATGCTTGCTATGTTTTATCTCTTGGTCTTTATTCCTGAAAATAGAAGGAAGAAAAAATATAACGCAATGATTAATTCATTGAAGCTAAATGATGAAATAATGACTAAGGGTGGTATAATTGGTAAAATCACTAGTATAGAAGAGGATTACATATTGCTTCAAACTGGCCCAGATAGAGCTAGAATTAAGCTTTCAAAGCAAGGAATTTCTCATGTAATTAATGAAAGTAAGATAGAAAGCAAAACAGAAGAAAAAAACGAGAATAAAAAAGTTAAGAAATAAGTTTATACTAGTACTAAAACACCTTCCATCTACATAGATAATTATTAGATAGGAGGTGTTTATTCATGGAGCAAAGAGCTTTCTTTACAAAGGTTTCCATGGGGGTTTTTAGAGCTGTTTTAATAACTATTGTATTGCTTGTAGTATTTAGTATTATTATGACTTTTAAAGAGGTAAGCACTCAATTTATTTCTGTATATTATGTAGTTGCTACCTGTCTTAGTGTTGTATATGGAGCTATTTATTCAGCAAGAAAAAATAATAGGAATGGTTGGCTTGTAGGTATATTAGTAGCTGTTTTGTACATGTCACTAATATACATATTATCTGCCTTGCTTTTTAAGAACTTTTCTTTTGGAACTACAGAGTTGTTAAGATTGTTAATAGCTATTTTAGTAGGGGCTTTATCAGGTATGCTTGGTATTAATATATAGAAATACTTTATTTAAACAAGTTTATGTGTTATAATGTAATTGAAGTGTTTTTTGGAATGGAGGGCTAGAAGGTGAAACATATAAGAACAGTGAATAAAGCAAGTTTAAAAAATAGTTTAGCAAAGCCTGGTTGCAAAGAATGTGCTAATTCCTGTCAGTCAGCTTGCAAGACTTCTTGCACCGTTGCTAATTTAGCATGTGAAAACTAGAATCATGAGACGGCAGTAACAATAGAAGGGATTTAACTCCCTTTGGTTACTGCTTATTTCATGTGCAACCTTTTTGTTGCACATTTTATTTGTTCATAAATAGTTTTTGTAAGCAATATTATACAATGATATATACATTATTTTGTTAGGAGGATGTAACTTTGGCTCTAATACATAAGTTTATTCAAGGAGAAGACTACTATGTAGTGGACGTAAATTCAGGATGCGTTCATATAGTAGACGAGCTTATTTATGATATTTTAGATGAAGATAATATACCAAATAAAGAGGAAACTATAAAAAAACTCAGTGATAAATACAAGAAGGAAGAGCTTGAAGAAGCCTTTGCTGAATTACAACATCTTATAGATGAAGAAATGCTTTATTCAGGTGATAGATACGAAGATATAGCATTAAATGATAAATCAAAGTCTTTCATTAAAGCTATGTGTCTTAATATAGCTCATGACTGTAATTTAAAGTGTAAATATTGCTTTGCAGAAGAAGGGGAATACAAGGGACGTAGAATGTTAATGAGTCCTGAAGTTGGTAAAAAAGCAGTAGACTTTGTAATAAAAAATTCAGGTCCTAGAAAAAATATAGAAATAGACCTTTTTGGTGGAGAACCTTTGTTAGCCTTTGATACCATTAAGGAAATCGTTGAATATGCAAAGGAGCAGGAAAAGATATACAATAAAAATATAAGATTCACTATGACCACCAATGCTACTTTATTAACAGATGAAATAATGGAATATATAGATAAAAATATGGGGAATATAGTATTGTCTATAGATGGAAGAAAGGAAGTAAACGATAAGGTCAGAGTTAGATATGATGGTAGCGGTAGTTATGATAGCATACTTCCTAAAATAAAGAAGATGGTGGAACGTCGTGATAAGAACAAGCAATACTATGCTAGAGGAACCTTTACTAGAAATAACACAGATTTCTATAAGGATGTAATTGCTTTAGCTAATGAAGGCTTTAAGGAGATTTCTATTGAACCAGTAGTTTTACCAGATAATGATCCCCTTTCATTGAGAGAAGAGGATTTGGAAGTAATCTTTGATTCTTATGATAAACTAGTAGCAGATATGAAAGAAAGAATAGGCACAGATAAAGAATTTAAATTCTATCATTTTGCCATAGATTTAAATGGTGGACCTTGTGTATATAAAAGAATAAGTGGATGTGGAGCAGGACATGAATATGTGGCTGTAACTCCAGAAGGAGATATTTATCCATGCCACCAATTTGTAGGAAACCAAGATTTTAAGTTAGGTAATCTTTTCCAAGAGGGCTTTAATGAAGAATTATCTCATGAATTTAAGACTGCTCACATATATAATAAACCAAATTGCAGAGGTTGTTGGGCAAGATTCTACTGCAGTGGAGGATGTCAAGCTAATAATTATAACTTTAATAAGGATATCCATATACCCTATGAGCTAGGATGTAAGATAACAAAGAAACGTTTGGAATGTGCTATTGCACTCAAATGTGCTTATGAAGAAAAACAATACAATTAACAGTTATTGACTAAAAATTTCTTGAGTAATATAATTAATCCTATGAAGCGTTCAGAGGGGGAGAAAGATGAAGATAAAAAAGAAGAGAACAAAAGCAACTAGTGTTGTAATCTTTATCATTTGTGTTTTATTAATAGGATCCTTTGCTGTTTTAGGTATGTTCGGTAGCCCTGATGTTGCAGGTTACAGAGTACAATCCTTTGGCGAGGTTTTAAAAAGAGGTTTGGATTTACAAGGTGGTGTTAGCATATTATTAGAAGCAACGTCACAATCCAGCGATGAAAATGCCGTTGATAGAACAATGGTTGTACTTGAAGAGAGAATTAATAACTTAGGGGTTTCAGAAACCGTTATCGCTAAGGAAGGTAATAACAGAATCAGAGTAGAGATCCCTGGACAGTATGATTCAAATGAAATGGTTGAAATGCTAAGTAAAGCAGGAGAGCTTGTCTTTGAAGCGGAAGACGGAACAGTAGTTATAACTGGATCTGATGTTAAGGATGCATCAGTAATGATGGATAGTTTGAATCAACCAGTAGTAAGTCTTCAATTAAATGATTCAGGTAAGCAGAAATTCGCAGATGCCACAGAAAAATATATTGGAAAAATCATATCAATTAAAATGGATGATGAAGTAGTTTCTGCTCCAGTGGTTCAGGCTCATATAACAAATGGAGAAGCAAGTATTACTGGTATGAGCTCCTATGAAGAAGCTGAAAAGTTAGCAAGTATTATTAAGTCTGGTGCATTACCAGTTACCTTAAAAAATGTTGAAACTAATACAGTAGGACCAACAATTGGTGACGCCGCTATACCACAAAGTTTAAAGGCAGGAGCTGTAGGAATTATCTTAGTATTCTTATTTATGCTTATTTTCTATAGAGTACCAGGTTTGTTAGCAGATTTAGCTTTAACTGTTTTCATTTTATTGGTATTGTTAGCCTTTGTTGTATTTGGCGTAGTATTAACTTTACCAGGTATAGCAGGCTTGATATTAACAATAGGTATGGCTGTAGACGCCAATGTTTTGATTTTTGAAAGAATTAAGGAAGAATTGAAAAAGGGGAAATCTGTAAAGTCTTCTATAGATGCAGGCTTTAATAGGGCTATGAGCTCAATTATAGACTCTAACATAACTACAATTATTGCAGCTATCGCTTTATTTAGCATAGGTACCGGTGGTGTTAAAGGTTTTGCTTTAACCCTAACCATAGGTGTAGTTATCAGTATGTTCACTGCAATAACTGTAACAAAGACTTTAATAAATATGGCCTATAATGCCGGGTTCTTAAATAAAACATCATACTTCGGAGTAAAGAGGGGGTAATGCACATGCTGAAAGTTGTTGAAAAAACAAAGCTATGGTTCGGAATTTCTCTTACTCTGATAGCCATAGGGTTAATATTTTTTATATTAAATAAGGGATTAAATACAGGTGTAGACTTTAGTGGTGGAACTGTAGTTAGAATAGAGCTAGGAGAAGCAAGTAAAACTGCAGATAAGGCAGAAATAGATAACATAATAAATAAATATTCAACAGGAACTCCATCAAGAACAGTAAATGAAACTCAGATAGAAATACAATCTAATCAATTAGATAATGAAAAAGCAACAGAGTTATTTAATGAAATAAAAGAAAAATATAGTTTAGATGATACTGCCTTAGTAGATGTAAAGCATATAGATGCATCTATTGGAAAAGAGACAACACGTAATGCTCTTGTAGCTCTTTTAGTAGCAGCATTATTTATGCTGATATACATAAGATTCAGATTTAAAGATCTTAAATTTGGATTAGCTGCCATCATTGCTCTTATACATGATGTACTTATAACAATAAGCTTATATGCAGTCCTTCGTATATCAGTTAATGCATCTTTCATTGCTGCAATATTAACCATAGTTGGTTATTCCATTAATGATACTATAGTTATATTTGATAGAATAAGAGAAAATTCCAAAAAACTTAGAGGAAAAACTGTTGCTGAGATAGCTGATATAAGTATAAATGAATCAATGAGGAGATCTATTAATACCTCATTAACTACCTTGTTAACTATCACAGCGGTGTATATTTTTGTCCCCTCTGTTAGAGAGTTTTCTCTTCCTATAATTGCAGGAGTGATAGCTGGTACATATTCTTCAATATTCATAGCAAGTCCTTTATGGGTAATATTTAAGAATATAAGTAAAAAGAAAAAGGTGGCTACTGCATAATAGTATGAAAAGGCACCTTCAGAGAAGCCTATTTGAGGTTTCTCTTTTTTTCTTCGAAAATAAATTGTCAAAAACCCAATTATCTTATATAATAATAGTGTTTTCTATAATTATTGGAGGGTTAATTATGTCTAGGTTTTTGGAGGCTTTTAATTATCCTAACTTTTTATCTACATATAATCCCTTTTTTTTGAAGGATATGAGTAAAGCGTTGGAAAGGACAGTTAAAGCTATTAATGAAAGAGAGAAAATTGTCATATACGGAGCCTGCAATGCCGATGCTATCTGCGGAGTCTCTTTGATTTTTTTGCTTTTTAAATATTTAAATGCAGATGTGGAGTATTATATCCAAGATAGTAAAGAGGAAACATTAGTTACTGACACTATCAAGAATCATATAAACTTTTTAGGAGCTAAGCTTGTAATTACTGTTGGATGCGATGTGCAGTCTCCTTCTCAATTGGAACTTTGTAATGGTATGGGTATAGATATAGTGGTTTTAAATAATAGTAATGATATTCAAGATACAAAGACTATAACCATTAATCCAAACCAAAAGGATTGTTTATATAAATTTAAAGAACTGTCCAATAGTGGTTTAAGCTATAAGCTAGCACAAGCCCTCTCTATGTATTACGAAATGAAGTATGCTGCAAAATATAGAGACTTGGTATTAATAGGTACATTAGCTTCCGA